>Ga0068871_100004066_pt1 | contig 10118 bp, 9 predicted proteins | sample KBSMisM72_FD_72750 | JGI IMG/M metagenome (GOLD analysis project Ga0068871, IMG submission 72750) | Miscanthus rhizosphere microbial communities from Kellogg Biological Station, Michigan, USA - KBS Miscanthus M7-2 | ecosystem: Host-associated > Plants > Roots > Rhizosphere > Soil ...
GGCGAACGCGGCCGCGACGATCCGGCTGCTCGCCAGCTCTCCCATCGCCACGATCGTGTCGTGGTCGGCCGGCGTCACGTTCTTCGCGTTCGCGCAAGCGGTCACGCGGCCTCCAAGCTCGCCGAACGACGTCTCGAGCGCCTTCACCAGATCGTCGGCCCGCGTCCCGGTCGTGAGCGCCCGGGCGATCGCGCAGTGACGCTCGAGCAGTTCGGCGAGGATGGTTGCGGCCGCCTTCCCGTCACCGCTACGGGCGAAGTGCGCCGTGCGAATCAGGCCGTCGGTCACCTTGGACAGCGCCGACACGACAACCACCGGCGGCGCGCCCTGCGCGTGCGACTCCCGCTGGCGCCGGACGATGTTGACCACGCGCGTCATCGCGTCGGCGTCGGCCACCGACGTGCCGCCGAACTTCATGACCGCGCTGCTCACAACAGGCCTTCGCGGTGCATCAGCTCGGCGTTGAGAATCGCGACGCCGGCCGCGCCGCGGATCGTGTTGTGGCCGAGCGCGATGAACTTGTAATCGAGCACCGGGCAGGGCCGCAGCCGCCCGACCGTGACCGTCATGCCGCCATCACGATTGACGTCGAGCGCCGGCTGCGGACGATTGCGCTCCTCGAGATAGACGACCGGCTGTGGCGGGGCGGACGGCAGGTCGAGCTCCTGCGGCCGGCCACGGAAGCCGTTGAACGCCGCGACGATCGCGTCGTGCGGCGGCGCCTGATCGAGCTTCACCGAAATCGACTCCGTGTGTCCGTTGTGCACCGGGACGCGCGTCGTCGTGGCACTGACCACCACGGGGTGCGGATCGACGCGGCCCTGGGTGAGGCTGCCGAGAATCTTCTGCGTCTCGGACTGAATCTTCTCTTCCTCGCCGTCGATGAACGGGATGACGTTGCCGAGGATGTCCCACGACGCGACGCCCGGATAGCCCGCGCCGGAAATCGCCTGCAGCGTCGTGATCATCGCGGTCTTGAGGCCGAACTGGCGCAGCGGCGCGAGCGCCATCGAGAGCACGACCGTCGAACAGTTCGGGTTCGTGACGATGCGGCCCTTCCATCCGCGCGCGGCGGCCTGGCCTTCGAGCAGTTTCAGATGGTCCGCGTTGACTTCCGGGATCATGAGCGGAACGGTCGCGTCCATCCGGTAGTTTCTCGAGTTGCTCACGATGAGATGCCCGGCAGCGGCGAAGGCGCCTTCGATCTCGCCCGCCACCGACGAATCGAGCCCCGAGAACACCAGCTTCGGCGCGCGGCCCGGCGCCGCCTGTTCCACGGTCAGCTTCGAGACATCGGCAGGCGCCGGCGTCGGCAGGCGCCACGCGGCTGCGTCGCGATAGGCCTTGCCCTCCGAGCGCTGGCTGGCGCCGAGCCACGTGACCTTGAACCACGGGTGCGTCGCGAGGAGGGCGATGAACTGCTGGCCGACCATGCCGGTCGCGCCGAGGACCCCGACTTCAATCTGAGCCATGACTGTTCTTCTTTCCTTCGTGGACTTCTCTGAATCCTTCGTGTCCTTCGTGATCAAAAAAAAAGCCGACGCGGTGGCGTCGGCGGAATACAGGCTCGTGGACCTACGGTGCTGTTAGCGTTCGAGCAGAACTCCCCCGACATGGCTGGCCCGCTTTCGCGGGTTCGTCTTCTTCCCCTTGTTCGTCTCGAGGGCCGTCTGTGCACCGAGCGGCAGCTGCATCGACCAATGAGTATAGCATTGTCGGTAGATGCTGCAAACCTTGTTTCACGCGTGGGAACGGCGGCTCGCGTCGGTCACGACCGACCGCATCGTCCGCCCGTTCGAATGGGGCCTCGACTGGATTCCGGCAAACGGTAACGGCGGCCCAGGGGACAAAGACGGCAAAGACGCCCTGGGACAGCTTCAGCAGTGGGTCGCGCACGTCATGGCGGACACCGACGCCTTCTTCACGCCGCCGCCGACGCGCGACTACACGTTGTCCGATCGATCGCCAGACGGTGAACGCCTGCTGACGTTCCCGACGGCCCTGCCGACGCCGCATCCCGCGAACAACACGGTGTCCTGCCGGTGGTTTGAAGCCGCTGCGGACGCGGGCGCGCCGCGCGCGGCAGTCCTCGTGCTGCCGCAGTGGAACTCGGACGCGAACGGCCACGTCGGGTTGTGCCGGCTGCTCAACTGGAACGGCTTGAGCGCATTGCGCCTCAGCCTGCCGTATCACGATCAGCGCATGCCGCCCGAGCTCCATCGCGCCGATTACATCGTCAGCGCGAACGTCGCGCGGACGGTGCAGGTGTGCCGGCAGGCCGTGCTCGATGCGCGGCGCGCCATCGCGTGGCTCGCGGCGCAGGGCTACGAGCGCATCGGCATCCTGGGGTCGAGCCTCGGATCGTGCCTGGCGCTGTTGACGGCCGCGCACGAGCCGCTGATACGCGCGGAGGCGCTCAACCACATCTCGCCGTATTTCGCGGACGTGGTGTGGCGGGGCCTCTCGACGGAGCACGTGCGCCGGGGACTCGACGGCCACATCGAGCTGGAGACCCTGCGCGAACTCTGGAAGCCGATCAGCCCGCGCTGGTATCTCGATCGGCTGCGCGATCGCCGCACCCTTCTCGTGTACGCGCGGTACGATTTGACGTTTCCCGTCGATCTGTCGCGGGATCTAGTGCAGGAGTTCCGCGAGAAGCGCGTGGCGCACGAGCTCGCCGTGCTCCCGTGCGGCCACTACTCGACCGGCAAAACGCCATTCAAGTACGCCGACGGATGGATCCTCTCGCGGTTCCTGAAACGGGCTTTGACGTCCGGCTGAGGCCGGACGCTACGGCTGTTCTTGCGTAGCGTCCGGCTTCAGCCGGACGTTCAGAGGTACTTGAGCAAACCCTGCAGGGCGGTGAACAACGCTTCCGCGAGCTGGCGGACGAGGGGAGACACGTCGCCCTCGTTGACGGCGGTGGCCACGGTGACGGGGTTGGTGAGGAACAGCCACACGGTGGCCGTCGCGAGCACGATGCTCGCAAAGGCGACGGCTCCGAAGAGGCTGAGACTCAGGCGTTGCAGGCGCATCGACGTTACATGCTCGAGATAGGCCCAGACGGCCACAGGTGCTGCGGGCAGCCTCGTCACCTGTTCTATGACGTCCGGGACCCCCTCGTGGTTCGCAAGACCAGGTGTACCCGCGAAAATCGAGCTGTCTGTCCGGAAGCTAAATGCTATCAGCAGAAACGATGGCAGGTGCACCCAGATTGAGCTGGGCAAGATCCTGACCAAACGCGGCCTCGTCGCCGACCACAAGGGTCGTGAGGCGGGCGGGATCCAGATGGCGCGCCGCTGCGGCCATCACCTCCTCCGGGGTCAGGCTTTCGACCCGGGGGACGAACAGCGAGTAGTAGTCGTCGGGCAGGTCGTAGAGCGCGAGCTGGGCCACGGCGCGGGCGATCTGGTCGGAGGTTTCGAAGTTCCGCGCGTAGCCGCGCGTGAGGGCGGCCACCCCGATGGCGAGCTCGTCCGCGGAAACCGGCCGCTCTCCGCGGATCGCCGCGATCTCCGCCATCGATTCGTGGATCGCGGTCGCGGTTGCGCGCGAGTCCACGCTGGCCTTCAACGTGAACGGCCCCGGCCGGCGGCGGAAATCGAACGAGGTGCCGGCGCCGTACGTGATGCCCTTGTCGGCGCGCAGGTTCATGTTGATACGGCTGACGTACTGGCCTCCGAGCACCATGTTCGCCGCGACCAGCGCGTGATAGTCCGGCGTCGATCGGGCCACGGCCACGTGGCCCACCCTCAACTCGGACTGCGGCGCGCCGGCGCGCGGGACGATGTTGAGGCGGGCCGGCCGCGCGACGATCTCGCGCCCGTCTGGCGCGGGCTCGGCTCCGGGCGTCCAGGCACCGAACGCGGAGCCGGCCAGCTGACGAATGGTGCCGTGGTCGCAATCGCCGACCGCAATCAGCGTCGCCGCGCCGGGACGCAGGAGCCTCGCGTGAAACGCCCGGACATCGTCGACCGTCAGCGCCGTCAAGGAGGTCTCGCTGCCGAGCGGCGTATGCCCGTATGGCGAGTCGCCGTACAACAGCCGGGTGAACGCGCGATCGGCGACCACGCCCGCCATGTCGCGCAGCTGGATGAGACGGTTCAGCCGCAGCTGCCGGACACGGACGAAGTCCGCTTCGGCGAGCGTGGGCCGCGCGGCCACGCTGGCGAGCAGTTCGAGGCCCTGGCCGGCGAACCGGCTGAGCGCCGTCAGGCCGACCAGCGTCGCGTCGGCGCCGATGTCGATGTCGAACTGCGCGCCGATGCGGGCAATCTCCTGGTGCACCTCGATGGCGGACCACACGCCCGTGCCCTCGTCGAGCATGTCCGCGGTGATCGCCGCCAGGCCTTCTTTGCCGGGCGGGTCGTCTGCGGCGCCGCGCTTGACGATGAGGAGGAATCCGATCAGCGGCACGCCGTCGTGGCGCACGCTCCACACCCGCAGGCCGTTCTCGAGCACGGACTTCTCGACGGCGGGAAACGTGAAGCGCGGGACGGATCGGGAATCCGGCAGCCGGGAGCGATCCACGCCGATGATCGGCGGCGTGGTCACGATACGTTCACCAGCGTCGAATCGGGGATCGCCAGATCGGCCCGTCCACGCGGGACGACGCTCATCGTGATGCGACGGTCGGGAACGAGATACCGCGCCACGGCGTCCTGCAGCGACGGCGCGGTCGCCTGCTGATAGCGCGCGAGGTCGCGCTCGAAGAAGTCCGCGTCGCCGAGCAGCACGTTGTACGCGTTGAGCTGATCGGACTTGCCGCCGAACCCGCCGACGGTCTGGAGGCGGAGGACGAACTGCGTTTCCGAGTGCACGCGGCCGCGCGCCAGCTCGTCGACGGTCGGACCCTCCGCGGCGAGTCTGGCGATCTCCGCCATGATCACGCGTTCGAGCTCGACGAGCGTGTGTCCGGGCGCCGCCGTCGCCGCGAGCTGCACGAAGCCGGCGATCTCGCGCGAGTTCTGCGACGCCGACACGTCGGTCGCAATACGCTCCTCGTACACGAGACGCTTGTAGAGGCGCGACGTCTTCCCGTTCGCCAGAAGGTCGGTGGCCAGATCCAGATCCGCGTCGCCCGCCTCGAACATCGGCGGCGTCAGCCACGCGATGTAGAGCCGCGGCAATTCCACGCGATCCTCCAGCAGAACGCGCCGCTCTGCGTCGATCGACGCGGTGGCGCGCACCGGCTCGACCAGCGCGCCGGCTTCGATCGGCTCGAAGTACGCGCGCACGAGCGCCAGCGCGGCCTCGGAATCGATGTCCCCCGCGAGCGAAATCGACGCGTTCGCCGGATGATAGTAACGCCGGAAGAACTGCTGGACTTCGTCCAGCTTCGCGGCCTGGAGGTCGGCCACCTCACCGATGGTCGTCCAGTGGTACGGATGGTCCGGCGGGAACAGCGCCGCCAGCATGGCCATCGACGCCAGCCCGTAGGGCCGGTTCTCGTAATTCTGCCGGCGCTCGTTCAGCACCACGTCGCGCTGATTCGAAAACTTCTGTTGCGTCAGCGCCGGGAGCAGGTAGCCCATGCGATCGGACTCCATCCAGAGCGCCAGTTCGAGCGCGCCCGAGGGCACGACCTCCCAGTAGTTGGTCCGATCGGCGCTCGTCGAGCCGTTGAGCGACGCGCCCGCGGCCTGGAGCGGCTGGAAGAATCCGCTGTCGTGGTGCTCGGATCCCTCGAACATCAGGTGCTCGAACAGATGCGCGAAGCCCGTATGCCCGGGCGTCTCGTTCTTCGAACCGACGTGATACCAGATGTTGACCGCGATGATCGGACAGCTGTGATCTTCGTGCAGCAGCACGTCCAGGCCGTTTGCGAGCGTGTGCTTGGTGAACGGGATGTTCACGCGATCATCCGGCGATGGCCCCTCACCGGACGACCGTGAGCGGTATGGTGGGACGGTTGTAGCTGGCGATCGACACCTGCGCCGCCGTCCGCTCCGCCGCGGCGATGAAGGCGCGGGCCGCCGGCGACTCGGGCTCGCTGATGAGCAGCGGCACGCCGTTGTCGCTGCCCTCACGAATCGGCTGGTAGATGGGCACGCGCCCGAGGAACGGAATCTTCAACTCGGACGACATCTGCTCGCCGCCGCCGTGGCCGAAGATGTCTGCCTCGTGGTTGCAATTGCGGCAGACGAAGTAGCTCATGTTCTCGACGATGCCGAGCGTCGGGATGTTCAGCTTCCTGTACATCGCCACCGCCCGCCGGCTGTCCGCGAGCGAGACGAGCTGCGGCGTCGTGACGACAATCGCGCCGGCCACGGGAACGGTCTGGCTCAGGCTCAGCGCGACATCCCCCGTCCCCGGCGGCATGTCGATCACGAGGTAGTCGAGGTCGTCCCAGCGCACTTCGCGGAAGAACTGCTGCAGCGCGCCGTGGAGCATCGGTCCCCGCCAGATGATCGGCGCATCGTCGGTGGTCATGAAGCCCATCGAGATGACCTGCAGGCCGTACTTCTCCGCGGGAATGATCTTCTGGCCGTCCGTGGTGAGCTGCGTCTTCAGGCCCAGCATGATCGGCACGTTCGGGCCGTAGATGTCGCCGTCGATAATGCCGACCTTGCCGCCCGACCTCGCCAGCGCCAGCGCAAGGTTCACGGCAACCGTGGTCTTCCCTACACCGCCCTTGCCGGCGCCGACGGCGATGATGTTCTTGACGCCGGGAAGCGAGGCGCGCGCGCCGTCGCCCCCGACGGCCTCGCGCACGCGGGCGCTCATGCGGACGTCGACGTCGGTCACGCCGGACAGGTTCATGACGGCGGCCCGCGCCTGATCGCGCATCTGGTCCTTGACCGGGCACGCGGGCGTCGTGAGCTCGATCGTGAACGAGACGCGGCCCGACGACACGGCGAGATCCTTGATGAACCCCAGGCTGACGATGTCGCGGTGCAGGTCCGGGTCCTGGACGACCTTCAGCGCTTCGAGGACGCTGGCTTGTTCAACGGCCATTCTCGTGGTGTATCCCTCTCAACTGGTGTAGTGCAGGCCTTCAGGCCCGCGGACTGGACGCTCTAAGAGAGTAGCGTACCGGCGATCAGGCCGCAGTAACGAAGAGAGCCTTGCCCCGTTCGCTCAGCAGCACCCACAGCGCGTAGCAGCCGAGCGCCGTGCCGTACGGCAGCAGCAGCAGGTCGATCGACCCGACCATCAGCGCCACCAGCCGCGCCCGGTGGTCATGGCGACGCAGCAGGACGCCGAGCCAGACGTGGCCCACGCCCCACGCGATGGCGATCCCCGCGAGGACGACGAACGCCACGGCTGTCACGCCCACGGCCACGTGACCCGCGCGGTTGGCGGAGGTCGCGAGCGAGGCGGCGCCCACGCCGAGCGCAAGCGTGGACAGGCCGATCAGCGCCGTCAGCACGCCCCAGACCACGAACAGGACGCCGACGAAGTCGACGTGCGTGGCCACCGCGCGTTACACGAGAGAGGGTTGGACGGCGACGCGAACTTCGACGCGGACGGGGCCGGTCTGCGGAGACGTGAGCCTGAAACGGAACGTCGCGCCGTCGGCCACGCCGGCCGGCAGTGCGAGGCGCACCGGGTGGTTGAAGAGCGACGTGCCGGTGCCGTCGCACGCGACGCAGACTTCGGTCCACGACTCGCCCCGGCCGCCGCACGCGAGGCAGGTGCCGTGCACGGGGAGCGCGAGGTGCACGACATGTCCGCCCGCCGCTTCGCGCCTGGACACGGAGACGTCGGCCGCGAGGACGTCGGGGCCCTCCGTTTCACCGAGAAACGCGTCGCGGATGCCGTCGACCACGCGGCCCACGGCCGGAAAGTCGATGGCAATCTCGTCGGCGAAACACGAATGCGGCACGTCCGTACGATAGGAGCGCGACCGCGGCTTGTCAAGGTTGCCGCGGGTCCGCGATGTTGCTAGTGTGCCCGGTATGGCAAAGGAATGCCCGCTATGCGGCGAGCCGATGCAGCGCCGGGACGTCCAGACCACGACGCAGATCCCGGGCAACCCCAAGCCGACGACGTATGCCGCTCAGGAGTGGTTCTGCCGGGATTGCGAATACTTTGAAGAAGCCGGAGCAGATGATGAAGACTGACGGAACAACCTGACAACGACGGCGGCGCGCTGGTTCAGCGCGCGCCGATCGTGAGCAGAACTTCTTTCCGGAGCGTATCTTCGAACTCCTCGAACTTCAGCGCCGTTTCACACTCGTCGCACAGCACCTCGAGCACGGTCGGACGGTCTTCTTCAGACACTTCGACACGGCCATCTTCCAGGTGCACCACGTGCATTTGGAGCGTTTTGACCTGGAAATTCCGGTCGTTACCGCAGCTCGGACAAGTCAATGTCACCGATAGGACCTCCAAAACATCGATTTTATAGGTAAGGATCCGGGCGACGCAACGAGAATCGGCCTGAAAACTGTGAGTCTTCGCGAAAGTGGCCGAAATCTGCTAAGTTTTCACAATATATGACGTCAGCGGCCGGTTATGAGATTCGGAGCGAGGCCCGCGGTTCACACTGGATTGCCTGGGTCACCCGAAATGGCGACCCCAAACCGCACGGATCGGTCGTCCTGATCGGCCAGACACAGGACGAAGCCGAGGCGAATGCCCGGCGGTGGGCTGAGAAAACGTCATAGAACGGCCGCCTGGAAACGCGAGCCCATCCCTTTCGGCAGGACCTCGCCGAGGCTGCCGCGCCCGGGCTTGAACACACCTTCTTTCACCGCCGCCGCCAGATACAACCGATCGCGGGCACGGGTCAGCGCGACGTAGAGCAGGCGCTTGGTCTCCTCCCGTTCGCGCGCGGTCGCGTCTTCGTCGGCCTCCGATTCGAAATCGCCGACGGATACCGACGGCGTGCCGTAGCCGTCGGCCAGAACGCGGATGGGCGCCCGCGGCCCGCCGGCGCCGCGCTGCATATTCACGACGAAGACAATCGGGAACTCCAGGCCCTTGGCCGCATGCACGGTCATCAGGCTGACGGCATCGACCGCGTCCACCACCGCATTCGACTCGTCCCCCACAGCGAGGTCGTCGAGGAAGTCGGCGATCCGGACAAGCGTCGCGTAACCGCGGTTTTCCACCTTCCGAATCAGCCCGCGCAGCTTCTTGACGTTCTCACGCGCCTGCGGCCAGCGCGAACCCTGCATTTCGAACACGTACGCCGTTTCACGGAGTACCTCGTCCAGCAGTTCCGACGCCGGCATGCGGTCGACCATCTCGAGCCAGCGCGGCAACGCAGTCCTGGCACGCTCGAGGACGCTCCGGTCTTCGTCGTCCAGCCGGGCAAGCTCTTCTGGCGGTTCGGAACCGGCCAGCGCATCGGCCAGGCGGCGGCCGAGCAGCGCGACGCCGCGGTCGGAGATCCGGGCGAGGCGCGACCGGAGGAACGCCGCGGCCCGCAGGTCCGACGCCGGATCGGCCAGAAACCGCAGCAGCGCGACGAGATCCTGGATTTCGTCAGCCTCGAAGAAGCCGAGGCCCTTGTAGACGTACGTCGGGACATGCCGCCGGTCGAGCGCGGCCTCGAAATCACGATGGCTGTCGCGCGACCGGAACAGCACGGCGATGTCGGCGGCGCGAGCCGGCCGCGCGAGACCGGTCCGCGGATCGCGCACCACGACGCCTTCCGGCGACAGGATCTGCACGATTTCGTCCGCGACTCGCTCTGCGGTCGCCTCGACGGTCGGGCCCGCCAGGAACCGGACCACATCGCTCGCGGCTTCCCCGGCATTCGGGAACCGGTCGTCGTCCGCGTAGCGAAACGCGTCGCGGCGTTCGGCGTCCGTCGTCGCCGCGATCTCCGCGAACAGTTCGTTGACGAACGCCTGCAGCCCGGGTACCGCCCGGAAGCTGACGGAAATGGCCTGCCGCGAACCGGCCTCGGCCCGAAGTCCGCCGACGAATTCGGCGGCCTCGTCGAGGACGGCGACCTCCGCATCGCGGAAGCCGTAGATCGATTGCTTGCGGTCGCCGACGACGAAGATCGACGGCGCCAGCGCGCCGGCGCTGACGCCCAGGCCTTCTCCCCAGCTCCTGACGAGCAACGCGACGAGCTCCCATTGCGCGCGGTTCGTATCCTGGAACTCGTCGACCAGCACGTGCTGATAGCGCGCCTCGAGCTTGTAGCGGCTCTGGGAGAA
>Ga0068871_100004069_pt1 | contig 10115 bp, 8 predicted proteins | sample KBSMisM72_FD_72750 | JGI IMG/M metagenome (GOLD analysis project Ga0068871, IMG submission 72750) | Miscanthus rhizosphere microbial communities from Kellogg Biological Station, Michigan, USA - KBS Miscanthus M7-2 | ecosystem: Host-associated > Plants > Roots > Rhizosphere > Soil ...
TTTCACAATTTCATCCCGGCTGTTGGTGTAGTCGTCGGTAGCATCGTTACCGGCATAAGATATATACACATCAGCAGTGTAAGTTGAAGTGCTCATTTGATTAAATTGGGTTCACTAAATTAACGATAATCGCAAATACAGGGCATATTTAAAGCAGGTCGCAAAATGTCAACGCAAATGAATGTAGTCGCTGGTTGGGTGTTTGCCTTAAAAATTGCGGGTGCATATTTCCTTGAAATAACTAACTTTTCACTATCATATTTTCTTTTTGGGTGACGAACTTCTTTTGCCGGATCTATATCAAACACAATAAACTAAGCTGTTCATGAAATCTGCTGCCGTAGTGAATTTTGCTCCAGCGAAATGGTCGGTTGAGATACGCGAAATTGATATGCCTGAAATAGGCGAAGAAGATGTATTGCTGGAAGTGGCAAACATAGGCGTTTGCGGAAGCGATCTGCACCAATGGGCATCGGATCATAGCTGGCCGGTGAATTATCCTGTGGTATTGGGCCACGAGTTTGGTGGTCATGTTGCAGCAATTGGCAGCAGGGTAAGAGACTGGAAAGAAGGGGATAGGGTGGTAAGTGAAACCGCGGCGGTTATAGACAGCAACAATCCATTGTCAAGACGTGGATTGTATAATCTTGATCCTTCACGCAAAGGCTTTGGATATGGTGTTGACGGTGCCATGACAAAATATGTAAAAGTACCCGCACGCTGCCTGCACCGTATACCAGAAAAATTATCTTTTGAACATGCCTGTCTTACTGAACCATGTTGTGTAGCCTATAGCGCCGTGGTAGAAAACGCGCACATAAAACCGGGAGATCGGGTGGTGGTGCTGGGCCCGGGGCCAATTGGTATTTTATGTGCGGCCATGGCAAAGCTTTGCGGTGCTGAAGTGGCTATTGCAGGGTTGGAGTCAGATAAAGAACGTCTTTTAATTGCGGCTACCTATCACTGTGATATTATTACCGGGGATGCTGCTGACTGGGCAAAAGAAAGAGACGGGCTGGGCGCCGATTGCATAATTGATGCCGCAGGTGCCAGCAGTACGCTGAAGACAGCGCTTGACCTGGTGCGGCCGCAGGGGCATATTAGTAAAGTGGGATGGGGACCACAGCCCCTCAATTTTTCGCTTGATCCGCTGGTGCAAAAAAATATTACCCTGCAGGGGAGCTTTAGTCATAACTGGCCCATTTGGGAACGGGTAATTGCCCTGCTCACCAGCAGGCAGCTGGATGTGGCGCCTATTATTGGCGGCGTTTGGCCCATAGCTGAATGGTATACGGCATTTGAAAAAATGCACCAGGGCAAAATAGTGAAAAGCATTTTAAAACCAGATTGATTATGCGTTTGGAAAATAAAGTGATTATTGTAACCGGCAGCACTACAGGTATTGGAAAAGCAATCGCTATAAAATGTATTGCGGAAGGTGCAAAGGTTGTTATTCATGGCCTTGAAAGGGAACTGGGAAATGAGGTGCTTAAAGAAACAGGTACAGATAAAGCAGTATTGCATATTGAAGACATCAGCAATGAAGGCGCGCCCGGCAGGCTGGTAGACCTGGCGATAAAAGAATTCGGGCAACTGGATGCTGTGGTAAACAATGCAGCAACGGTTGTTTCGTCCAATATACACACTACCGACATTGCTTTTTTTGAAAGGGTACTGGCTGTAAATGTACTGGCGCCTTTTGCACTGATAAAAGCGGCGCTGCCACAACTTACGGCCACCCATGGTTGTGTTTTAAATATCGGTTCAGTAAATGCCTACAGCGGTGAACCCAATCTTTTTGCATACAGCGTTTCGAAAGGGGCGCTAATGACGCTGTCCAGAAACCTGGGAGACAGCCTGCATCGCGAGAATGGCGTACGGGTAAATCAAATTAACCCCGGTTGGGTACTAACGGAAACGGAGATACGCCGTAAGCGTGAGCATGGGCTGGCAGACAACTGGTACACCGGTATACCGGGCGTATATGCGCCTGCCGGACGTATTCTGTATCCCCATGAAATTGCGGCTGCTGCCATTTACTGGCTGGCAGATGAAAGTGGCCCGGTAAGCGGGCAGGTAGTTGAACTGGAGCAACATCCTTTTATTGGCCGTAATCCGCCAAAAGATGTTTCCACCATACCCATGCCGGCAAAACAATCATCATAAGTATGCCCCGTTTAGCAGTTTTCCCGAAAGCGTTTATGCATGCACTTTGTAAAGAAGGCACCATGAAGGTGGCTGAGTGGATAAAGCTTGCTTCAGCACTTCCTGTTGAAGGACTGGAATGGTATGCTGGTTTTATTGAAATGGAAGATGAAAAAAACTGGCCAATCTTTCACACGCAGGTGGCAGACACCGGCAAGCAGATTCCCATGTTATGCTGTTCGCCCGATTTTACTCACCCCGATCATTTGTTCCGGAACAAAGAAATAGAGAAGCAAAAAAGATGGATAAGAATGACGCATGCACTGGGGGGCACTTATTGCCGCGTTCTTTCTGGACAAAGAAGGCCGGGACTAAGTACTGAGGAAGGCATTAAACTGGCGGCTGATTGTATTCAGGCATGTTTGCCCTATGCAGCCGAAAGAAACATTACACTGATCCTGGAGAATCATTACAAAGATGATTTTTGGGATTTCCCGGAATTTGCACAGAAAGCCGGTATATTTATGAAACTGGTAAATAGCCTGCATGATACACACTTTGGCGTAAACTATGATCCCAGTAACGCCTTTCTGGCGGGAGAAGATCCACTGGACTTGCTTGAGCTGGTGGCAGACAGGGTGGTTACCATGCATGCCAGTGATCGTTATCTCAAAGAAGGAACAATTGAGGATTTGCGCCGTGAAGAAGAGGGTTCGGCGGGCTATGCCAGCCGGCTAATTCATGGGGAAATAGGAAAAGGGCTGAATGATTATGATGCCATCTTTTTGCGACTGAAAAAAGCCGGGTTTGATGGCTGGATAAGTATAGAAGATGGGATGGAAGGAATGGCGCAGTTATCGCGCAGCGTTGATTTTGTGCGGAAAAAAATAAATAAGCATTGGCAACAGCAAGCCTTGCCCTAAGAAGACAGGGCTTTTTTATGGCTGGCAGCCACTGCAAGCTTACGGGAGGAGAAAAAGGGGTACAAAGCGGGAGCGGCTTTGGCCAGCATGATACATCGCCCATACCAAATGGCCCGAAATGTTTTCGCTAAATAGCAGACTATCTAAAGGCGCTGGTTATAGTAATTAAATTATTTTATTCCGTTTATTCCCTGTTTATTAAGTTGTATCTTAATTCATTATAGTAGTCTATCGTAGTTCTACTATTCAAAAAAACAAAGAAATACGGGTTAGCAGGTTACAATTTCAAATACAGCACTTATTAATATATGAAAGCAGAAGAATTTTATTCTGATGAACAATTGGTGGCGGCTATCAGGCAAAACGAAAACCTGAACAAACCCCTGCTCTTTATTTATCAGAATTATTCAGAAAAACTCAGTTCTTTTCTTATTAGCTATGGCGCCAGTGAACAGGAAGCCCAGGATGTGTTCCAGGAAACGGTAGTGGCTTTTGTGGATATTGCAAAAAAAGACAGTTACCGGCTGGATGCGAAAATCGGAACTTTCCTAACGGCAGTGGCAAAAAATATCTGGTTCAATGAAGTGAAGAAAAAGGACCGTGCTTCTTTCAGGGAGAAACAATTTGAAAAGGGACGTGACCAGGTAGAAGCAGATGTCAGCCATTTTATCAATGAACGGGAAATGAAACAGCAGATGCGCAGCCTGGTGTATAAATTGGAAGAGCCGTGCCGGAAAATACTGATGCTGTTTTATTATGAAAATCTTTCCATGAAAGAAATTGTGCAACACCTGCCTTATGAAAATGAACAGGTGGTGAGAAATAAAAAATCAAAATGCCTGCAGCATTTAACAAGTATAGTAAAAAGTCACCCGTTAATGGCAGGCAGGGAAAATAAAAAAAATAACTAAAATGTCACACAGTAAGGAAGAAATTTTAATTGATTACCTCGATAACAGGCTTGAAGGTGCGGAGCGCCTGGAGGCGGAGCAACTAATCCGTGAGGATGCAACTGCAGCGCAGGAAATGGAGACCCTGTTGTTTTCGGTTAATCTTATACGTGAGGCGGCCTTGCTGGAGCAGGTAATGGACGTAAGAAAAGAATTTAGTTCCGGTGCTAAAGTGGTACCCTTTCAGAAAAAAGAAGGCGGTGCGGTGGTAAAGTCTTTTAGCAAAAACTTCTTGCGTATAGCTGCCATGGTATTGTTATTGCTTGGCGCGGGCGGTGTCTATAAATATTCAGCCACTACCAGTTCATCCGTTTATAATGAAAACTTTGCCTCTTTTGATTTGGAAACCAGCCGTGGCGCTAATAATGATGGTGAGCTGGAAAAGGCTTACCGCAGCCAAAACTGGACAAGCGTAAAAAATATATTTTCAACCCAAAAGGAAAAAACAATCAAATCGTGGTTCCTGGCCGGGATGGCAGATATGGAGTTGAAAAATTATGCTACAGCCATTGGGTCATTTAAAGAAGTTATCAATCAGAATAAAAACAGTGATGCTTACTACCAGGACGAAGCTGAATACTACCTGGCCCTGGCTTACCTGGGCGCCAATCAGTCGGGAGAGGGCCTGGCGCTGTTAAAAAAGATAAGAAACGATAAGGACCACCTGTATTATAAAAAAGCCCGTGCAATACCTGCGCTGGACTTAAAAATGCTGGAACTAAAGAAATAAGCGCTCACTCACCAATTATACCGCCCCGGATGGCTCTGCCACCGGGGCATTTTTATGCGTCATCCAGGGGTTGCAGCGAAGGCTTTGTATAATCAATTGATAATCAACACGAATGACCGCTGATGGGTAGGGAATGCCTACGAATCCAGGTAGCGAATAAACGCTAATGAGTAGCGAATGACCACGAATCCATATCCATTAAAACCTGTGACAATCCAATAGTCCAAAAAATTAAAAATTCCGGTTACATTTCGTTGAGCAGTGTTTATTAAATAATGTAGCACACGAATGGACGCTAACGAGAACACGAATAGAGGCTAATGAGTAGCGAATGACCACGAATCCATATCCATTAAAACCTGTGACAATCCAATAGCCCAGAAAAAACTAAAAATTTCGGTTACATTTTGTTGAGCAGTGTGTATTAAGTAACGAAAGCAGTTCATTGAAAAGACGGGACACTAATAAACGCTAATGAGTAGCGAATGACTACGAATCCAATCCATTGAAACCTATCCAAATCCAATAGCTCAAAAAAAACTAAAAATTCCGGTTACATTTCGTTGAGCAGTGTTTATTAAATAATGTAGCACACGAATAGACGCTAATGAGTAGTGAATGACTACGAATCCATATCCGTTGAAACCTGTGACAATCCAATAGCCCAAAAAAAACTAAAAATTTCGGTTACATTTTGTTGAGCAGTGTGTATTAAGTAACGAAAGCAGTTCATTGAAAAGACGGGGAACTAATAAACGCTAATGGCACACGAATAACGCTGTTAAGTAGCGAATGACCACGAATCCAAATCCATTGAAAACTATCCAAATCCAATAGCTCAAAAAAAACTAAAAATTCCAGTTACATTTCGTTGAGCAGTGTTTATTAAATAATGTAGCGCACGAATAAGCGCTAATGAATAGCGAATCACTACGAATCCATATCCATTAAACCTTATCCATATCCAAACATTATCCTTATCCATGAAAAGCTGACGCGAATAAACGCTAATGGCACGCGAATAAGCGCTAATGAATAGCGAATGACTACAAATCCATATCCATTAAACCTATCCAAATCCAATGAAGACCTATCCAAATCCAGCCATTATCCTTATCCATGAAAAGCTGACACGAATAAACGCTAATGGCGCACGAATGAACGCTAATGAATAGCGAATGACCACAAATCCATATCCAGTAAAACCCATCCAAATCCAATGAAGCGCTATCCAAATCCAAACCTCATCCTTTGAAAGCAACTTGTCGTCCCAAAAGTTATTTATCCATCTGTGAAAAGACCAACCAGAAGCGTTAATGAAACGCGAATGTAAACACACAAAAATATTTATCTTTTTCATGAGTAATCTTCCGGTATCCTTGAAACCACTATTATGGGATTTTTAATTTCCAGTTCCATCCTTATGAAAACCAGTTGAATCACTTAAAAGTCGGCGTATCCTTAGGAAAACTAGCTTTTCGCTATTATTGGAATAATGCAGGTAGTTGTGAAAAGCGTCGACTTTTTTTTCTTCTTCTTCCGGCAATCAATGCCGTTATCAATAAACAAACCAGGCCAGCCACAATAAGCGCACCGTTCGATGAACTGCTTTTGTACACAGGTTGTATACTGCCGGTAAGCACAAGGTTAGACCAGTAAGCAGGACTTTTGTACAATGCATCACTCTTAATATACTCCAGTTTGGCCCTTTGCAGGGCCTTTGATTTTGTATAACCACGCTGCAGGTATTCGTGAAATTTTCCAAGTATAGCCGCAGTAGCCTTATCGTCTGCCTTCCAGAGGCTGTTGATGGTGGCGCCACATCCTGCATAAGCAAAAGCACGCCCGAGGCTGATAATGCCTTCATTGCTTACCAGTTTACCCTTGCCTGTTTCACAAGCGCTGATAACAACCAGCTGGCAGGCATCCATATTCAATCCATAAACTTCTTCTAAATACAGACAGTTCTCTGCAGGTGATTTTTTTTCAGGATAAAAAGCAATGAAAGAAGCTGCGGGATTACTTGCATCGGCAATGGCATGGGTAGCAAGATGTATGACCGGGTAGTTGCCAGCCTGTTGCAGAAACAATGTTTTGGTAGCCTTTTCATCGGTGTACGCATCGCCTTTTAAGCCGGCAATCTCATTACCCGAGGCCGGTAACTGTTTGATAAAATCATAACCGGTCTGCTGGTAATTAGCACCTGCCTGTACAAAAGGCGCAAAAGATAAAACCCTGGCTGGGTCATTGTTTTTCTTATTGTCCGCCACATTATTGTTCAATATAAAACGCGAAGAGAACTGGTAGCTGATCGTAGTTGTTTCAAGCATGGTCTTTCCGCTGTTTCCATCTGGCAAAGATTCAAATGGCAGCAGATACAGGTTGCCATCGGGAATAATTATCCATTCATCTTTACCAGGGGCCAGTAATTGCATGGGTTGTATTAAGCGCGTATACAGGCGCAAACCCAATACACCTGACTTAAATTTTCTGCCATCACCTGCCGTTTTCAACAGTTGGATCCATTTTTCCACCTCGTCTTCCAACCCGGCTACTGAATCAATTTTTGTGTATTTGAAAGAATTGTTTGTAAATGAAAATATATGCAACGATTCATTTGTGGCATAGAGGCTAAAAAGCGCCTGGTGCCCGTCAAGGTGTTTGCATAACTCCGCCGTACTGCGGTCATCCTCCTCATATTTCAATTTAAAATAGCGGCTGTTTTGTTCCAGTCTTTTTTGCAGACGCGACAATTCTATTTCATACCCCGCTTTTTCTTTTGCCAATTTTTCCAGCTCACGGTTGTTCAGAAGACGTTCACTTTTGACATCCAGCCTTGCAATGGCAAATTTTATGTTTCTTTCAGTTTGTAAAAAAGACTGATCCATGCCCGGTAGTTGAATACCTGTTTTTTGACGAAGATTGGCCGCCATTACCGAAGCCTTGTTTTTTTCGCTTATCATGAATGCCTGTTCCAGGTAGCCAGCAGCAGGGTGTAACCGGTGCAAACGCAGGCAGACCTGCAATGCTTCACTGTAGATGGCCTGGCTTTTATTCTTAAGAAAAAGCTTGGCGTCATCAGTATCATAGCTTTTTTCAATAAAAGCCAGCAGGGTGAGTGCAGCTTTGTAGGTTGCCAGAGAGGCAATAAGATGCTGCTCATCAGATGTGCCGCGGTTTAGCAGCTCAAAGATTTGCGCCTTTTTATACAAAGCGTCAAAAAGCCGGTAATAGGTATAGCTGCCGCTGAAGCTGCCGGGGTTTGTATAAATATCACTGTTATTAAAATTGCCTGCAAAAATCCTGATACTATTTTGAAGGCTGTTTAGTGCCGCCATGTAATATTGCTGATCAGACAGTATGTTTGCCCGGTACAGATCATTGATGCCAATATCAAGAATATTTATTGCAGGGTTGTTTTTTTTTGATTGCAGCAAATCAAGATAGTAACTGGCCGAATCGGGTCTTTGCAATTCATAAAAAGTAAGGGCCAGTTCGTTTAGCACACCCGGCGTTTCCGCAGGATCTATTTTTTTAAAACAAGCCAGCGCTTCCCTGTATTTTTTTATAGCTGTATAGGCTTTGCCCATGTTCATACAAATGCCGTTATAAATATAAAGGGCGGGCACTTTTTCCCTGACAATCTGATTGTAAATGGCCAGCGATTCTGTATAAAGTCCCAGTTTATAGAAGGAAGAAGCAATATTAGATTTCAGACCGAGGGCAAAAACCCGGTCATACGGCCGTCTTTTTTTTATACATTCAAGCGCCTGGTTAAAATAATTTTTGCTTTGCAGGTAATTGCCATTTACATAGTGCAGGGCGCCGAGTGTATTGTACAGGCGTTCCGTTTCGGGCATTTGCGGATATTTTATAAGGAGGGCTTCGCCTTTAATAAGAAAATAATTGGCCGAATCAAAATTATTGAGATTGAAATAATTGCTGCCGGCATAGATATAGGGCCTGAATAACAGCGAGTCGCTCAATGTTGTATTGCGGGGAACAATGGAGACTGCATGCAAATAGGCAGTTTTGGCGCCTTCATTTTCATTCTTTACATCCAGTAGTATTCCTTTTTTCAGGTAAGATTGAAACAGGAGAGGATCGTAACGGGCATCTGGTTTTTTTTCCAATTGCCCGATAACTTCTTCAAAGCCTGCCAGGGCAAGGCTGTCTGTATTGCTGGTGGGAAGAGAAAAGTTGAAATATTTATCCGCTCTCAGGTAGGTATTGGTTAAACTACCCGGTTTATCAGGGCTTGCATAAAGGCCATGTTCCAGCAGAAACAAAGCTGGTAAAAGCAAGATGAATTTCGCGGGCATAATTCGGCGCGGCGTTTAGGAATTGGATTTGAATAAATACAAACCCTAAAACGCCTCCACAATTCTACTTATTGCCCTCTGCGCCTTACAGGGAAGATCTGGTTACAATAATGATTGGAGGCCTTGGATTGCCCTTTGTTTGCTGGCTGGTTGACTGCGGTAAGTTAATCAGTAATAGTTGCCCAAGTATTTTGTCCAGTTTATCAGTCACCAGCGACAACAAATCGGCCGGTACGTCTGATTTTTTATTGTAGTAAACAAAAGTGAGCGTGATTTGCTGCGGGGCAAGATTGCTTTTATCATTCAGTTGATAAGCCATTGTGGCGTTAACTGTGGTGCCATTCAGCGGAATTAATCCGAAAGCCAGGTTGGCCGTGTTTTTAAGATCAATGACACCCGTGTTGTGATCAATAATAACATGCTTGCTGGCTAACTGGCCGTTTACATCGAACGCACAGGTATTTCCGCCCGATCCATTGCTTGAATTACAAACAGAAGTCAAATTCGGATCCGCATCAAAATAAGGTGATGCATAGCGCTGGTTATCATTTAATACATAAAGACTGTCTTCGTACGACACTCCAGCCAGTATAAGCGTCTGCATACAGGTATCGGCAGATCCTTTTCTTACATAACCAATATTATAGCGCAGACCGCCTTCACTTTTTGTAACATTAATGGCCCCGGTGTTTTTATCAATGGCCATTCCCTGAGGCCATGCAAAGTAGGTGCCGGTATCGGGATGATTGATTGGTTTAACTATATAATCGGTAGCAGAAGGCTGCAGAAAAATAATGCTGTCGCCGTAGTCAGGTGCCCCCGAACAACGTGTTTCTGTTCTCTGAGGATAGGACACCGTTGCACTGCTGGTATCTTTAATGACAATATCAGTACCCTTTGGGGTGACATGTTCAACGCTCTTTTTGCAGGCCGCCACACTGGTTATCAATAATAAGGTGACCAGCAAACGGCTGGGGATGCTTGTTTTCATGGGTTTGGGTTATAACAGGCTTACAAAATATAAAAACTTCCTGGCATTGACAAG
>Ga0068871_100004071_pt1 | contig 10113 bp, 10 predicted proteins | sample KBSMisM72_FD_72750 | JGI IMG/M metagenome (GOLD analysis project Ga0068871, IMG submission 72750) | Miscanthus rhizosphere microbial communities from Kellogg Biological Station, Michigan, USA - KBS Miscanthus M7-2 | ecosystem: Host-associated > Plants > Roots > Rhizosphere > Soil ...
AAGGACGGCATTGTCATGGTTTACAACGCGGCCGACAACAAACTCGTCTATCGCACCGCCATCGCCGTCTTTGACCGCAGCGATCCCCGCCGCCTGCTCTGGCGATCCGGGCAGCCCGTCTTTCTTCCCGAAGAGGACTGGGAAAAAATCGGCCAGGTTCCGAATGTGGTTTTCGTCGAGGGCATGGCCAGAGTAGGAAAAAATTATTACTTCTACTACGGCGCAGCGGATAAATACATCGGAGTGGCGAAAGTCCCGATTGCGCAGTGATCTTTGCAAACCAACAATGAATTGCTGTGCGGCAATTGTTATCAGCAGAAGCGCATTTTTCAGGGAGCCGGGCGTGAGTATACTTTGTCAGTTGGGTACTATGCGCATGCGAGCCCGTAGATGTGGCATTGTCCTGCTGCTATTCGCCGTCTCCATTGCATGTTTTGCCCAGTCCGCCCCCACTCCGCAGCAGGCGTCCGCGCAGGCGAGTCCATCGAATCCGGACTTCGCCGCGGCGCAAGCCCTGTTACAGCAGGGAAAATACGACGAGGCCATCGCGCAACTGCAGGCCGCGGCGGCGAAGAATCCCGGGCTGAAGGGCCTGTCCCACGAACTGGGCACGGCCTATTACAAGAAGGGCGACTACATCAAGGCGATTGAATCCTTCAAGCAGGCGCTGGCCGAGGACCCTGACAATAAGGAGGCAGTCCAGTTGCTCGGGCTCTCCTACTACCTTTCGGGACGGCCCGCTGAAGCCATCCCGCTGCTGGAAAAGGTCCAGGGCTGGTATCCGCGGGCCAACGTGGATGCTGATTACATTCTGGGATTGTGCTACATCCAGTCCAAAAACTACCCTCAGGCGCGCAAGGCCTTCGCACAAATGTTTGCGGTTCCGGCGGACTCGGCCGCCAGTTACCTGTTCACGGCGCGCATGCTGCTGCGCCAGGAATTCGATCCCATCGCCGAGGAGTATGCCCAGAAGGCCATCGCTCTCGATCCGAAATTGCCCCTGGCTCACTTCTTCCTGGGAGAGCTTCACTTATATAAATCGAGGATTCCGGAAGCGATCAGCGACTTCCAGCAGGAACTCGCCCTCAATCCCGGCCACGCGCCCACCTACTACAAATTGGCCGACGCCTACTCCCGGATCCAGAAATTCGATGATGCTGAAAGGCTGCTGCAGCGCTCCATCTGGCTGGATTCAACTTCAACTGGGCCTTACATTCTCATGGGTAAAGTGCTGCAGAAAAAAGGGGAAACTGAACTATCGGTCAGGGCCCTGCAACACGCGTTGGGCATGGACCCGAATAATTCCGTCACTCACCATCTGTTGGGCCAGGCCTATCGTGATATGGGACGAAACGAAGACGCAGAGCGGGAGTTGAAAATCGCCGAGCAGTTGCAGGAAAGCGGAAGCGGCAAGCCCTAGGCTTCTCGTTAAAGGACGACCCAGATTTGCAAACGTGGAAGGGCACGAATTAAGTCGTGCCGCATCGGGCTACAGGTCATGCGGCTTCAAGCCGAGCCCTTCCCACTTTTCCACGATGACATTCATTGCATTTTTTCCGGCGTCTTCCCCGCCTGCTCTTTGGCCAGGCGCTCCGCCATATCTCTCGGCAGCTCATGCAGGAACAGCAGGAAGGCGGCGTTGGTCCAGCCGAATCCGATCACGTTCTGCTGATATCCCGCGTGCACGCCGGACTCCGAGGAGCGAGTGACTACGTTGTACTTCTCGCGGATGGTCCCGTCACGGCGAAAATTCTCCGCGATTGTAGCCAGGAAATTATAGGAAATCCGATTGGCATCATCGTTGAATCCATATCGCCGAAGGCCTTCGATGGCGACAATCTGCGTAGGCGCCCAGCCGTAGGGATAATCCCATTGCACGTCAGCGAAGTTGCTGCTCATGGCCAGTCCGCCGGGCTGTTCGAAAATGCCCAGATTACGGACCAGTTCCTGCGCCTGTTCCGGGGTGGCCAGTCCAGCCCACAGCGGATAAAAAGTGGTTATGTATTCGTAGGAGGAGCGCACCCCGGTTTCGAAGTCGTAATCGAAAAACAACCGGCGCCCGGGGTCCCACAGATATTTCTGGATCCGTTCCTTTCTCAGGTCCGCCCGTTGCAGCCACTTCTGCGCTTCGTCCTTGCGCCCGAGGATCTCCGCCATCGCCTGCAGGTCTTTTTCGGTTTTGTAGAGCAGGCTGTTCAGGCAGATGGGAGCATAGTGATGAGTCGCGGCGCCATAGGGTCCAAAGCGAAAGGAAATGTCGAACCCCGATTCGCGCATGGAGCGGTCGCCCTTGTAATAGTCAGGGGTAAGTGAAATCCTCCGCGCCGGTTCGCACTCCGGTTTTGCCATGGTGGTCGCGGCATCGCAGACCTGTGCCGAGAACTGGAAACCCACGGAATCAGTGTCGCCGGCATTTTCAGCCAGATAGTTCCGGCCGGTCTGCGGGTGCAGCAGGAAGTAGCCTGCAACCTTGCGATAGCTTCCCGCTTCATCTTTCAAGCTCTCCGGGGCCGGGCCGTTTCCGAAGTCGTAATAGCGCGAAAGGCCGGTGGACCCGGCGAGGTGCGGCTCCCGGTTCCAGGTTTCATAGTCCTTGCTGGCATAGGCGTACGCCTTTTCCAGCCAGCCGCGGTTCTCATGACCAGACGATTTGTCGGCTCGGTACACCTCCATGATCATCGAGGTCAGAAGGGGCGGCTGGGAGCGCGTGAGATAGTACGCGCGATTCGCATTCAGGATGGTGCCGTAATGCTCGATCTCGAAAAAGAAGTTGTCCACCATGCCCCGGGCCAGGTCAAGCCGTCCGGCGCGCACCAGCCCGAGAATGATGAAATAGCTGTCCCATCCGTACATCTCGTTGAAGCGTCCCCCGGGTACGACATATTTGTTCTCGAGGTATAACAAGCCGGGAGCGATCTTGCGGGGATCAATCTGTCCGGGGGCGGTAATAACGGCAGGCAGAGGCCGCACCTGCACCTTGCAACGCTTCTGCAGGTCCCGCACCGCCGGTGATGCGGGGAAATCAGCCGGCAAATACAGCACCGAAGCCTCGGTTAACTTGGGATCAACCACGGTCTGGCAGTCCGTCATGGACCGAGTCAGCGTGTCCCAACCTGAGGAGATGTAAGTGAGGATGGGGGCGAGCCCCGCCTCCGGCGCGGCTTTGCTGGCTTCGGCAGCGTACGTCCTGACGCTGGCCAGGGCTAAAAGGGCAATGACAACAATCTGCTGGAATCGCTTGATTTTGAAGGCTGCGGTCGGATGAGTCATGAGGTTTGGCTTGGAACGTGTGGGTCGGACACTCTTGTCCGACGCCTTTGCGGTTGAATTTGTTCGTTGTGTTGCAATGGTATCAAGGTCAAAGGCGTCGGACAGGAGTGTCCACCCACACGTTCCACCTCATACCGCCATGCGGCCCTGCTCGGATTCTTTCTGGGCAATGTACTGCAACAGAATGTCGCGGGACGAAACCAGCCCTTTTAGCTCCTTGCCATCCACGATAGGCAAATGACGAAAGCCGAATTCCCTCATCAGGTACAAGCAATTCTCTATCGTTTCTTCAACGCTGACCGCCTTGGGGTTGGCGGTCATGACCTCGGAGATCCTGGTGGTCCCGGGCAACCGTCCGGCGGCCACGACGCGGTTCATAATATCGCGTTCGGAAAAGATGCCCACCAACTCGCCATTGCGCAGAACGGGCAGCGCGCCGATGCGATGCTCCATCATGAAGCGCGCGCCTTCCAGAACGCTGCGGTCAGCTTCGATCGAATAAACCCGGCGATTCTTTACGAGGTCATAAATCGGCGACATGGACGACTCCTCTCGGCGTCAGTTGGGAGGCCCTCTCTGGGCGGTAAAGGGCACCACTCTACCACGTATGCGGTTTGGTATCTATCCTTTGTGAGGGTTTCGGGAAGAATAAAGCGGCAGCCTGGGAAGGCTGCCGCGGGCACTGCTCCAGCGTCCTTCTTAGAAACGGAAAGCCGGTCCAAAGGTTACCTTAAGGTTATTATGAGTGCCGTTATCAAAATAGATTTCGTCACCCGCCTCCAGCCGCAATCCGATGGGTCCCCAGAAGCCCTCAACCCCTCCGCCAGGATACATGGCGAACCGTGTGTCCCCGGTCTGGACCGCGCCCAGGGCCCCGACAAAGCCTGAGGGGGCATTCTGATCGGTCACAGTGAAGTTGATGAACCCAAGTTTGCCCGTTACATAGGCCCGGAAGGGTCCTGAACTGGTCTGGAATTTAGGCCCGAACAGAGCGGTGAGCGGGCGCAGGCGCGTGTTCACAAACTGGGTCGTGACCCCGTCGGAAAACACGCTGGTGAAGTTGCGTTCGAAGTCGTAGGACATTTCGCCCTCGAGCTGAATGTTGGGATGCACGTTGAAAGCGGCCCGCCCCCCTACTCCCACGAAATTGATGTGCGGGGTCGTCGTACTGAGATTCAAGTAGTCCGCGAAGACTCCCACCTCGACGTGGTCAGAATCCTGCGCCACTAGCGCCGACGGCAAGGCCAAACCACAACCTAGCACAAGCAGAAAAATAAAGCGTTTCATCCGTTGTAATTCCTCCTGGTCCGGTCTCTCTGGCTCACACACGCTTCCCTACGGGCATTTGCCACGGGAAGGAACTGCTGCAGGAGCGGTGCAGGCGGGTAAGCAAGGCATAAGATGCCAGCAGGACGCGGTGGGGTTGGGTGCGAAAATCAGGTCTCTGAACTACTCAATACACCGTTAGTTACAACGATATGCTCCGGAAAACAAACGGCGCGTATCCGGATGGATCCGCGCCCAAAGCTCGATGCGGATGCGTTTATTTCGCCGGGGTACGGTTATCAGCGGACTTCTGTTGTCGCGGCGTCATTGAAACCACCGTGTATTCTCTTTCCTTCTCATCCAGATCTTCCACCTGGAGCAGCATCTTGTCCTTATGGATACGAAACTGGGCGTCTTGCCCCACGGGCAGCAGCACGGGATGTTTTTCATCCCGGGGACGGATGCGGTATATCACGGTGTCGCTCTGCAGCAGATATTCCTGGCAGAGCAGGGCGTGGGTTTTCTTATGGGCGGAATCAGTGCCCACCATTTCCCCGACAAAGCTTTTGCCGCTGTTTTCATCCATGCCGCACTCTACCGAGTCCATTTGGAGTAAAGTGCCGCTCTGATGGACTTTTGGCTCTTTGGCCTGGGCCAGGGATACCAAGAGCACTCCACTCATGAGAATCTTTGTCTTAATCATCTTCATCAATTTTCCTCGTTCTCCGGCTGGCTACGACCGTCACTGTGGCCGTGACATTGATTCTGCCCCAGGAACCGTCGCAGGCACTACATCACCGCAGTCCGAGAGCGGACGTAATCGGGGAAACCCGTAGGCAAGTCCTGACTGAAACCAAAAGGGCTACAAAGAATCATAGGTACAAAGAACCATAGTTGACGTGGTTTGCCCGACCCCGATAGGCTGCTAGCAGTTACCAAGGTCATCACGGAGCGGTTGGTTGAGAAAATCGGGCGCGATGGGGTTTAGCTCGATCCGGAACCAGGCAATGCAAACCCTGCAAGCAGTACAACGAAAAGACAGTTACGCCGCATCTGAATTAGTGCGGCCGGAAAAGGCGACTTGACGGACGCGAAAAAATTACAGGGCGACAAGCTTTCGGAAGCAGATGCGATTGAGCGCGCCAAGCAGGGAGATGCGGAAGCTTTTCAACTTCTGTACAACCTGCATAAGAGGCGGGTTTACTCGTTGTGCCTTCGTATGACCGCCAACACAGCGGAAGCTGAGGACCTGACTCAGGAAGCTTTTCTGCAGTTGTTTCGCAAGATTGCCACCTTTCGAGGCGAATCGGCCTTTTCTACGTGGCTGCACCGGATGGCGGTAAACGTTGTCTTGATGCAGTTGCGCAAAAAGAGCCTCCCCGTGGTCCCGCTGGACGAAACGCTGGAGAGCGAGGAAGAGGCGCCGAAGAAAGAGCTGGGCGCGCAAGATCCGGTCCTGGCGAGTTCGATTGACCGCCTGCGGTTGCAGCGTGCGGTAGATGCGCTGCCGCCGGGATATCGCAGGATTTTTGTCTTGCACGACGTAGAAGGGTACGAGCACAACGAGATTGCCGCCATGGTGGGATGCTCCATCGGAAACAGCAAATCTCAGCTTCACAAAGCGCGCATGAAATTGCGCGAATCGCTTAAGACGAGCAGAGCCGAAAAGGCCACCAAGCCGTGGTAAGCGATGGCAAGGCTGTAGAGAGCGGTAAATTGGGGAGATGAAGTATGAACTGCACCGAGTTTCAAGAAATTTTGCCGGAGGTGTTTGAGGCAGGCAGGACAGCGGAGCAGGCAGCGCATTTGAAGTCCTGCCCCAGGTGTTCAGGCTTGCTGGCGGACCTCGATCTCATTGCTCGCGAGGCGCGGCAATTGCAAGAGCTGGCCGAGCCCAGCCCGCGGGTGTGGAACTCCATTGAGATCGAATTGCGGCGCGAAGGCGTCATCCATGAACTCCCGGGCGGACCGGTGGTGGCGCCCCGCGCGCGAAGCTGGAACCTGGGAGCATGGCTGGCTCCGGTGGCGGCCCTGGCGCTGGTGGCGTTCGCCATCGGCGTGTACCAGAGAGGATGGCTCAGCCCACAATCGGCGCCACAGTTGACGGCCACGGCTCCAGCCCAAATATCCAACCCGCAGCCGGCGAAAAACCAGCCCGCTAACAATGAAGACCAGCAATTGCTCGCCGCGGTGGCGTCGCGTTCCCCAGCCATGCGGGCGCAATATGCTTCGAATCTGCAGAATGTGAATGCTTACATTCGCGACGCCGAGGAATCCGCCCAGGCTGATCCCAACGATGAGGAAGCCCAGCAGATCGTGATGGACGCGTACGAGCAACGCGCAGCGGTTTACGAAATGGCTTTAGACCGTTCCCTGCCTTAGTAGGAGACGGACTACCGCAGGGCGGCAGTACAGGATGGGCTCATAGTCGCAGCGGTCCTTTGAGAGAAAACACAATGGCGATAGCGCGGCGGGCACAACTGGTTTCGATGGTGATACTGGCGACGGCAATTTACGCTTCCGCCGAGGTCCGAAAGGAATTCCGCTTCACCGTTGGACCCAGGTCCGTCATCTCGATCACCAACCAGTACGGGCCTATCTCGGTGAAGCCGGGCGTGGGCACGCAGGTTATCGTGACTGCTGTTCTTCATTCTGACCAGGTTGAGGTTGACCACACCCAGAGCGGGAACCGCGTGGATATTCTCAGCCACCTTCTATCCCAGACCGACGCCGACACCGGGCGGGTGGACTACGAAGTGTCGGTTCCAGCTGACGCCAGCGTGGCTATGCGCTCATCTACCGGGCTGCTGCATGCCGAGGGACTGCACGGCGATGTGACCCTGGAAGGCAGCCAGGCCAATGTGGAAGTGCGTGACATCGCCAATGCCCACGTGCATGTCCGCACTCTGAACGGCTCCGTTTCCCTGAATAATATCCGCAACGGGCACGTGGAAGTCACGTCGGTGGGCGGTGACGTGGTGCTGAATGCGGTGAATGGGCCTCTGGTGCAGGTAAACTCGACCAGCGGAAAGATTCACTACGAAGGCGACTTTGGCAGCAGCGGCGAGTACATGCTGACCAGTCACAGCGGAGATATCGAGGCCAGTGCTCCGACCGATGCGTCGTTTGACGTGACCGCGCGCTCGGTGCGGGGCAAGGTAGAGAACGATTTTCTCCTGGAACCGAAACACACTCCCTTTGTGGTCAGGGCAGGGAGTGCCTTCGCAGGTACGATGAACAAGGCAGCATCTTCGGTCCGGTTGTTTTCCTTCAGTGGTAAAATCCACCTCAAGAAGCGCTAAAAACCAAGCGACAGTGAGAGGCTGGCGGGGCGGTTGGATTCGGTCCCGCGAATTTGCCCTACATGAACACTCGACCAGGCGGGCCGTCCGAAAGCAGAAAGGCGGCGTCTGCCCCGGGGGTACGGGCCGTAGTCCTGGTGGGCTTCATGGGCGCCGGCAAGAGCAGTGTCGGGGCCGCTCTGGGTCGTAGGCTGGGCTGGCCTTTTGAAGATCTGGACGATCGGATCCAGGCCCGGGAACAACGCTCCATCGAGCAGATTTTCCGGCTTTCCGGCGAGCCCGCATTTCGCCAGTTGGAGCATGCCGCGCTGGGTTCGCTGATTGCGGAGCTGGGCGCCTCCGCCAAGGTGGTGGCGGTTGGGGGTGGGGCTTTCGCCCAGGAGAAAAATGCCGCGCTGCTCGAAGCGGCCGGGTTCTCCACCATCTTCCTGGACGCTCCGGTGGAAGAGTTATTCCGCCGCTGCCGCCAGCAACCGGTGGATCGACCCTTGCGCGGCGATCTGGATGAATTCCGCCGCTTGTATGAGGCCCGCCGGCCCTGCTATCTGAAAGCCGGGCTGCGCATCGACACCGCGGGCAAAGACGTGGACCGGGTAGCGGGCGAAGTGATCGACAGCCTGGGACTTCGATAACCGCGTTCGGTCTGTCGAAGCCGCTTTTAACCAGCATTTCGAAGGAGTGTGCACGTGAAGGTAAGAACGGCTTGGACAGTAGGGATCTGGTGGCTTCTGCTGCTCTCGGCGGTGGTGGCAAGCCCGGCCAAGGACAAGCAACCTGCATACCAGAATGTGGACGCGGGCTCATTCGGCGTCTTCATGAACGGTCATAGAGTGGCTACCGAAAAGTTCTCCATCCAGCAAAATGCCTCGGGCAGCGTTGCCACTTCGGAATTCAAGACCGATATTGCCACCGCCCCCGCGCTGCAGACGTCAGAGTTGGAATTGGCGCCGAACGGTGACCTGCGGAAGTACGAGTGGAAAGAAGTCAGTCCGGGAAAAGCGCGGGCCGTGATCACCCCCAACGACAATCTGCTGGTCGAACGTTCTACCAACACCCCCCAGGACAAGGAGGAGGAGCATCCTTTCCTGCTGCCGCTTTCCACCAGTGTGCTGGACGACTACTTCTTCATCCACCGGGAAATTCTGGTGTGGAAATATCTGGCCACGGGTTGCCGTCAGGACAAAGGACAGGTCACCTGTCCGCAGAACCAGCAGGTAAAGTTCGGCGCCATCAATCCTCACCAGCGTTCTTCGCTGTTGGTGAGTATGGCCTTCACCGGGAAAGAGAAGACCCCGGTAAATGGCGTGGAGCGGGAACTCAATCACTTTCTGCTCAAAAGCGATGCTGGAGACTGGTCGCTGTGGCTTGACGATCAGTTCAAACTGGTGCGCATTCTAGTGCCCGGCGACAATACGGAAGTGGTTCGCGACTAAATACACGCGGTTTCCATGTCCCTGATCGACGCACGTACGTCGCGGGTCCTGTTCACGGTGCTGCTGTTCGCGCTGGGGTTCGGCTTTCTCTACATTGCGCGCCACACTCTGATTGCCTTCCTGTTTGCGGTTTTCTTTGCCTATCTGGTGGATCCTGCGGTCTCCCGCACCGAAAAACTGGTACGCGGCCGGGGACGGGCGATTGGCCTGATTTATTTGCTGCTGGTAGTTCTCCTGATCACGTTCTTCTTCGTCGTCGGGCCGAAAATTGCGCGCCAGGGGCAGCGTTTGAGCGAGTCTCTGCCCAAACTTCTGGAGACCGTCAGTTCCGGCCAGATTGCCGAACAGATCGGCAAGGAGCAGGGTTGGAGCGTGCATACCCGGGTACAACTTTCGACTTTGCTGGCCAGCCACCGCAATGACCTCCTTGGCATGGCCCAGCGGATCGGCCTGCGCGTGGCGGACGTTGCCAAAGAAGCCTGGTTGCTGATTGTCGTTCCCATTCTGGCGGGTTTCTTTCTCAAAGACGGCCGCACTTTTGGCGAAGTGCTACTCTCGCTGGTGCACTCCCGTCCCCAGCGGGAATTCCTGGAGGGGGTGCTGGGCGATCTCAACCAGATGCTGGCCCAATTCATCCGTGCCCAGTTGACTCTGGCGGCGTTCTCGTTCGTCGTCTACATAGCGTTCCTGGAACTGGCCAGTGTGCCCTACGCGCTGGTGCTCGGGACTGCCGGCGGACTCCTGGAATTCATCCCGGTGGTGGGACCCCTGGTGGCCGCGGCCGTGATCTTAGGCGTCGCCTTGCTGATGAGCTACCCGTACTGGTTAATCCTGCTGATCTT
>Ga0068871_100004074_pt1 | contig 10110 bp, 9 predicted proteins | sample KBSMisM72_FD_72750 | JGI IMG/M metagenome (GOLD analysis project Ga0068871, IMG submission 72750) | Miscanthus rhizosphere microbial communities from Kellogg Biological Station, Michigan, USA - KBS Miscanthus M7-2 | ecosystem: Host-associated > Plants > Roots > Rhizosphere > Soil ...
CGCCGGCGGAACGCCGGAAGATTTCGCGCGGCACATCCAGGCAGAAACCGCCAAGTGGGCGAAAGTCGTGAAGGAATCGGGCGCGAAGGTCGATTGAAGCGCGCAGGGACTAAGGCAAGTCCCGCGGGCGCCTTAGTTGCTGAAGCCTGCCGGCGCTCGCCCTCGTGCCTGTGCTTGCTGCCCTCGCCGCACAGTCACCACCGCCACGCCGCCCACGCGAGCGCGGCCCACGCGGCGAGGAAAGCGACGCCGCCAATGGGCGTTACCGCGCCCAACCCGCGCGAACCAGTGAGCGCCAGCAAATAGAGGCTCCCGCAAAACAGCACAATCCCGGCGGCGAGGAGCCATGCGGCCGCGATCAGCGCGCCGCTGCCCGGCTTCTGCAGCAGCAGGATGCCGACGGCCAGCAGGCCCAACGCGTGCCAGAAGTGATACTGGACCGCGGTCTGGTATACCGCCATCTGTTCGGCTGCAAGCTTCGCCCTCAGCGCATGCGCGCCGAATGCGCCGAGGGCAACCGCAGCGAAGAGCAGAGCCGCGGCAAGGAGCATGGCGAGACGGGCGTTCATCGCCGTCATCCTAGCGCAGACGTGGTCGACCCGTGATAGCCTGACTCTTCGGCGCTCGCCTGTACCCGCATTGCGCTTCGCGCCATGCTCGAGAATGCACCATGCGCCTGGCACTGGTCACGCTCCCGCTCGCACGCACATGAAACCCAACCTCATCGTCATCCTGATCGACGACCTGCGCTACGACGAGTTCGGCGCGGGCGGCCACCCGTACATGCAGACGCCGAACATCGACCGGCTCGCGTCCGAAGGCGCGCTCCTCGAGCGCGCGTTCCACACCACGCCGATCTGCTCGCCCAATCGTGCATCGATCGTCACCGGCCAATACGCCAGCCGGCACGGCATCATCGACAACGTCGCGCGCGATGCGATGAGCCATCGTCTCCCGAATTACCATCTCCAGCTGCAAGGGCGCGGTTACGAGACCGCGCACATCGGCAAGTGGCACATGGGCAATGACGGCATGCCGCGGCCCGGATACGACACCTGGGTGAGCTACGACGGCCACGGCAAGATCGTCGACCCGACGCTCAATCACGACGGCCGCTACGTCGAGCACAAGGGCTACATCACCGACATCATGAACGAGCTCGCGATCGACTTCCTCGAGCGCAAGCGCACGAAGCCCTTCTCGCTCTTCTTCGCGCACAAGGCGGTGCATCCTGACGCCCAGCAGGCCGCGGACGGCACGTTCGGCATCTCCATGGACGGCGGCTACATCGCGGCCGAGCGTCATCGCAACCTCTACCGCGACGCGATCTTTCCGAAATCGCCGAACATGCTGCCGGCGGCCGACGTGATACGGCAGAAGCCTGCCTGGGCCGAGTGCCTGGGCCTGAAGAAATCGGAGCGTGCGCAGGCCATCCTTGCGGCGCTGCATGCGGGCGAGCAGGAGGAGATCCGGCAGCGCGCGAGAATGATGGCGTCGGTCGACGAAGGGATCGGCGCCATCCTCGGGACGCTGGAGCGGCAGGGCAAGCTCGACGACACGTTCATCGTCTTTCTCGGCGACAACGGCTATTTCTTCGGCGAGCATGCGCTCGGTCCCGAGCGCCGGTTCGCTTATGAGGAAGGCATCCGGTCGCCGTTTCTCATCCGCTATCCGCGCAAGGTGAAGGCGGGTACAAGGCGGCGCGAGCTCGTCATCTGCCAGGACATCGCGCCGACGCTGATCGAGCTCGCCGGCGGCAAGCCGGGGGCGCAGATCCAGGGGCGCTCGCTGCTGCCCCTTCTCACCGGCAAGCGTGCCGGCAAGCCTACAAGCAAGCATGCCGGATGGCGCAAGTCGTTCCTCGTCGAGTACTGGGCCGAGCAGGCGATGCCGTGGCTCGTCGGCATGACCTACAAGGCGGTGCGCACCGACCGCTACAAGTACATCCACTGGGTGAACCGCGGCAGTGCGGGCGAGCTCGACGAGCTCTACGACCTCGACCGCGATCCGTACGAGCTCAAGAACTTGAACCGCAGCCGCGCCTACGCGCCGGTGCGCGACAAGCTGCGGCGCGAATTGCGGAAGCTCGTCACGGAAGCGGTGGGGCTGTAGGGAACTCCGCGCGATGCTTGCGCCGATGGCCGCGCGGCGCGACGATTGCAATTGACGCGCAGCATCGCGGCCGCAATACTCCGCTCTTGGTTGCACTGGATTTGCCTTGGATTTTCCGGCGTTCGCTTCGACTGTGAATTGGAGCTTCCGGTGTCCACTCGCACTGCCAGAATCGGACCGCGTTTCCAATTGCTCGGGACGGCGGCGTTCGCATCCATCCACCCGCTGCTGCGCCTCGCGGGTGGCCTGACGAGAATGCACTCGCCGGCAGGCGCCTACGCGCGAGAACGCATCGCCTCGATGCGGCAAAAGCTCGAGCGCGGCGAGACTGTTTACGTTCTGGGCATCGGCCCTGGCGGCCACAATGCCGGCGTCGGGCTCGTCGAGGCATCGAGTTCCCGCGGGATCCGGCTCATCGCGAACCACGAGGAGGAACGCTTCCGTGGCGTAAAGCACTTCCAGCGCTACCCCCGCATGAGTGTGCAGATACTCGCCGAGCAAATGGTTAAGCTCGGGATCGAGCCGGGGCGGATTCACGCTGCGTGCGCGAGCTTCGACTATCCGACTTTCGCCGCCAGCGCACTCGAGAGCGTGGTGCAGGAACTGCCAGGCAGCCTGCGGTTGTTGACGAAGGCCGCGTCGCCCCAGATGAACGCGCGGTGTGTGGTAGAGGCATTCCACGCACCGCGAAGACTGGGGCGGCGGCTAGATCCGAACGGCAAGCGCATGCCGATCATCAACCTGCGCCATCACGACAATCACGCGTGGTTTTCCTGGGGGATCTCGCCCTTTGCAAAGTGCGACGAGCCCGTGATGGTGGTGGTGCTCGACGGCGGCGGGGACGACGGCGCGATCTCCACCTACCTTGCCCATCGCGGGTCGCTCGAGCTCTTGTATCGGAACGACTGTGTCTGGGATTCGCTGGGAATGATGTACGGCATCATGAGCTCCTCGCAAGGAGGCTGGCCACTGCTGAGCAGCGAGGGCCGCTATATGGGCGCTGCCGCGTGGGGCGACTCCAACCGCCTTACCAACCGCTATTACGGCCTCTTCCGCGACGTGTTCGTCCTCGAAAGCGAGGGCCGCGTGTTCCTCAACCGCGCGCTTGCCAACTGGCATCGCGGAGGCTGCTCTTCGCCTTATACGAAACGGCTCGTCCAGATGATGGGCGAGCCGATTCTGCCCAAGGGCATGTGGCACCCGGACGCGGTGCTGAGGGTCGAGGACATCGAGCACGCACCGATTACGATCGATCGCGTCGACAAGGCCGCCGCTGTTCAGCTCGTCTTCGAGGATGCGCTTTTTCACATCGTGCAGCATCTGATCAGGGCGACGCGCAGCACGCGCCTCGTGCTGACCGGAGGCACGGCCCTCAACTGCGTGGCGAACATGCGGCTGCTGGAACAGTTCGACGGCGCCTGGTACGAGCGAAATCTCGGCATGAAGGATGTCACGCTTCACATGTGGGTACCGCCAGTGCCGGGAGATCAAGGCGTGGTGATCGGCGCGGCGTATCACTTCGCCTGCCTTGCCGGAGCCAAGCCGGGCGAATCCCTGCGGCACGCGTTCTACTGCGGCATGCCGCCCACGAAGATCGAGATCGAAGAGGCGCTAGCGACGACGCCGGAGATCGCGCACAGGCGGCTGGGCAATGTCTCCACAAGAGATGAACGCGAACGCCTCGCCGATTTGCTCGCGTTCATCGTTGCGAAGGGTGGTGTCGTCGGCCTCTGCCACGGCGCCGCCGAGACCGGTCCACGGGCATTGGGCCATCGCTCCATCCTCGCCAACCCGGCAAATCCGAACATGCTGGAGAGGCTCAACAAGCTGGTGAAGTTTCGCGAAGTGATCCGACCGCTGGCGCCCATGGCAACTCTGGAAGCGGCGAAGAAGTGGTTCAACCTGTCACCGGGGGCGGCCCACGACGAATTCAATGCCTATAGTTACATGGTCCTGACAAGCCGGGCAAAACCGGAAGCCCACCAGGCGATTCCGGCGGCGATACATGTGGACGGCACTTGCCGCGTGCAGATCGTCCGGGAGCACGTGGACCCCTTCGTTCACGCCTATCTCAGAGCGATGGGCCGGAGGATCGGCGCGGAGGTGAGCGTAAACACGTCGCTCAACGTCGGCACCCCCATCGCGCAAACGCCGGTGCACGCGCTCGAGACCCTGAAGCGCAGCGCCGGGATGCATGCGTTGTTCTTGATTGCCGAGAGCGGGGAGCTGTTCGTGGCTTGGCACGCCATCGAGCGAGGGGCCAAGGACGGCGGGCGGACCCTTTTTGCCTGGATCGCGGAATGGAGTCCGGGGGGAGCGCCGGCACCACGCACCCTCGCAGCCTGTTGATATCAGTTCGCCGTCGCGCCGGACGCCTTGACGATCGGTACCCGATTCAATCGATTGCCGGCGGCACGGCGCAGATTTCCTCGTAGCGATAGCGCCGCTTCAACATGCCGACGTATTCGAAGATGTCCAGCGTCCTCTCGTAGGCCGGCCTGGTGATTTCCACATGTGGCGTCCAGCAGCCGAGCTCCTGATACGTCCGGATGCAATCGACCAGCACGCCTTCATCGTTATCCGGAAAATACGGCTTCTCTGCCCTGGCGATGTCGACGGCCGGCGTCTCGTTCATGTAGATGCGGGTCTTGCGGTAGGCGCGCATGAAGGCCCTGGCCATGTCCGTCTCGAGCCAGTCGCGGGTCGCTGCAAGACTGGAAAAGCCGCAGGGTCCGATCTGTTTGCCGACCTGGGCCATGACGTGTCCGATACCGTCGGCTTCCAGTTGTTGAGGGAAAGGTCCCTGCTGCTGAACATACCGCCCCACTCCGCCACGGAAGGCCCGGTCGATGTCGGCAGCGCCCCCTGGGCAGATGGGTCTTATCTTGTCGAATTCGACGCCTGCCTTGTGACAGGCATATTTGAACATCGCCAACGGCTGGCCACCGCCGAACATGACGACTTCGGCACCCTCGAGCTTGTCCCAGGTGAAGGCGGCATCCGCCTCGCGTCCCGTGAGGAAAAACCCATCCATCTCGTTGACCTGGGCGAAGTGGACGGCGTCCGGCGTCTCCCCCTTGTCGAGCGCCGCGAATCCCTGGCTCAGGGCCGATTGAACGACGTGAGCGGAGCCATCGTTCAACGCCGCGAGCGCGGTGGTGCCCGGCGGCGAAACCGACCATTGCGGATCGAGTCCTTCCGCCTTGAGGAACCCCCCCGACATCGCCGAAATGAGCGGCGAGTAGAACGCAGAAAACAAAGTGAACCGGATACTGATCTTGTCCACGCGGATCTACCTCCGTACGCGAGTGAACGCCAATCAGGTCAGGACCATCGCTGCCTGTTGGCACCCTCTGGCGCGCGCTCGATTCAGTCGACTGCAGCCGGAGCCATTATGCCGTCAAACGTAACGGGAAGCCGTCGCGGTCATCGCGCGTCGGACGTCCACAGCCGGCGCCAGCCCTCGTGCCCGAGCCGGCGTAGCGTCTCGACATTGCGCTCGTAGATTGCGGCCGCATCGGGAAATGCCGCCACCGCGCGATCGACGCTGGTCTCGCGCAGCAGGTGCAGCACCGGATGCGGCGAACGGTTGGTGAAATTCGCGATGTCGTCGGGGGCGCTGCCAGCGAACTCGTAGGCCGGGTGGAAGCTCGCAATCTGCACAATGCCTTCCAACCCGAGTTTCCTGTTCGCAGCGTCGGCCTCCCGCAGAAAGAAGTGAAAGTCGATGAAATCGGTCAGCACGTTCGGGTGAATCAGCAACGTCGTATCGATCTCCTCCGGATCCGCCTGCTCCAGCAGAACGAGCTCGTGCTCCAGTTCCGCGAGCAACGCGTCGGCCGTCGTCGCTGCGGTGACCACGTAGCGAATCTGCCGCTTGCTATGAACCGCCTTGGCGAACGGGCAGAGGTTGAGACCGATCACCGCCCGTTCCAGCCAGCGCTGCGTCAATTCGACGAATCTTGCGGTGGTCGCCGCATCGGCGAACGGTGTCAGGGCATTGACCATGGCTGGGAGAGAGACCGAGCAGGAGGTTGCCACCCTACACGTACCCGCCCGGGATTTCGACGCCACCCAGCTTAAAAAAACAGCCCCGCAGGTTGCCCTGCGGGGCCAGGCTGCATCTCTTAGGAGGAGGAAAGAGATACAGAGTAAATCGGTTGCCGTACTTAACCTGCGTGGGGACCCTGCGTGGGGACGGGCTATTTGACGCCCCTCGCTATCGCCTTCGCCGGCGCAATGCTCTGTCGGAAAGCTCGGATGAGGCCTCTGCGCATCTCAGGCGGTTCCTCGTCGGCGTCGTCATCGAACAGGGCCACCAGCGCATCCTGGGCGGCGACGCCGTCGAGCAATTTGCCATCCGGATCGGGCGCGGGCTGAAGCGCCTGCCGTGGAGTGCTCGCCGGACGAATGGATCGTGATGGGGCGGATTGGGCAGCGTGCTGGGCCATATGTGTCTCCCGATGAACCAGCCCCAACCCTACCCCGGTGCCACGCGGCCCGGCAGCGAGGATTCCGCGCCCGGAATGTCGAATATTCACATTTCGGGCGCCTGGGCTCCGGGCTATCCCTGATCCTGAGCTGCCGCTACGATTATCTCGCGGCTCGACCCCGCTGGGCCTGAATCGCCTGAACAGCCTCGGAACTCCCGCCTTGGGTGGGTGGTCCACCGTTGACAGCACGCCCCACAAGCGACGGGATCGGACAAATGAAGATCGAGAGTATCGGCTTGATGAGTCCCGGAGACATGGGACAGGCAGTAGCGATGCAGATGAAGGCGAAGGGCCTCTACGTCTACACCGCGCTCGAGCACCGCAGCGAGCGCACCCGTGCCCTCGCGCGCGCGGCTGGCTTGACCGACCTCGGTACGCTTGCGCGACTCGTGGTCGAATGTGATGTCGTGCTCTCGGTCATGAATCCGGGCGCCGCACTCGGTTTCGCCCGCGACGTGGCCGGTGCCCTGCGCGCGACCGGCAGCTCCAGGCTCATCGTCGACTGCAATGCGATAGCACCAGACACCGTGCATGAAATCGCCCGCATGGTCGAAGGAGCGGGCGGACGGTTTCTCGACGCCGGGATAATCGGCCCGCCACCGCGTGGGGACGCGAAAACCGATCTCTACGTGTCGGGCCCCGGCGCCGTCGATCTCGAACAACTCGGCGGGGCGCAGCTCATCGTTCACGTGATTGGCGAGCGCATCGCGGATGCAAGCGCGCTCAAGATGTGCTACGGCGCTCTCAACAAGGGCACGCAGGCGCTATGGCTGGACGTGCTCATGGCGGCGCAGCGCCTTGGTGTCGGCGGCATATTGGAGCAGCAGTTGCGGCAGTCGCAGGCCGATCTCCATGATCGGGCGCTAAGCCAGTTTCCCAGCATGCCGCCCAAGGCCCATCGCTGGGTGCCGGAAATGCTCGAGATTGCAAAGACACTCGCGGCTGCCGGCATCACTCCAAAAATGTTTCAGGGGGCGGCCGACATCTATCGCTTCGTCGCTGACACGGCGCTCGGGAAGGAGACGCCCGAGAATCGCGACCAGGCTCGGGACGGCGAGGATGTGGTTCGAATACTTGCCGAAGATCGCACCCGGTCATGACGAATGCAAAGTAGGCGACCACTGCGAAAATCAGCCGCATCGTTCCCCAACCACTGCGTCACGAAGCCTTCTTGCCGCTGCCTTCGCCCGGCAACAGCCTCGCGAGCTCCGCGCCGCCGACGAGCTTGATCCGGTGCCTGGCGGCAAAGACGCGTGCGTTGTCGGTGATCTCCCCGGCGACCACGCAGATGCACTCGTGGGCGTCGCGCGCCTCTTTCATTGCATGCAGCTCGGCGAGCGTGTCAACGCCCATGCGGGCCACTTTCCAGCGCTTGCAGTGAACGAGTGCGGTGCGACCTTCCTTCGTGACCTCGAAATCGGCCGCGCCGCTGATCGCCCGCACTCCATATCCATCCCGCCGATACGCCGCTTCCATCACCCTGGAAAACTCGGCCCACGACATCGCGCGAACCGCGGCGAGCGTCCGGTCGACACGGGCGCGGGACGGCACCTGCCACTGCTTCCAGGCGGCCATGCCCCCGATCACCAGGAAGGGCACGCCGGTGACCGCGCCGACTATCCGGTACGCCTCTGGCAACAGCGCGAGCGCGATCGCGGCCATCGCGCAGGCGATTGCAACGCTGATCCACCACGGCGAGCGCAGCAGGATCGCGAACAGCGAGTCGTCATTGATCCTCCATTGCATGTGGCCGCCTCGCGCCTTCCCGGAACCGTGGGCCGGTGAGTATAGAGGAGCCGCCTGAAGGCACGGCCACGGGCCGCGCCCCGGGCCGCACTCGACGCGGGACGGTTTACAATAGCCGTCGTGCGCCCGCCGATGGCGCTATTGCGGGGATTGCGCCATGAACATCGAACGCCGGCATATCGGAAAACGCCTTTCCGGACTCGTGATCCACCACGGTTCCGGCACGGCGTATCTCGCGGGACAGGTCGCCGAGGATCCGGCGGCCGATGTCTCGGGCCAGACGCGCCAGGTGCTCGCCCTGATCGACGGGCTGCTCGCGGAAGCGGGCTCGGACAAGACGAAGATCCTCTCGGCGACCATATTTCTCCCCGACATCGGCGACTTCGCGGCGATGAACGCGGTGTGGGAGGAGTGGGTCGTGCCGGGACAAACACCCGCCCGCGCGACCGTCGAGGCCAAGCTCGCAGCTCCCGAGTACCGAGTCGAGATCCAGGTCGTCGCGGCGTGCCCGGTCCGGACCTGAAAGACTGCCATGTCGCCGCAGAACTCCACCGCCAAGGCGATCGTCGCCGCGACCTCTCGGCGCGATGTCGCCTCCGTCTCGAACGCCGCGGCGACGATGCCCGTCACCCGCGAGATGTTCGACCAGTGGATGGTCCCGTGCTATGCGCCGGGTTCGTTCATTCCCGTGCGCGGCGAAGGCTCGCGCGTCTGGGACCAGGACGGCAGGATGTACATCGACTTCGCGAGCGGCGTGGCCGTGACCGCGCTCGGCCATTGCCATCCGGCGCTCGTCCGTGCGCTGACCGAGCAGGCCGGGAAGATCTGGCACGTCTCGAACTGGCTCACCAACGAGCCGTCGCTGCGGCTCGCAAAGCGCCTCATCGATGCGACCTTTGCCGAGCGCGTGTTCTTCTGCAACTCCGGCGCCGAGGCGAACGAGGCGGCGCTAAAGCTCGCGCGCCGGTATGCGCACGACCGGCACGGCGCCGCGAAGATCCGCGTCATCGCCGCGATCAACGCTTTCCACGGGCGAACGCTGTTCACCGTGACGGCGGGCGGGCAGGCGAAATATTCGACAGGATTCGGCCCCAATCCTGCTGGAATCACGCATCTGCCGTACAACGATGTGGCGGCGCTCGAACGTGAATTCGCCGAGCACGGCCCCGAGATTTGCGCCGTGCTGCTCGAGCCGATGCAAGGTGAAGGCGGAATGCTCCCCGGCACCGCTGAATACCTGCAGGCCGCGAGAAGGCTGTGCACGGCCCACGGCGCGCTCCTCATCCTGGACGAGATCCAGAGCGGAATGGGACGCACGGGAACGCTCTTCTCGTACATGCAGAAGGGCATCGTGCCGGACATCCTCACGAGCGCCAAAGGATTGGGCGGCGGCTTTCCGATCGGCGCCATGCTGACCACGACCGAGATCGCGAGCGTGTTCTCGGTCGGCGTGCACGGCACCACGTACGGCGGCAATCCGCTGGCATGCGCGGTGGCGGGCGCGGTGCTGGACGTGATCAACACCGTCGAGGTGCTGGACGGCGTGAAAGCGCGGCACGCGCTGTTCATGGAGGGGCTGAAGGCGATCAACGTGCGCCGCCGCGTCTTCTGCGACCTCCGCGGCGAGGGCGTGTGGATCGGCGGGGAGCTCGATGCGCCATGGAAGGGCAAGTCGATGGACGTCGTCAAAGCGGCCGGGGCGGCCGGCCTGCTGCTGCTGGTCGCCGGGCCCGACGTCGTACGCATCGCGCCGTCGCTC
>Ga0068871_100004076_pt1 | contig 10108 bp, 7 predicted proteins | sample KBSMisM72_FD_72750 | JGI IMG/M metagenome (GOLD analysis project Ga0068871, IMG submission 72750) | Miscanthus rhizosphere microbial communities from Kellogg Biological Station, Michigan, USA - KBS Miscanthus M7-2 | ecosystem: Host-associated > Plants > Roots > Rhizosphere > Soil ...
GCGAAGGCCTTGCCGATCATGCCCATTCCGCCGACCGGCTGGAACATGGTGGTCTGCATTTCTTCGTTCATGAACATGGCGATGTTTCGCCAGACTCCGGAATTCAGAATCTCGCTGCGTGGGAAGGGCGTGGAGGGGGTCGGGGCGCCATCGACGCCGCCGCCGGGCGCCCTGTCATAGCCGCGATGCGACGATGAGATCAGGTTGGCTTTGTATTTCATGTCCTTGTCGAGCATGCCCCACATGCGCAGCGCTTCGAGCAACTTCTGGCGATCTTCCGCGGTCAGCTCTTGGTCGAGCGCATTCTGGTTCACCGCTTTGGCGAGCAGTTCGGCGACATTGCCCTCGAAGTCGGCCGCCGCCGTCTTGAACCGGACGGGCTTGTTGGAGAACGCGTCGGTGTTGTGAACATAGGCGTTGTGGTTGAACTGGATGAACGGCTCCAGGGCCACGCCGAACTGCTTGCAATAGTGCAGCAGCGTGCGGTGATGGTAGGGAATGCGCCACGGGCCCGGATTGACGTAATTGCCGCTGGAGAAGCTCACCTTCTGAGTGTCGCCGCCCAGTTCGGTGTAGGTGTCGCCGCCATACAGCGACCAGTTCCGGCCGCCGGCGCGGTTCTGGTATTCCAGGACGCGAACCTTGTAACCCGCCTTGCTGAGCTCATAGGCCGCCAACATTCCGGCAAGACCCGCACCAATTACCAGCACCGTGCTGCCGGGACGGGCGCCTGACAGGTTCGGCGCACCGGTGAACTGGGTCTCGGCGCCATAACCGAGCGTGGTCATCGCCTGGTAAAGGGTGTCCGACCCGGCCACAATGCCGATCGCCGTCAAGAACTTGCGGCGCGATGTTTTGGCAGCGGGAACGGCAGCGTCGGTATTTTCTTGTGTGTCGGCCATCAGATTCAGCGCCTCCTCTAAGGGTCTAATCTTCCGCGCATTGACGCGGATACATCACGAATTCGTTTCGAATGACGCTCCGGGACGAAATTCCCGCCATTTTTTCAGGAGCTCATCTCTTTCTTAAGTTACACCGTTCTTGTGCGTTGACAATTTTTTTGCGTGCACAATTTTTATGCTTCCACTGCACCAATCTGCTCGAGATAAAGCATGTGAATCGCAATCTAAATCTTGCTCACGCCAACTATGCGAACGATCCGTGCAGATTGCCTTTCTTTCTACCATTTGAAGTTGACGCGGCCGAAGTAGAAGCCGCCATTGATGCCGTAAGGCGACTGAGACAGCGGCTGAAAGTACTGCGTTCCGCTGTCGAGTGGCTGACCGTTGGTCTGCAAACCTCGGACCGGTGGGCTCTGGTTGGTCAGGTTGCTGGCGCCGACCGTCATGCTCACATTCTCGGTAAAGGCATAGGAGATATCGACGTCAGTGAGGAAGGTGGTGGGTGTCTTTTGCTGGTAGTAGTTGGCGCCGTTCACCACGAAGAAGACCGGGAAGCTCGCGGTGCGGCCCGAACCCGGCGTGGTGTAGCCGACGGTGGGCCCGTAGATCTCTTCCTTCAGATTGACCGTCCAGGCATCGTAATTCCACAGCCCGCCGAATATGAACTTGAATTTGGGCGCCAGGCTGGTGAGATTGGCGATGGAGGTCGGCGTCTGCAAGGTGATGCCGGCCAGCGCCGGCGGGTTGGGCGCGGTGCGCGAGATGGAAGTCTCGCCCCAGTTCGCCGCGGCGGTCCAGTCCACCGTGCCCCAATCCCCGAAATCGGAAAGATAGTTGGCGGTGATATCGACACCACGCGTCAGGGTGCTGACACCGTTGACGAACACGGTGGTGCCCGTGCTCGCCACGCCGGGATCCAACACGTTGCCGTTGACGGCCAGCGCGTTACAAACCACCGCGGAGACGACCACGTTGTTGGATTTGCAAGGCGCAGTGCCGGTACCGACAATGCGGCTGCCGATGGCGATCGAATAGGCGTCGACTGTGGCGCTGAAATTATCCCATAGATGGGCGACAAAGCCGATGCTGTAGTTTACCGAGCTTTCCGGACCCAACGGTGCGATGCCTTCGGCCAGCGCGCCGGGAGAGTTCGGACCCAGGGTGACGGTGGCCGAGGTCGGCGCCACGTTGGTCTGGGTGTAATACTCTTCCGGCAGGGTCGGAGCGCGGAAGCCGGTTGCCAGCGTGCCGCGCACCGCGAATTCCGGCGTGATGTCGTAGCGCGCCGTGATCTTGCCGACATGAGCATCGCCAAAGTCGGTGTAATGCTCGAAGCGGCCGGCCAAGTCGACCTGCAGGTCCTTGATCGGCAAGACGGCGAGATCGAAATAGGCCGCATAATTCTTGCGGCTGTGGGCCAGCACGGAAACCGGGCCATAGCCGGGGAAGGACGCCGCGCCGACCTTGTAGAAGGACGCCGGATCGCCCTGGGTAATGGCATAGGTATTTTCGCGGCCTTCAAAACCAATCGCAACGCTGAGCGGCGAGGCCAGGCCGACATCGAAGTTCTTGGTGACGTCCAGGTTGCCCGTCAATTCCGAAGCGATGAAGGAGCCATCATAGAAATTGAGGGGCGTGGTGTGAGTTTCTATAAACAGCGAGCTGTTTGCCGATAGGGCGGTGCCGATCTTGTCGACATCCTTGCCGTAAGTTCCGGCCAGATCCCAATTCCAGCCTTCGATCTCGCCCTTGGCGCCGAAGGTGTAGGAAAAATCATCCTCGGACAGGGTTTCCTGCGGCTTGAAGCCGACGGTGGAGAATATGACTTCGCCCGGGGTCGTGTATGTGCCGCTGGGGTTTTTCTGGTAGCAGGTGTTCAGGCCACTGGCCGGCGTGATGCCGTTGCCGCAACCCGGATTGGCGCTGCCCGGGGCCAGGAACTGCTGGTTGGAGAACGGCAGGGCGATGAAGCCGGATTGGTCGGGAGTACGGTAACCTTCCCAGGCCTTGGCGAGGCGGCGGCCATAGCTGCCGAACGAATACAGCGTCAGGTTCGGCATGATGTCGTATTCGGCATTGTAGAACACCGTGGTCAGCTGGGATTCAGGATCACCATAGCCATAGCCCGGACGGGGGAAGCCTGGAATTTTGGTGGCGTCGTAGGGGAGCCCCGGAAGCACTTTGCCGTTGATATCGGCCACGCGGGGATCAGGACCGCCGCGGGTCGAGAAGCCTCTGAAGCGCTTCTCGCCGCTGATGCTCAGGAATCCTTTGCCGCCCAGATCGAAGCCGACATTGCCGTTGAAATCGTAGGTGTCGCCATCACCCTGGAAATATTGGCCCCCGGTCGCCCCGAACATGCCGCCATTATTGTTGCGCTTCAGGATGATGTTGACGACGCCGGCAATGGCGTCGGTGCCGTACTGGGCGGCCGCGCCGTCTTGCAGCACTTCGATATGATCGATGGCATTGGTCGGGATCAGGTCAAGGTCGGTGGTGGCTGCACCCTGAAAGGCGCCGGCCAGCACGTGGAGGTTGCCGGTGGAGTGACGGCGTTTACCGTTCACCAGGACCAGCGTGTCGTTGGGACTGATGCCGCGCAGGCGCGCCGAAAGCGTAAGCGCCCCGGTATCGCCGCCCCGCGATTCGGCCTCGAAGGAGGGGAGTGTCTGCGACAGGGACTGAATCAGGTTTGGCTGACCCACATGGGTCAGAGCGTCGCTGCCCAACACCGTGACCGGCGCGGCGCTGTCGGCGGCACTCATGCCAGTGACGCGCGTACCGGTGACAATCACAGATTCTTGAGTCTGCGCGGTTTCCTGCGCCATCACTGGGACGATAGAAGGCGCCAAGACAAAAAAGGACGCGCTAAGAAAGAGCGAAGCTTTGGACTTTGAACGGTACGACACTAAGGAACCCCCGGCGTTGCGCCTTACGGCGAAGTTGCTTTGGTTCCTTCCTGCTCAATTCCCCCGGCTGTTTAGTTTTTTGCAGTGCGATATTGAGATGAACCTATTGTGACTTGCGCAGTTTTGTAAATGGCATTCCGTTCCGAGAAATAAGATTTCTGATCGCTGAGTTACGCAAGCATCACCTCGTCTCCAATGCTCTTCTATGCCTGCTGCTTATGCATAAAAACATCATTCAGCAGCAACTCGCCTGATATTTCATCGCAGCGCAATGCCGACGATGGTTCGCCACTACGCGGCTGCTCGCGTTTTGAGCAAATTGCACGCGATCTGAAGGCAGGCGAATTCGATTCCTATTCGTGCATAGTCAAAATGACGCGCCAGGCTTCCGCGCTTTTCGTGAAGCGGATACTGTTGCGCCGATGTCGAGATAATTCTGATAACTTCTGGTGGGGCGATCGTTATGAAAATTGACGCGAAAATTTCGAAACTGGGCCGGCACATTTCAGGGTTGGCAGTTATGGTCGCCGCCGGTTCGCTGGCGGCCTGTACCGCAGCCGCGCCGCCGGGACCTGTGGTCCGTACCGGGGCTGAGAGCGCGGCGATTTCGTCGACGGTGACTGCGCCGGCCGGCTACGAGACCATCTATCTCAGCGGCATGACGGGAACCCTGCGGGCTCCGGACGGTTCTCCGCCTGGCACGCCGGCTCCCGATTCGGGCGACACCGAGGCCCAGGCAACGCGAGCGCTCGGCACCATCAAGAGTGCTTTGGCGTCCAAGGGGCTGGGCTTTGGCGATATCGTAATGATGCATGCCTATCTGGCGCCCGATCCCAATACGGGCCGCGGCGATTCGGCGGGTTGGAGCCGCGCTTATTCGAAATTTTTCGGCGTGGCCGACCAGCCCAACAAGCCTGCGCGCAGCTCGATCACGGTCGTTCTTGGAAGTCCGGCCGCGAAAATCGAGATTGAGACCATTGCTGTGCGCAAACCCGAAGCGAAAAGATGAGCTGGGACTTTTGATGAATCGTCATCACGCTTTTCAAGGCATTCCTATGGTCCGGGTTGCCGTCCTTCATGCGAGGCTTTAGCATTTAGCGATGATCTACCACATCCAGTATTTCACGAAGGACAGCAAGCCCGCCAACCAGGTTGAATGGGATGGTGAGAAAGCAGACGTGTTGAAGGTCGCCCAGGATGGTCTTGTCGAGCACAAGGCTGATTTTGCCATTGTCTTCGACGAAGAAGGCCGGAATTTAGGAACCGTAGGGGACTTTGCTACCAATCGCCCATGGCCGGAATGAGGCTTGCGATCGGGCCTCATTGCCCGAAAGCGACGATAGCGACCAGGAAGACGGCAGCCATGAAGGGGTCACCCATGAATATCAAGACCGCTTTACTCGCCTTGGCCGTTGTCGGCTTCCCGGCTTCGTCCATCATGATCACAACGGCCGGCGCCGACACCATGAAAAGCTGCGCGGCGACCTGGAAAAGCATGGCGCCCGCCGACAAGGCCATGACGACCCACAAGGCGTTCTTGTCGTCCTGCAGAGAGGACGCCCCGAAGCAGATGGTTGCAAGCCGTCCCGATCAGCGGCTTGCCCCGTTGCCCTGCCACGATTACTCCGACTGCACCACGCAGGAGGTAATCTCGGATCCCAAGTAAGCCGATCAGCCCCCGGTCTCGGCTGATGTGAAATCTTTGCAAATCAGTTTTTGCGGAAAATGCTGTCCGCCAGCCAACTCGGCCGCGCGTCCGCATCCGCGATCCGTTTGGCCAGTGCGGCGACAAACGCGTCCAATTTCATCGCTTCTTCTTTCAGCATTGGCTGTTGCAGATCGTCTGACGGCGCATGGTACCGATTGGCGCGCCAGTCATGCTCGATGTCAAATTCCGGGGTGTTCCTGGCGAAGCCGAATTTGAAAACCAGGGCCGGAATGCCTTCCCGCACAAAGCTGAATTGATCGGTGCGTATAAAGACATTGCGGTCCGGCAGGGGATCTTGAACCATTTCGAGCCCTTGTTCTGACGCGATCGCGCGGGCGTCAGCGCCCAACGTGCTTTCCTCCTGACCTGGCGCATAAACGGTCTTCAGCGGCCAAAGCGGCAATGGCATGTCGAAGTTCAAATCCGCCACGATACTGTTTTTTACAACCGTCGGGCGGCGGGCATAGTAGCTCGAGCCCAGCAATCCTTTTTCTTCGGCGGTGAACAACAAAAACAGGATGGAGCGTTTCGGTGCAGGTCCCATGCGCAACCGATGGGCTATGTCCAACACTGTGGCCACGCCGGACGCATCGTCCATGGCCCCATTGTAGATATTGTCGCCCTTTACCGGGGCGCCGATCCCCAGATGGTCGAGATGCGCGGATATCGCAACATACTGGGATTTCAATCGGGGATCGCTGCCTTCCAGCTTGGCCGCGATGTTGGGAGAGCTCAATCTGCTTTGCGTCGCGGCAATATCGGCCTTGAGCCGGAAAGCGAGCACGAAGCATGGCACCGGTTTGGACTCGTCGGCCAGCGCGATCAGCTCGGCAAAAGTGTGACCACTGTCCTTGAACAACATCTCCGACTGGGCCGGGTCGAAACTGGCGGTGAAGAATGGCTTGTCGCTGTCGCGCAGTTTCGGGTCGGCCAGATACATGCCGGGTCCGTGCACCAAGGACCTTTGCCGTTCCCAGGGAATTTCCACTTGCTTGGGCGTGGTAAGGGTGATGACGCCGACGGCGCCCCGTCTGCTGAGTTCGGCATTGCGCTCGAACCGGGCGTTGGATTTCAGGGCGCCGGACAGATTGGCGGGTCCGCCACTGAGGACAACCACGATCTTGCCTTTGATATCGAGGCCGGAAAAATCGTCGTGCCCATGCTTGGGAAGATGCAGACCATAGCCGACGAAGATCAGCGGCGCGTCGACATGCGCTGGACGCGGGCCGCCGCCCGCTGTGATCAGCATCTGTTCGCCGACCTTCAGCGGCGTCGACGCGCCATCCGCCGCCGACAGAGACGCGTGGCTGGTGTCCTGGCTGACCAATTGCTGTTCCAGCGCCACCGGCTGGAGATATCCATTGTTACCGGCGGGCCGAAGCCCCTCTTGCTTCAAGCGTCCGATCACATATTGAGCAGCCCGGTCATAGCCGGGCGAGCCGGTCAATCGGCCTTCCATGCCGTCATCGGCGAGGGCGGAAACATCGGCCCACCATTGACCGGCGGCATCAGCCGCCAGTGCAGGAATCGGAAGCGCCAGCAGGACGCATAACAGGAGAGAGCGAGTCGGCATGTCGATTTCCGCTTATCGTTCGACCCACAGTCGCATGCGAATGAACCGGCGGAAAGACCATGCGCGTCTGACATTTCTGCCGTCGCCTTTCCACACAGCAGCTTGACGTGTTTTTGGGCAAAACTATTTTCGCGAACCATCGTTGCGCGTCCTACCCGGCATCGCTTTAATCCTTGCACGGCACGGGTTGAATCGCGCGCCAAACAAGTGCCGAAAAACGGGCACGCACGGAGATTTCTTCAGGCAGGGAAAAGCGAATGCCGCGCGGTTCGCGACGCAAGAACTTTGTCACGGGGAGATAGCATGACTGACCAACCTTTAGCGCCGAGCCGGCGTTCCCTTCTCAGCATGATCGGAGTCGTCGCCGGCAGTGCCGCGATGTATCACGCCATGACCGAGCTGGCCCTGGCCGACACCTCGACCTTCAAGGGGCCGATCAAGCTGTCGCAGCCGCCGTCCGGCGCTTCGGTGCTGGTGCTGGGCGCGGGCATCGCCGGCATGGTCGCGGCGATGGAGCTGCGCGACGCGGGCTATAAGGTGCAGGTGCTCGAATATAACGGCCGCCCCGGCGGGCGGAACTGGACCCTGTATGGCGGCGACACCTATACCGAATTGGGCGGCTTTACGCAGAAGGTGCAGTTCGATGCGGGCCAGTACATCAATCCCGGCCCCTGGCGCCTGCCCTATCACCATCAGGGCATCCTGCATTACGTGAATCGGCTGGGGGTTGCGCTGGAGCCTTTCACCCAGGTCAACTACAACGCCTATGTCCATTCCACGGACGCTTTTGACGGCAAGCCGCAGCGCTATCGCACGCTACAGGCCGACTTCTATGGCCAGATTGCCGAGCTTCTGTCCAAGACCACCAAGCAGGGCGCCCTGGACCAAGCGGTGACCCAGCAGGATCGTGAGATACTGTTGGACGCGCTGAAGGATTGGGGCGCACTGGACGCCAACCACCAGTATGCCACCGGCCTGGAAGCGGGCGAACGCCGGGGCTTTGCCAGCGATCCGGGCGGCGGGTTGAACAGTGTGCCCATCGCGGGCAAGCGAATCGAGATGAACGATCTGCTCAAGTCCGGCCTATGGGCGGCGATCGGCGCGGGCCTGGCCTATGACATGCAGAGCTCGATCTTCCAGCCCAAGGGCGGCATGGGCCAAGTCGGCAAAGCCTTCGGCAAGGCGCTGGAGCCGCTGATCCAGTACAATTGCAAGGTCGTGGAGATCAAACAGGGCGACAAGAATGTCGAGGTTTCTTACATCGACAGCCGCACCGGCGGCACGCCCAAGACGATGAGTGCGGACTGGTGTGTCTGCACCATCCCTGCCTCGGTACTCAGTCAGATCCCGATGAATGTCGGCGGCCCAATGAAGGCGGCGATCAACCAGATTCCTTACATGGCGGCGCTGAAGGTCGGCCTGCAGATGAAGCGTCGCTTCTGGGAACAGGACGAGCAGATCTATGGCGGCGTGACCTACACCAACCAGCCCAACACCATGATCGGCTATCCCCAGTGGGACTTCTTCTCCAAGGGCAAGGGCGTGCTGCTGGGCTCCTATTGCTTCGGCACCCCGGCCTATATCGCCGCTGCCAAGCCGCCGGAAGAGCGCATCAAGGACGCGCTGGAATATGGCTCCAAGATCCACCCGCAATACAAGGACGAGTTTGAATGCGGCGTGGCGGTGGCCTGGCACCGCGTGCCCTGGACCCTAGGCTGCGCCGGCTTCTGGACCGAGGAAGCCCGCGCCAAGCATTACGACAATCTCTGTGCCATGGACGGGCGCATCGTGCTGGCGGGCGAGCATGCCTCGCGCATTCCTGCCTGGCAGGAGGGCGCCGTGACCAGCGCGCTGGACGCCATAACCCGTCTGCACAAGAAAGCGATGAGTGCCTGATCATGGAGACCAAGATGACAATCCGCGTGGCTGCTGGCGTTGTCCTGGCGCTGACCGCGACTGCCGCTTCGGCCGACACGGCCGGCCTGGCACCCAAGCCGAATGCCCGGGCCGCCAGCATTTCCGGCTTCTTTTCGCCTTTCCCCTTCCAGGGTGGCGAGGCGATCTACAAAGGTGTGTGCCAGGGCTGCCATATGCCCGACGCCAATGGTGCAGTGGGCGCGGGCGCCTATCCGTCGCTGGCCAAGAACGAGAATCTGGAGACTGCGGCCTACCCGGTTTCGATCGTGTTGAAGGGCCAGAAGGCGATGCCCTTCTTCGCTATGCAACTGGGCGACCAGCAGATCGCCGACGTGGTGAACTATGTCCGCACCCATTTCGGCAACAAATATCGGGACAAGGTGAAGGCCGAAGACGTGAAAATGATGCGCTAAGTCCCCTTCCGGCTATCGCTGGCCCCGCCCATCGCCGCAAAGTATGCCTCAACCTTTTCCGGGGTTAGGAATTTGCGGCAGCAATTCGCGGGCCGCGGCCGTCATAAGGTTTTTTTGCGCGGGCATGTCGTCCGGCGCGGCGAGGCGGTGCGTGAACGTATCTGCTTTTAGCGACTGTGCACCGCTCGCCCAAACTCGCGGCGTTCGTCGCTCTCGCAGGTCCACCAGACCCGCCCGCGCGCTGTTCCTCACGGCCCAAAAAATCGCCAACCTGCATGATATAGGTGCCCAAGTTAGCGTCATTTTTAAAAGACTTTCCGCATACCGCAAAATTGTCGGGCGATGACGCAACAGACCCACACTTTGCGCGGTGTTCAGCCGCGCATGCCAGCCGGTGCTGCGCTAGCATGCGCGTCTCACCCAACCCGTGCCGGCACTGACCCGACACATGACCAAAGGATAGATCATGAAAAACCTCAAAAAAATCGCCCTGCAGGGTTCGCTCGCCGCAGGTCTGCTGTGCGGCACGACGGCCGGCGCATTGGCTGCGGATATTGAACGCGTCTATGGCCCCAATGCGATGTCGCCTATCGCGGCGGGCGTCAGCGTGCCCCCTGGCTATACCACCTATTACATTTCGGGCGCCCTGCCTTCGCCGGTGACCCCCGCCACGCCGGGCACGCCGG
>Ga0068871_100004086_pt1 | contig 10090 bp, 10 predicted proteins | sample KBSMisM72_FD_72750 | JGI IMG/M metagenome (GOLD analysis project Ga0068871, IMG submission 72750) | Miscanthus rhizosphere microbial communities from Kellogg Biological Station, Michigan, USA - KBS Miscanthus M7-2 | ecosystem: Host-associated > Plants > Roots > Rhizosphere > Soil ...
GAATTTCTGATTATAGGCGGCGCCAGCAGGACGCGAAAACGCCGTCCTGAACGGAGAACGGAAAACGCAAAACGGAAAACGGAAAAACGGAAAACGCTTCCGGAACTTCGTTCTACATTCTTCGTTCTACATTCTTCGTTTTCCGTTTTCCGTTTTCCGTTTTACGTTTGGCCCCACCAGCCTGCGCCTAAGCCAGGACCGACGTGCAGAACGCGCAGCGGCGCGCGCCGATGGGCACGTCGCTGAGGCACTCGGCACACTTCTTTGTCGTCGGATCCGGCGGCGCCTCGCCGCGCCGCATCCGCGCCATGAACGCGTTCATCGGCACCACGATGAAGAAGTAGACTGCCGCCGCAATCAGCAGGAACGAAATCAGCGCGTTGATGAAGTCGCCGATCGGAAACTGGCTGCCGTTGATGGCGAACGAAATGGCTGAGAAATCCGGTTTGCCGACGATGGCGGCAATGAGCGGCGTGATCAGATCCTTGACGAGCGCCGTCACGACGGCCCCGAAGGCGCCGCCGATGACCACCGCGACAGCGAGATCGATGACGTTGCCCCTGAGGAGAAACTGGCGAAAGCCCTTCAGCATCGGATGCTCCTGTGATCTGACGTGAGGGCTAACTATGAGTCAGGCGCACGCGTACCGCAAGACGCCAGGTTCAGGCGCCCTTGCGGCACGTCAGGAACAGCCGGGCCCGGAACAAGCGGCCGACGAGCGGCAGGGACCCGAGCCCATGGAGAAGCGAGGCGGCGTACAAATAGTGTGCGAGGTAGCGGACATGCACGCTGGCGAACCCGCATTCGGTGAGCAACCTCGCGTGTTCCGCGGCATCGCGGACGCCGACGTGGCCCTCGACCTGCGTCAGGATGCCGCGCGCCTTCAGCCGCTCCATGAAGTACTCCGCATTCGGCGTGTGGAGGTAGAGGGCCGCGCCGGGCTTGAGCGATCCGTGGATCGCGCGGAAGATGCGGACGAACTGGTCGTCGTACACGTGCTCTGAAAAATCCAGCGCGAACGCGGCGTCGAACCGGTTCGGGTGCGCCTCGCAGAACGAGACGATGTCTCCGCAGTGAAACGACCCGTTGCGGACGGCGCCGGCGTCGCGCCGCCGCTCTGCCGCGCGCACGAACTCCTCGGAGAAATCCACACCGACATACGCGCGCACCCTGGGCGCGACCATCTCGAGCAGCACGCCGTTGCCGCACCCGAAATCCGCCACCTCGTCGCCTGCCGACAGATCGAAGAACGGCAGCATCCGCCGTATCCGCTGCACCGCGTGCGGGTCGTACTGATCGACGTAGCTCTGATCGTAGATGGCTCTGAGCTCTTCGTCGGACTGGCGGGGCATGCTAGCGGTTCGAGGGGTTCAAGGGGTTCGAGGGGTTCTAGAGGTTCGAGAGGTTCTGGGGTTCGAAAGCAGTTCTCTCAGCTTGCGAAACGAGGCGAGCATCTCGGCGTACGAGAAATTTGCGTTCCGGCCGCTCGGATTCGGCAGCACGAATACGCGCGCCCCCTCGAGACACTCAGGCTGCAGGCCAAGGCGTACAGGTAGACGGCCGGGGCGCTCGAACAGGCTGCGGAACACGGTCACGCCGATCAGGACCACGATGGATGGCTTGAAGCGGCGGATCTTCCGGCGCAGGATCCGCCCGCCCGCGATGAACTCGGCGGGCTCGAGCGTATCCATCCCCGGCGTGGCGCGCGCGGCCAGGTTCGTGATGCCGAAGCCCCACTCCGGAAGGCGGTCGTCGTCTTCCGCCCTGATGGGCTGAGGCACCAGCCCGGATTCGTACAGCAGCTTCCAGAACCGGTTCGAGTAACCGGCAAAATGATGCCCGATGGCCTCGGACCGCATCCCCGGATTGATCCCGACAAACAGCGCCTGCACGCCCGGTTCGATGCGATCGCGAAGCATGGCTCCTCGGATCTCGAATTACAATCTGCACCCATGAACTGGCTGTTCAAGGAAGAGCCCACGAACTACAGCTTCGACGCGCTCGCCAAAGACAAGAAAACCGTCTGGAGCGGCGTGAAGAACCCGCTCGCCCAGAAACACCTGCGGTCGGTGAAGAAGGGCGATGCCATCTTCTACTACCACACCGGCGACGAGAAAGCCGTCGTCGGCATCGCGCGGGCCATGGGCGATGCGTACCCGGATCCCGCCGACAAGGCCGGCAAGGCCGCCGTCGTGGACGTCGCGCCCGTGAAAAAGCTGGCGCGGCCGGTCACGCTGGCGGAGATCAAAGCCGATCCGGCGTTCAAGGACTTCGCGCTCGTGCGCATCTCCCGGCTGTCGGTCATGCCCGTCACCGCCGATCAATGGCGCCGCATCGAAAAGCTGTCGACGTCGACTGCTTGAAATGCCGTAGCGGCCGGCTTCAGCCGGCCGGCCGGCGAACGTCCGCCTGAAGGCGGACGCTACGGCTGAGAGCGCGATTGTACCCTTCCCAGAAGCAGCGTCACGACGATCGCGACCGCCGACCACGCGGCGAGGAGCACGGCTAGATCGGCACGCTCGAACAGGAATCCGCCCATGGCGGGCCCAATCAACAGCCCCAGCGCCCACGCGGTGTTATACACGCCGTAGCCGACGCCGTACGCGTCGGCGCCGCCGACGGACGTGACCTCCGCCATGTACGAGAGCGACGGCGTCACGGCGAGCGGTACGACCATCCACTCGACCAGCATCAGCGCCAGCGCCGACTTCACCCCGATAGCGAGGGCGAGCATCGGCAACCAGACGAGCATCAGGATGAGACCGAGACGAACCAGCCGGCGGCTGCCCCACTTGTCCACCAGCGGGCCGTAGACGATCGGCATGACGATCAACGCGGCGGCCGCCGCACCGAAGAGCAATCCGATCTGGGGCGGCGTCATGCCGAGCCGCCGGTTGAAAAAGAGCGGCAGCACCGGCTCGAGCATCGCGAGTGTCGCCCCGATGACGACCACATAGGCGGCGCATTCGGCGACGGCGGGCGCGTGGATGACCGTCCACGCCGACGGCGTCGCCCCCGCCGCCACGGGCGCGGCGCGGATCAGCATGAATCCCGCCGCGCACAGGAGCGACATCACGCCCACGAACACGAACGGCAGCTCGATGCCGCCCATCGCGTACAGCCAGCCGCCGAGCGATGGACCGAGCAGCAACGCGACGCTCGTGCCGGACATCACATAGCCCATCACGCGGCCGCGGTCGTCCGGACCATATCGATCCGCGATAAGCGCAAAGCCCACCACCCAGGTGACGCCGTCCGCCGCGCCCTGGACCAGGCGGGCAACAAACAACCACCCAAGCGACCGCGCGAAGGCGAACAACACGCTTGCCAGCGCCAGCGCGATCATGCCGGCCACGAGCGGCAGGCGCCGGCCCACGCGGTCGGAGACGGCGCCCATCGGCACCGAGACGGCCAGCAACGTCAGGCCAAAGCTTCCAAACAGGACACCGATCGTCGTCGGCGTCGCGCCGAACCGCTGGCTCAGGTCCGGCAGCACGGGCACGGCGATCGAGTACGCGATGATGTCGGTGAACGTGGCGCACGTGACGAGAGCAACGGCGATGGAGCGTGAGTCTCTCAGCGACATGTCCGGAGCGACAGTTAATCACGAAGGCATGAACTTAACCACGAAGGCACGAAGAACACGAAGGCATACGGAGGAAGCTTCTGTACAGGGAGGGATCCTTCGTGGTCTTCGTGGTTGATTCGTGTCTTCGTGGTCGGTGGACCCGGCTAGCTGCGCCGCTTCAAGTACAGAGCGCCGAGCGGGGGGACTGTCAGCAGCACGGAGTGGTCCAGGCCGTGCGCGGGGACGGGCTCGCTGCTCACGCCTCCGAGGTTGCCGACGTTGCTTCCCCCGTACAGCTCGCTGTCGCTGTTGAGGATCTCGTCGTACCGGCCAGGTTCCGGCACGCCGATCCGCCAGAGCTCGCGCGGGACGGGCGTGAAGTTGAACACCATCACGAGGAAGTCACGCCTGTCGGCGCCATAGCGGATCAGCGAAATCACGCTGTGCTCGCTGTCGTTGCAATCGATCCAGCGGAAGCCCTCGGGTGCGTAATCCGATTCATACAGCGAACGCTCGGCGGCGTAATGCCAGTTCAGGTCCTGGACGAAACGGCGAAGACCCTGATGCGCCGGATCGGTCAGCAGGTGCCAGTCGAGGCTGCGATCGTGATTCCACTCGCGCCACTGGCCGAACTCGCCGCCCATGAACAGCAGTTTCTTGCCGGGATGCCCGTACATGTAGGCGTAGAGCGTCCGCAGCGTCGCGTGCTTCTGCCACACATCGCCTGGCAGCTTGTCGAGCATCGACCGCTTGCCGTGGACGACCTCGTCGTGCGAAAACGGCAGGATGAAGTTCTCGCTGAACGAGTAGAGCATCGAAAAAGTCACATCGTTGTGGTGCCAGCGCCGGTAGATCGGATCTTCGTGCGCGTAGTGCAGCACGTCGTGCATCCAGCCCATGTTCCATTTGTACGTGAACCCGAGGCCGCCGAGGTGCACGGGCCGGCTCACGCCCGGGTAGGACGTGGATTCCTCGGCCGCCGTGATGGATCCGGAGTGCTGACCGTGCGTCAACCGGTTCAGCTCCTGCAGAAACGTGACGGCGTCGAGATTTTCATGTCCGCCAAACGCGTTGGGAATCCACTCCCCCTCGTTGCGTGAGTAATCGAGGTACAGCATCGACGCCACGGCGTCCACGCGCAGGCCGTCCGCGTGGTACTCCTCGAGCCAGAACAACGCGTTCGACAACAGGAAATTCCGCACCTCGTGCCGGCCGTAGTTGAAGATCAACGTGCCCCAGTCCTGATGCTCGCCCTGGCGCGGATCGGCGTGCTCGAAGAGCGCCGTGCCGTCGAAGCGGGCCAGCCCGTGCTCGTCCTTCGGAAAATGGCCGGGCACCCAGTCGAGAATCACGCCGAGGCCGGCCTGGTGACAGGTGTCGATGAACAGCTTGAAATCCTCGGGCGGGCCGAAACGGCTGGTCGGCGCGAAGAATCCCAGCACCTGGTAGCCCCACGATCCCGAGAACGGGTGCTCCATCACGGGCAGCAGTTCGATATGCGTGAAGCCCATTTCCTTCACGTACGGCACGAGCTGGTGCGCCAGCTCGGCATAGCTGAGGAACCGGTTCCCCTCCTGCGGGACGCGGGCCCACGAGCCAAGATGCACTTCGTAGATCGCCATCGGCCGATCGAGCCGCCCGCCTTGTTCGCGCCGGCTCGCCATCCACTCGTCGTCCTGCCACTTGTAGCCGGAGATGTCGCGGACAACGGCGGCGGACTGCGGCGGGACTTCAAACGAGAGGCCGAACGGATCGGTCTTCTTCAGCAGCGTGCCGGACGCCGTGCGAATTTCGAACTTGTAGCGCTCGCCGTCCGGAAGATCGGGCATGAAGATCTCCCAGATCCCCGACGGCACGAGCAGACGCATGGCGTGAACCCGGCCGTCCCACCCGTTGAAATCGCCGAGCAGGCTCACGCGGTCGGCATTGGGCGCCCAGACGGCGAAGTGCACGCCGGTCGTCGTCCCGACCTTGATGCGATGCGCCCCGAGTTTCTCGAACGCGCGATGATGCGTGCCCTCGTTGAACAGGTGCAGGTCGAAGTCGGTGAGCACGCGGCCGTAGCGATACGGATCGTCGATCTCGACGCGGTGGTCGCCGTCTCCATTCGCGCGGTAATTGATCCGCAGACGGTAGTCTGCCGCGTCAGCCCGATCGAGACGCACCTCGAAGAGTCCCGCCGGGTGCCGCATCGTCATGGGCCGCAGCTCACCCGTCCGCGAGGCGCGCACCTCGACCGATTTCGCGGCCGGGTACAGCGCACGCACCACCCATCCGGACGAATCCTCGTGCGGCCCAAGAACCGCGAAAGCGTTCTGGCTCGTTCCCTCGACGATCGCGCGAATCTCGCGATCGAGCGGCGCCTCGGTGGTGGGATTCATGTCATTTGGTCATCTAGTCATCTGGTCATCTGGTCATTGTTTTCCAATGTGCAAATCTGGAAATTGGCAAACGATGACGAGATGACCAGATGACCCAATGACCAGATTCTATTTCACGACCGTGGCGGTTTTGACGTAGTCGAGCTTAGGGAAGGTCGCCACGAGGAACTTGTTCCCTTCGGCTGAAATGCGCGACTGGGCGTCCTGTGGCTTGCTGGCGTACTCCGAGTTCAGCATGTCGACGACCTCCATGCCTTCCGTCACCTGGCCGAACGGCACGAAGCCCTGGGGATCGAGAAACGAGTTGTCCTTGTAGTTGATGAAGACCTGCGTGCCGCGGGAGTTCGGGCGACCGGTGGTGCCGTAGGTGATGAACCCGCGCGTGTTACTCTGCTTGGTGGCCGGATCGTCTTTCAGCTCGACCTTGTTCCACGCAGCCGTCACGGCCGGGTTGCCGTTGATCCCGAACTGGGCCATGAAGCCGGGAATCACGCGAAAGAACCGGACGCCGCTGAAGAACCCGTTGGTCACCATGTTGTAGAACCGGTCGGCGCCGAGCGGCGCCCACTCGCGGTGCACCTCGACGATGAACACGCCTCTGCTGGTGTCGAACTTCGCCTTGAACAGAGCCGGGGCCTTGGCGGTGAGCGCCGCCGGGGTCAGAAGCTTGGACGGCCTGGTCGCCGCGGCCGGCGCCTGGCCCGCGGCGAAGATCGTCGCGACGAACGGAACGGATACGGCGGCCAGGGCCACGGCAGCAAGAACGAACACACGACGCATAACCATCTCCTTAAGGAATAAAAAGCGTGCCTTCACCAGCGAGAACGGCCTCCCCGCCTACGCGCACGGAGCTGATCTCGCCGCCTGTGACTCCAATCGACATATGCACCTGGCTCGGGCGCCCCATCTTCACTCCCTGCAGGCTCAACATGGCGCCCGCCCGATCGGGGGCCACCATGTGGTGCCGCACAAGATAGCAGCCCAGCGGCCCGCTCGCTATCCCCGTCGCCGGATCTTCGGCGATACCCACGTCCGGCGCAAACATGCGGCTGTACACGGTGGCTGAGGGATGACCCTGCTCAGCCGTGAAGAAAAAAGCGCCGTTCACCTCGGCCCGTGTGCTGCGCATGAGCTCGGCAAACGCCGGCGGATTCATCGCCGCTCGGTCTACGGCGCTCCTGGTCGAGACGGGCACGAAGAGAAACGCGACGCCGCACGACACGACCTGCACGGGCAGATTCGTGCCCGCCACGTCGTCTTCCCGCAGGCTGAGCGCCGACGCGGCGAGGCCGGGGTTGGCGATCGGGGGGCGGAACTCCGGCAGCGGCTGCGTCATCCATGCGAAGCCCAGGTCGGCGTCTCGCCACGTGAGCGCCACCGGAGTGGGACCGGCGCCGAGACCAAACACAAACCGTTCGCGTCCGGGCGCGATCACGCCCGCACGCGCCAGCGCGAACGTGCTGCCAATCGTGGGGTGCCCGGCAATCGGCATCTCGGAGCCCGGCGTGAAGATGCGCATGCGCACATCGGTGTCGGGACGCTCGGCCGGCAGGATGAAGGTTGTTTCAGAAAAATTCATCTCCCTGGCAACGGCCTGCATGATGTCGCCGGACAGCCCGCGGCCATCGAGGAACACGGCGAGCTGGTTGCCGCCAAAGAGATGGTCGGTGAAGACATCCAGCTGCAAGTACCGGTATGATCGAGGCATCGTCGCGGGCCGCAGCAGCCGACCACGGAGAGAGCATATCAATGTTGTACGCGCATTTCACAACCAGCGAAGGTAACTTCACGATCCAGTTGTTCGACGACAAGGCGCCGAAAACAGTGGCGAACTTCACCGGACTGGCCGAGGGCACGAAGGAGTGGACCGATCCGCGCTCCGGCAAGAAAGTGAAGACGCCCTACTACAACGGGACCGTCTTCCACCGCGTGATCGACGCTTTCATGATTCAGGGCGGCGATCCGCTCGGACAAGGCACCGGCGGGCCCGGGTACAACTTCGAGGACGAGTTCCATCCCACCCTCCGGCACACCAAGCCGGGCATCCTGTCGATGGCCAACCGCGGACCCAACACCAACGGCGGGCAGTTCTTCATCACGCTGGCCGAGACGTCGTGGCTGGACAACAAGCACACTGTCTTCGGCGAAGTTGTTTCCGGCATGGACGTGATCAAGAAGATCGGCTCGACGGCGACGAGCAAACCCGGCGATCGTCCGATCAAGCCCATCACCGTCGAGTCCGTGACGATCGAAAGAAAATAGCGTTACGGCGACGCTGACAACGGCACCCACGGCGCCAGGGGTCGGCGAGCTGCAGTTCACGCGCGTCCGCAACGCGACGGCCCTGACGCGCGCGCTGGCCGCCAGCCCGCTCAAGGTGCTCAACCCCGGTCACGCAGGCGAGTCGGCCTGGGTCTACCTCTCGACGTACGGAGGCGGCCTGCTCGGCGGCGATGCGTTGTCGATCGGGATCACGGTCGATCCCGGAGCGCACGCGCTCGTCGCGACACAAGCGTCGACAAAAGTGTACAGGTCGGACCGCGGCGCCTCGCAACGATTGCGCGCGCGCGTCGATGACGATAGCCTGCTCGTGCTGCTGCCGGATCCGGTCGTCTGCTTCGCGGGATCGCGATACACACAGGATCAGCACGTGCACCTCGCCGACGGCGCGAGCCTCGTGCTGGTGGACTGGCTGACGGCCGGGCGGATCGGATCGGGCGAGCGGTGGCAGTTCGACGAGTACCGCAGCCACACGCGCATCTGGCGCGGCGAACGGCTCGTGCTGCACGAGGGCCTGGTGCTGTCGCCGGAACACGGCGTCATCCGCGGCGGCAACGATTTCGCCCGCGAATTCCAGAAACCCGGCAACTCCTGAACCTCTCGAACCTCTTGAACCTCTCGAACCCCTCGAACCCCTCGAAGGTAAAACGTAGAACGTAGAGAGAAACGGAGATCCCAGTTTCTCTCTAACCTCCAACCTCTAACCTCTAACCCCTAGTACAAAATAAAGAGGGCGGCGAACTCTCGCTCGCCGCCCCCCAACTTGCCCGATGAGCTGATTCTAGAAGTCGATCTGCGCGCTGATCTTGAAGAACCTCGGCGTCAACAGAGCTGTCGGCGCCAGCCAGTTGCTCGGCGCCGTCGCCGTCGCAGGGATGTAGGTCTGGTTGTAGGTCAGCACCGCCGCCTGATTGAGGATGTTGTAAATGTCCACGCCAACGTTGGTCCGCATCCGGCCGAACTTCAGGATCTTGCCGACCCGGAAGTCGAGCTCGTTGACGCGGTCGCCCCACACGTCGCCGGGATTCACGATGTCAACCGCGAGCGTGGGGGCACCGCCGGAAATCGTGCGGCCCAGTGCCGGGTTGATGACCGTGGCCGTCGGCGCGTTCCAGGTGGCGCGGAGCGGCGCGCCCTGGTCCGTCCGGAACGTGCCCGCGATGAGCACGTCGGCCTTCGGGATGATGTAGGACGCGATCGCGTTCGCCTTCGTGACGAAGCCCGGATCGACGTGGCACCACGGGTTGGACGGGCTGAGAGTCGCGCCGAAGATGCCGATCGAGAGCTCCGGCAGCTGCGCACGGTTCGCGCAGTAGTCGTTCACCGTCTTGCCGGTGTTAATGCCACCCTGGAGCGTGAGACCCTTCATATTGCGGGCCGAGAAGTTGATCAGCATCCCGTTGTACTTCTGATACTGGTCGCCGTAGTTGGCCGCATCCGTGATGATGTTGGAGGTCTGTCCGAACTTACCCTGGACGACGTTGTAGAGGTCGTTGACCGCGTAGCCGCCGCCGCCGGGCAGGCGCGGATCGGACGGCGCGGTGATGCTGAACTTCGTGAAGTCGGTGGGCACGACGGCCAGATTGTCGGTCGCCGTGAAGTTCCCGAGCCAGCGGCGGAAGTAGCCGATTTCGACGGAGACTCGCGACCCCAGCTGCTGCTGGACTGACGCGCCGATCTGCCAGTCGTTCGGACGGATACCCCAGCCGTTGAGCAGGTTGTGGTCGATCGCCGCCGTGATGGGCGTTGCCGTGCCGAACGCCTGCTGGTTGCCGGCCAGACACTCACCGTTGGCTGCCTGCGTATTCAGGTTGCAGTCCGGGACGAAGTTCTTGTTCGTGTCCGTCCAGGTCCGCGTGGT
>Ga0068871_100004089_pt1 | contig 10087 bp, 7 predicted proteins | sample KBSMisM72_FD_72750 | JGI IMG/M metagenome (GOLD analysis project Ga0068871, IMG submission 72750) | Miscanthus rhizosphere microbial communities from Kellogg Biological Station, Michigan, USA - KBS Miscanthus M7-2 | ecosystem: Host-associated > Plants > Roots > Rhizosphere > Soil ...
CGGATCGTCATGATCCCCTTCTCGTTCGGCCCGCACGGCTCGCCATCGAGCGTCATCACGGCCGCGTCGATGCCGGGCAGCGGGATGGCCGCCGACCCGGGCTTGATCGGCAGCAGATCGATGCCGTAGGGATTGCCGAACGCGGGACCGCCGGTCTCGGTCTGCCACATGTGATCGATCACCGGCGCGCGGTTCTTGAGAATCCGGTTCTGCAGCCAGTCCCATGCCGGCGCGTTCAGCACCTCGCCGGCGCACACCACGCGTTCGAGCCGCGAGTGGTCCACGCGCAGCAGGGGCTCGTCGCCGTACCGCATCAGCATGCGGACGGCGGTCGGCGACGTGAAGATCCCGGTCACGCCGAACTCCTCGACCGCCGTGCGCCAGTTGCCCTCGGGGCGCGGGTGGTCGAGCGCGCCCTCGAACACCACCGAGGTGCAGCCGATCAGGAGCGGCGCGTACACCATGTAGCTGTGGCCGACGATCCAGCCGATGTCGGAGGTCGCCCACCAGACGTCGGCCGGCGTCATGCCGAAGCACCACCGTCCCATGCTGACGACGTGCACCTGGTAGCCGCCGTGCGTGTGGACGGCAAGCTTCGGCTTCGCCGTCGTGCCGGACGTCGCGAGAATCCAGGCCGGCTCGTTGGCTTCCATCTTCTCGACATCGCTCGACTGCCCTTCGCCGCGCCCGAGAAAGTCATCCCAGCTGGAACAGGAGTAGTGCAGGCCTTCAGGCCTGCCGTCAACAACCGGCCTGCCCTTCCTCTCCCAGACGATCACATGCTCGACGGACGCCCCGCCGATCTTCAGCGCCTCGTTGACGATGGGCGTGAGCGCGATGTCCTTGCCCTTCCGGTACGTGACGTCGGCCGTGAACACCAGCCGCGATCCGCTCGCGGCGATGCGGTCGCCGAGCGCGCTCGCACCGAACCCGGCGAACACCACGGAGTGGATCGCGCCGATCCGCACCGTCGCCAGCATCAGCATGATGGCTTCGGCGGACGTCGGCATGTAGATCGTCAGGCGATCGCCTTTGCGGATGCCGAGCGCGCGCAGCGAGGCCGCAATTCTCTTCACCTCGAAGAGCAGCTGCGCGTACGTGTAGACCGCCCGTTCGCCGCGCTCGTTGAAGTAGATGAGGGCCGCGTGCCCGCCGCGGCCATGCGCGAGGTGATGGTCGAGGGCGTTCCAGGCGAGGTTGGTCTGCGCGCCGATGAACCAGCGGAACGTCGGCGGCGTCCACTCGAAGACGCGATCCCACGGGCGGAACCAGGGCAGCTCGCGCGCGGCTCGCTCCCAGAAGCCTTCAGGATCGCGGCGCCCGTCTTCAATCCAGCGATTGACGACCGGCGTGATCAGGGTGCCCGCACTCACGGGCGCGAGTATACGTTACGTGGTTACGGGGGCGTGACGCACCCGCGCAGCGTCGTCTGCCAGGGCGGATCGCCCAGGAAGGTCCGGCCCGGCGTTGCCGTCTCGGCCAGGTCGGCGGAGTTGGCGTTACAGCGATCGCGGCTCATGCCGGACAGATGCATGCGGAACTTCTCGCCGGCAGCAATCTGCTGCGAGGTGACCTCCAGGGTCGCGCCGACCGTCGAGAGCGGAAACTGCTGGCGCTCCGGGGTCACGTCGGTATACGTCACGCCCGGCGGGCACTGAATCTGGGGGCCGCCGGGTCCTTGAACCGACGCGCATCGGGCGTTGGCATCGAGCGTGGCCAGCTGGCTGGCGTTCCACAAGTCCACAGACAGCACGGCGTCCGGCGCAAACAGCGCGTGATTGACGTTGACGACCAGCGAGACGGGGTCTCCGGCTGTCGGAGCCGCCATTCCGCTCGCACAGGCCGTCGTCACCACGATGAGACTCAGAAGCGGCAGCGTTCGCATGGCGGTCCTTCCCCGTTCATCGATTACAGATCGGGCAGGGTCGAGCAACTGACAGCGCGAACGTCTGGGGGGGTTCCGCTATTATCGAGCCGCCAGGACGCGGCGGTCAAGTTCGCGGCGTCGTCCGGAATAACCGGAGCGACGCAGGCGCTAGGGCCGCGACGTCCGGCGCAGGGCGTCGAGGTCGGACCGGTACTTGTCGAGCAGACGCCGGTTGTACGCAACACGCGCCGCCGTGGCCTGTTCGGCGGACGCACTCACCGCGGGCGCGGCGTCGGGCGAAGCCGCCACGACGGCGGCACGGCTGATCGCGGCATTCAGGGCATCGAGAATCTGCGCGCTCGCCGATGCGGCCGCCGGATCCGTTTCCGCAATCCGCGCGCTCACCCATCGATATTCGTCGAGATCGACGCCGGCATCAGCCGCCGCCGTGGCATCGCTCGTGAGGCTCGCGAGCGCTCGGGCAATCTGGCCGGCGTCGGCATCGCCGGGGCCCGCCTTCGGAGTCGCGGCGATGGCGCGGCGCCGGACCGCGACGTACATCTTCACTTGATCCGCCGTGAGCCGGCCGTCTGCCGGCGGCACGAACGCGCGCGCAGCCGGGACGGATTCCGGGGCCTGAGACACACCGGCTGCCTGCTGCCCTTCCGCTGCAGCCGCGGCTGCGGCGCCGGGAAAGATCGCCGCTGCGACGGCGAGGAGGAGGAGATGTTTAATCGTGCACATGATGCCAACCCTCGTGGTCGAAAAGGGACGGGGCGCTCGGGGGCGCCCCGTCCCGACAGTCCGCTAGTTGGTCGCGTTCGCCGATGCCGGCGTCTGCGCCGTGATGAAGTCCGACGACACCACCGAGCCTCCGTTGAGGATGAAGTACGCCGACGTGATGGTCACGCCGTGCGGCAGCGCGATGTTGATGAGGCTGAAGTCCGTCCAGACAGGCGCGGGCCCGTGCATGAACGGCGCAGGAATCGTCGACGCGCCCGACGGCGTGATCCAGAACAGCGACCCGTTGACGATGAGGGCCCAGTACGAGTCGAGCGTGCCGGTCATCGACGTCGGCGGGATGGTGATCGTGAGGTTGTACGGTCCGCTCGTCGCCACGACCGGCGGCGTCGGATGCAAGCCGTTCACCTTCAACGTCACGGTCGGGACGGCCGACAGAATGTTGACCCCCGTGAACCGCGTGTTGTTGCTCTCGTTGTATTCGCCGAGCACGTTCGTATCGTCCGCAATCGCGCAAATGAACGCTGCACCGAACGTCGCGCCCGCGGGAATCGTGACGGACGTGTTCGCCGCGCTCGAGCCGCCGCTGCCCAGCGACACGGTCCGGTTGCCGATGAGCGTGTCCGCCGTCGTGCAGACGTTGTCGGTCGAGAGGTACAGCCCGAGCCGGAAGTTGCCAGTGGCCGCGTTGCCGTTGTTCACGACAGTGTTCGAGACGTTGAACGTCTGTCCCGGGTTGAAGGAGGCGGGCGCCGACAGCGCCGAGACCGAGACGTCGGCCGACACGACCGTGATGCGCAGCGCGTCCCACCCGTCGGAATCGTTGTCACCGGCGTTGGTGTCTGTCGCGTTGTCGTAAATCACGCCCAGATAGTAGGTGCCTGGAGGTGTGTTCGCGGGAATTGTCACGGCCCCCATGTTCACCGTCACGGCCGACACGCCCCCGAAGTTCCACCCGTAGCTCTGGGTGCTGAGCAGCGTATCGGTCGACGAGACGTCGTCATTCGACGACAGGTAGACCCTGAACGTGTAGTTCGTGTTCCGCGCCGCGGTGCTGGTGTTGGCCGCCAGGTGCGTCAAACCTCCCGTGGACGTGCCCGCCGTAAACGTCGCGGGACCGACGACGTTGAGCGGCTGGAGGTTGAAGTTCGCCCCCTGTGCATTGATGGGATCGAACGTGCCATTGAGGTAGTTCACCCAGTCCAGCCATTGCCGCGTGTATTCGGCGTAGGTCGAGCGGTTCGACGTGGACGTGATGGCGTGCGTGAACCGGTTGTTGTTCGCGTCGAAGTAGTACGCGCCGCTGCCGCTCATGCCGCCCCACACCGCGCCGAGGCAGCCGCCGGTGGTGTTGAGGCCGAGCCTGTTCGTGTTGGGGCAGCTGTTGAACGTGCCCCCCCAGATATACATGTCCGCGCCGGTGTGCAGGGTGGCGCTGCAGCTCTCCGCGGGGTAACTGGCGCTGTTGTAGTTCGTGGTCGTCGCGAAGTTGCAGTCCCCGCCGTAGGCCCATCCGAACCAGCCGGTCAGGAACCCGGCCGCGCGGTCGATCGCCACCGCGCCGATGTCGAAGTTGAAGTCGCCGCTGACGGTCCATCCCGTCCACGACGCCATCGTCGTCGAGTGCGCCCAACCGTACGGGTTCACGATCGACGGGGGGCCAAAGAGCGAGCCGGCGCCGTCCCACGCCGGGTACACCCAGATCTCGTCGGCCCAGGCGCCGCCGGCGCCGTTGTTCACGCAGTGGCCGGCCGTCAGCACCACGTTCGCGTCGCGCATGCTCCCGGAGCAGACGAAGTAGCTGTTGCCGAAGCGCATGAGCAGCTTCACGTTCATGCGGTACGGGAACGCCGCGCGCGTCGCCGCCGAGAGCAGCGACATCGAGCCCATGCTGGCCGGCATCTGCTCGTTTCCGATGCCTCCGTCCGCACCGGGATAGCCGCCACCCGTCGTGTAGGCCGCGGCGGCCGCCTCAGGGTTGAGCGGTCCCCGTACTTCCTGACCCGTCGTGGCGTTGTACACGACGCCCTGGCCCGGACCGCTGTTCGCGGGACGCGCCGCACCCCAGTTCGGGTTGTTGGGCATCGGCATCGGCGGCACCAGGCCGATCGGCGGGTGGCTCGGTGCGGCCACCGGACCGTGAGTCGAGGGGTGGAACGGCTCGGCAGGCACGCCCGAGTCGATGGCCGTCACCGACGGCGCCGGGCCCGGGTTGTTCTGGCCGCCTGCGCTGGCGGCGGTTGCCACCGCCAGCGACATCACCAGCGCACCCACGGACGAAACAACGAATCGCATTGGAGAACACGTCATCGCAACTCTCCCTTCACACAAGCCCGAGCGGTCGTCTGCCAAGCGAGATCCGTCAACGGATTCCGTCCGGATCTCGCAAGACGCACAGCATTGGCAGACGTGGTGTTGCATCCGTCACGACTGAGCCCCGACACAGCAACGCGGACAGATTCACCAGGCTTCACGCTGGTGATCGGCACCTCGATTTCGTTTCTTGTGGCCCCGAGCGCCACCTGCACCAGTTCGGGCGTCACCGGCTGGTATGTCACGCCGGGCGGGCACGAGACTTGTTCGGCGCCGGTCCTCGTGTCCCGGCTGCTCGCACAGCGCGCGTTGTTCTCGAGGGCGGCGATCTGCGCGGCTGACCAGACGCGCACGTCGAGCCTCGTCCCCTCGGCAAACAGGTCAGGCGGGATGGAAACGAGGAAGGTGACAGCGGCGGGAGCGGCCGGCGGCGGCGTTTGAATGCCGGCAATCACAGACGCAGAGGCCAGCAGAATTCCGGCCGTGATCGCACAAACGAGCAGAATGGTGGTGTTTCTCACATGAAACGCGCGCGGAGCGTAGCAGGCGGTCCGGGAGGGAACAATAGGGAAGATCGATAGGTACGCCGATGTGACAGATGATTTCGTGCAGCGCAGTGCCACTCGCGTGTAAACGCGGATGACTGTGGGACGTGGATCCTTGCTTGTTGTAACCTCTTTGCGTGACCGTTACTCACCAGTCGTTCAAGGCGTTCCGGATTTCCGACAGCGGCGGCTCGGTGGCCGGCGCGATCGTGCACACCACGCTCGACGAGCTCAGCAGTGGCGACGTCGTGATCGCCGCCGCGTACTCGAGCGTCAACTACAAGGACGCGCTGGCGGCGACAGGCGCCGCGAAGATCCTCAAACGCATGCCGCTCGTGGGCGGCATCGATGTCGCCGGCACCGTGGCGTCGAGCACGGACGCGCGATTCCGGGAAGGCGACGAGGTGCTCGTCACCGGTTACGATCTCGGCGTCGCCAACGACGGAGGCTACTCCGCGTACGTCCGCGTGCCCGCCGACTGGGTGGTCAAGATTCCAGCCGGTCTGGCCGCGCGCGACGCGATGACGCTCGGGACGGCCGGCTTCACCGCGGCCCGGTCCGTCATCCGCCTCGAACAGAATGGCCTTACGAAGGGTTCGGGTCCCGTCATCGTCACGGGCGCGACCGGCGGCGTCGGCAGCATCGCGGTCGCCATTCTCGCGGGCCTCGGGTATCAGGTGACCGCGATGACGGGCAAGGACGCCGAGCACGGCTACCTGAAATCGCTCGGCGCCACGGAGATCCTGCCGCGGTCGGCGGCCCAGAAGAGCCCGCGGCCGCTCGAGAAGGCGACCTGGGCGGGCGCGGTGGATCCGGTCGGCGGCGAGACGCTCGCATGGCTCACGAGGACGATGAGCTACGGCGCGAGCATCGCCAACTCCGGGCTGACGGGAGGCACCGAGCTCCATACCACCGTGGTGCCGTTCATCCTCCGCGGCGTCAACCTGCTCGGGATCGACTCGGTGACGTGCCCGATGCCGCCGCGGCTCGAGATCTGGCGTCGCCTGGCGACGGACATGAAACCGAAAATGCTCGCGTCCATCGCCCGGGAGATCGACCTGGCCGGGCTGCCCGACGCGTTTGCGACGCTGGCCGCCGGCAACGCCCGCGGCCGCTTCATCGTCCGGGTCTCGTAGCGTCCGGCTTCAGCCGGACGTCTTCATCTACTGCCCCCGCGGCGCCGGTTTCGACAGATACGCCTTCGACGCCGCCTCGTCCTTGAGCGGCGTGACCTTGTCGGGATCGATGCGCACCATCAGGTAGTCTATGTGGTCGTCGATCTTCGTGAACAGATGACCGGTTCCGGCCGGAATGACGACGACGTCGCCGGCCTTGAGCTGATACGTGACGCCGTTGCGAATGGCCGACCCGTTGTTGCCGGGCCCGTTGAACTCGCGCACCGTCAGCTGCGTGGCGGGACGGCGCTGCCTGTTCGTGATGTCCGGCCCCACCTCCAGCGTCGCCGTGCCCTCGACGATGTGATAGACCTCGCTGACCTGATCGTGCTCGGCGACGGAATCGGGCGCCGGCGCGTCCAGCTTGCCGCGATGGACCATGCCGATGCCGACGTGGGCCTTGCCGATCTCGACGTCCCGCACCTGCTGGTCCAGCAGCTTCTCGTCGATCGCTTTCTTCGTGTACGCCTGGAGCTCGCTGAGCGGGATGTACTGTCCGGCGCACATATAACACGTCGGCTGCGGGTCGGTGGGATTGAGCCTGGCCTGCGCCGCCAGCGCGGCAACGGCGCACAACGCTCCGGCGATGCCGAGCACGATCGTCTGTTTCATGATGAGCCTCGTTGTCCGTTACTTGTTGGGAAGAAATTCTACGGCGATGACGGGCTTCTCGGCGGCCGTCTGGGCGCCGTCGCGCCACGTGATGTAGACCGGCATCGGCTGCGCCAGGGCGCCGCACTTGACGCCGCCGTCCAGGTCGTTCCGGTACGAAATGAAATCCACCGCGTCCAGCCGGGCGACCAGAGGACCAGGAGCGCCGGCTTCCACCAGATGAAACGTGGCCTTGCCGCCGGCCGGGCAATCGATGCGATCGAGCGTGCCTTCGGCGCGAGCCTCGCCCGCCTGGACCACGCGGTAGTCGGGGACGAATCGCGGCCGGCCGTCGTCCGGCGGGCGCGGCACATCGAAGCCGGGGACGGGAATGGACTTCGAACCCGAGGCGGCCAGGAACGTCGCGACGTCGTCTTTCCCTCCCGTTTGCTGGCGGTTCTCCGCGTTGACGATGTAGCTCATGAGGCTGCGGGCGGAGTCGCGCACGCCGGGCGGATACAAGCCGCTCATGAGCGGCCCGATGACCGTGCGGGCGGACGCGAACTCGCCACGCCGGGACAGGATCTGTGCCTGGATGAACGCGTAGTCGTAGCGGCCGGGCGCCAGCGCCCGCGCGCGCGCGATGCCCGCGGCAGCTTCGGCCGTCGGGTCGTCCGGGCCCGGCAGGTCCAGGGCCGCACGGTGGGCGAGCAGGTTCGGCATCTCCGCGCGGTCGCCTCCGACCGTGTCCAGTTGCCGGCGCGCGGCCTGAATCAGGCTGACGTTCGCGGACCCGGCGATGCCGACGCCGGCCAGGTCGGCCATAGCCATCGCCGCGCTGTAGGCTACGAGCCAGTCGTCGCTCCTGCCGAGCGCGATGAGCCGCTTCTCGGCGCTGCCGTACTGGCTGCGGCCGATGTCGAGCTGCGCCATCGCGACGGCGGCGCGTGTGCTGGCGGGATCGGCCTCGAGCGCCATGGCGAGCTGGGCGGCCGCTTCGTCGTACTGGCCGCGCTGGACGAGATAGGCGCCGAGATATGCCTCGACATCACCGGGGGACACCGGGACGGGCGCCACGGGCAACGACGTGATCTTCTCCGTGAATTCGACGAGGACCGTGTTGAACAGGTTGCGCTGGAGGTACTGCTGCAGGTCCTGCTCCATCCGCGCGGTTCCGAACGTCTCTTCCCACGCGCGCGATTCCGGAACCCCGTTGGCGACGCTACGCAGGTACGCCGAAAGCTGCGTCACGCGGCCGGGCTCGCCGTTGAGCACCATGTGCGTCAGCGCCCACGATTCCGCGTAAAAGACCGACGCGCGGGCCGACTCGTTGTAGAGCGGCGACCGCTGATCCACCTTCAGCAGATCGGCGAGCGGCACGCGGCCGGAGTTTCTCAGCAGCTGCAGGTGCTCGCCGATCGCCAGGCCGATCTGCGCCTGCTTGCCGCCGCTCATCAGCCGGAACGTGCTGTAGAACTCCGCCAGCCCCTCGTTCAGCCACACGGGCGGGTTCGACATGACGTTGGACACGATGAGATGCGCGTACTCGTGAAAGATGATGCGGTCGGTGGAGACGCCGCCGCTCTGCACGAGGATGTAATTGAGGTTGGGCCCCGGGGCGAAAAACCCCGCGACGTCCGTGCGCCGCTTGCCCTGGTAGGTCGGCTTGAACGGGGCGAAGGCCTTCTCGTTCGGGAACACGATGATGATGGTCGGGACGGCGGCGGCCGTCGCGCGTTCGCTGAGGACGCGGCTGAGGGCTTCGCGAAAGCCTTCGAACTTGACCGCCATGTCGCGCAGTTCGCGCGCGCTCACGTCGCCGACGACCGTGAAGTTCGGACTGTCGAGCCGGCGCCACTCGGCGGCGCACGGCGCGGCCGCGAGGATCACGGCAAGCGAAACGAGCACGCTGCGAACAAAATCACGTAGCCACAGAGGCACAGAGGACACAGAGCTTTCTTCTTCAAGAGAGATCCTCTGTGATCTCTGTGCCTCCGTGGCTTCGTACGACGTGGATCGCATCGGCTCTCTTACCGTCTCGCGGTCGTCGCGCCCCACTCTTCGGGCGCGACGTCGGCGATGTGCTGCGAGAACGTCCACCAGTGGCCAAAGGGATCCTGCACGGTGCACTGCCGCTCGCCGAACGGCATGTCCGCCGGCGCCATCAGCACGCGCGCGCCGGCCTGCGTTGCGCGCTCGAACCGGCCGTCCACATCAGGGACGTGGACGACGACGTACTGGGACGGTCCGCTTCCGGCCGGCGCCTTCATGGGGCCGCCCTGCCGGCCCAGCATGATGGCGCACTCGGCGACCTCGAGCTGGGCATGGCCTATGACCCCGTCGCGTTCGGCCCGGAGGCGCTCCTTGAAACCGAACGCGCTGCACAGCCACTCGATCGCCTTGCCGACGTCCTCGTAGATCAGGACCGGAACGACCGTCGCGGTCGGGGCTGAACGATTTGTGCTCATGGATCGATTCCTGTGCGGCGTGACGGGATACTAGCATGGCACTTGCCCTTCGACGGGCTCGGGGCAGCAAGCGAATCCGTCAAGCGCCGCCGGACTCGATTCCCGCTAACTGCGGGCCGCAGGTCCTCATCGCGGCGATCACCCTCCCCGCGATCCGTGCCGTTGAGACAAACCACCGTGCTGATCGCGTGCAACTGATGTCGTCCTGATAACCCGTTGATCGCCGCGGCTGGGGACGATTCGGACCGGAGGCACGCAGTTCCGGCAAGCTTGCCGGTGAGCGGCCTGCCCTGAGCCCGTCGAAGGGCGACTTTGAGTCGTCCGGCTGAAGCCGGACGCTACGAATGTCGTGCGTAAATGTCGCGCGTTATGAGGAGCGTACAAGAG
>Ga0068871_100004091_pt1 | contig 10085 bp, 7 predicted proteins | sample KBSMisM72_FD_72750 | JGI IMG/M metagenome (GOLD analysis project Ga0068871, IMG submission 72750) | Miscanthus rhizosphere microbial communities from Kellogg Biological Station, Michigan, USA - KBS Miscanthus M7-2 | ecosystem: Host-associated > Plants > Roots > Rhizosphere > Soil ...
GAGAAGGCGGCAGCTTATCCTTGGGATTTTCATTGATGCTGGTGAAGTGGGTGATGGACTGGATTAACTGGCCGAAGACAACTGAAAACAGCGTCGCCTCGGGGCGAGCTTGATTGACGGTCCAGGAAGTTGCCCCGGTGCTAGTGGGCAGGCAAGTGTAACCCTGCGTACCGAAAGCGTGCCCCACAAAAAAGGCGGTGTTTCCTTCGGGCGGTGTGATGTCGGTTGGAGTGGGTGGAGGAGTGACGGTCTGCGCTGATGCATGCGTGGCTAATGTCGTGGCGCATGTGAGCACAAGAGCGGCTGCAAACATGGTTCGAATGAGCGTAAGTGCGTTCTTACGCTGAAGGTGATGATTGTTCAATTGTTAACTCTCCTTTTCCTTCTTATTGGGCAATATTCGCACCGCAAGCATTCTGTGCATGGTTATCGGCTTGAGGTCTCGGCATAGATGCTGCGGGACTGAGCGAGTTCCTGAGACTTCTTCTCAAGCGTGGACTTTGGGAAGTCGGCGCTCGTTGTTGATGATGTTGTCTCGATTTTTCTCAGGAAGTAATGTCCGCTCACGGCATCGAACGTCAATTTCGACCGTCCGTCTCCTGTCACATGGCCGGGAAGACCGGAGGTGAGGAGGTTAACTTTCGTATCGTTGCGGTGAAAGTCCAGAAACCACCCCTGATTCGAGATGCGGTACGTTCCGGACGGCAACACATGACTTCCAACTGCGAAGTCAAAGGGTACAGTGACCTCAATCGCGGATTCTTGCGCGGAGGCATGGCTGGCCAAGCCGAAGTTTGCCCCGATTAAGAGGATGGCTGCTGCAATGATGCGTTTCATATACGGCTCCTTTGATTTTCACTGAGCGCTCATCTCAACCTTGAATCGTTGAACGGCTCGAACGTGAAACAACCGTCCTCAGATCGAACAAGAGAATGTGCTCTTACCTAGAGAATCGGGAATAGGTGTCGAAAGGCGACAATGGCAGTTGAAAAAAGAGAAGGACGAGCCGTTTCTACCGATCTCCATCAATCGGCTCCACGCGGTTCTTCCCCTCGTAGAGGCCCAACCACTGCCGTTCCGTGTCCTTGAGATCGTTCACTTCCAGCTGTCCATTTTTGCGCGCGATTTGGTTCGAATCTGTAATCTCGGCGAAATAGATGGTTGTAACGATGTGCATGCTGCCTCTCCCCCGTGTGACCAAAGCATATGCGTTCTACCTCGTCGCTTTTGTCATTGAACCGTCACTGATATGTAACTCTTTATAAGTTCCTGTTTTGAGTTGAGATCACGACAGAAACAATTAAGGAGGTGACTTCGCAGTGATCGCCGAGGATTAGAAAGGCGTATCGACACCTTGATCGCGAGCCAAAAGTGACCAATCTGAGTAGCGCCAGAGGCTGTTTCCGGTACCGATGACTTACTAAGTTGGGGACGGCGCCCATTTGTTGCCCAAAATTGAGTTCGTGCTGGTGGGTGGCATAGTTATAGTTCCAGACATGGGCCACTAGAATCCGGTGAAGGAATTCGAATCGATATGATGCTTCGGTTGTTGCTTTCCGTTCTCGGTCTCCTGCTCGTTGTGCGTGTTGCGGCACCGCAAGTTCAGGCCCCCGTCCTGCCTTCGGCCGACGATCGCTACAAAGCCGACCTGCTGCTCATTGTGGCCCATCCCGATGACGATGTAGATATAGGTGGGTACCTGGCGCGAGTCGCTCTCGACGAGCACAAGCGCGTGGCGGTCATCTACTGCACAAACGGCGATGGCGGCGGAAACGCTATAGGCAATGAGGCTGGCGCATCTCTCGGCCAGATGAGAGAGATCGAGGCTCGCCGTGCGCTAGCCTACCTCGGCATTCACAATGTGTGGTTTCTGTCGGGGCACGATACGCCAGGACAGAATGTGCTGCGCTCGCTCGATAATTGGAACCACGGACGCGCGCTTGGCGATCTCGTCCGCCTTGTGCGCATCACGCGGCCAGATGTGATTTTGACCTGGTTGCCTGATCCCGTCGTCGGCGAGAATCACGGTGACCATCAGGCCTCGTCTGTGCTGGCGGTCGAAGCCTTCGATGCGGCTGGTGATCCAACCGTCTTCCCGGAGCAGGTGTCGCCCCCGCGAGACCGAACCGGCATGGCTAACCTGACGGAAGGACTGTTACCTTGGCAGCCCAAGAAGCTCTATTTCATGACCGATGCATTTGAAAACTGGGGTCCTTACTGGCACGATCCTCAAACACTTTCTCCCTATCGCAAAACGATCGTCGATCACACCGGCCCCGTCTACGAGACCAGCACCATCTCTCCAGTACGCCACAAATCGTATGCCGAAATCACCGCGGAACAACAGGCGTTCTACCTCACGCAGGAAGGTGACATTGGAGTCAAAGCGCTCAAGTCGAGGAAGTTCGCCGATTTCGAGTACCATGCGCATCTGATTCTTGGGAAGTCTCTGGTGGGCGGTACGGTGACCGGAGACGTCTTCGACAGAGTCTCGCAGCAGCCGATTGCGTTCGCGCGCGTGCGCGGCTATGAAGCACCACAACAGAACGGCCTGTCGTTCGAGATCGGCGACCCATGGAGATTCTATTCTCTGTTCTGGAAGGCACACGATCTCGACCGTCTCGCCGGTTTGATTCCCGTTCCCGAAGCGACGCCGGAAGAAGGTGGCAAGCTCGCACTCGGCTTTCTCGCTTGTAATCACACGACGCAAACGGCCGAGATCAGGGTTGTGCACACAATTCCCGCAGGATGGACGACTCAGCCGCCGTTCACGAATTATCCCGTCCATGCCGGCGAATGCTATCCCATCCAGGTGTTCCTCACTGCGCCGCCAGCAGTGCAGTCTCATTGGGAACAACTCTCCTGGACCGCGACTGCGGGCCCCCAACTCGTGGGAAGCGCTGTCGTACGTGTATTCGTGGGTAAGAACGGCGGGTTGCCGCAATGATGATGTGATCCGAGCCAATCTCATCACTCAACCGTCCGATTTCCCCGAATCAAGCGAAGGAACCATTCCTTTCTCGCAGACAATCCGTCCGGCCTGCGGGCTACCCGTCGGGCTACCCGGTGACTTGCCAGCGGGTCCGCGAACTCTCAGAGTAAGGATCAAACCTCCCGCCGTAGCATAGACGAGCGCAATAGATGCGAAGCTGGCGGCCAGTGAGTGAGTTCGATCGTTAAGGAAGCCAATCGCGTAGTTTCCAACAAATCCGCCGATTTGCCCGATTGAATTGATGAGTCCGAATGTGGCGGCTGCTGCAGCTTAGCTGAGCATCATCGTCGGTATCGCCCAGAAAGCTGGGAAGTACGCATACAGGAAACCGCTGCCCAATAGCAGACACGCAATCGCCAATGGGACTTCCTGTTGGAGGACGGTCAAGGGCCCGTGCATCGATCCGGCAGCGAGCAGCGGAGTGGCGCTGTGCCAGTGCCTTCGGCCGTCTTATTGGAGTGCCAACCATGGAGTCCCGAGGACGCAACGGGAATTGCCGGCTGCTACGCGGCCGTTGGCTGTTTCTTCTGCTCGCTGGCGGTTATTGGCTGTTTTGCAAAGGCAGCTTCCTTGCCAAGTTCCAGAAACTGGCGCTCGTCCACACGTCCAAAGATCTCAATCAGCCTGGCGACGAGACCAGTCCATCCGGTCTGGTGGCTGGCTCCCAAACCGGCACCGTTGTCACCGTGGAAATACTCGAAGAAAAGTAGGTAATCCTTCCAATGGGGATCAGTCTGGAACTTCTCGACCCCTCCGTACACGGGCCGGTGGCCGCCGTTATCCCGCAGGAAGATTCGAGTCAGACGGTTGGAAATTTCGCGGGCTACCTCGAAGAGGTTCATCATCTTGCCTGAGTGTGTAGGGCACTCGACCTTGAAACTGTCACCGTAATAGAGGTAGTACGACAACAGTGAGCGGATCAACAGCGCATTTACCGGCATCCAGATGGGGCCACGCCAATTGGAGTTACCACCGAACATGCCGGTATTCGATTCCGCCGGCAAGTAGTCTACAGAGTAATCCCTGCCGTTCACCTGGATCACATAGGGATGGTCTTTATGGTAGCGGGAGAGCGCTCGAATGCCGTAAGGACTGAGGAACTCGTTTTCATTCAGCATGCGCGAAAGAATACGGCGCAGCCGGTCGGGATTGACCAGCGCTGCCATACCGCGTTCCCCATATCCCAAATGCCCAGGCCCGGTCGGATGAATGCTGTTGCGCACGTCAGGCATACGGTGCAGCATTTCTCGTATTGCGTTCATCACGCCAGGCACGCGTTCGCGCTGCCATGGTTCGATCACAGTGGTGGCGCACAACGGCAAGAGGCCAACCATGGAGCGCACCTTAAGCCGCTCGGAGCTTCCATCGGGGAGCCGGAGCACGTCATAGTAGAAGCCATCCTCCTCGTCCCACATGCCCTCTGTCCCCGTCTGGTTCATTGCGTTTGCAATCAGCAGGAAATGCTCAGCAAACTTTATGGCCATGTCTTCGTAAAGACTGTCGTGGGATGCTAGTTCAACGGCGATTTCGAGCATGTTCTGCGAGAACATTGAGACCCATGCTGTGCCGTCTGCCTGTTCGAGGTAGCCTCCGGTGGGCAGTGGCGAACTGCGGTCGAAGACGCCGATGTTGTCCAGTCCGAGAAAGCCGCCTTCAAACAGATTCTTGCCTGAGCGGTCTTTACGATTTACCCACCAACTGAAATTCAGCGTAAGTTTTGTAAAGGCGCGTCTAAGAAAATCGAGATCGCCTTTCCCATACAGAGCCTGTTCCGTTCGGTACAGGAAGATAGTGGCCCAGGCGTGGACTGGCGGATTGACGTCGCTGAAATTCCATTCGTAGGCTGGAATCTGACCCGTTGGATGCAGGAAGGATGCCCGCAACATCAGATCCAGCTGCTCCTTCGCGAAATCCGTATCGACAGTGCTGATCGCTACGGTGTGGAACGCCAGGTCCCAGGCTGCATACCAGGGATACTCCCATTTGTCGGGCATCGAAATGATGTGTTGATTAAGCATGTGATACCACTCGCTGTTTCGCATGCTGCGTGCGTCTGGCTTCGTCCCGTCGACGCCGTGTTCTTCGAGCCATTTGACGACATCGAAAAAGAAGAACTGCTTGGACCAGAGCATTCCGGCCAGCGCCTGCCGCATGATGAGCGCCTCATCCGCGCTGACGCGTGCCGGAGTGACGGATTTGTAGAACTCATCCGCTTCAGCTTCCCGAGCCTGGAAGGTCGTGCCGAAAGTTGAGAAAGGGTCGCCAATGGCAGCAGGAGCCAGATTGCTGAGGCGTAGGCGGACAGTGGCTGTTTGGCCTGCGCCCACATTCAACTGGTAGTGCGCGGCGCACTTCGTTCCCGTTCGGTCGGGGTTGACGGCGTTGTGATCTCCCTGAATCACGAAGTTGTTGATTCCATCCTTGACATATCGCGAGTTGTTGGGCGTGCCAAAGACTCGCTCGTTGTTGGTCTCATTTTCCGTGAACAGGAGCGAAACATCTCCATCACAGTACAGATACCGCTCGCCCAGATCGGAGTGTGATACCGCAACAGCGGCGACGCCCTTCTGGCCCGGAACCTGTTTCAGTGATGGCTTGAGCGTACCCGGCCACCAGGTCCAAATATTGCGAAACCACAGTGTCGGCAGGACGTGCAACTCGGCCGGATCAGGCCCGCGATTACTCGCGCTGATTCGAATGAGGATGTCTTCCGTGTCCTGCTTGGCATATTCCACGAAAACGTCAAAGTAACGATCTTCGTTAAAGACACCTGTATCAAGGAGCTCGTACTCAAAGTCTTCGCGGTTGCGATGCCTGTTGGTCTCGATCAAATTGAGGTATGGATATTCGGCTTGTGGATACTTGTACAGGTATTTCATGTACGAGTGCGTTGGAGTACTGTCCACGTAGAAGTAGTACTCTTTGACGTCCTCGCCATGGTTGGCCTCGCTATTAGTCAGACCAAAAGCGCGTTCCTTGAGGATCGGATCCTTGCCGTTCCAAAGAGCCAGACTGAAACACAGAAGCTGCTTGTCATCACTGATGCCGGCCAGGCCATCCTCGCCCCAGTGATACGCGCGGGATCGCGCCTGGTCATGCGTGAAGTAGTCCCAGGCGTTTCCATCTGCGCTGTAGTCCTCGCGAACTGTACCCCACTGCCGCTCGCTGAGGTAGGGTCCCCACTTTCTCCACGGGGTTTTGTCGTTGCGGGCTTCTTGCAGTCTTTTGGTTTCCTGATTTTGTGGCATTTGACACCTAGTTTCCTCTCAGGCCGGCTGACTATTGACGCTGGCCAACTATTCCAGTTGGAGTGCTTATTCGCCAGCCGTTTCTTCAACTCTTCGAGGAAACCACATGGCATCAATTCGCTGCTGTGACCCAACGCAAGATCGTCGGAGCCAACGTTCCCTTTCATTTGGTCATTTAGGTTGCGGGTTTGAATCGACTGAAGCCAATTATTGTCGACTCATGGGGCACCACGACCCCGCATAGCGCTACACTCAGCTTTTCAGCTGCGCGGGTCATCTAACTGTCGAATCAGTCTCACTGATCACCAGAGCACGCTCCGGGGCTCCCAGAGAGTGGACCCACACACTACACGGCTCTTCGCAGATTGAAAACTGTCAATAGTGACAGAACCAAGGATGAGCCTACCGCCCGCGGTCGACTAGCCGGCCGAGATAGATTTCAGAAGCAGCGATACGCAAGATGGCATTGCCATGAAAGATGCAGCTACAATCCGTGCATGTTTAGCACGGCTGGCGTGAGGTGGGTGTGAACCAGTTCAACATAGGGATGGCTGCCATTTTTCTTCAGTGCATCGTAGTCCTTTGCGGCTGTCAGGACGCAGTTCCACATGACACACAGAGCTTGCTTGACCCCAATCTTAAGCGGTCAGAGGTCGTCGGCTTAGCGGCTGGATTTGGAACGACTTTTGCCGCTGTGCCGGATTTGATCGCGATGTTCCGGCGTCGGTCAAGTGCGGGCATGAACCCACGGATGGCGGCCATCATGGGCGTCTTTCAGATTCTCTGGGTCTACTACGGTTTATTGATTGCTTCGAGGCCGGTGATTCTATGGAACGTGGTCGCGGTCTGGGTAAATTTCGTCAGCGTCGGCGCGTACTTTTATTTCGTCGGCAAAGAGAGAAGACCCCAGAACCCTTGACTTTTCACTGCAGGTCACTGCGCGTGGAGCTGGCAAGCTCCCTGTCCGGGCTAAGCTGCGGGGCGGAGCGGTCTGGCAGAACACGAACTATAACCAGTCGGGCGTCTCCGCGAACACCCAAAACGTCGCTGCAGCCTTGTTCTATGGAGACATTAAAGGTTTTCCAGTTCAGCAAAACCAACCTGACCGTTTCCGCCGCACTTCTTACTGCACTCTCGCAACCAGGGCGTATTTACTTCAATACAAACGCGTCTTACTATGTCAAGCTATTCAGCAACCTGAAATGGAATGCCTCCTTCTATGGGAACTGGGATAATCGCCCGCCCGCGGGCTTCTCTGGCAGCGATTACAGAAGCACATCTGGTATCAGCTGGACGTATGGTCTGAAGTGATAGGGGATCTGCGGAACTTCTATCTGGCAATGCGCATGGCTTTGGGATCGCCTTGAAGAATCCCACGGACCCCTATACGCGCCGTGTGACGGGAGCGAACCCTCGTGGTGAAAAGCAGAAGCCTTCCTATCTTGTTTCGGCCTACTCCACTGGCACTAATGACAGTTGTCCGCAATGTTGGATCGCGACACAGTTGGACGGTACAAGTCTTCTGTTTCGGAGCTGAAACCGAAATGCTCCCGGTAAATCGAGCATCCAGGTTTTCAGCCGCTGAGTGAGGCATGCGGTGCACACGGAGACGCCGAAAACATCGCCGCCGACTTTCTCCTTTCTAATAGAGCACTTGACCCTTGCACGGGCTGGCGTGGGGACCTTGTGCCTGGCGTCATTATTGTTTTGCTTGCCGGTCCCGGGGCAGGTTGGCACTCCCTCGTCTGCTCCGGTTCCATCTCAGCCCGAGATTGCCGAAGACGCTCTCGGCCGTACCAACCCAAGAGGAACGGTATTGGGATTCTTGATCGCCGCTCGCGACGGGAACAACGAACTCGCCGCCCAGTATTTAAACACTCGACTTCGTGGCGATGCGGCCGCTGATCTTGCTCACAAGCTCTATGTCGTGCTCGACCGTCGTCTTCCAGCACGGTACCACTTGCTCAGGGACACGCCAGAGGGCTCGCTCTCAGATCCGCTGAGGCCGAACCAAGAACTATTGGGCGAGATCATCAGCGACAATGGCAATAATGTAGACATAATCGTCGAACGAGTGACTCGCGGGAAATCGCTGCCTCTGTGGTTGTTCTCCAGTAAGACCCTCGACAGTATTCCTGATCTGTACGAGGAGATCGGTGGCACACCGGTAGAGAACATTCTCCCTGCATTCCTGGTAAATACCCGTTTCGCCGGAATAGTCCTCTTTCAATGGCTGGCCATATGCGTGGGTCTGCCGCTCTTCTTTATACTCACCGCTCTGCTGAACCGTCTTTTCAGCCCCATCATCGGCGCCTGGTGCCGACGCCTGAAGAAAGAGACGGACTTGCCCGATCCCCATGTCTTACCAATAGCGGTCCGCCTGTTGTTGTTGGCAGCTGTCATTCGCTGGCTACTGTCCAAACTAGGACTTCCTCTGTTGGCACGGCAGTTTTGGCTCAGCGCGGCCGGCATCCTGACCATCACGGGTTGCGTTTGGGTGTTGATTTACTTGAATTACTGGGTCGAACGGTATCTGGCTGGACACGTCACCGGGGGCATTCTTCCGGGAACCCGAATGATGCTCCGGTTCGTGCGCCGGGTAGCAGACGTGCTGATTGTCGTCGTTGGCTTGCTGGTGACTTTGTACCATTTCGGGGTGAATCCAACCGCCGCCCTCGCTGGACTCGGAGTCGGCGGCATTGCCGTCGCACTCGCCGCGCAGAAGACACTCGAGAACGTAATCGGCGGTGTATCTCTAATCTTCGATAGAGCCGTGCAAGTGGGAGACTTTCTAAAAGTGGGCGATACCACGGGCACTATTGATGATGTAGGATTTCGTTCGACCCGCATCCGAACCCTTGATCGAACTATGGTCAGCGTCCCAAATGGGCAGGTTGCCAACCTGGTCTTGGAAAGCTACTCCGCGCGCGACAAGTTCTGGTTCCATCCGATCCTCAATCTGCATCGGTCGACTACCTCGCCGCAGATGCAGGCCGTCCTCGAAAGCATTCGCAGCCTGCTTAGGGAGAATCAGTCTGTCGAAACCAACTCGATTCGCGTGCGATTTATTCGGCTCGGTCTCTATTCCCTCGATGTGGAGGTCTTCGCGTATATCAAGGCACGGGATTGGAACGAATTCCTCGAACTCCAAGAACCACTTCTCCTCGACGTCCTGAAGTCCATCGAGTCGGCGGGAGTTCAGATTGCACTTCCGTCGCAGTCTGTTTTCTTGGCCACCAAATCCCCTTCAACCGAACCCGAAATCGAGGCGACCTCTACCGCGCCCGCGCAGTTCAAAAAGACGAAATTGCTATCAAGCCTACAATCAGGATGATTGCTCCGAAAGCCATTCACGGTGAGAGACTGCTTCCAACAAAACAAATTGAGATTGGTATGGACGCGCCATGATTCCCAGCAACCGGCCCTGAGAACAAGTGATGCCAGATGCGGTGTTTTTCTCGATTGTCGCTAACGCCATTGCTCCTAGCGCTGATTTGGGTGCAACCCATTGGTGCTCAGGATAGCGAGCAGCCCCTTGGTGCTCAGGATAGCGAAAAGATCAACTCCAGCCTCGGTACGGCAGTCGCGGTGCCGGTTGACCCGACCTCGGGTCTTGCGACCCTCGGATGGGGCTTTACTGCCGGTGTCGGTTACAACTTCAATCGGTATCACTCCTTGATCGGCGAGTTCATGTGGAGCAAATTTTATTCCACGAGTAAAGCGGCGATCTCAGATCCCACGACTGCGTCAATTGGGGGGACAAGCGACGTATATGGAGTCACTGGAAACTATCGATTCGAGCTGCGGGGCAAGACATTCGGAACCTACCTCATCGGGGGCGGGGG
>Ga0068871_100004092_pt1 | contig 10084 bp, 9 predicted proteins | sample KBSMisM72_FD_72750 | JGI IMG/M metagenome (GOLD analysis project Ga0068871, IMG submission 72750) | Miscanthus rhizosphere microbial communities from Kellogg Biological Station, Michigan, USA - KBS Miscanthus M7-2 | ecosystem: Host-associated > Plants > Roots > Rhizosphere > Soil ...
CGCTCCAGCCAATCAAATCCGCGGCATTCACTGTCGCCGCGCGAATTGCATCCAAGGGCTGCATGCCCCACTCCACCATTTTTGCAAATTGCCGGGCGTTATCGCCATGCGGATACACGCCGGCGTCCGTGCCAAACGCGATTTTCGCGCCGGCCTGAAAAGCCTTCTTGAAATTCTCGCGTTGCAGCCGTCCCACCTTCTTTTCCTTTTCGATGGATTCGGGCAGCATCCCCGCCTTCGCGCCTTCCTGCAAGATGAAATCGTCATTGTAAATGTCGAACACCAAGTACGTTCCGTGCTGCTTGGCCAGCGCAATGCCCTCGTCGTCAATTAAGCTCGAATGTTCGATCGAATCGATCCCAGCACGGATCGCATCCTTGATGGATTGCGTGCCATGCGCGTGCGCCGCTACCTTGCGGCCCAGCTTGTGCGCTTCCTCGGCAATGGCCTGCATCTCTTCCAGCGTGTACTGCGGAGTACCGGGCTGGTCACCTTTGCTCAACACTCCGCCGGAAGCGCAAATCTTGATCACATCGGCGCCATATTTGATCACTTCGCGTACCTTAGCGCGCGCCGCCCACGGCCCATCGGCCACGCCGGCGCCCTTGTAATGAAATTCGTAGGGAAGGAGGTTGTTGTCGCAGTGGCCGCCCGTGATGCCGAGCGGCGGCCCAGATACGAGCATGCGCGGCCCTTCGATTTCGCCGGCGATGACGCCCTCGCGCACCGCCACATCCGTGAAGTCGCTGGCGCCGACGTTGCGGATCGTGGTGAATCCGGCGCGCAGCGTGAGCCGCGCATTTTTCACGCCGGTAACGGCCTGCCGTGGCACCGAAATGCCCAAACCCGAATAGCCGCTGTGTTGCGGATCGGCGGTGATGTGGGTGTGTACGTCGATCAATCCGGGGAGACAAGTCGCCCGTGAGAGATCGATTGCTCCCGCGCTTGATCCGGACGCGGGCGCCACGGAAGTAATAACTCCGTCCGCATCAAACGTCACTACCTGGTCGGAAAGAAGCTGTCCGGCGCGAACGTCCAGCAACTTGCCGCAGCGGATGGAACCCGGCGCAGCCGAGGCAACGCTTATAGTCAGCAAACACACGCTCAGAAGCAAAAAGATCTTGCGCATCAATTCCCTCACCGATTTCGAATGAAAATAGCTCCAAGAGAATAGCTCGAAAAGCAAGTCACCGCCAACCGTCCCGGCGCCCCTTAGGCGGCCTGCACTCTTGTTATTTCTGATGATTCTCTGCGAAGGAGCGCAGGTAAAGCACCAACTGCCAGCGCTGTTCTTCGGTGAACCGTTTCTTGAAACCCGGCATGGGCCGATGTCCTTCACTGATCTTGTAGAACAGCTCGCCATCGCTGACTGAATTCATATTCGCCGCGTCCGCGAAATTCGCAGGCCGCGGTTCATACATCTTGGCCTGCGAACCGTCCCCCTTGCCGGAGTCCCCATGGCACTCTGCGCATTTGTCGAGATACAGTTTTTGCGCCGCGGGAAGATTCGCTTGCGAAGGTTTTATGGGATTAACAACCCGCTTCGCTTCCTCCGGCACAACCCAGGGTCCCGGATGGAAAAACGCGTACACGGCCGAACCTGCGGCAATCAAGAGCAGAACAACAAACAGCGTAGCGGCTAGTTTCTTGCGGGCGGGCGAAGGCATATGCAAAATGATTTTGGCATAAGGCTGACAGGTTTCTCCAGGACCGCGTGTCGAAATTCCGGGAGGCCCGGTAGGCTTGACCAGGCGCCAGGTTTTCTTCTGTTGTTTTGTGATTGCGTCAACCGCGCAGCGTCAGCCAGAGCAGTTCGGCGTTGAATGCGACAATGGCGATCGCGACCACCCAGGCCACGATTGCGGTGAGCCGCGAGTTGGCGAAGGAGCCCATCTTCACTTTGTCGCTGGTGAACTGCACCAGCGGTATCACCGCAAAGGGCAGCTGAAAACTGAGCACCACCTGGCTGAGGATCAGCAGCGAAGTCACTTTGCCCTCGCCGTAAATGCCAATGACGATCACCGCAGGAATAATGGCCAGCGCACGGGTGATCAATCTCCGGAGCCACGGCCTAAGGCGCAGATTCAGGAATCCTTCCATCACTATCTGACCAGCCAGCGTGCCGGTCAATGTCGAGTTCTGCCCTGACGCCAGCAACGCGCACGCAAACAGCGTGCTGGCCAGGCTCGCTCCCAAAACCGGTGTCAGTAGCTTGTAGGCGTCGGAAATCTCCGCAACGTCATGCAAACCGCGTGTATGGAACGCCGCGGCGCCGAGAATCAAGATGGCCGCATTGATGAACAGGGCGAACGTCAGCGCCAGCGTAGAGTCGAAAACAGCAAAACGCAATGCTTCGCGCTTCCCCGCTGGGTCCGTCGGAAACGCCCGCGTCTGCACGATGCTCGAATGCAGGTAGAGATTGTGCGGCATCACCGTCGCACCGAGAATGCCGATGGCGATGTACAGCATCTCGCGGTTCTGCAGGATCTCCAGTCGCGGCAAAAAGCCGTGTGCTGCTTCCTTCCACAAAGGCTGCGCGAAAAATATCTCATAAGCAAAACACGCCGCGATCGTGGCGATCAGTGTAATCACAAATGCTTCGATCAGCCGGAAGCCGCGTCCCTGCAGCGCCAGCACGATCAGTACGTCTAACGCGGTAATCAGCACGCCGGCCATTAGCGGCAGGCCAAACAGCAGCTTTAGCGCCACAGCGGACCCTAAAACCTCCGCCAAGTCGCACGCCGCAATGGCAATTTCGCAAATCACCCACAACGCCAACGACACCGGCCGCGAGTAGGATTCGCGACACGCTTGCGCCAGGTCCCGCCCCGTCACAATGCCTAGCTTCGCTGAAAGCCCCTGTAGCAGCATCGCCATCAGGTTGCTCAACAAGATCACGCTCAGCAGCGTGTAGCCGAACTTCGCCCCACCGCCAAGGTCCGTCGCCCAGTTGCCCGGGTCCATGTAGCCGACTGCGACCAGGTAACCGGGCCCGGCAAACGCCAGCACTTTCTTGAACCAGGTCAGCCCTGGCGCGATGGGAATGGTGCGATGCGCTTCGGGAAGCGAAGGATTTATTACAGGGGCAGCGCCAACGACCCGCCCCTGCGGAGGCGTCAATGTTGCTGGGTGTTCCGCTTCGATAAGTTGTTCTGTCGTCCGCGGCATTCTTATTAACTATAGTGAATATCACACCTAAACTATCTTTAATGCGGAATTCTGTCAATATGTCTTTTTTGAGATGTGACGCAGAGTAACTGCCGGGCCACCGGGTGTGTGGTACCTTTGAAAACGGAGCTCAGGAGATCCCGCATGGACGAGAAGCAGCCGCAACCGCAGCCAGGCCAGATGCAGATCAAGGCCGACGAAAAAGAATTGCAGGGGCTTTACAGCAACCTGGTCATGCTCCAGCACAACCTGGAAGAGTTCACTCTGAATTTTGTGTACATTTTTCCCAACGGCGCACAGGGTAAGCTGCTCAGCAGCATGATCGTCAGCCCCGGACACGCCAAACGCATCTGGCGCGCCCTTGGCGAAAACATCTCCCGCTACGAAGCGCAATTCGGCCCTATCAAGGAAGCGCCCGAAGGCAGCAACCCCACTCCCAACGTCGGTTTTGTGCAATAGTTTCGACCAAGCACGAGGTAACGAGAAATGCTGCTCAGTAGCTTAGGCGCCGCGCGCAGTCGCGCAGCATCTCGGCTTCCCAGTCTGGGCGCCTAGGATTTTTAGGATGTGGCTGTGCGCTCGGAATGCGCCCCGTCAAATGCAGAAACACCGCCGCAGAGTGCTTATAAGCCGGCACCGGCGCCCGAAAAGCGATATTGCCCAAGTGCTGCAAGGCATCGGACAGCGCGTAATACGCCCCATCCCCGGCTTCCCACAACCGGTCCCGCTCTGCGAAGCGCTCCGGACAAAACGTCGCTAGTCCCAGCAGATAATCCGAGCCATACTCGATCATGTTGATGCCCAGGTCGTTGCCGGTATAAATGCGAAAGTCCGGGCGATGCGCGTCACGCAAAGCCAATCGACTCAACTCAATCGTGCGGTCGAGTGAAGAGTGTTTCATTCCCTGCAACTCCGGAATGTCCATCAAACGCCGCACCGTCTCTTCATCGAAAATCTCTCCGTTCGGCGCGAACATCGTCCCCAATTCAAACGCCAGAACCTGCGAAAAACCTTGGCACACGGCGCGGTACACGTCAGCCTTTTCCCGCGCCGATTTTCCGTGTAAACGTCGCGTTTGGAAAAGAATCGGCATACCACCATGAGCGACGATGCGGTCCATCTCGCGCCGGTACAACGCAACAACGTCGCCGTCTAACCCTTCAACATACGCGCCCGCCACAAAGGCCTGGTCCTTCCCGAGCGCCTCGCGCGTCCAGCGCAGCACGTCGCTTTTTTCCACGTCACTCAGATAGTTCACATATCCGGTGTCCATGTTGACCGCGTTCACCAGCCCGGCCCGTTGTGTCGCTACCAAATGTTTTTGAAAAGCTTCCATTTCGACGCGTCCGTCCGCTTTGAAGGGCAACAATGCCGCCGAGATTCCTTGCACTTTGCGGCGCGGCCTTTGCCGCCGCATCATCTCTTCTATCTGCATGAACCAGCCTCAATGCTTCTTAATCGCCGCCAACTGCACCGCCATCTCTGAACCCTTGTAATACGCATCCAGCGGATAACACCCCGACGGCAATCCATTCCGTGGCGCCGTGGTGCAATCGCTGAACGTTCGGCAAACCCGCTTGTGCTCGACTGTTCGTCCGTTCACCGCATCCCACAAGATTTCCGGATAGGTAAGCGTCATCCGCCCGAGTCCCACCGCGTCCACCCAACCATCGCGCACCGCAGCCTGCGCCACATGCGGCAGAAAATCCTGCAAATAGGTGTACGCCGTCCCCACGAGAATCAACTTCGGAAAGCGCTGTTTCAGCGCTCGCGTCGCCTGCATCTGTCGCGCCACACCCAGCAATGGATCTTCAGGCGGCAAATATCCGTCCGAAGGCGGATACAACGCCGGCCTCTGCACGTGCGGATTGTAGTAAGGACTCCCCGCCGTGATGTTCACCAGCGAAATTTGCAGCTCTTCCAACAGGCCAAGAAATCGAATCGCGTCTCCAAGATCAGGCTCGGCGGGGTTCTGCTCGTTCACACCGAATCCCCATCGGTACGGAATCAGTTGCTCGTGCCCTTCGGGAATTCCCGGTCCGGGTTTCCCTGGAGCCGATTTCGCCGGATCTGGCCGGAACGGAATGGTATCGAACGCCGACAGCCGCACGCCAACCCGCAACCCCGGCGCAACCGCGCGAATGCCCTCCACCACTTCCCGTAGAAAGCGCGTGCGATTCTCAAAACTTCCGCCGTAGCTCCCTTTCCGCGTGTGCGCGCTCAAGAACTCGTGACCCAAATAGCCATGGCAATGTTTCACATCCACGAAATCAAAACCCAGCTCCCACGCCATGCGCGCGCCGCGGTGAAAGTCCTCAACAATCCCGCGCACTTCTCCATCGCTCAGCACCGGATAGTCGCCTGCTAAATTCAAGCGCCGGTCCAAAATCGGATGCCGGTACAAAATCCGCGGCTCCGGCCGACCATCTGCATTCGGCCGGCAGTAACGACCGGAGTGCGTCAATTGCAGTCCGGTCAGCAAGCCTTGGTCCGACCCCGCAACTTTCTTGTGCTCTTCGATCAAAGCGGCGCGCAGCTTGGCCAACCCATCGAGCGTGTGCTCACCAATCACCAGTTGATTCGGATTCGCTCGGCCCTCATGCCTGACGGCCACGGCTTCTCCGCCCCAGATCAGCTTCGCGCCGCTTTGTCCAAACCGCCTCCAACGCCTGAGCGTGTGCTCGCTCGGCCGGCCATCCAGAGTTCCGTCCCAGCCTTCCATCGGATTGATCGCAATTCGATTCCCGATCCTCAAATCGCCCCGCTGCAGCCTCGCCAGCACCGGTGAATCATTTCCCCGTTGAATATCGTTGTCGCAGGGAATGCTCACCCCGAGCGAACGCAAATAATCCTGGAAACGCGCAATCTCTTTCATCGTTCCCAGCCGCGCTATCGAATTCCCGCTCATTGCAACTGAACGCTCCTGCGCTTCAGCAACAACGCAATCGCCACCGCGCCCAACAGCGCCGCTCCGATCAGCGTCGCAAACCCGTTACGTAGCTTCCCGACGCATCGCGCAGCCGGGCCAGCCACCATGGTGCCACCGCTTCCGCCACGCCCTCCGCCGTCAAAATCACTCCCAGCAAGCGACCTAGCGCCTGCACTCCAAAAAGTTCCGCCGTCATCAACGGAATGATCACCTAGTCTCCGCCCAGCCCAATTCGGAAGGCGATCGTGGGGAAATGAAGTCTCAGCCAGCCGCACGTTGAACGACGTGCTCTGACTTGAATGGGACACGAACGTGGATGGTGGTTCCACCCATCAGTTTCGAATCAATCGAAATCGTGCCATTCACGAGTCGGACGCGCTCTTGCATGCTGGTGAGACCCAGACCTTTACGTTGGGTTCCAGCGTCGATCTCGAACCCGCGACCTAAATCGCCGACGGTGAGATGAATCTCGCCGGAGTCTTCCCTTAGCCGTACCTCGACGCGCTTCGCCCCGCTGTGCTTGATTACGTTGTGCAAGGCTTCCTGTAGAACTCGAAACAAGGTAAGACTGATTTCGGCAGAGACGGCGCTGGTTACATCGCCCAGGAAATCCACTTCGATCCTTTGACGCCCCGCAAATTCCTTGCACCAGCTTTTCATGCCAGCAACGACACCCAGATATTCCAAGCTCGAGGAGTGCAATTCGTGAGACAGAGATTGCACGTCACTAGAAATCTCAATTACATCGTTTCGGAGTTCTCGCGCCCAGCTTTGAATGTCGGAAGGGTCGCCCTGCAGTCGTTCAAGTTGAACGGCCAACACCGCGAGTCTCTGGTTGATGTCGTCGTGAAGCTCTCTTGCGATCCGGCTACGTTCTTGTTCCTGCGCTTCGATTATGTTCCGTTCTGCCCTCTTGCGATCAGTTATGTCATGCAAAATACATGCAGCTCGGTCAATCGTCCCATTCTCAGCTTCAATCGGAAAGTATGAGAGCAACAAGTCTCTCTCGCCAACCGTAGGATACGAGAACTTCATCTCGTATCTGACCACCTCACCTCGGAAACACTCATCCAGTTTTGGCTTGATGACATTCTCGAATACTTCCTTGCCCAATACATCAGGGACAAGACGCCCCACGACTTGCTCCCTGGTCATATTCCGCATCTTCAAATAGTGACGGTTCGCGAGGAGTAAGCGGTATTCTCGGTCTACGACCCCGATTATCTCCTCCACACCTTCCACTGCCTTCTCGTACTCTCTTAGCCGTTCCTCCGCCCGTTTTCGCTCAGTGATGTTGCGTGAGATACCAGAAAAGCTGACTATCTTTCCGGTTGAATCCTTAATTGGGGAAATACTCACAGATACGTTAATTCTGTCCCCTGTTTTGGTAACACGAACCGTTTCAAATTGATCGATGCGACGACCAGCCTTCAGCGTTTCCAGAATCTTGTTCTCCTCATCAAGTCGCTCGGGTGGGACAAGAGTGGTAACTGGCTTTCCCACGGCTTCACTCTCGGTGTATCCAAAGATGCGGTGCGCACCCGCGTTCCAACTCGCAATAACACCATCTAGCGTCACCGAAGCAATCGCGTCTTCAGACGATTCCACAATTGCGGCATGTCGGAACCGGGCTTCTTCCGCCCTCTTTTTGTCGGTAATGTCCTCCACCATTGCCAGGATCAGCGGAGAGGGGCGGCCCTTCAGCAGGGAGACACTCAGGTTTCCCCAGACCAACGAACCGTCTCGCCGGAAATAGCGCTTTTCTAGCTGGTAGTGATCTATTGATCCTGCTCGCAGTTGCTGAAAAAGTGCCCAGTCCTTTTCAGCATCTTCAGGAGGAGAAAAATCCACACAATGCTTTCGACTCAACTCCTCTTCACTGAACCCTAACATCGCGCAAAAAGCGGGATTCACGAAGAGAGGCTGCCCGTCCAAGTTTTCGACCGCAATTCCGATGAGACTCGCGTTGAAGACATCCCGAAAAAGCTGGGTGTCTGGCAGGAGGTTGTGTGTCGCGTCTTCCATGAGGAGGAAATGTATAGCATCGTTTCATGTCTAACGGCAACGCGACGAGAATGGTAATCAGAGAGAAGTTCGCAAGTCCAATCATCAGTTTGAGGTCGTCCGAGAGCAAGAACTCTTGGTACGGGTGCCTAGTCGAGTCGAATGCGGAGGATTACGCGTTCCCGGAGTGCGAAGCAGCGGAATCGCACCATCGCCTGACTGCGCAAAAAACGACTGCGGCTAACTGATTGAAAGGATTGGTGGGCCTGGGTGAACTTGAACCACCGACCTCACCCTTATCAGTTGTCACCGGGCTCCTTGTGAGGAGCGGTGAGGAATCGTGAGACGCTGCGATTCGCCAGTGTTTATGCGGTTTATGTGGCAGGGATGCTGTTGCTACCAGGTATCACCCGTTGGGCTGCGAATTTAACGAGATGTAAACCAAAACGTGAACTAACTCGAAGCTGCTGAGTTGTCCGGGCCGTGAGCCAGCGACGACGGCGACGCTTGCCACTGAACCGCACTTAGGTGGGTTCGGCTGATGTTTGGGCTGTGAGGCGCATCGGCTGCGATTGGCCGTAAGTGAGGGAACGCCAGAGCCACTCGGCGGGACCGAAGCGGTAATGGCGCAACCACCATCTGCTAAAGACTACTTGAGCGCCGAATATCAGGATGCTTAGGGCAAGACAAACGGTCGCACCGAAATGGCCAAGCATGCCGAGACCAGCTCCGGTGAGGAAGAACAAGTAGAAGAGACTGTGGGCCAGGTAATTCGTCAGGGCCATGCGGCCAACCGGCGCGAGTCGGGCAACCACAGGTGCCCATGACTGCGACTGAAGCAGCAATGCGATCCATACTGCGTAGCACGCGGAGAGGCAAACCACACCAGCCTCCATCACCGGCCGCAGGGCAACCATCCACGTGGTAGTTGGCGGAAGTCGGAGAGTGTGCTGCGCCCATTCTTGTGCGACGCTTGCTCCGTTCCCGGCACAGGCGACCAGCAATAGCCAGGGCAAGGCCCGACGGAATAGGGGCGTGTATTCGGCGACGTGGTAGATGTATCCACGCTTGCCGACGTAGAGGCCCAGGAGAAAGCGCCCGAACACCTGCGGCAGCATGACCAGGATCAGCCCGCCTACAAACAAATCTCCCCAATAGATTGCGACATTACGGCGAATGACACTGGCAAAGCTGCCTCGGAACGCGGCGAGCGTCTGTTGCTGTTGTGCTTCTTTAGGATGCGAAGCTGCGATCTGGGCCGGTCTATCGTGAGGACGCACCTGTTGAACCGAGATAAACGTAACCCGCGGCAGCAGAATAAGTAGGCAGGCGACCACCAGCATGGAAATTCCGGGGCGCCATTTGCGAACCAGTAGGAGACCGAATCCTAGAAGGCTGTACACAAACAGAATGTCGCCGAACCAGATGAAAACGATGTGCGCCGCGCCAATCACCAAAAGCACGGTGACACGCCGTGCGTAGATCGCTAGGCCGTTGCGTCCGCTTTGTAGCGCGCGCTGCATCTGGATGGTGAAGCCGACAGCAAAAAGAAAGGCGAAGAGGGTGATGAACTTTCCATCGATGAAAAACACGACAAGGTACTTCACAATGCGATCCATCGCGTGAGTCGATAGTTGGCCTCCGGCCACGGGCGTAAGCACAATGTCGCAAACGAACCAGATGAGGTTGGCGAGCAAAACACCGTAGAGTGCGAACCCGCAAAGGACATCGATGTAATGAACACGGTTGCTGGAAGAAACGGGCTGGAGGACAGGGTGGGAAATAGAAGCCATGGCTTCCGACTTTGAGCTGGATCATATCATGGCGAATACTCAAATAAGCTGTGGGAGAATCGCAGTGCTCATTTAACATCCTTCTTTCGTAAGTTGTTTTCTTCGAGCACTGATTCCGCTCGGCAAGCCCACGTAGATACTTTCTTCACATTGCGCCTGATGCCGCCTGTGTACATCAAAGTCGATTGTT
>Ga0068871_100004097_pt1 | contig 10080 bp, 11 predicted proteins | sample KBSMisM72_FD_72750 | JGI IMG/M metagenome (GOLD analysis project Ga0068871, IMG submission 72750) | Miscanthus rhizosphere microbial communities from Kellogg Biological Station, Michigan, USA - KBS Miscanthus M7-2 | ecosystem: Host-associated > Plants > Roots > Rhizosphere > Soil ...
CCGCCTTCGAGCGCCCACGCCGGCATCAGCGCCGCCTGGATGCTGGTGGACGAAGCGGTGTAGGGATACTGGTCGATCGTGGCGTCAACGCCTCGCGCGCGCGCCTCGTCCACCAGCCTGAGGGTGTCTACGCTCCGGCCCCAATTCGCCTTGCCGATCACCTTGTGGTGCGTGACCTGGGTGGGAAGGCCGCCCTTTTCGCCGATCTCGATCGTCTCGCGCACGCTGTCGAGCACGCCCGACGCTTCGTCGCGCATGTGCGAGATGTAGATGCCGCCCATGCGGCCCGTGACCGTCGCGAGCTCGACGACTTCGGCCGTGGGCGTGAACGTGCCCGGCACATAGAAGAGCCCGGAGCTCAGGCCGAACGCGCCGTCCTCCATCCCCTGCCGCACGAGGCCGCGCATCTTGTCGATCTCGGCGCTGGTCGCCTTGCGGTTGACCGGGCCGATCACCGCGTCGCGCACCGAGCCCTGGCCGACGAAGGTGCCGAAGTTCGGGGTCACGCGGGTGGCCGCCACGCGCTCGAGAAACGGTTTGATCGGGAGCGGCGACGAGCCGTCGGGCCCTTCCATCAGCGTCGTCACGCCCTGCCGCACGTAGTTGTCGGCGGTCGGCACTTCGAAGATGCCGCGGCGCGCATGGGTATGGAGATCGATGAAGCCCGGAGCGACCACCTTGCCGGCGGCGTCGATCACCCGCGTGGTCCTGCCCTGGGCCGCGTCTAAAGGGGCATCGATGCGGGGGGCGATCCGGACGATCGTGTCGTTTCGGACCGCGACGTCGCCGAGATACCAGGGGCTGCCGGTGCCGTCGACGATCCGGCCGTTGCGAATCACGAGATCGTAGACGGGCGCCTGCGCGCGCGGCGCGGCGATCAGGAACGTCAGCGAGGCGACGGCAACGAGAGACGCAAGAGTGGCGCGCATGCGGCGGAGTATAGCTGCACGGGCGGAGGGGACTGGGGACTGGGGACTGGAGGCTAGGTCCTGGGCACTAGGTGCTAGGTACTAGTAGTGCAGGCCTTCAGGCCTGCTTCAACAGGATCGCGTTCTTCGCCGGATCGTGGATCAGCAGACCGCCCTCGACCGGCTCCGTCGCGACGCTGGCCTCGTGGAGCCGCTGGCCGACCGCGGCGAGCGCGGCACCATCGGGGAGCGACACGACGAAATGCTTCAGGCCGATCGCGCCGGGCGGCGGAGGTGGGGCGCCGACGCCGGCCCAGGTGTTCAAGCCGATATGGTGGTGATAGCCGCCGGCCGCCACGAACAACGCGCTCGGACCGTAACGCTGCGTCAATTCGAAGCCGAGCAGGCCGACGTAAAAGGCGTGCGCGTCCTCAAGCCGCGACACGTGGAGGTGCACGTGTCCGATCACCGTGCCCGGCGCCAGGCCGGCGCCGCTCTCGGCGCGGCCCGCCTCCGCCAGCAGCGCCTCGAGATCCATCGGATCGGCGCCCATCCGCAGTTGGCCGGCGGCGATCGGCCACTGGTCGCGCGGGCGATCGCGATAGATCTCGATCCCGATGCCGTCTTCGTCGGCGAGGTACAGCGCTTCGCTGACGCCGTGGTCCGCCGCGCCCTGCATGATCGTATCGGTGGCGACGAGGCGGCGGAGCGATCGCGCCAGCTCGGCGCGCGAAGGCACGAGGATCGCAAAGTGGTACAGACCGGTCGTGCCGCGAACGCGCGGCGCGGTTTCACACTGCGAGAGGATGAGGAGATCGGGGCCGCCCGCGCCGAGCCAGGCCGTCCGCTCGTCGCGCCGATGGACGAGGAAGCCGAGGTGGGTTTCGTAGAAACGGACGGATCGGCGCAGGTCCGAAATCGTCAGGTGGACCGCGCCGATCCGGGTCGAGGGATCGATCACTTCGAGGCGGAGGTCTGGACGTTCTTCTCCGCGAGGAGCCGCTCGACGAGCGCCGTCACTTCTTCCTTCAACTCGGTGTGGAACTTGCCGCTCGCCTTCCCGGCGAAACCGGCGTGCGCGCTGCGGACCCGGCCATCGCGTCCGAGGAAGAACGTCGTCGGGAACGAATTGAGGTTGACGCCTTGCGGCACCTTGTCGTTCAACTCTTTCGGCTCACCCGGAATCAGCACGGTGTAGTCGACGCCGTAGCGCTTGTTGAACGCCTTCACGCGCACCGGGTTCTTGATCTGCGCCTCTTCTTCGAACGAGAGCTCGACGATCTCGAGGCCCTGCTTCTTGTACTTCTTGTACAGCTCGACGAGGAACGGCGTCTCGTCGTGGCAGTTCGGGCACCAGCTGCCGCCGATGGCGACGATCACGACCTTGCCGGCGAACCGGGGGTCGGTGTTCGAGACGATCTTGCCGTCCAGGTCGGGGAAACTGAAGCGGAACGGTTCGGTCGGATCCTTGACGCTGGTGAAGCGCGTGGGGTCGCTCGGCTGCGGCAGCCCTTTGGCGGTCGCCTGCTCCGCGCGCAGCGCGGTCAGCGGCTTGTCGGTGTTCTGCACCACGGCGAGCGAGCCGTCAGCGGCGGGCGTCAGTTCGAGGCGCAGCGGCCGCGCGCCGGAGAAATGACTCAAAGCGAACTTGCCGTCGCTATATCTCCCAGTTAGGGTGCCGGTGTCGCCGTCGATGCGCAGGATGACCGCCGACACTTCAGCGCCGGCCTGCCGCACGATCAGCTGCCACGCGGCTTCACCCTTCGAGCTCTTGCCGACCTGGACGTTCCACAGCCCGGCGATCGACGGGACGTCGGTCGCGCCGGCGGCCGCCGGCGCGAAACGCTTCGCCGCGAACGGGTACGGCGCGCCGCGGGTGCCGCGCGAATACTGTCCGTCGAGCTTGCCGTCTTTCAGCGTCGCCTCGAGCTTCGTGCCCAGCTCGTCGAAGTTCAGCGTCAGCTGGCCGTTCTGCAGCGAGCCGCTCGTGGATGTCGTCTTGTCGTCGCCGTTGAAGAACGAGCCCTTCACGTTCGAGCCCGAGCCGGACAGCTCGAACCGAAACGGAATCTCCAGGGCGCCGTTGTTGACCAGGACCGTGGCATCCCACAGGCCGTTGATGGACTGGGCGCCTGCCCGCGACGGGAAGGCGATCAGCGCGAGCAGCACGACGAGCAACGCGGACAACTTCGTGGTCATTCATTCCCTCAAAACGCAAAAAGCCCGAAAGGTGTGAACCTTCGGGCCTGCTATCGAGCTGGACTGATCTCGTGCCTGACGCGATCTATCTGGGCACGAACTCCGTGAACGCAGCACGGGGCAGGCCGGAGAGGTCTCCGGCCATACAACACGAGCACCCACAACAGCGGAACACGTTCATGCCTGCACATTTATCGTCGAGAACGGGGCGCCCTGTCAAATCGGCCGGCAGCCCGCTCGCGTCTGGGCTAGCATGAACTGTGCGCGCGCCACATCGACGGCCCGCTCTCGCGTGCGTCCTTGCGGCGCTCGTCGCGGTGCGTCTCCTCGCGCAGCAGCCGCCCGTCACCGACAACCGGCTGTTCCAGTCCGGCATCGAAATCACCAGCATCACCGCGACGGTCCTCGACAAGGAAGGACACCCGGTCACCGGACTGGAGCGCGAGGCGTTCGAGGTCTACGAAGACGGCGTCCGCCAGACGGTCACGCAGTTCACCCGCGAACGGGTCCCGATCGGCCTCGGCGTGCTGCTCGACATCAGCGACAGCATGTTCGGCAAGCGGATGGACGATGCGCGCGCGGCGGTCGACAAGTTCCTGTTCGAGCTGCTCGACCCGACCGACGAATTCTTCCTGATGGCGTTCAACCATCGCCCGCACACCCTCACCGGCTGGACGCGGGAGCAGGGCGACGTGCGGCACGCGCTCGCCGGGCTGCGGCCGTCGGGCGGCACCGCGATCTACGACGCCATCCTGGAGTCGCTGCCGATGATCGAGAAGCGGACCCGCGAGCGCGCCGCGATTCTGGTGATCTCGGACGGCGCCGACACCGCGAGCAACGCGACGCTGCGCGAGCTGCGGCCGTCGCTGCGGCGCAGCGACGCCTTCGTCTACGCGATCGCGATCGACTCGCCGGAGCGCCAGCCGATCAACACCCGCGTCAACCCGGCGCCGCTGCGCGAGATCACCGCCGAGACCGGGGGCCGCACCGAGATCGTGCAGAACTCGGCGCAGCTCGACGAGGCGGCGGCGCGGATTGCCGAGGAGCTCAACAGCCAGTACGTGCTCGGCTACACCCCGCCGCGCGGCGCCGACGGCCAGTTCCACAGCCTGCGCGTGCGGATCGCCGGGTCGGACGACCGGGTCCGCGCCCGCGCCGGCTACGTCGCCACGCCGACCGTCCGCAAGCGCAGCCAATATTGACGGAGTCAACCATTTCGTTGACAATGTCAACGTCATGGATCGCCAGGTCGACGCCGTCCGGTCCTTCAACCGCTTCTACACCCGCCGGATCGGCGCGCTCGGCGAGCGGCACCTCGACAGCCCGTTCTCGCTCACCGAGATGCGGGTCCTCTACGAGCTGGCCCACCGCGACGCCCCGGCCGCCGCGGACCTGGGCCGCGACCTCGGCCTCGACCCCGGCTATCTCAGCCGGATCCTGCGGCGGTTCGAATCGCGCGGCCTGCTGGGCCGTCACCCTTCTCCGGCCGACGCCCGCCAAAGCCTGCTCCGCCTGACCTCGAAGGGGCGCGCCGCGTTCGCGCCGCTGGAAGCGCGCGCCAAAGGCGAGGTGGACGCGCTGCTCGCACAGGTCGGCAGCCGGGATCGGCGCCAGGTCGTCGAGGCGATGGATACGATCGAGCGGCTGCTCGGCGCGCCGCGCGCGACTGCCGATCGCGCGGCGCCCTACCTGCTGCGCCACCATCAGCCGGGCGACATGGGCTGGGTCATCCACCGCCACGGCGCGATCTACGCACGCGACTGGGGCTACAACCAGGAGTTCGAGGCGCTGGTGGCGCGCATCTGCGCCGACTTCCTCGATCACTACGACCCGTCGGGCGAGCGCTGCTGGATCGCGGAACGCGACGGCGAGATCGTCGGCTCGGTGTTCGTCGTCCGGAAGTCGAAGACCGTCGCCAAGCTGCGGCTGCTGCTGGTGGAGCCGTCGGCGCGCGGGCTGGGCATCGGCCGCCGGCTGATCGACGAGTGCATCCGCTTCGCGCAGCAGGCCGGCTACCGCAAGCTCACGCTGTGGACGCAGAGCGAGCTGGACGCGGCGCGGCGGCTGTACCAGCAAGCCGGCTTCCACTGCGTCCACCGCAAGGCGCATCACAGCTTCGGCCGCAAGAACCTCGTCGCCGAGACCTGGGACCTTACGCTTTCGCCGCCTCGCTCATGATCGCCAGGAGATGGCCGTCGGGATCGCGGAGGAAGGCCATCCACAGATCCGCGTGCGGCAGCCGCGCCACGACGTGCGGCGGCTGCTCGAACCGCACGCCGCGCGCCTCGAGCGCCCGCGCCGCTTGCTGGATGTCGTCCACCGCGTAGTAGAGGATCGATCCGAACTGCTGCGCCGCGGCCGGCCCCGCCTGCTCCGGCAGCGACAGCATCAGGCGGACGCCGCCGCAGTCGAAGAACGCCATCGCCGGCGGCGCCTCGAACAGGAAGCGGATGCCGAGAACGTCGCGGTAGAACGCCACCGCCCTGGGCAGGTCGCCGACCGTCATCGCAATCTGGCCGATGCGCGAGACGCCGAATCCGTCAGTCACCGTGGTCATGGCCGGTCCTCCGTGCTATCATCGGTTATCACTTAGCAACGCTAAACACTTATTTAGCACATGCAACTATCTCGCGTCAATCGCAGCGTCGCCGACCGCCTCCACTCGGCGGCGATCCGCCTGCTCCGCCGCCTCCGGCGCGAAGACGAGGCGATGGGGCTGACCGCCGCCCGCGCCTCGGCGCTCTCGGTGCTGGTCTTCGGCGGGCGGCCGATCACCCTCGGCGCGCTCGCCCAGGCCGAACAGGTCAGCGCCCCCACCATCACCCGCCTCATCGTCGGCATGGAGAGGGACGGCCTGGTGCGACGCGAGGCCGATCCGACGGACGGCCGCGTGGTCTGGCTCCATGCGACCGCGAAGGGCGGCCGGCTGCTGCACGCCGGCCGGCGGCGGCGCGTCGCCGCGCTCGAGGCGGACCTCGCGGGCCTGCCGCCCGCCGAGCGCGAGGCGCTGGCGGCCGCCACCGGCATTCTCGAGCGCGTGCTCGGCGACTCCGGACGCACAGGCGTCACGGATGGGAAGGGCACGCGGCGGCGGGATGGGCAGGACGGGCGGGATCGGCAGGACGAGCGGGATGGCGGGACAGGCGGGATGGGCAGGACAAGCGCGGGAAGGAAGGGCGGGCTCGGCGGAAAGCGTAGGATCAGATGATGCGCGTTGCCGCCCTTGCTCTCGCGGCGCTGGTCGTGGCGCCGCCGCCGATCCAGATCTCAGAGCGGTCGCGATCGCTCCAGCCGGGCGAGCTCGTCGTCCTGTCGATCGCGCTGCCGGAAGCGTCCGGCCCGATCAGCGTGCGCGCCTTCGATCGCGAGGTCGTGGCCTACCCCGACGGCGAGCGCGCCTGGCGCGCCCTCATCGGCATCGACCTCGACGTCAAGCCCGGCACCTATCCGGTGACGGTCACAGCGGGCGCGGGAGCCGGGCGCATCCACGCCAGCTACGATCTCCGGATTACGGCGCGTGTCTTCCGCACCCGACGGCTGACGGTCAACGAAGCCTTCGTCACCCCGCCGGCCTCCGAGAAGGAGCGCATCGACCGCGAGGCGGCGCTGCTCAACGGCGTCTGGAACGCTCCGGCGAGCACGCGCCTCTGGTCCACTCCGTTCGTCCGGCCCGTGCCGCAGGAGGCCAACAGCGCCTTCGGCACGCGCAGCATCTTCAACGGCAAGCCGCGCAACGCGCACGGCGGCGCCGATTTTCTGAGCCCGGCCGGCACACCGATTCAGGCGCCGAATGGCGGCCGCGTCGCCGTGGCCCGCAATCTGTATTTTTCGGGGAACACCGTGATTATCGATCACGGCCTGGGATTGTTTTCGATGCTCGCGCACCTGTCGGCAATCGATGTCCACGAGGGAGACGTGGTGAAAGCCGGGCAGCTGCTCGGTCGCGTCGGCGCGACCGGCCGCGTCACCGGTCCGCACCTCCACTGGGCCGTTCGGGCGAGCGGCGCACGGGTGGATCCGCTGTCGCTGCTGGCAATGCTGGGAACGCCGGCCGCCCCCTGATCACCGGCCCAGCGCGCGCAACCTCTTCCAAACATTGCATGATTTCTTCGGCAAGCCGATACGGCTGTGTTTTGACTTCAAACACAGAAGATTTTCAGGCGCTCGTCTATAAAGGGTTTTCGTCGATTATGGATGTGGTACTCGAGTTGCGAAGTCAGATTCCACTATGGCTGTCTGCGCCACCGGGACCCGTTGCCTGCGATGGACCTTTCGACGCGATCGTGACGCCCTCGTCTGCGAGTTGGGGCTGAACGCCGACCGGTCCGCTTATGAGCTCCGTCTCACCCCGGCGGGGCATGCGCACGCGCCCGCAACCGAGATCTTCGACGAGGTGATGCCGGCGTTCCAACGCCACGCCGCGATCGAGCGCGAGCTGATGGAGGAAGGGTGGTGGCTCGAACATTTCGAGTCGGCGATTGGCGCGACCGTTGCTAAAGCATCACTCGGAGGTTGAGGGAGATGCGTTATATCGTCGCGTGGATGCTTGGAGTGCCCTTTTCGGTGATCGCAATCTGGTATGTCGTGGGACACGCCGCCTGCGGCCGCTGAACCAGGAGACTCACGCCTGACCTGCGGGCCCTCGTCCACTTAGAAGTGGACGACGGTCAGCAGCGGGTAGTGATCGGATCCAAACCGGTCAGGGAGTCGCATCACGCGATGCGGCGACACGGGGCCGCGCACGAAGATGTGGTCGAGCGTCGCGTGAAGCCCCAGGGGGCCCTTCCATGTCGGTGAGGTGTTCTCCACAGGCGTGTCGGGACATTCGTTCCGCAGAAGAGTAACCGCCGCCTCACGCCCGCCCATCCAGGTATTCAGATCACCCGCGATCACGGTAGCCGCATCGCTCTCCCGATACCCAGGCGAGGTGTGCAGCGCATCGAGCAACGCGGCCGCTTGACGCCGGCGCGCCTCGAACGGTCCGCCGTGGAAGAACGCGAGCGCCGTATCGAGATGGACATTGACGAGCTCGATCCGCCGTGGCGTGCCGCTGACGCTTCGCGCCTGGAGCACCGCAGACACGACCACGCGGCGCTGGTGCTCGAGCGGCAGCTCGATCATCCGAGGTTCCCGCAGCGGGAGCGTCGAGACGATGGCATTGCCGCGGTCCTCGGCGCTGCCTTCATGGGCGCCGTTGCTCATCGAGGGCGCGTACAGAACGGCGTATCCCTCGTCCGCGAAGCGGCGGATGTCGCCGTCTTGCCGGCCCGGGCCTGACGTGATGCGCCGCGGCGCCGGGTAGCCTCGCGGACCACGCACCGGAATTCCGCTCTCCCGTCGCGTCGCTTCCTGAAGCAGCAGCACGAAGTGATCGATCGGGATCCCGGCCGTGAACTCGCCGCCTCGAAGCCGCCGGATCAAGTCGTCGACGTCGCCGCCGCCCTCATGAACATTCCACGAAACGATCGCCAGACTGTCGGCTGGTGATCCAGCCATCGGTGGCGCGGGACGCGGCTGAAAAACGATCGGACCGACCGTCTCGCACCATCGCGACAGTTGAACCCGGCTGTTCTCGTCGGAGGGTCCGATCCAGGCAGGCACGTCTTCGGTTGCGGCCGGCCACCCACGGCACGACAGTTGGTCGCTGCGCGAGGAATTGAAATCGGCGGGAGGGCGATGTGCGCATGCAGACCAAGCAAGAAGACCGGCGATCGCCGCTGCGCCCCAGGTCCGCGCGTGCACGGGACAGGCTAGCGCCCGCGGCGGCGTGAAGGGCGCGAAGTCGGCCGTCTCGCCGGCGCCGGTTCATGCCGGAGCGCTCCCCGCTCGTCGGACGACTGATTGCGCACTTCCGACGGGTCGTGGAGCGTCCGGATGTTGGATATCTGCTCGGTCAGATCCTTGATGCGTTTCAGTTGCGCCTGCAGAAATGACTCGGCCATCGGTCCGCTCCTGCGTTAATTCATTGCGAACCCTATGCCAACAATCCGAGCCGGCCAGACCGCTGGAAATCGAGCTGATGCGGGGTAGTGTCGCCGACAAGGGGGAACAAGCTACCTCTACGTCACTGGACGCCTCACTCGTAGTAGCCCGGATGCCGCATCAGACCCGCATCAGCACGCCGTGAGCGGACTGACCGGTGGCCTGCGCGATCGCCGCCGCATAGAGCGCCACCTGACGCCGGTAGCGATCCTCTCCGCTGGCCGCAATCTCTCGATCGGTTTTGTAGTCGACCACGGTCCAGCGGCCGCCTTCCTCGAACGCAAGGTCGACAATACCTTCGACCATCGTCCCGTCGGGCATCGTGCAGGTGACCGGCGTCTCCCGGCGGCACGCGCCGCGCGCGTCGGCGGCACGCGCGCGGATGAGAACGTCGTGCGTGAGCAGCCGCTCGACCACCGCCGCTGCGGCAGCGGCTTCCTCGTCGCTGAGCCCGAGCACACGCGCCTCGACCGCCGCGAGGTCGTCGAGGGTCGCGCGCTCGACGCCAAACGGCGCCTTCGCCAGCAGCCCGTGCACCAGCAGGCCGAAGCCGATCCCTCCCGAGCGAGCGTCGTCTCCGCTGCGGGCGGCGCCGACGACCGTCACGAATTCCAAATTCCGAATTCCAAATTCCACATTCCCTGCGGCCCAGTCGCGAACCGTCTGGACAGCGAGCGACGGGACCGCGCCCTTCTCTCTGGCGTCATCGCGAGCCAGGTGCCAGCGGTCGTACCGGCTGCGGCCGTCGGCGATCACGTTCCTGGGCACATCCTTGACGATGAGATCCTCGCGGCGGACGCCGAAGGTCGGTTTCTCGTCCAGCTTCAGCGCGCCGGGGTCCCACCAGACCACTGAATACCCGGAAGGCCCGCCCTCGAAGGCGTGCGCGCCGGGACAGACGGTACCGTTGCCCGCCGGTTCGTCGTTGGGCCGCTGCAGCACCGAGTCCTTCGACTTGAACGCCGGGCAGCCCGCGCCGCGCGCGGCATTC
>Ga0068871_100004103_pt1 | contig 10072 bp, 3 predicted proteins | sample KBSMisM72_FD_72750 | JGI IMG/M metagenome (GOLD analysis project Ga0068871, IMG submission 72750) | Miscanthus rhizosphere microbial communities from Kellogg Biological Station, Michigan, USA - KBS Miscanthus M7-2 | ecosystem: Host-associated > Plants > Roots > Rhizosphere > Soil ...
CGCAACGTGTCGCGAAAGCGCGCCGCGGAGATGCTCTTCACCGGGGACTTCATCGACGCGCCGCTCGCGCTCGAATGGGGCCTGGTCAACCGGGTGGCGCCCCACGATCGCCTGATGGAGGCCACGCGCGAACTCGCCAACAACCTGAAGAGCAAGCCGCGCGAGGTCCTCGCGCTCGGCAAGGCGCTTTTCTACCGCCAGCTCGAGGCAAGCCTGGGGGCCGCCTATACCGACGCCTCGCGCACGATCTCGTCGAACATGGCCGCCGAGGTCGCGCGCGAAGGCGTAGACGCCTTCCTCGCGAAGGTTCCGCCGCGCTGGAAGGGTTAGCGCCCTACGAGCCACAGAGCGGCAGTCCCGCGCGGGCATGGCTCGGCGTCGGAAGATAGCAGCCGGCGCCCGAAAGGCTCACGTCGAGCGTCCCGTTCGGGTCGTCGCTGAGGATCTGCATCACCCCCGGGCGTCCTCCCGGGATCATCGGCGAGAACGTGATGTTCACCGCGCACGACGCACCCGGCTGGATCGTGCCCACGCACGAGGGACCGGCGAAATAGTCGCCCGTGAAGAGGATTCCCGAGACGTGCAGCGGCCCGCGGCCCGCATTGCGCAGCGTGACGGTTTGACTCGAGTTGCCTCCGACGAACACGTTGCCGAAGCCGACCCGTATCGGCAATGCCTGTATCGACGGCAACACGTTCTCGATCCCGACCCCCGTGAGCGAGACGACGTACGGATTGGCATCGCGCATCGTGCGCACGGTGAGCGTTCCCGTGCGCGTCCCCACTTGTGTCGGAAGGAACGTCACCAGCAGCGAGCAGCTGTCCCCGGCCGGGATGGTCGCGCAGGTGTCGGACACATCGAAGTCGCCCGTCGCCGTGAGCTCGTGGATCGCCGCGACGTACGGCGACGTATTGTGCATCGGCAGCGCGAGCCCGTCGCCCGTGATGCCGATCGTGCGGGAGCCGAAGTCGAGCGCGAGCGGCATCGTGAGCTGCGGCGGCTCGGCCGCCATGCCGATTCCCGCGACGTTCACGCTGAGCGTACCGGCATCGGTCGCGATCGTGAGGACGCCCTGGCGCAGGTTCGTCCCGGCCGGGCTGAAGACCACCCCGATGGCGCACGCCGATCCCGGGGCGACGGTCGCCGGGCATGGTGCGGGTGTGGTGCCGGGCGGTGGGGCGATCGCGAACTCGCCTGTGACCGAGAACGACGACACGGCGAGCGGCCCGGTCCCCGCATTGCTCACGACGACGAGCTGCACCACGCTGCTCGATCCCACGGCCTGCGCGTCGAAGTCCAGGGAACCCGGGGACACCATCGGCACGGCGGTGACCCCTGCCGCTCCGGCGCCGCTGAACGGCACGGTGCGCGGGCTGCCAGGCGCGTTATCGACGATCACCAAGCTGCCGGGGCGCGGTCCCGCTGCCAGCGGCGTGAACGTCACGTTGATCGTGCACGAGGCGAGCGCGGCGAGCGCGGTCGCGCACGAGGAAGTGAAGGCGTAGTCGCCTGAGCCCGTGATCGAGGTGATCGTGAGCGGCCCGTTGCCCGTGTTGGCGAGCGTGATGGTCTGCGGCGCGCTCGTGGACCCCACGGTGCGCGTGGCGAAAGTGAGCGACGTGGGCGTGAGGGACACGGTCGGCGTCAGCGGGGCACCGGTGCCCGACAACGTGATCGTGTGCGGGCTGCCCGTGGCATCGCTCGTGACGGTGAGCGTTCCCGTGCGAGGGCCTGCGGCCGTCGGCGTGAATGTCACGGTGAATATGCACGCGTTCGTGGGCCCCGGGTTTATCGTCGCCGGGCACGATGCGGTGTTGCTGAAGTCGCCCGAGGTCGTGACCGACGAGATGCGCAAGGGCCCGGTGCCGGTGTTGGTCACCGACACGGTCTGGGCTGCGCTCGAGGTGCCCACGTTCTGCGACGGGAAGACGATCGACGGCGGATTGATCGCCACACCCGGCGTGAGAACCACGCCCGTGCCGGACAGCGGCACCGTGTGCGGGCTTCCGGGCGCATCGCTCGTGATCGTCAGCGCGCCGCTGCGCGGCCCCGCAGCCGTCGGCGTGAACGTCACCGTGATGGAACACGATGCCGTCGGCGCAATCGGCCCGACGCATCCGTTCACGCTGGTGAAGTCGCCGGTCGCGGTGACGAGGCTGATGTTCAGCGGCGCGTTGCCCGAGTTGTTGATCGACAGCGAGACCGGTGTGCTTGACGTGCCCACCACGGTCGACGGGAACGGCAGCGACGACGGCGAGATCGTGATGCCCGGTATCGGCGCGGCCGATACGTTGGCGGTCACGATGATGGCAGTCGGATTGGTGTACACGAACGGCGACGACACGGTGATGCCACCGGGCGGGATCGTGAACGTGTAGCTGCCGACGGTCGCAGGACCGACCAGCTGCGCTGCCACGATCGAGCACGTCGTGCCGGCCGCGACGCTGCCCGCGCCGGGTCCGAAGCCGATGGTCGTGCCGCCACCGACGCCGCCCGTGAACGACGGATCACCGCAACCGCCCGCCGGCAAGCCACCGCCAGGCGCAGCGTTCGTGTAGCCCACGGGATAGGTGAGCGTGGCCAGTGTGAAATTTCCGTAGGACACCGGGTTGCCAGGCGGGTTGGTGATCTGGATCGCGATCGGCACGGTCTGGCCCGGGGTGAGCCCGGTCGGTGTCACGAGCGCGAAGCTGGGCGGTGCCACGCCGATGCCGGCGAGGTTCACCGTCGCCGTCGGAGTTGCGGGCGCATCGGTCGTCAGTGTGAACAATCCTGTGTAGGTGCCCGGTGCGGTGGGACCGAACGTGATGTCGTAGGTACAGGACGCGGTGGCGGCGAGCGTTGCGCCGCAAGTCTGGGACGCGATGCTGAACGGGATCGAGGCGGTGATGCTCGAAATGTTGAGCGGCGCATTTCCGGTGTTTGTGAGTCCGATGGTGAGCGGCGCCGAGACGGTGTTCACGAGCAGCGCTCCGAAGTCGAGCGTCGAGGCCGAGAGCGACACGACGGGGGAGGAAACCACCGCCCCTGTCGCGAGCGAGAACAAGCTCGTGCTGCCGGTGGGATCGGTTGCCGTCGCGGTGACGAGATCCCCGGGAGAAAGGATCACGGGAAGGTCGACGCTGAAAGGCGTCACGCAGGAGGGCGTGAGCGTGGTCGCGACCGGCGCCGACCCGATGAATGTCCGGCCCCCGCGGTTGCCGGGATTGTCACCCGCGAAATTCTGGAAGAACTCGACGCGGAAGGTGTTGCCTGCGGTGCTCTCGAACGTGCCGGAGATGTTCGTGTGGTCGCTGAAGATCGTGACGGACGTGATGACCGGGAAATTCTGCAGGCCGTTGGCGCCGGCATCCGCGTCGCACGTGTCGTTGGACGGCACGATGCCGCCTGTGAGGTCGATGCCGAGGCCCACGTTGGAGAAGATCGAGTTGCCGAGGACGGACACACCGGTGGATGCGATGTGCACGCCGTGGTGTTGGTTGGCGAAGATGAGGTTGCCGTTGGCGGCTGTGCCATCGCCCACCGAGCCGAAGGCATCGGCGGTCAGGAAGGAAATGCCGTCGTATCCGTTGCCAAGGGGAGCAATCCCATTCGCAGCGGTGCCGATCTTGTTGGCGAGGATCGTCGTGCCGCTCGAACTCTGCAGCACGATGCCTTCGGCGAGGTTGCCGGAGATGAGGTTGCCGAGGATCGCCGTGCGCGTGGAGCCACCGCTCACGATGATGCCGGTGTCGTTCGCCATGGCGATGTTGCCGTGGGGGCCGACCCCGATCCAATTGCCCTGGATCACGGTCAGGTCGCCCGCCAGGACGCGCACGCCGACGTCGTTGCCGGCGAGGACGTTTCGATCCTGGAGGCTCCCCGTGCCGATCTGCATGCCCACCGCGCCGGTGAGGTTCGCGACGCCATAGCTGTTCTGGGTCCGCACCGACCCCGTCGCGTCGGTGCCGATCAGATTGCCCACGACCAGCGGGCCCGCCCTTCCCGTGGGACCGGCGAACGCGATGGCCGCACCGGTCCTGAAGTCGCCGATTTCGAAGCCGCGGATGGTCACGTTCGCACCGATGATGACGAATCCGTCGCCGGTGACGTTGAACCCGTCCAGGATGATGTTGTGGATTGCGTTGTCCGTCGTGCTGGACGAGTTCGGTATGGAGCCCGGCTGCGTGTACGCATCGATCACGGTGTTGTCGCACATGATCGGTGGCAGCGGCGTCGCCGGGACGATGGTCCAGAGGCCGCCTCCGGAAATGTTGAACGTGATGGTGGTGCCGGACACGAACGCGCGCTCCACCGGGTTCGGCGTGCGTGAAAGCCGCTTGGGCTGGCAGAGATCATTCACCGACAGGATCGCGTCGCGCAGCGACCCGGGGCCGGAATCGTTGGCATTGGTGACGATCGTTTGGTCGACGTCGGGCGTCGCCGCCACTTTGGGCGAGTACTCGGAGCTGCGCATGCCGCAATCGCTGCACGCAGCAAAGATGACCTGCGCGCTGACGTTGTCCCAGAGACCGAGTGCGGTGACCGTGAATTCCCCGAGGCCCGATGAGTCGGTGAAAAGCCCGAAATCGTAGATGTTCACCTCGCCTTCCGTGAACGGGCCGTTCGAACTGTTGTGGTACAGGCTGACGGTGCCGCTCCCGTTGGCGGCCGACTTGAGGTAGCCGCTCACGACCGTGTTGCCGCCGACCTGGTGGACGGCCGTGATGACCGGGTAGTTCTGCACGCCGTCGGTGTCGAAAGGCGGCGATGCCTCGTCGTTCAGGCTGAAGCCGTCGTCGTTCATGTCGATGCCCAGGCCCGTATTGCCGAAGCTCGAGTTGCCCGTGATGAAAACGCCCATGAAAGTAGTCGGGGTGACGGCGATGCCCGCACCGTGATTGCCCAGGATGAGGTTGCCCTCGATGTCGCTTGGCGAGTAATTCGCGTTGCTCAGGTAGATGCCGCGGAAACCATTGCCGACGCCCGCGCTCCCATCACGCAGACCACCGATCTGGTTGCCGACGATGGCAGCGCTGCCGCCCACCACGTCGATGCCGCCCGAGGTGTTCGCGGTGATGAGGTTGCGACCACCTGGGCTGCCGTCGCCGATGGCGACAGAGCCGCCGTCCACCTCGATGCCGGCGCCGTTGTTGGGCGACGAGATCATGCCGCCGGGATCCGTGCCGATGTAGTTGCCGAGGATGGTGTTCGTCCCGCCTTCCAGATTCGAAAGGATTCCGTGCCCGTCGAAAGAGCGGATCGCGAGGCCGTCCACCTGGATGCCCGAGCCGAGGAGCGTGAGGCCGTTGCAGCCGGAGCACGCGCTGCCGTTCAGATCGATCTGGATCGACGCGTTGTTCGGGGGTCCTGGGTTCGAGTTCGCCACGGATCCGGGCTGGGAATACCCGTCGATGACGACCCCGGAACAGAAGATGGCAGGCAGGGCGGACGCCGGGCTGATCGTGAACGGTCCTGTGCCGGGGATGTTGAAGTTGATCGCCGAAGCCGTGCCGCAGTTGCTGTTCACGGTATCGATCGCGTCGCGCAGCGATCCCGTTCCCGAATCGGCGGTGTTCGTCACGAAAACCGGGCCGACGACGTTCAGCGTCGCGGAAGTCTGCTGGATATTCGTGGTGGGCGTGGGCGTCGTGGCGGAGAAGGATCCCGGCGGGATGGTGATCGTGTACGAGCCGAAAGCCGATGCCGTGACGCGCACGTAGATGTCGCAGAAGGTGAACGCGGCCAGGGCGACATTCGTGACGATGAGCTGGTTGGTGCCGGCCGTGCGCGTGATGATCGCGCCGTGAGGGGTGCAGTCCTCGGTGATCAACGGATCTCCGAACGTGCCGTCGTTCACCATCCCCGGCGGATAGTTCACCGTGATCGCGCCGTCGTTGAACGCAGTCCCGTCGTTCTCGCGCAGCTGCATGAGGAAAGTGGCCGTGCCGCCGGCGTTGATCGACGCGGGATCGAAGAAAACGCCCACGTATGTCTCGGCGGCGCGAGCCCCCATCGCAAGCGCGAGCAGCGCCATCGCCCGCAGGAAGAAGGAAAGGGCTTTCTCGAACGTCATGTGCGCTCCCTGGTGGTGCTACGCGCTGCGCCCGTGCCGGTCTGGGCCGGATCGGGGTCTTGGTCGATCGATGGTATGCCCTGCCCGTGACACGGGCAATACCGAATATTCGGCGCTTTGGCGCTAGATGCGCCTGCGACGCATGTCCTTCACGATCTCCCGGGCGGCGTTGTGCCCTGGAACCCCCGTGACGCCCCCGCCCGGATGCGCGCCGGACCCGCAGAGGTAAAGCCCCTTCAGCGGCATTCGATACGCCGAATAACCAAGTACAGGGCGCGCGCTGAAAAGTTGGTTGAGGGTGAGCTTGCCGTGGAAGATGTCGCCGCCCACGAGGCCGAACTGGCGCTCGAGGTCCAGCGGCGTGAGGATCCGCCGGCCCAGGACGGATGCCCTGAAATTGGGCGCGAATTTCGTGACCTGGTCGATCACGGCGTCGGCCGCGCGCTCGCGTTCCGTGTCCCACGAACGTCCCGCGGGCAGCGCATAGCGGAAGTGCTGGCAGAAAAGGCTTGCGACGTGCTGCCCGCGCGGAGCGAGCGAGTCGTCCACCGTGCTGGGAATGAGCATCTCGACGATCGGCTCGCGCGACCATCCCTCCTCTCGCGCGCTCGTGAACGCGCGGTCCATGAACGCCAGCGACGGCGCCATGATGATTCCGGAGCTGAGATGCGGCCCCGCGCCGGGGAGCGCCGCGAAATCCGGCAACGCGGAAAGCGCGACGTTCATTCGAAGCGTGGCCGATTCGCTCTGGTAGTTCGAGAACGCATCGCGCCAATCGCCCTTCGCCTCGGGCAGCAGCGCGAGCAAAGCGCGCGGATGCGCGTTGGAAACGACACAGCGAGCGGCAATCTCCTCGCCGTCATCGAGCACGACACCCGACGCGCGTCCCGATGCGTCCATGACTCGCGCCACACCCTCGCCCGTCCGGATCTCCACGCCGCGCGCGAGAGCCTCGTTGCGCATCGCCTGCGTGATGGCGCCCATGCCGCCGATCGCGTGGCCCCACGATCCCTTCTTCCCGTTCACCTCGCCGAAGACGTGGTGCAGGAGAACGTAGGCGCTGCCCGGCGTGTACGGGCTCGCGAAATTTCCCACCACCGCGTCGAAGCCGAAGCACGCCTTGATCGGATCGGATTCGAACCAGCGATCGAGCCAATCGGCCGCTGACAACGTGAAGAGGTCGAGCACGTCGCGCTGCACGGCAAGGGGCAGCTTCGCGAGCGCCCTGCCCGACTTCCATGCGCGCAACATCTCGGGCCAGCCGCCGCCCACGTTCGGCGGCGTTTCGAGAAGCAGCGCGCGCAACACGTCGGCCACCGCATCGAGGCGCGCATAGTAGGCGGGCAGCCTCTCGGCGTCCTTGCGCGAGAAACGCGCGACTTCCGCTTGCGTTGCCTCGATCCCGCCTCCCACCTTGATGTATTCGCGATCGGAAAGAGGCAGGAAATTCGCGAAGGGACGCTCGACGACGCGCAGGCCGTGCGATGCGAGCTTGAGATCCGCGATCACCTTCGGGTTGAGGAGGCTCACGGTGTAGCTCGCCGTGGAATTGCGGAATCCCGGATGGAATTCCTCGGTGACCGCGGCGCCTCCCACCACTTCGCGCCGCTCGATCACGCACACCTTCATGCCGGCGGCGGCCAGGTAGCACGCGCAGACGAGGCCGTTGTGACCGGCGCCGATGACGACGGCGTCGAAAGTCTTCAAGTCAGCAGGAAGCGACGAATGGCGCCGGCCTGGAAATCGTCCATGAGCATGGGCGCGTGCCCGCAATTCGGAACGACGAGCGTTTCGGTGTGCGGGCGCTTTCGCATTTCGTCCAGCGTCTCGGCCGTGAGGAGGTCCGACTGTTCGCCGCGAATCACGAGCACAGGCCCGTGCACCCCGTTCCAGAACGGGCGCAGGTCCACATCCTTCAGCGGGGCCGCATGGAAATTCTTCGCGATGCCAGGGTCGTAACGCAAAGTCCAGCGGCCCTTCTCATCCTGCTTCGCGATGTGCACGGTGATGTGGCGCCATTGCTCGTCGGTGAGCTCGCCGAACGGGCTCACGGCACGCACCGCGGCCTCGAGTTGCGCGAAATCGTCGAACACCGGCGACTTGCCCACGTACTGGCCGATGCGCTCGAGCGCGGCCTTGGGGATCGCCAATCCCACGTCGTTCAGCACCAGCTTGCGGATGGGCGTGTTGGGCAGGCTCGTCATGATCATTCCGAGGATCCCGCCCATCGAGGTGCCGAGCCAGTCGACCGTCTCGACGCCCAGCTTCGCGATGAGCGTGGTGAGGTCCGCGCAATACACGGGATAGTTGTAGTCGGCGGGATCGCGCAGCCAATCGCTGCGCCCGCGTCCCACGATGTCCACGGCGACGACACGATAGGCATCCTCGAGATGCTGGGCGACGTAGTCGAAGTCGCGGCCGCTGCGCGTGAGGCCGTGCACGCACACCAGCACGTGCTTGTTGTGGGGATCGCCCCACTCCACATATCGCATGAAGTGGAAGCCATGGCGGTCGTAGCACCGCACGAAACCGTCGCGCATGCTCATTCGATGGCCGTCGTGCTCTTCGCGCGCTCGCGCAGGAGGAACTTCTGGATCTTGCCCGTCGATGTCTTGGGCAGCGGCCCGAACACCACCGACTTCGGCGCCTTGAAGCGCGCCATGCGCGCGCGGCAGAACTCGATGATCTCCTCCACGCTGGCACTCGCCCCCTCCTTCAGCTCGATGAAGGCGCACGGTGTTTCGCCCCACTTCGGATCGGGCTGCGCCACCACGGCGGCGAGCATGACCGCCGGATGGCCGAAGAGCACGTCCTCGACTTCCTGCGAGGAGATGTTCTCGCCGCCGGAGATGATCACGTCCTTGGAGCGGTCCTTGATCTTCACGTAGCCGTCGGGATGCGTCACGCCCAGGTCGCCCGAATGGAACCAGCCGCCGCGAAACGCGTCCTCGGTCGCGGTCGGATTCTTGAGATATCCCTTCATCGTGATGTTGCCCTTGAACATGATCTCGCCCATGGTCTCACCATCCCACGGTACGGGTTCCAGGGTCTCGGGGTCCATCACCGTCATGCCCTCTTCCAGGAGATAGGCCACGCCCTGGCGTCCGTTCTTCTTCACCTGCTCTTCGAGCGGCAGCTCGCTCCATTGCGTGTGCTTCGCGCACACCGCCGCGGGGCCGTACGTTTCCGTCAGGCCGTAAACGTGCGTGATGTCGAAGCCGATGCGGCCCATGCCTTCGATGACGGCGGCCGGCGGCGGAGCAGCGGCGACGAGGCAATGCACCTCGTGATCAATGCCCGCGCGCCATTCCGCGGGAGCATTGAGCAGCATCGAATGCACGATGGGCGCGCCGCAGTAATGCGTGACCTTGTGTTCGCGGATGAGACCGAGGATCGGTCTTGCGTCCACCTTGCGCAGGCACACGCTGGTGCCGGCCGCGGCGGCGAGCGTCCAGTTGAAGCACCAGCCGTTGCAGTGGAACATCGGCAGCGTCCACAGGTACACCGGGTGCTTGGGCATCGACCAGTCGAGGATGTTGTTGATCGCGTTCAGGTACGCGCCGCGATAGTGGTAAACCACGCCCTTCGGGTTGCCGGTCGTGCCCGAGGTGTAGTTGAGCGCGATCGCATCCCATTCGTCGGGCGGCGGGTTCCACTCGAAGGCCGGATCGCCCTGCGCGATGAAATCCTCGTACTCGATTTCGCCCACGTGCTCGCCGCCTTCGAAGAGTGCGTCGTCCACGTCGATCACGAGCGGCCTCGCCTTCACGAGGGCGAGCGCCGCCTTGATCGTCGCGGAAAACTCGCGATCCGTGACCAGGACCTTCGCTTCGCCGTGGTCGAGCATGAAGGCGATCGCCTCGGCGTCCAGGCGGGTATTGAGCGTATTCACCACCGCGCCGAACATCGCCGGCCCGAAATGCAGCTCGACCATCGCCGGCACGTTGGGCAGCATCGCCGCCACCGTGTCGCCACGCTTCACGCCATGCTTCGAAAGCGCGGATGCGAGGCGGCGGG
>Ga0068871_100004104_pt1 | contig 10072 bp, 11 predicted proteins | sample KBSMisM72_FD_72750 | JGI IMG/M metagenome (GOLD analysis project Ga0068871, IMG submission 72750) | Miscanthus rhizosphere microbial communities from Kellogg Biological Station, Michigan, USA - KBS Miscanthus M7-2 | ecosystem: Host-associated > Plants > Roots > Rhizosphere > Soil ...
GACAGTGTCTTTATCGACCCAAGAAACGGGCAGGTTTATATGTTTAGACATATTGGCACACAGGTGTGGATGACAAAGAATTTGAATTATGCTCCGGCTTCCGGGAGTTGGTGTTATGGTAATAATACAGACAGTTGTGCTGTTTATGGCCGGTTATATGACTGGAATACGGCTTTAACAGTAGCTCCGTCTGGCTGGCACCTTCCCAATGATGCGGAGTGGCAAATCTTAATTGGGTATCTTGGCGGAAGTAATGTAGCTGGTGGTAAAATGAAAGAGGCAGGTACAGCACATTAGCTAAGCCCTAATACAGGCGCTGATGATAGTAGTGGTTTTACTGGGCTTCCGGGCGGCTATCGAGTTCTCAGTGCATTTAGCAATCCTAATGAATTTTGCTCATGGTAGAGTTCTAAGGAAGCTAATGAAACGCATGCCTGGAGCTTTATTCTGGGTTACAGTAACGCCGGTGCAAATAGGGTGGGTACCGATAAAACGGTATTTGGTATTTCTGTTCGTTGCGTTAGGGATTGATAATTCGATTATTTACAAATAGCCCGGTTTTATCCAGGCGGTTTTCACCCCGTCGCCAGATGCAATTCTTTACAAAGCCATTTTATAAAAATTTATTTAAAAGCCGGATGATACTGGTGTAAAGTATTTCTAAGAAATTGCCTGTCCAAATGAGTATATATTTCTGTAGTAGTGATACTTTCGTGCCCCAGCATTTCCTGCACTGCTCTTAGATCGGCGCCTCCTTCTACCAGGTGGGTTGCAAAGGAGTGCCGGAAGGTGTGTGGTGAAATAGTCTTTTTTACCCCGGCCTTTTTTGCAAGGTCTTTTATTATTAAGAAAATCATTACCCTGCTTAATTTGCTGCCCCTCCGGTTAAGAAACAAAATATCTTCATTCCCCGGTTTCACGGCAATATGTACCCGAATATCATTTTTATAAATCTTTAAATATTTAATAGCATCACTTCCTATCGGCACCAGTCTTTCCTTGTCGCCCTTTCCTGTTACTCTTATAAAACCTACATCCATGTACAGGCAACTAATACGGAGATTTACGAGTTCTGTTACACGAATGCCACAACTATACAATGTTTCAAGGATCGCTTTATTACGGCTGCCTTCAGGAGTACTCAAATCAATTTCGTTGATGATCTTTTCAATTTCTTCAAAGCTGAGGATATCAGGTAACGCCCTTTTTAATTTGGGTGCTTCTAATAAGGCAGTAGGATCAGCACTGATTATTTGTTCCAGTAAACAGTATTTAAAAAAACTTTTCAGCCCCGAGATAATCCTTGCCTGCGATCCCGGCATCATTCCTAACTGGCTGATCCATTTTACAAAACTTTCCAGGTCTTTTAATACAATTTCTGATGGGGGTTTTGTAGTTTCTGTTTGGTGCAAATAGGCGGTGAGTTTTTCGATATCGTGCAGGTAAGCTTCCACTGAATTTTCACTCAGCGATTTTTCTAACTGTAAATATGCTTTAAATCCTTTTTTATATACTTCCCACATTTGCTGTAACTACGTTCCCTGCAATTTAATGGAACTAATATTGATGGCAAGAAAATAAAAATATAACTATTGATGCATCCGTTCATTATTTCCTATTTTCGTTTTCGTAGCTAAGAAAAAAATATGAAAGTAAATATTCGTTCGTTCAGGCAAAATGTGAAGCGTAATAAAAGGAAGTTCCGGACATTTTTAACAAAACTGGAAAATAATCCTCCGAAGGGTTTACATAAAATGATGGACACGGTGGATAAAGAAGTGTGGGCCGAGACAGATTGTCTTACCTGTGGCAATTGTTGTAAGAAAATGACACCAACTTTTACTACTGCAGATGTGAAACGCATTTCTGCCCACTTTGACATGACTCCCGCTGCATTCAAAGAGAAATGGTTGGTGTATGAAAAAAAGGATGGAGACTGGCAAAATAAAAAACAACCCTGCCAGTTTTTGAATCTTACTGATAATAAATGTTCCATCTATGCCATCAGGCCGGCTGACTGCGCCGGCTTCCCCCATCTTACCAAAAAGAAAACCACTGACTACATTCATGTTCACAAACAAAATATTGAATACTGTCCCGCCACTTATAAAATGGTGGAAAAGATGAAGCTGCTGGCAAGCTCATTTTAATTACAGGTACACATCTTCAATAAGAAAATATTCAGCCATTTCATTTTCAGTAAGATTGATTGAAAGAACGTCAAATTGAATTCGTTTCCATTGTGGATTTAAATATAAATATTGTTCAGCCGCATTAATGAGGTAACGAACTTTTTTAGTGTCTACTTTATCTTCCGGCAAACCGAATTTTTTGCTGCGTCTCGTTTTGATTTCTATAAAATGCAGTGTGCCGTTCTTAATGGCAATCACATCAACTTCCCAATGAGAATGCCGCCAGTTTGTTTCCAAAATATCATACCCATTTGTTAACAGGTATCCATTGCCTAATTCCTCTCCTTTTTTTCCTGTCTGCATGTGTTTAGCCATGATGATATAGTTGAAGCATTGTCTATATGAAGAGAAAAGCCATTAAAAACTTGGAACAGATTTTTTATTACTTATTTTTGCCACATAAATTTAATGAAATGAAGATAGACAAATCAATTGCAGGGAGTTTTGTTTTACTGGTGTTAATGGCTTCTTTGTACAGGATCATGCCGGGCAGACCGTTAGGATTTGCACCTCAAATAGCAATGGCATTATTCAGTGGAAGTGTAATTGCTGATAAAAAGTTCTCTTTTTTAATGCCACTAGCCTCTATGCTGCTGTCTGACATTATTTATGAAGTGTTGTTCCAGTTTAAATTGTCTTCTATACCAGGTTTTTATGAAGGCCAGTGGGTAAATTACCTGTTGTTTGTTGCTATCACTGTTATTGGTTTTGGTATCAACAAAAACAAATGGATACAAATATTAGCTGGCTCAATAGCGGGTGTGTTAATGTTCTTCATTGCATCTAATTTCATGGTTTGGATTGGTGGTGGTCTCGGGTTGGATAACCTGCCTTATCCTAAAACAATAAACGGCTTGTACAGTTGTATGATAGCTGGTTTGCCATTTTTAAAGGGTAGTTTATATGCTACTATGTTTTTTAGCGGCATTTTCTTTGGAGCTTATTATCTATTGAATAAATATGTATCTGCAAAGCCGGCAACGGCATAATTGGTTACCGAAACTAACTTTTTAGAGAAGGCCACCTCCGCGGTGGTCTTTTTTTAGTTCAACATTTTCGTAGCCTTCATCTACCAGCCAATTTTTGCTGTCGGCGGCAGCAGTGGCCAGTTCGTCACAGCGGTTATTGTAGGGATTGGTGGAATGCCCTTTTACCCACACAAACCTGATTGAAAAGGGCTGTGATATTTTGTAATATATTTTCCACAAGTCAGCATTTTTTTTACCTCCTTTAAAATCTGTTTTTATCCAGTTGTTTAGCCAGCCCTTTTGAACAGAGTTAATTACATACTGGCTGTCCGAATAAATCGTTACCGGCAACGTATTTTTCTTTATCGTTTTTAGTCCTTCAATAACCGCCATTAATTCCATTCGGTTATTGGTAGTAAGCCGAAAGCCCTGTGACAATTCTTTGCGATGATTACCCCATATCAATATCAAACCATAGCCGCCCGGCCCCGGGTTACCTCTTGACGAACCATCTGTGTATAATAAAATATTTTCCATTACTGATATTTAACTCTCATTATTTCTTTACAAAAAGGGTTCAGGTACAGGTCATCGATACCGATGAATTCAAATTTTTTAAAGAATAGATTATTATGCTTATACCCCATGATCTTGGGCTTAAAGTTATCGATATAGGAGGTGGGCAAAATGATCCTGCTGTTGGTTGCCTGCTTCAATGCCTTGTAGATCATTTCAGAGCAGTAAAGACTGTCATCTGTTTTTAAATTGAATCCTGTATCAAATGGAATTTTTGATTGATAATCCTGTTCTAAAACATGGTGCAATTTCATTGTTTCAATTTTAGATAATTGGTATTGGAAAACCCCGAATCCTGTTTTTTGCAAAGGGTTCACAAAAGAATCAAACGGGTCTCTTTTACAGGCTCCGCCGGGGTTTTCTTCTCCCCCCATACAATGATAGACCATGTAACCACTATCTTCTTTAAAAACAATTCCACTATGAGAATACACTCTTTCTCTTCTTGAAAAATTTTGTAGAATAAGGCTTTCAAAATCATTGTCACTCCGGGTTACCAGCTGGCCATCCTGCAATATTTCTTTTGCATTGTTAACGGCACTCAGGGAATGAATGTTAGAAACGGTTGCAATACTGTCTTCTTTTTTATTATTGGAAACAGCGTTATTTTTTTGCGTACAGGAGACGCACCATGATTGTATGAGTAAATAAAAAAATATTAGTTTAGGAATTGTTACGGTAAAACGATTTTTTTTCATTCACTTAAATAAGTATTGTTGAAAATTATTGTTTACCTGGAAATGAATTGAAATTTATCTATTCCCACACCTAAGCCATTGGCACCTTGCGGGCCGCCATCAGGCACAAAATATCTTAAAGCAATCCTTGATTTTTTTGCAATGGGTACTCCGCTGATAGAGGCAACGTATTTTGTCCATACGCCGGGATAAGAACCTGCGCCCTGCAAGAGATAGCCAGGATTAATGTCCAGCAATACTTTTGTAAAATTGCCAACACCGGTTGCATCTTTCCCCACGTCTGTTGAATTATCTGCTTCATTTAATCTTACTTCTAACCTGTCAGCGCCAATAGCAGGATTAGCGTACGTCCGGGTATAAAAACTTACTACGTCGCCGTCTTTAACAGTTACTTCAGGCGAAATCAACCAGTTGCTGCAATAAGCAATATTAAAACCGCACTCCGAAGTAGTCATGATAAAATCACTGCCAGAATAAGAGGGATTATTATCTCCAAATCCGCCGGCAGCAGGGTAATTAAAAGCAGCGGTACCTAAATTTTTAGGAACCAATCCATGATACATGGATACATAAAAAAAACCTTGTGTCCAGCCGACGGTACCTAAGGGCCTCGTATTATTTTTAATCACCCATCCTTTTGCTACCGCTTTGCTCACGGTATCAAATTCTTCTGAAAATGAAAAATCAGTGGTAATGATAGCAGGCGAATCTTTTTTTGCGCAGGAAATAATGGTAATTACAACTATTACCATTACTCCAATCAAAAAAGTCAATATATTCTTCATATAATAAGTTTGTAAAAGCCCTGGCAATTTATTTGGCGCTATTGTAGCTAACCTCGTCAATACCAATAATACTTTTATGAATTTGGGTATACAGGGTATCCAGATCGGTTGGATCAATTGCTGACCGTACAACCGGGTCCTGGTGCTGTAAAAAATACCTGAATGCAAAACGGCCATTGACGACTCCCTGCAATCCCTTTACTTCACCTTCAAATCTTGTCCATTCTGTGGGAAATGCATTGGCAGGATCATTATCGTATTTTGCATAAGAAGGATTAATGTCCAGTAATTTGATATCAAAGTCTCCGGTGCTGTTTGGATTGGTTCCCACATTCAAACTGTTAGTTTTACTAATCCATAATTGTAAACGTGAAAGTCCTTTGCTGTATGCATAGAAAATAATCCGGTCACCATTTTTGATGAGCAATTCAGGAGAAGTTAACCAGCAGCTTGCATCATAAGGACTACTGGGTCCTGAAAAACTAATTATATCCGCACAGGCAATACTGGTGGCAACATAGCCATTTATTGCTCTTTGAGAAAAGAAAGCGGGCATCCAGTAACGTTGAGGATAAGGTGCATTGGGAAACTGTAAAGAATCCAAAGTGAACTGAGCCTGTGCCCAGCCTGGGAAATAAGTTACCAAATAATTCACAGAACCAAAATCAGGTGTTTCCGCCACATCAAACCATTTGCGGCCTACTGGTAAACTGGTATTGATAGATCTCCAGCCTTTTGCATATGCTTCATCATAGTTATCAAAACTCTCTGTAAAACTTTGATCTGGAGTGGGGGGTGGAATGGTAAGCTGACTATCGTCTTTGCAGGATTGAAACACAAGGCTCGCCACTACTGAATACGCACAAATTTTGCGCAAAGTGTTTTTTATCATAAATATTTGATTCGGATTGCCCTTACTATTTACATAAGCCGTGAAATTAGGCATTTTTCAGTAACGAACCGGTGTGATGTTTACCCAAAGGCATTACCATTACACCTGGAAAACGCCTGTTTTAAATTCATCCAGTTTACTGTTATTGTCTGCAGCAGCAATGCCTTCGCTTATTAACATTCTTGTTTCTGCCGGATCAATAATTGCATCTACCCACAAGCGGGCTGCAGCATAGTAAGGAGTAGTTTGACTGTTGTAACGCTGCGTAATTTCATTTAGCAATTTGGTTTCTTCTGCAGGTTCTATCACTTTGCCTTTTGCTTTTAAAGATGCTACCTGTATTTGCAGTAAAGTTTTAGCAGCCTGGTCGCCGCCCATTACAGCAATTTTTGCATTGGGCCATGCATAAATAAATCTTGGATCATAAGCTTTACCGCACATAGCATAATTACCTGCACCATAACTGTTACCTATAATAAAAGTAATTTTTGGAACCACAGAATTAGCAACTGCGTTCACCAGTTTGGCGCCATCTTTAATAATGCCGCTATGTTCACTTCGGCTTCCCACCATAAAGCCTGTTACATCCTGCAGAAAAACCAATGGTATCTTTTTTTGGTTACAGTTTAAGATAAAACGGGCTGCTTTATCAGCACTGTCATTGTAGATCACACCGCCTAATTGCATTTCACCTTTTTTATTTTTTACTATCAGGCGTTGATTGGCAACGATGCCCACCGCCCAGCCATCTACTCTTGCGTAGCCACAAACAATGGTTTTACCATAGTCTTCTTTAAATTGGTCAAAGCTGTTTGCATCCACAAAGCATTCGATGATGTCTACTATATTATAAGGCTTAGTATTGCCCTCGCTGATGATGCCATAAATTTCATTATCACTTTTTTTCACTCCTGCACTGGTTATCCTGTCAAATCCTGCGCTCGCTGGTTTACCCAGTTTGCTGATAATTTTTTTTACATGATCCATGCATTCTTTTTCACTGTCAAACTTATAATCTGCAATACCACTGATGGCAGTATGTGTAGTGGCACCTCCCAATGTGTCGATATCGATATCTTCACCAATTGCAGCCTTTACTAAATATGGTCCTGCTAAAAAAATTGAACCATTGCCTTCCACCATCAGTGTTTCATCGCTCATGATGGGTAAGTAGGCGCCACCTGCCACGCAGGCTCCCAGCACAGCGGCTATCTGTGTAATGCCCATGGCACTCATCCTGGCGTTGTTGCGAAAGATGCGCCCGAAATGTTCTTTATCAGGGAAAATTTCATCCTGCATGGGTAAATAAACACCGGCACTGTCAACCAGGTAGATGATGGGCAAATGATTTTCCATCGCTATCTCCTGCATCCGAAGATTTTTCTTTCCTGTGATCGGAAACCAGGCTCCGGCCTTTACAGTCTGGTCATTCGCAACCACGACACATTGTTTGCCGCTTACATAGCCAATACCACTAACGGTGCCGCCAGCAGGGCAACCACCATGTTCTGGATACATTTCATAACCGGCAAAAGCACCAATCTCAACAAATGGTTTATCTGCATCACAGAGGTATTTAATTCTTTCCCTGGCAGTAAGTTTATTTCGCTCTCTTTGTTTTTCAATTGACTTTTTTCCTCCACCCTCATAAATATCTGCCAGGCGCTGCTTTACCTGGCTGCAGGCAAGCTTCATCGCATCTTCGTTTTTATTGAATTCGATATTTGTCATGTTTTGATCTGTATTGTAAAAGGTAAATTTGGCTGCGGTGCCCGTTGGTACAAAAATATGTGTAATACTGCTAACGGGAGGTATAGTTTGTAAGAAAAAGTATTGTGTTGACACAGGGTTTTGTGTAAATGAGATGCGGCAATACGCAAGGCTAAAGCAAACAAATTAAGGGTTATTGGAAAGCGACAGCAGATTACTTCCTTTTTTATATCCAATGATTTCTCTTTTTGTATATGCTTCCTAAAGTAAGCGTTAATGAAACTATATTTGAATATACCGGTTTGTAAAAAAGGTATTAAAACAACCTGGTAAAAAATATAAACAATCATTAATTAATTACGATGAACAAACATTCATCAAGACGTTCATTTTTAGCATCATCAGTTGCAGCAAGCGCTGCAGCTGTTTTGGGTAATAAAGCAATGGCTAATAATTTGATCAGTCCTGCTTTTGAGAAAGTTGCTGATGAAAAAGATTTGATCATCTTATTCCAGGGCGATTCTATTACCGATGGTAACCGCGGACGCAATGCCGATCCTAATCATATCATGGGCCATGGCTATGCATTTTCCATCGCAAGCAGGGTGGGAGCCGATTTCCCAACTTCCGGGTTTAATTTTTACAACCGTGGGATTAGTGGTAATAAAGTTACTGATCTGAAGAACCGCTGGCAGGAAGATGCATTGAATATAAAGCCAGATGTATTAAGTATTTTAGTGGGCATCAATGACGCAGCTTTGCTGGTGAGCAAACCTACTCTTGAAGAAAAAGATTTTGACAGGTTTGAATCAGCGTACCGGGATATATTGCAACAAAGCAAACAAGTAAAGCCTGGTATTTTACTGGTGTTGTGTTTGCCTTTTGTATTTCCCAATATAAAAAATAAAGGGGATGATTACAGGAATGCTATTTCAAAATTGTCTGAACGGGTCAAAAAACTGTCTGTAGAGTTCAATGCGGTGCTGGTTGATTTTCCTGCAGTGTTTGATAAGGCTATCAAAACAGCGCCTGTTGAATATTGGATATGGGACGGTATTCATCCAACCGTTCCTGCTCATGAATTGATGGCAAGGGAATGGATCAAACAGGTAAGTTCGCAGCTTGAGTTCTTGAAAATTTATCAGTACAAATAATATCCGTTATACCACCTAAGTCAATTTTTTTTGTTGGGCTTTTTAATTATTGTGCCTGCACTAAAGAGAATGCCTGTTCCGACTGATATTTTTTTACCAATTGCTGACACATTTTCTATTAAATCAGTGATGGATGTTAAAAACGATGTTACTTAGCTTAATAATTCAGCTCCGTTTGCGGACCCAACGCTGCTCCTGCAGCAAACATTTATTTCATTTTTTTAAAACCATTCTTGTGCTATGAGTTATATCAAATACTTTTTAAAAACAGCGATCGTTATAGTTGTTTTACTCTCAATACAAAATATAAGCAATGCCCAGGTTAAGTCTTACCAAAAGACTCCCCAGGGTGTAAGCTTTAATTTAGCTGCAGGTAAAATGAATATTTACCTTATTAAAGACGATCTGGTTGAAGTAAAATACACTAGTTTAAAAGAACTGGAAAACAAGCAATCGCTTGTGGTAGAGACTAAGCCGACTTTCCTGAAAACATTTAAGGTGACTGATAACCCCAATGATATTTTTATTACAACCGCCAAATTAAAAATTGCCATCAACCGTAAAACCCAGGCGATTACTTACAATGATTTGTCTGGTAAAATTATTTTAGCTGAGGCTGATGAAAATAACAAGGCAATGAAAGATACTACTGTAGCAGGTATTCAAACATACAAATGTACCACGTCATTTATGTCGCCTGCGAATGAAGGTTTGTTTGGGCTGGGTTGTCATCCAATAGATTCCCTTTCTATTAACTACAAAGGTCGTAACCAGGATATGGCCATTAAATATTTAACAGGTGCAATCCCTGTTTTATTATCATCGGGCGGCTATGGGTTGTTATTTGATAATTATGCAGCGTCAAAGTTCTATGGAGCTGAAGCAAACAACACACAATTCAAATATGAAAGTGAAAGTGGCAAGATGGTGGACTATTATTTTTTCTATGGTCCTTCATTCGATCGTATCATTGATTTGTACAGGAATCTTACTGGTAAAGCACCAATGTATCCCAAATGGGCTTTCGGTTTATTTCAATCACAGGACAGGTATAAAAAGCAGGAAGAAGTTTTGGAGGCAAAGGATGGTTACCGAAA
>Ga0068871_100004110_pt1 | contig 10062 bp, 9 predicted proteins | sample KBSMisM72_FD_72750 | JGI IMG/M metagenome (GOLD analysis project Ga0068871, IMG submission 72750) | Miscanthus rhizosphere microbial communities from Kellogg Biological Station, Michigan, USA - KBS Miscanthus M7-2 | ecosystem: Host-associated > Plants > Roots > Rhizosphere > Soil ...
TTCGGCGGCGCACGGTTGATCTCGTCGGCCAGGACCACCGAATGGAAAATCGGCCCGGGGTGGAAGCGGAACGCGCGCGTCTCGGTGTCGAAGATCGACACGCCCAGCACGTCGGCCGGCAGGAGGTCGCTCGTGAACTGGACGCGTGCGTACTTGAGGCCGAGCGTGGTCGCAAGCGCCTGGGCGAGGGTGGACTTGCCGACGCCGGGGATGTCCTCGATCAGCAGGTGGCCGCGGGCCAGGAGACACGCGAAGGCAAGCCGCAGGGGTTCGCGCTTGCCGACGACGATGCGATCGAGCTGGGTGAGAACGGCAGCCAGGCGCTCGGCGACCGGAACATTGGTTTGGCTCAACGGGCGGACGGTCATGGGCGCTTTTTCCTGGCAAGAGTGCCGCTTCCCGGCACATTGGCATGCAATGTTGGTCTGGTCATCACCGGCGAGCGCGGGCTACACTCCACCCGTCGGAGGGGCGGCGCCGTCCGGCGCAGGTCCGCCGCCGTCGATTGTTGCCCGTCGCCGCAGCAGACATCAAGCAAACGTCGTGCCCACCGCCTACATCACGCATCCGTCGTTCCTGCTGCACGACATGGGTCCGCACCATCCGGAGTGCCCGGACCGGCTGCGCGCCATCGGGGACCGGCTGATCAGCGCGCAGGTGGACGGTCATCTCGTACACCACACGGCCCCGGCCGCCGGGAACGAAACGCTGGCCCGCGTCCACAGCCGCGACTACATCGCGACGATCGAGGCCGAGAGCCCGGCGTCGGGCCTGCACTACCTCGATCCCGACACCGCGATGAACGCGCATTCGCTCACCGCTGCGCGGCATGCCGCGGGCGCCGTCGTGCTTGCGACCGACCTCGTCATGCGCGGTGACTGCCGTACCGCATTTTGCGCCGTTCGCCCGCCCGGCCACCATGCAGAGCGTCGCCGGGCGATGGGGTTCTGCCTCTTCAACAACGTCGCGGTCGGCGCCGCGCACGCGCTGTCGGTCCACGGCATCGAGCGCGTGGCGATCGTCGATTTCGACGTCCATCATGGCAACGGCACCGAAGACATCTTTTCCGATGATCCGCGGGTGCTGATGGTGTCGACGTTCCAGTACCCGCTGTACCCGTATTCGGGCGTCGACAATCCGGCGCCGAACATGGTCAACATACCACTCCCGGGCGGCGCTGGCAGCGGGGAATTTCGCGCCGCGGTGACCGATCACTGGCTGCCGGCGCTCGAGCGCCATCGCCCGCAGCTCATTTTTGTCTCGGCTGGCTTCGACGCGCACCGGGAGGACCCGCTCGCGGGACTCGAGCTCGCCGATGCCGACTACGCGTGGGTGACGCGCGAGCTGATGGCCGTCGCCGCGAAGCATGCCCAGGGCCGCATCGTTTCCACGCTGGAGGGCGGCTATTCGCTTTCCGCGCTCGGCCGCAGCGCGGCCCTGCACATCCGAGAGCTCGTCACGGGGTAATCGGCAGTTCATCGACTGCGCGGCTTCGACGCGCCGGCGCAGGCTCTTCGAGGAGCAGGAGTGGAACGCAGAAAGTTTCTGGAAACGTGTCTCGCGATGGGGGGGGCCGTCGGGCTCCCGGCGCTGCCGGCATGGGCCGAAATGACGCCGCGCCTCTACGAGCGCACGAAGCTCGTCGACATCCACGGCGCGCCCCTCAAGGCACGCGCGCTCGTCGCCGAGACCAACTACATCTTTCACTATCCGTTCGTCGCCACGCCGTGCTTCCTGCTCAATCTCGGCCGGCCCGCGGTCGCGGAGGCAACGTTGCGCCGCGAGGACGGATCGACGTACGCATGGAGCGGCGGCGTCGGGCCGTCGAAGGCGGTCGTGGCGTTCTCTGCCATCTGCGCGCACAAGCTTGCCTATCCGACGCGCGACGTGTCGTTCATCCGCTACCAGCCGCGGCGCTCGGCGACGTCCGACGCGCAGGTGATCCACTGCTGCGCGGACCACAGCGTCTACGATCCCGCGTCGGGCGCTCGCGTGCTGGCGGGACCCGCGCCGCAGCCGCTTGCAGCCATCCTGCTCGAACACGATGCGGCGACCGACGAGCTCGTGGCGCTCGGCACGGTGGGCGCGGAGCAGTTCGGCGCCTTCTTCAAGAAATACGAGTTCAAGCTGGCGATGGAGCACGGTCAGGCGAAGGCGCAGAAGCCGATCGGGGGCACGACCGTCGTGCGCGAGCTCACGCAGTACTGCAAGCAGACGATCCAGTGCTGAAGTCCGCGGAATCCGCGATCGTCGTCGCCGACCTTTCCAAATCGTACGGCCGCATCGTCGCAGTGGACCGGGTTTCGTTCGCCGTGCGACGCGGCACGACGACGGCGCTCCTGGGCGGCAATGGCGCCGGCAAGACGACGACGATTTCGATGCTGCTCGGGCTCCTCACGCCCACGGCGGGCCGGGCGACGGTGCTCGGCGCCGAGATGCCCTCGGAGCGCCATCGCGTGCTGCCGCGGATGAATTTCACGTCGCCGTACGTCGACCTGCCCAAGCGCCTCACCGTCGGCGAGAACCTCGCGGTGTTCGCCGATCTCTACGGCGTGCGCCGTCCACGCGAAAGAATCGATGCAGTCGCAACCGATTGCGACGTGGCCGGTTTGCTCAAGCGACCCTACGGGAGCCTTTCCGCAGGGCAGCGCACGCGCGTTTCGCTTGCCAAGGCCGTGTTGAACGAGCCCGACGTGCTGCTGCTCGACGAGCCTACGGCATCGCTCGATCCGGACATCGGCGACCGGATGCGCACGTATCTCGAGCGCTACCAGCATCGCACCGGCTGCACGATGCTGCTCGCCTCGCACCACATGGGCGAGGTGGAGCGGATGTGCGACGACGTGATCATGCTGCGCGCCGGCGTCGTCGTCGACCAGGGATCGCCGCGGGAGCTGATCGAGCGCTACGGTCGCGGGACGATGGAAGAGGTCTTTCTCGACGTTGCCCGCGGGCGCGCCGATGCGCGTATTGCCGGGACTACCGAAGAGAGTCACGCATGAGCGCAGAGATTGCGGCGCGCTACACGGGTTTCGGCGCGTCGGCGCGCCGCGTGCGCGCGGTGCTGCGCCGCCACGCCTACCTGATCCTGAAGTCGCCGACGCGCATCGTGTCGATGATGTACTACCCGACGGTGACGATGATCGTCTGGGCGCTCCTCACGCTCTACCTCGCGCCGACGAACAGCTTCCTCAAGAGCGCCCCGGGATTCTTCATCGGCGCGGTGTTGCTGTGGGACGTGCTGTTTCGCGGCCAGTTGGGCGTCTCGCTCACGTTCATCGAGGAGTTCTACGCGCGAAACCTCGGCAATCTCTTCGTTTCGCCGTTGACGCTGCCCGAGTACATCGTCGGCCAGATCGCGATCAGCGTCCTGCGGGCGCTCGTGGGAGTGGGCGGCGCCTGCCTCTTCGCGTATCTCCTGTTCCGCTTCTCCATCTTTTCGCTGGGCCTGCCGCTGATTGCATTCTTCGTCAACCTTCTGGTCTTCGGCTGGGGCATCGGGCTCGCGATGTCGGGCGTGATCCTGCGCCTCGGTCTTTCCGCCGAGGAGCTCGCGTGGGCGGCGATCTTCATCATCGCGCCGGTGTCGGGGGTCTACTATCCCGTGTCGGTGCTGCCGTGGTGGCTGAAGCCGATATCGCTCGCGCTGCCTTCGTCTCACACCTTCGAGGGGATGCGCGCGCTCCTGCTCGACGGCGTGTTTCGGTGGGACCACTTCTGGGCGGCGGCGGCGCTCAACGTCGTCTATCTCGCGCTCGGCGCCGCGGCTTTCGCGTGGTCGATGCGCGACGCGCGCCATCGCGGTACGCTCCTGCAGATGGGCGAGTAGCCAAGGCCTTTGGGGATGCCATGAACGACGCATCGATCGATCCGAAGCTCGCGCCGAAGCTCGCCGAGCTTCGCGTGCGCACGGTTCGCGTGCCGATGGAAGAACCGCACCAGACGGCGAGCGGGACCGTCGCCGAGTCGCCGCTCGTGCTCACCGACGCCGTGTTCGACGACGGCCTCGTCGGCCACAGCGTCGTGTTCACGTATACGCCGATGGGCCTGCAGCCTGTCGCCGAGCTCGTGCGCAACATTGCCCCGCTGATCAAAGGCGAATCGCTCGCGCCGGCGGAGATCGAGCAGAAGCTCGCGCGCCGATTCCGGCTGCTCGGTACGCAGGGCCTGGTCGGCATCGCGCTCGCCGCGATCGACATGGCGCTGTGGGACGCGCTCGCCCGCCGCCATTGCACGTCGCTCGCACGGCTTCTGGGCGGCGTCGAGAAGCCCGTTCCGGCGTACGGGGCGGTCGGCTACGACGGCGAGCGCAAGTCGGCACAGGTCGCCGAGGCCTGGGCGAAGCGCGGTTTCACGGGCGTCAAGGCGAAGATCGGGTATCCAAGCGTCGACGAAGACGTGAAGGTCATCCGCGCCATGAAGAGCGCTGTCGGCGCCGACGTCGCGATCATGGTCGACTATAACCAGTGCTTGACACCTTCCGAAGCCGTGCAGCGAATGCGCGTGCTCGACGCCGAGGGGCTCGCGTGGGTCGAGGAACCCACGCTCGCGCACGATTACGCGGGACACGCGCACATCGCGCGCGAGGCAGCCACCCCCATCCAGTGCGGCGAGAACTGGTGGGGCGCGCTCGACTTCTGGCACGCAGTCGAGGCGCGCGCGTCCGACTACGTGATGCCCGACGTGATGAAGATCGGCGGCGTCACCGGCTGGCTTCGCGCGGCATCCATTGCGCAGGCCAAGGGCATTCGCATGTCGAACCACCTGTTCCCCGAGCTGAGCGCGCAGCTCCTGTGCGTGACGCCAACGGCGCACTGGCTCGAGTACGCCGACTGGTGGAATCCGATCATGGAAGCGCCGCTGGAGATCGTGCAAGGGATGACCCACCTCACGGGAGCGACCGGTTCCGGCGTTGCCTGGAACGAGGCCGCCGTGCAGAAGTACTCCGCATGACGACTAGGGCCGGCGCCACCGACGACCCGATGCGGATCGCCGAGCTGACGCTCGCGCACTACGAGGCTCGCGCCGACGATTTCTGGGAAGGCACGCGCGATCACGACGTGAGGCAGAACGTCGCCGCGCTGCTTTCCAGCATCGAGGGGACGCCGCCGTTCGCGATCCTCGATTTGGGTTGTGGGCCGGGTCGCGATCTCAAGACGTTCGCCTCGGAGGGCCACATCGCGATCGGACTGGAAGGCGCGCCACGCTTTGCGGAAATGGCTCGGACGTTCAGCGGGTGCGAGGTCTGGCAGCAGGATTTCCTCCGGCTCGACTTGCCCGAAGGTCGCTTCGACGGCATCTTTGCCAACGCGTCGCTCTTTCACGTCCCGAGCGCCGATCTGCCGCGGGTGCTGCGCGAGTTGCGCGCGGCATTGAAGCCGCGCGGAGTGCTCTTTTCCTCCAATCCCCACGGGCAGGACGAGGAGGGGTGGAATCGCGGGCGGTACGGTGTCTACCATCGGCCCGCAACGTGGAGCGCGCACGGGGTCGCCGCAGGCTTCGTCGAGATCGACCACTACTTTCGCCCGGCGGGGTTGCCGCGCGAGCAGCAGCCCTGGCTCGCGACCGTCTGGCGGAAAGCGCACGCCTAGCATCGTCCCCCGGGCGCGGCGGCGAACCAAACGCCGTCAGCGCACTCCTAGTCACGTTTACCTTGATTCCCTCGTTGCGTCCTCGAATCGAAAACTCTTGAATTTCAACATCCTGTCTCTGCCCGTCGCCTTGACGTGCGCAACGCTTCTCCTGCTGCCGGGTCAGCCGGCGCGCGCGCAAACCCGCTCGCCCACCCCGAACGCCCGGGTGATCGTCAAGTACAGGGCCGATTCGCCGTTCCTGCGACGGGAAACGCTGGCCACCGGCAAGGAGCGCCTCACCGCGCGCGAAGCGCTCGCGCAGCGGATCGGTCGTTCCCTTCGCGCCGGTGCGGATATCGGCGAGCGCACGCAAGTGCTCTTCGCGACGGGCATGACGTCGAGAGAGCTCGCGAAGCGCCTCGCGACCGAAAATGACGTCGAATTTGCGGTACCGGACGAGCGCAGGCACCGCATGACGGCGCCCAACGACCCGCTGTACTTCACCGGACCGCTGATTTCGGGGCTTTCGGGTGGACCGACATCGGGTCAATGGTACCTGCGCGCTCCCACCGCGGAGCTGCAATCGGCGATCAACGCAGAAGCGGCGTGGAACTACACGTTCGGCAGCCCGGGTGTTGTCGTCGCGGTGCTCGATACCGGTGTTCGCTTCGACCACGCGGATCTCCTGCGCGTCGCCGTCGGCGGCAACTTGCTGCCGGGATACGACATGATCAACGACCTCGACACGGCCAACGACGGCGACGGCCGCGATGCCGATCCTTCCGACCCCGGCGATTGGCTGACCGACGCGGAAGTCATGCAAGGCGGGATCTTCGAAGATTGCACGGCGGAGAGCAGTTCCTGGCACGGCACGCAGACGACGGGGCTCATCGCCGCGCTGACCGGGAACGGCATCGGCATGGCGAGCGTGGGGCGCAACGTGCGCGTGCTGCCGGTTCGCGTGCTCGGCAAATGCGGCGGATTCGATTCCGACATCGTTGCCGCCATGCGCTGGGCGGTGGGGTTGCCCGTTGCAGGCGTGCCGGCCAACCCGACGCCGGCCCGCGTTCTCAACCTGAGTCTCGGCGGCGAGGGGGCGTGCACTCAGGCGTACATCAGCGCTTTGAATGAGGTCGCCGCCGCGGGCGCGGTCGTCGTCGTCTCGGCCGGTAACGGCACCGGGCATGCGGTCACTACCCCTGCGAACTGCCCCGGCGTCATTGCCGTAGCGGGATTGAGGCACGCCGGAACGAAGGTCGGCTTCTCGGATCTCGGACCGGAAGTCGCGATCAGCGCGCCTGCGGGAAACTGTGTCGATATCGGTGCCAACGATCCCTGCCGGTATCCGATTCTGACGACGTCCAACCCCGGCGCGACGAATCCCATCTCCAACAGCGGCGGCGGCTCGACCTACACCGATGCGTTCAATGCCTCGGTGGGTACGAGCTTTTCGGCGCCGTTGGTGGCGGGGACGGCCGCGCTCATGTTCTCCGTACAGCCGGGATTATCGCCATCGTCCGTGCGCACGCTGCTGCAGCAGTCGGCGCGGCCGTTTCCGACGTCGGGCGCAGAGGATGGCGGCGACCCGATTCCGCAATGCACCGCTCCACAATTCGACGAGATGGCGAACCCGATTGATCAGGGGCAGTGCTATTGCACGACGTCAACCTGCGGCGCCGGAATGCTGGACGCCGGCGCGGCCGTCGCCGCCGCCGCGGGACTCCGCAACACGACGCTCAATTTCCAGGGGCTGTGGTGGAACGCCCCTGCAGAGTCGGAAGCCGGCTGGGGAATCAATTTCGCGCATCAGGGCGATGCGATCTTCGCCACCTGGTTCACGCACGACGCCAACGGCCAGGCGTGGTACATGTCGATGACGGCGTCACAGACCGGGCCGAACACGTTCGCGGGAACGCTGATTCGCTCCACCGGGCCGCCGCTCGACGCGGTTACTTTCGACCCGAGTCAGGTGCAGCGGACCGAGGTGGGTAACGGCACGCTGACGTTCACCGACGCCAACAACGGTACCTTCGCCTACACCGTCAACGGCACTTCGCAGACCAAGTCCATCACGCGCCAGGTGTTCGGCCCGTTGCCGACGTGCACGTGGGGCGGGCTCACGAACCTGGCACTCGCCACCAACTACCAGGATCTCTGGTGGGCAGCGGGCGGCGTCGAATCGGGTTGGGGCATCAACTTCGCCCACGAGGGCGATGCCATTTTCGCGACGTGGTTCACCTACGACTTCACTGGCGCGGCGCTGCCGATGTCGGCGACGTTGACGAAAGTGGGACCTGGAACCTACTCAGGCTCGCTGATCAAGACGTCCGGACCGGCGTTCTCCGCGGTGCCGTTCAGTCCCAACGCGGTCATACGAACCATCGTGGGCATGGCGACCGTGACGTTCAGCAACGGCAACGCGGCCACGTTCTCCTATCAGGTAAGCCTCGGGGGGCAATCGGTGAGCCGCACCAAGGCGATCGAGCGGCAGGTGTTCCGGCCACCCGGCACCGTGTGCCAGTAAGCAGGCTGACGGTGCTCAATTGATCAGCAGTACAGCGACAACGCTTCGCCCCTCCGCCGCGAGGATGTTGAACGTGCGGCATGCGGCGGGCGTGTCCATCACTTCGAGGCCGACGCCCGCATCGGTCAGTGCGCGCGTGAGGCTCGGGTGCGGGAAGCGCAGGCTCGCACCGGTGCCCAGCAGCACCATCTCGGGCTTGTAGTTGAGCAAGCCCTCGAACTCGCGGTCGACGAGCCCTTCGAAACCCGAAGGCGCGAACCCGGCAACGACGGCTTCGGGCGTGAGCACCAGATTCTCCCGGTATTCGGTCGCCCCGATGCGCACCCAGCCGGGTCCGAGACCGGTGACGACGTTGCCCTTGGCGGTGGCGAGGTGGAATTTCACGATGTTGCGTTGCGGTAACTCGCGGAAATGGTTACGATTGTAATCCGTCAATGCTTTCACGTCGCTCGGACGGTTCCGGGCGCCTACGCCGAAAGATCCGCATGTCCACATCCCCCGCAACAGAGTTTTCGCGCCTCACGCGGCTGCCGCCGTACGTATTCAACATCACGACCGAGCTCAAGATGGCTGCCCGCCGCCGCGGCGAGGACATCATCGACTTCGGCATGGGCAACCCCGACGGTCCGACGCCGCAGCACATCGTCGCCAAGCTGATCGAGACCGTCGCGCGCACCGATACGCACGGCTACTCGGTGTCGCGGGGCATACCGCGGCTGCGCCGTGCGATCTGCCATTGGTATCAGCGGCGCTACGGCGTCGAGTTCGACCCCGAAACGGAAGCGATCTCGACCATTGGCTCGAAGGAAGGCATCGCCCATCTCGCGCTCGCGACACTCGGTCGCGGCGACACGGTGCTGGTGCCCAATCCGAGCTATCCGATCCACATCTACGGGCCGGTGATCGCGGGCGCCGACATCCGGCACGTGCCGATGACGCCGGACGGTGACTTTTTCGCGGAGCTCGAGCGGACGATCCACACGAGCTTTCCGAAGCCGCGGATGCTGATCATCAACTTTCCGTCGAATCCGACGGCGCAGTGCGTCGAGCTGCCGTTCTTCGAGAAGATCGTCGCGCTCGCCCGCGAGCACGGCATCTGGGTCGTCCACGATCTCGCGTACGCCGATATCACGTTCGACGGCTGGAAGGCACCGTCGATCATGCAGGTGGAAGGGGCGCGCGACGTCGCCGTCGAGTTCTTCACGATGTCGAAGAGCTACAACATGGCCGGCTGGCGCATCGGGTTCATGGTCGGCAACAAGGATCTCGTCTCCGCGCTCGCGCGGATCAAGGGCTACCACGATTACGGCACGTTCACGCCGATCCAGGTGGCGGCGATCGCCGCGCTGGAGGGGCCGCAGGACTGCGTCGCGGAAATCGCCCTGAAGTACCAGAAGCGGCGCGACGTGCTGGTGAAGGGGCTGCACGAAGCCGGATGGATGGTCGACGTCCCGAAAGCGTCGATGTACGTGTGGGCGAAGATTCCCGAGCCGTATCGCGCGGGCGGCTCGCTCGAGTTCACGAAGGCGCTCCTCGCCAAAGCGAAGGTCTCGGTGTCGCCGGGTGTGGGCTTCGGCGAGTACGGCGACGAGTACGTCCGCTTCGCGATGATCGAGAACGAGAACCGGACACGGCAGGCGGTGCGCGGCATCAAGCAGATGTTCCGCGAGGATGGACTGCTCAAGTGAACGGCTCGACGCAGGAACGACGATGACAGGTGGAGAGATGAAACCGCTGCAGGTAGGGCTCCTCGGGCTCGGCACCGTCGGCCTCGGCACGTGGAAGGTGCTGCAGCGTAACGCGGAAGAGATCGCGCGCCGTGCGGGACGGCCCATCCGGATCACGTGGATCGCCGAGCGTGCGCTCGAGCAGGCGCGCGCGGCGACCGCGGGGGGCACGGGCTTCGAGCTGACCGGCGATGCGGCGACGGTGCTCGCCAATCCGGACATCGACATCGTCGTCGAA
>Ga0068871_100004115_pt1 | contig 10055 bp, 5 predicted proteins | sample KBSMisM72_FD_72750 | JGI IMG/M metagenome (GOLD analysis project Ga0068871, IMG submission 72750) | Miscanthus rhizosphere microbial communities from Kellogg Biological Station, Michigan, USA - KBS Miscanthus M7-2 | ecosystem: Host-associated > Plants > Roots > Rhizosphere > Soil ...
ACCTTCGCGGTCTACCTGACCAGTCGCGCCGGCTTGCGCTGAGCGCCGCTTTCCAGATCCAGCAGCATGCGTTTGCGCCAGAGGCCGCCGCCGTAACCGCCGAGCTCGCCGTTGGCGTTGACCACCCGGTGGCAGGGAATCAGGATCGCAATGCGATTCATGCCATTCGCCGTGCCGACGGCGCGCACCGCGCCAGGGCGACCGACCTTGCGGGCCACATCCCGATAAGAGCAGGTGCCACCGTAGGGAATTTGCAGGAGCGCCGACCAAACCTGCTGCTGGAACGGCGTGCCCGGATATTTCAAAGGGACGCTGAACTGCGTACGCGAGCCCGCGAAGTACTCATTGAGTTGCTGTTGCAACGAATCGAGGACCTGATTGGAGCCGGGCACCAGGGTCGCTCGAAATCGCCGGCGCAAGGTTTGCAGCTGGGCTTCGAGCATGCGCCGGTCACTGAACTCCAGCAGGCAAAGGGCGTCCTCAGTGGCGCCCGCGATCAAAGGGCCCGTGGCGGTTGGGATCCATGCAAGTGTGATGAGTTCAGCGCTCCTGGCCTCCAGTGGCGTGCCACCAAACACGCGCCCGAAGGCCGCGCGAAACCCACTCTCGGACTCGAACCCGCTGCTGTTGGCCACTTCGGACACAGGACTTCCTCCCTTGATGCGGCGGAATGCGTCACTCAGGCGCCGCGCGCGGCAAAAGGCCTGAAATGTCATGCCGTGATGCTGTTGAAAATAGCGCCGGGCACGCGCCGGATCGATGCCCATGCTACGCAGAGCCGGCGCCAAGATTCTTTCGCCCGGCGCTGACTCGAGCCGGCGCAGGAGGTTTTCCACCCAGCGGGGCGGCTTGCCGTCCGTATCAAGCGGCCGACAGCGCTTGCACGCCCGATAACCCGAGAACAACGCTTCGCGCGGCGTGGCAAAAAACTCGACGTTCGCCGGATTGGGCTTGCGTGCGCTGCACGAAGGCCGGCAGAAGATGCCGGTGGTCTTCACTGCCACGAAGAACACGCCGTCGTAGGACGTGTCACTGCGTGACATGGCGCGGTGCATTTCGCGGCTGGAGAGCTGGGGCAACATGGGCAGCACGGTACCAGCTGCGTCGTTCGGCGCACACCTAAAAAGCGACATCAAATTCCCGCCGGCCGCGCCTGCGAACGGCACTCTCTCTGGACCAATCTGCATCGACTGGTCACAATAATTAGATTACGCAGAGGCGGGCGAGGGTTTTGTACATGTCGACGCATTTGATTTCCAAAATGGCCGGCACATTGAAATTGGCGCTGATATCGTGCGCCGTGTCAGTACTAATCCTCAGTTCAATGGCAGTACCTGCCGGTGCGGCTCCTGCCGACCAGTCTGGGGACGCACTGCGCAGTATTGTCACCACCGGCCACCTGGCAGATCTGCGCTGGCCTGATTTTCCTGATTACCGTGACGACGTCCAGGCTTTCTACGACGCCGGCGGCTATCAGCTCGCATGGACGAAGGGCGGCCAGCCCACATCGCAGGCCCGAACAGTTATCGATACCTTGCGCCGGGCCGACGATCGCGGATTAAACGCCGAGGACTACGACGCTTCCCGCTGGGATCAGCGTTTAAGTCAGCTGAATCAACCTGACGCGGCGGCCCGGTTCGACGTCGCCCTTACCGTGTGCGTCATGCGCTACTTGTCCGACCTGCATCTGGGAAGGGTCAACCCCAAAAAGCTTAAATTCGCGATCGCCGAAAAGACTTACCGCTCCGACCTCGTACAATTTGTCCGGACTCATCTGGTCAACGGCCAGAGCATCAGCTCCGATCTGGAATTGGTCGAGCCTCAATATCCCGGTTATCAGCGCACCAAGGCGGTGCTGCAGCAATACCTCGAGCTGGCGCAACACGGTGACGGACCGGCCGTGCCAGCGCCAAAGAAATCATTGGATCCCGGAAGTCACTTCGAAGGTATCGCCCAGCTCACCCAAAGGCTCGCCTTGCTTAGCGATTTGCCGGCCGGTGCCAGTGTGCCTCCCGGCGATATCTATCAGGAGCCGCTGGTGGAGGCGGTAAAGCGATTTCAGGACCGACACGGTCTTATGGCCGACGGACGTCTGGGCGCCCAGACGGTGAAGGAGCTCAATACCCCTCTCAGCGCCCGGATCGAGCAACTGCGCCTGACGCTGGAGCGCTGGCGCTGGCTGCCCCACGAGTTCCCACTACCGCCGCTGGTTGTAAACATTCCGGAGTTTCGCCTGCGCGCCTTCGATGCCAACCACCAGACCGTCCTGTCCATGAATGTCATCGTCGGCAAGGCGCTTCGGCATGAGACGCCCGTTTTCCAAAAGGACATGCAGTACGTTGTCTTCCGGCCGTACTGGAACGTGCCACAGAGCATCCAGCGCAGCGAAATCGTGCCGGCCATCCAGCGCAACCGCAACTACGTGGCCGACAAGAACTACGAAGTCACCACGCACAACGGACAGGTGGTGACATCCGGCGCGATCGACGATGAGGTGCTTGAGCAACTGCGCACCGGCAAGCTCGCCGTACGGCAGAAGCCTGGCCCGACCAATGCCTTAGGGCTGGTCAAGCTCATTTTCCCCAACGAATACAACGTTTACCTGCACAGCACGCCATCGCAGCAGTTGTTCTCGCGCAGCCGCCGCGACTTCAGCCACGGCTGCATACGGGTCGAAAAGCCCGATGAATTGAGTGCCTGGGCCCTCCGAGACCTGCCGGAGTGGAATCTGGAGAAAGTCCGGGCGGCCATGCAACAAGGCAAAGACAACCAACAGGTAAACTTGCCTAAACCAATTCCGGTGCTAATCCTGTACGGCACCGCGGTCATCAATGACTATGGTGCCGTCCACTTTTACGACGACATCTATGGCCACGATGCGGACCTCAGAAAGGCCCTGGCTAAGGGGTATCCCTATGGCCGGTAAGCGCGAAGTGCTGAACCGACCGCCAGCGACCAGCTGAGTTTTCCAGCAACTCGACTTCACTGCAGTGGCAGGCCATGGCTCCGTGGCGCCCCAGCATGGCGGTGAGCTCGGCTTCCACGGGCGCATCTTCACCCGTGCCTTTGCGCACAATGGAAATGTGCGGCACGAATGGCGGCGACCGGCCGCCCGGTTGAGTCAGCTGCGCCGCAGACTTGAGCTGCTCGTGCAAAGCGGCAAACGGCGCGGCCGGCTCGACCGCAAGGTACAGGGTACCCGGGAAGCGCGCGACGCCACCGATCCGGTATGGAAACGCTGCCGCGGCGCCGACGACGCCGGAAAACCGCACGATCATGCCCGCATCAAGACCGCCCGCAGGCAAACTGGCGTGCAGCAGGGTAATGTGCGCGCCTAGCCCGCGCGCTGCGGAAGGATCATATCGATCGCGAAGTGGCGCCACGTACGGGTCTACTTCCCGGCAATTGATCATGAGTAGATAGTTTGCCAAGGCTGCGATAGTGACATGAAAACAAATCTTGAGGATCGCCTGTGCCGGTAATCTGCTGCGCACCGAACGTCGCGCGTTCCATGTGTCTTGCGCTCTTGATGCTCGCATTCACGATTGCGGCTGATTGCCAGCAGATCGCTTTGACCTTTGACGACGGACCGGACATGGCTGATTCAGTCCGCTTAAGCCCCGCTGAGCGCAATGTCGCGATCCTTAAGCAGCTCGCCGATGCCCACGTCAAATCCATCCTCTTTGTGACTCGAACCGATGCCGATCCAAAACGCAACGAGTTGATTCGACAGTGGGGAATCGCGGGGCATCAGATTGGCAACCACACCGCTACGCACCCGGACCTTGATGAGGTCAGCCTGGATCAGTACGAGCAGGATTTCCTGGCCTGCGACACGGCTATAAAAGACTTTCCCGGATACACGCGGCGGTTCCGGTTTCCGTATCTCAAGGAGGGTGGCACGGCTGAGAAGCGCGACGGCTTCAGGGCTTTTTTGGACGCGCAGGGCTACAAGATTGGCGGCGTGTCGATCGATGCCAGCGACTGGTACTACAGCCAGCGCTTGCGCGCGCGCCTCAAAGAACAGCCGTTAGCGGATATCCAGCCCTACCGCGAAGCATACCTTCGACATCTGTACGATCGGGCGCAGTATTACGACGGGCTCTCGCGTCAGGTGCTGGGCCGCTCGGTCGCCCATGTCCTGCTGTTGCATCACAACTTGATCAACGCCCTGTTCCTGGCCGATGTCATTAACATGTTTCAGGCCAGGGGCTGGACAGTTGTCGACTCGGAGCGCGCGTTCAGCGATCCACTATACGCCATGCGCCCCAATACGCTGCCGGCGGGCGAAAGCATTCTGTGGTCGTTGGCAAAAATGAAGGGCATACCGGGCCTTCGCTACCCGGCTGAAGACGACACCTACGAAAAGCCGCTCCTCGATCGCCTGCACTTGTAGAGGCGAAGAGTCATCGAACGGGCTGGCGCCACCAGCCCGTTCGACTTTCACTTAGCCTGCAGCGCTTTCCTCTTCGCTCACGGGGCTGGCGGTCTCCTCGGCATCGGCCAGGCTCGCGCCGACGTCCATGAAGCTGCGCGGCTCGGCGGCGTCGTTCTTGAGGCGCCGGTGGGCGTGGGCCGCAAAGCCCGTACCCGCCGGAATCAAGCGGCCGACGATGACGTTTTCCTTCAGCCCGCGCAGATCGTCCTTGAGGCCACGGACCGCAGCTTCGGTAAGCACGCGGGTGGTCTCCTGGAACGAAGCGGCCGAGATGAACGACTCGGTCGCCAGCGAGGCCTTGGTGATGCCCAGCAGCACCGGCTGGAGACGCGCAGCCTCCTTGCCGCCTTCGGTCGCCTTGTCATTGATGGCAAGCGCGCGCGAGCGATCCAGCTGCTCACCGCGCAGCAGCGCGGTATCGCCGATCGACATGACCTCGGTCTTGCGCAGCATCTGGCGGATGATCACCTCGATGTGCTTATCGTTGATCTTGACGCCCTGCAACCGGTACACGTCCTGGATCTCACGCACCAGGTAGTTCGCCAACGGCTCGACGCCCTGCAATCGCAGGATGTCGTGCGGGTTCGGCTCGCCATCGGCGATGACCTCGCCGCGCTCGACCTGCTCGCCCTCGAAGACGTTGAGCTGGCGCCACTTCGGTATCAGCTCCTCGTACTTCTCGCCGTGCTCGTCCGTGATCACCAAGCGGCGCTTGCCCTTGGTCTCCTTGCCAAAGCTCACGGTACCGGTCTTCTCGGCCAGAATTGCCGGGTCCTTGGGCTTGCGGGCCTCGAACAGGTCCGCCACCCGCGGCAAGCCGCCGGTGATGTCGCGGGTCTTCGAGGATTCCTGCGGGATGCGCGCGATGATGTCGCCGACCGACACCTTGGCGCCGTCCGTAAGGTTCACCAGCGCGCCCGGAGGCAGGTTGTAGACCGCCGGGATGATGGTGTTGGCGAAGGTCAGTTCCTTGCCCTTGGATGACAACAACTTGATCGTCGGCCTGAGTTCCTTGCCGCCGCGCTGCTTGGAATCCAGCACCACCGTGCTGGACAGGCCCGTCACCTCATCGACCTGCGTGGCGACCGTGAGGCCGTCGACGAAATCGGTGAAGCGGATGTTGCCGGCCACTTCGGTGACCACCGGGTGGGTGTGGGGATCCCAGGTGGCTACCACCTGGCCGCCCACGACCTTGGCGCCTTCCTTCGAATTGATGGTCGCGCCAAAGGGGATCTTGTAGCGCTCACGCTCACGGCCGAACTCATCGACCACGCCGATCTCGCCCGAGCGCGACACGGCCACCAGGTGACCCTTCTCGTGCTCGACCGTCTTGATGTGGTGGAAGCGCAGCGTGCCCTTGTTGCGAATCTCGACACTGCTGGCTGCCGCCGCGCGCGAGGCGGCACCACCGATGTGGAAGGTGCGCATGGTCAGCTGCGTGCCTGGTTCGCCGATCGACTGCGCGGCGATGACGCCCACCGCCTCGCCGATGTTGATCAGGCGGCCGCGACCCAGGTCGCGTCCGTAGCAGTAGCAGCACACACCGTAGCGGGTGCGGCAGCTGATGGGTGAGCGCACGCTGATCTGGTCCACGCCCTCTTTCTCAATGAGGCGCACCAGCCCCTCATCGAGTAGCGTATTGGCCGGCAGCAGCACCTTGTCGGTCCCGGGCTTGAGCACCTCGGTAGCCACGACCCGGCCGAGCACGCGCTCGCCCAAGGCCTCGACCACGTCGCCGCCCTCGACCAGGGGTGACATCGACAATCCGTTGGTGGTGCCGCAGTCCAGCTCGGTGACCACCAGGTCCTGCGCGACGTCGACCAGTCGGCGGGTCAGGTAGCCGGAGTTCGCTGTCTTGAGGGCGGTGTCCGCCAGACCCTTGCGAGCGCCGTGCGTCGAGATGAAGTACTGCAGCACGTTCAGGCCTTCACGGAAGTTGGCCGTGATCGGCGTCTCGATGATCGAGCCGTCGGGCTTGGCCATCAGGCCGCGCATGCCGGCGAGCTGGCGGATCTGCGCCGCGCTGCCGCGCGCGCCGGAATCAGCCATCATGAAGATCGAGTTGAAAGACTTCTGTCGCTGCTTGACACCCTGCGAGTCGACGGCGTCCTCGGTCCCCAGCTTCTCCATCATCGCCTTGGCGACCTGATCGTTGGCGCGCGACCAGATGTCGACCACCTTGTTGTAGCGCTCGCCGTTGGTGACGAGGCCTGAGGCGTACTGGTCCTGGATCTCCTTGACCTCGCGCTCGGCCGCGCCCACGAGCTTGACCTTCTGCTCGGGGATGACGATGTCGTCGATGCCGAAGGACACCGCCGAGCGCGTGGCGTACTGGAATCCCAGGTACATCAGCTGGTCGGCGAACACCACCGTCTCCTTGAGACCCAGGATGCGGTAGCAGGCATTGATGATGGCCGAGATGTTCTTCTTGGTCATGTCCTGATTGATCATGTCGAAGGACATGCCCTTCGGCAGGATCTCAGACAGTAGCGCCCGGCCCACGGTGGTGGGCACCAGGCGCGAGTGTGCTTCCAGCGCCGCGCTGTCGGCTTTGCGCGTGTGTTCGCGGATGCGCACCTTGATGCGGGCCTGCAGGTCGACCGCGCGGCTTTCGTAGGCGCGATGCGCCTCCTGCACGTCGCTGAAGTACATGCCCTCGCCCCTCGCGCCCACCGACTCGCGCGTGAGGTAATAGAGGCCGAGCACCACGTCCTGCGAGGGCACAATGATCGGATCGCCGTTGGCGGGCGAGAGGATGTTGTTGGAGCTCATCATCAGCGCGCGCGCCTCGAGCTGCGCCTCGATGGACAGCGGCACGTGCACGGCCATCTGGTCGCCGTCGAAGTCGGCGTTGAACGCCGTGCAGACCAGCGGATGCAGCTGGATGGCCTTACCCTCGACCAGCACCGGCTCGAAGGCCTGAATGCCCAGTCGGTGCAGCGTCGGTGCGCGGTTCAGCAGCACCGGATGCTCGCGGATCACCTCTTCGAGGATGTCCCAGACTTCCGTGCCCTCGCGCTCCACCAGGCGCTTGGCCGCCTTAATGGTTGAGGCGTCGCCGCGGATCTGGAGCTTGTGGAAGATGAACGGCTTGAACAGCTCGAGCGCCATCTTCTTGGGCAGCCCGCACTGGTGCAGACGCAGCGTCGGGCCGACCACGATGACCGAGCGGCCCGAGTAGTCGACGCGCTTGCCGAGCAGGTTCTGGCGGAAGCGCCCCTGCTTGCCCTTGATCATGTCGGCCAGCGACTTGAGCGGCCGGCGGTTGGTGCCGGTGATCGCGCGTCCCCGGCGCCCGTTGTCGAGCAATGCGTCGACCGCTTCCTGCAGCATGCGCTTTTCGTTGCGCACGATGATGTCGGGCGCGGAGAGCTCGAGGAGCCGCCGCAGGCGGTTGTTGCGGTTGATGACGCGACGGTACAGGTCGTTCAGGTCCGAGGTCGCAAAGCGTCCACCGTCGAGCGGCACCAGCGGCCGCAGGTCGGGCGGCAGCACCGGCAGTACCGTCATCACCATCCACTCGGGCTTGTTGCCCGACTCGAGGAATGACTCGGCGAGCTTGAGGCGCTTGGACAGGCGCTTGAGCTTGGTCTCGGAGGCGGTGTTGCCCATCTCCTCGCGGATCTTGACCATCTCGGCCTTGAGATCGATCGACTGCAGCAACTCGTGCACAGCCTCGGCGCCCATGCGCGCGTCGAACTCATCGCCGTGCTCCTCGATCGCCTCGAGGTACATCTCGTCGGTAAGCAGCTGCCCGCGCTGCATCGGCGTCATGCCCGGATCGATGACCACGAAGGCCTCGAAGTACAGCACGCGCTCGATCTCGCGCAGCGTCATGTCGAGCATCAATCCGATGCGCGAGGGGAGCGACTTGAGGAACCAGATGTGGGCCGTCGGGCTCGCCAGCTCGATGTGCCCCATGCGCTCGCGGCGCACCTTGGACTGCGTGACCTCGACGCCGCACTTCTCGCAGACCACGCCGCGGTGCTTGAGGCGCTTGTACTTGCCGCACAGGCACTCGTAGTCCTTGACCGGGCCGAAGATCTTGGCGCAGAACAGGCCGTCGCGTTCCGGCTTGAAGGTGCGGTAGTTGATGGTTTCTGGCTTGCGCACCTCACCATACGACCAACCGCGCACCATTTCCGGGGAAGCCAGGCCGATCTTGATCGAGTCGAACTGCTCGATCGGGGCCTGCTGCTTGAACAACTTGAGTAGGTCTTTCATGTTTGTGTTTCCTCAGTCCTGCTCGAGTTCCATGTTGATGCACAACGATCTGATCTCTTTGACCAGCACGTTGAAGGACTCGGGCATGCCCGCCTTCATCTCGTGGTTGCCATCAACGATGCTCTTGTACATCTGCGTGCGGCCGATCGTGTCGTCCGACTTGACGGTCAGCATTTCCTGCAGCGTGTACGCCGCGCCGTAGGCCTCGAGCGCCCACACTTCCATCTCACCGAAGCGCTGGCCGCCAAACTGCGCCTTGCCGCCCAGCGGCTGCTGGGTGACCAGGCTGTAGGGGCCGGTCGAGCGCGCATGCATCTTGTCGTCCACCAGGTGGTTGAGCTTGAGCATGTACATGTAGCCGACCGTCACCTGGCGATCGAAGCGCTCGCCGGTGCGTCCGTCGTAGAGCCAGGTCTGGCCTGACAGCGGCACATCCGCGAGCTTGAGCAGCCCCTTGATGTCGCTCTCGGCCGCGCCGTCGAACACCGGGGTGGCCATCGGCACGCCGTGCCGCAGGTTCCCGGCAAGCTCGGTGATTTCCGCGTCGTTGAACTCGGTGAGCTGTTCCTTCTGCCCGGAGGTCTGGTTGTAGATCTGCTCGAGCATGCCGCGAAGTTCGGCAGCCGAAGACTGCGCATCGAGCATGCGCCCGATCTTGAGGCCCAGTCCCTTGGCCGCCCAGCCTAAGTGCGTCTCGAGCACCTGGCCGACGTTCATACGCGACGGGACGCCCAACGGGTTGAGCACCACATCGACCGGCGTACCGTCGTCGAGGTACGGCATGTCCTCGACCGGAACGATGGTCGAGATCACGCCCTTATTGCCGTGGCGCCCTGCCATCTTGTCGCCCGGCTGCACGCGGCGCTTGACCGCCAGGTACACCTTGACCATCTTGAGCACGCCCGGGGCGAGGTCATCGCCCGCGGTGATCTTGGCGCGCTTCTCCTCGAGGCGCTTTTCGAAGGCCTGCTGCTGGCTGCGCAGCCGCTCGCCGGCCGCCTCCAGCGCAGTGTTCGACTCCTCGTCGTCAAGCCGGATCTCGAACCACTCCTCGCGCGTCAGTCCCGCGAGAGTCTCGGCCGTGAGCTTGGTGCCCGACTTGAGCTTCTTGGGCCCGCCCGCCGCGCTCTTGCCCAGCAGCATGCCGTGCACGCGCGAGTACAGGTCGTCCTCGAGGATGCGGCGCTGATCCTGCAGGTCCTTGCGGACCCGCTCGATCTCGGACTTCTCGATCGACTGGGCGCGCGAGTCCTTCTCGACGCCATCGCGTGTGAACACGCGCACGTCGATCACCGTACCGTCCATGCCGGGCGGCACGCGGAGCGAGGTGTCCTTCACATCGCTCGCCTTCTCGCCGAAGATCGCCCGCAGGAGCTTCTCTTCCGGAGTCAGC
>Ga0068871_100004116_pt1 | contig 10053 bp, 11 predicted proteins | sample KBSMisM72_FD_72750 | JGI IMG/M metagenome (GOLD analysis project Ga0068871, IMG submission 72750) | Miscanthus rhizosphere microbial communities from Kellogg Biological Station, Michigan, USA - KBS Miscanthus M7-2 | ecosystem: Host-associated > Plants > Roots > Rhizosphere > Soil ...
CGCCGGTTCGCCGGCCTGCCCGCGCGGCGCGTGCATTTGCGCGCGCGGTGGCTCGAGCCTGAGGACTACCCGCGGGTCGTCGGCAGCGCGGACCTTGGGCTGTGTCTGCACCGATCGTCGTCGGGGCTCGACATCCCGATGAAGGTCGCCGATCTGTTCGGCGCTGGCGTGCCGGTCTGCGCGCTCGACTACGGCGCGACATTGGCCGAGCGAGTGAGGCACGGCAGCAACGGTCTGTTGTTTTCGACCGCCGAGCAGCTGGCGAATATTCTGTTCGAGCTGTTCGAGACGTTCCCCGCGGACGATCAAACATTCGAGCGGCTGCGAACCGGCGCGCGCAACTCGGCGCGCATGTCGTGGGATGAAGGGTGGGCTCGCGAAGCGCGGCCCGTGCTCCTGCCTGAGACGAAGTAAATGCTCACAATTCGCGGGCGGCGCGTCGTCTGTGTCGACGGCGAGCGGCCTGCCTCGGTCCACATCGACGGCGGACGCATCGTATCGATTGGCCGGCTCGAGGACGCCGCGTCCGGCGATGCCGTCGATGCCGGTGATCTCGTCGTCTCGCCGGGCCTCGTCGACACGCACGTGCACGTAAACGAGCCAGGGCGGACGGAGTGGGAAGGATTCGACACGGCGACGCGAGCAGCCGCCGCGGGCGGCGTGACGACCATTGTCGACATGCCGCTCAACAGCATTCCTGCGACGACGACAGTTGGGTCGTTGCGAGCCAAGACCGACGCGGCACGCGGGCGCTGCCACGTCGACGTGGCGTTGTGGGGCGGCGTGGTACCGGGGAACGAATCCGATCTCGACTTGCTGGTCGACGCCGGTGTCCGCGGGTTCAAGTGTTTTCTGGTTCCGTCAGGCGTCGACGAGTTCGAGCACGTCGACGCGAGCATACTGCGTCGCGCGATGCCGACGCTCTCGCGGCGGCGTGTGCCGCTCCTGGTTCACGCGGAACTGCCGGAACATCTGCGTCCGCACCGAGGGAATGCGGCGAGTTACCGCGACTACGAAGCCACGCGGCCCAGCGTCGCCGAAGTCGCGGCGATCGAGATGATGGCCGCGCTTGCGCATGACACCGGCGCACACGTCCACGTCGTCCACGTGTCGTCGAGCGACGGCGTGGCCGCGATCGCGAGGGCACAGGCGTCCGGCATCTACGTGACCGGCGAGACGTGTCCGCATTACCTCGCCATGACGGACGTCGATGTCCCCGACGGAGCGACCGAGTTCAAGTGCGCGCCGCCGATTCGCACGCCCGCAGATCGCGAGGCGCTCTGGCGCGGCCTCGAATCCGGCGAACTGGCGCTCGTCGCCACGGATCACTCGCCGGCGCCGCCGTCGATGAAATGTCCGGGCGATTTCCCTCGCGCATGGGGCGGCATCGCGTCGCTGGAGCTGTCGCTGCCGGTCGTGTGGACTCAGGCGCGCGAACGGAGGCGCACTCCGTCGGATCTATCTCGGTGGATGAGCACGGCGCCTGCCGCGCTCGCCGGCCTGGCAGGTCGAAAGGGCGCGATCGCCGTCGGTGCGGACGCCGATCTCGTCGTCTGGAATCCCGACGAAGAATTCCTCGTGGACGCGTCACGCCTGCAGCAGCGGCATAAACTGACGCCCTATGCGGGCCGCCGGCTGCGCGGCACGGTGCACGAGACGTTTGTGAGAGGCCACCGTGTCTGGGCGCAGGGCCGTCTCGTGCATCCCTCGTCAGGACAACTGCTGTGAGCGTGGATACGAACGACGTCAGCCAGTTGATCGACCTTGCATCCGAAACGCTCGGCGCAGTGGCGTTGTTTGCGAGCGACGAATTCTTCGCGCCGAAAGAGCGGCTGATTCACGCGGCCGCGCCGGTGTGGCGCGAGGGTGAGTACACGGATCGCGGCAAGTGGATGGACGGCTGGGAAACGCGGCGGCGCCGCGATGTTCTGCCGGGAGAACCCGGCTTCGAACTCGCGCACGACGACTGCGTCGTCAAACTCGGCTCCCCGGGCGTCATCCGCGCGATCGACGTCGAGACGACGCACTTCAAAGGAAACTTCCCCGAGTCGTGCAGCCTGGACGTCTGTGTCATGCCTGGCGCGACGACACACTACGACCTGTCGCGCGCGGTGTGGCAGCCGTTCGTCGCTCGTACGGCGCTTCGCGGCGATGCGCACAACTGGCTGCAGGTCGCGCCCGTTCACGCGACGCACGTGCGACTGAACATTTTTCCGGACGGCGGCGTCGCTCGGCTCCGCGTCTACGGCGACGTGATGCCGGACTGGACCGCGCTCCGCCACCGCGGCGAAATCGATCTCGCGGCCGTCGTCAACGGCGGACGCGTCGTCGAGTGCAGCGACATGTTCTTTGGATCGCGCCACAACCTGATCATGCCTGGACCGCCGCGAGGCATGGCGGACGGCTGGGAGACGAAGCGCCGCCGCGTCGCCGGTCACGACTGGACGATCGTCAAGCTCGCCGCTCGCGGCGCCATCGCGCGGGTGGAGATCGACACGCGGCACTTCAAGGGCAACGCGCCGGCCGCGTGCAGTGTGGACGCCTGCACGTCCGAAGTGCCGGCGGAGTGGGACGAGCTGCTGCCTCGAACGGCGCTCGCGCCGGACCGTCGTCACGCCTTCGACGCCGTCTTGAAGAAGATTCCCGGCGTCACGCACGTGCGGCTGAATATTTTTCCCGACGGCGGCGTCGCCCGGCTCCACGTGTTCGGACGGCTGGAATGACATTGACGGAGCTGAATGCCCTCGAGCCATCGCGCGCGCAGCAGGAATGGCTGCGGTGCTGCGGGTCGTCGAGATGGGCGGCGTCGATGGCGGCCGCCATGCCGTTCGCGACGGTGGCGTCGATGCGGGAGCGCGCCGACGCCATTTGGGGGGCGCTTGGCCGCGGCGACTGGCTCGAGGCGTTCGCCGCGCATCCGAAGATCGGCGAGCGGCGCAGTGTGTCGGCGTGGTCTGCGGCAGAACAGGCGGGTATGCAGTCGGCGGACGAACGCGCCCGCACGAGGCTCGCGGTCCTGAACGCCGATTACGAGGCGCGATTCGGCTTTATCTTCATCGTCTGCGCGACGGGCAAATCGCCGGCGGAGATCTTGTCAATGCTCGAGGCGCGCCTGACGAACGACGCGGAACGCGAGCTGCCGATCGCCGCCGAAGAGCAGCGCAAGATCACCGCGCTTCGGCTCGCAAAACTGGTGGATGCATGATCACGACACACGTCCTCGACACGTCGCGCGGAGTGCCGGCGCCTGGTTTGAGTGTTCGTCTCGATTTTCGCCGTAGCAACGAATGGGTCACAGTCGGCCACGTCAAGACCGATGAGAACGGGCGTGTCACGTCGTTCAGCAGTGCGACTGTGGTGCCGGGGACGTACCGATTGACGTTCGACACCGCCGCGTATCACAAAGCGGTCGGCGTGGCGCCGTTCTTTCCCGAAGTGGCTGTGACATTCGACGTCGACAGCGAAAGCGCGCACTATCACGTGCCGCTGCTGCTCAGTCCCTTCGGCTATTCGACGTATCGAGGCACCTGATGGCGGCGCTGACCTGGAACAGTTACGGGAAGTCGAGTGTCCGCTTGGTGAAAGTCCGACGCGGCAGCGAGCCTCATCACATCGTCGACGTGACGATGGACGTGGCGCTCGAGGGCGCGTTCGAGAAGGTCTACACCGACGGCGACAACAGCGCGTGCCTGGCCACCGACACGATGAAGAACACTGTGTATGCGCTGGCGAAGGGCGATTCGCTCGAGCAGGTCGAGGCGTTCTCGTCGACGCTCGCGGACTACTTCTCGCAGAAGCCCGGCGTGTCGCTGGTGCGCATTCAGGCGGCAGAGCACCCCTGGTCGCGTCTCGACGCGCACGCGTTCGTGAGCGCCGGCAGCGAAGAGTGGACGTCGGTTGTCGTTCGTACGGCCGGCCGGACGTCGATTGCGTCAGGATTGCGGGGACTGGTCGTCTTGAAAACCACTGACTCGGCCTTCTCCGGATTCCCTCGGGATCAGTACACGACGCTGCCGGAGACGCGCGATCGCATTCTCGCGACGTCGATCACGGCGTCGTGGAACTACGCCGACGGGTTCCGGGATTTCGGCCGGCGGTCAGCCGTGCGTTCGGCGTTGCTCACGACGTTCGCCGCGCACAAGAGTGAATCGGTGCAACAGACGCTGTATGCGATGGGCGAAGCGGCTCTGGCCGCCTGCGACGGCGTCGTCGACATCCAGCTCTCGCTGCCGAACCGTCATCATCTGCTCGTCGATCTCTCGCCGTTCGGACTCGCCAACCAGAACGAGATCTTCGTCGCGACAGAGCAGCCGTACGGACTGATTGAGGCGCGGATCAGTCGATAGACAGCGGGCAGGACGGACAGGACAGGCGGGATAGGCAGGACGGGGAGTAGGGCGGGACGGCACTCACAATCCAGCCCATCCCGCCTATCCAGCCCATCCTGCCGTCAGGATCCCGTGCTCAGCGTCGCCAAGACGATCCCTTCGCGGTTTTTCGGAGCGCGTCCAGTTTGCTCCAGTGATCGTCCAGCGCCTTCTTGCCCTCGTCGGTGATCGCCACGGTTGTCTGCGGGTACTTTCCTGAGAATCCCTTTGTCACGGTGATCAGCCCCGCCTGTTCGAGCTTCGCGAGATGCTGCGACAGGTTGCCCGCCTGCAGCGCGGTGAGCCGCTGAAGGAACACGAAGTCGGCCGAGGACCTAGTTATTGTCAATAACTAGATATTGGTTCTATTGCAGACATCTGATGTGGCGCAGGCCTTTAGGCCTGCTGTCGTCTTGCGTCGAGGATCGTCACGAACGACCGGCTTTCCAGCTCGCCGGCGGTGAGTCCGCTCATGTCGACCGCTTCCGCTTCCGTGATCGCACCGCAATTCCGTGCGCGGAGGAAGTAGTTCAGCAGACCCTGTCCCGTCGCGGCGTCGTCGAATACGTCGCCGACGAGCGTCGCCTTCGCCGCCTTCTGTACGAAGTTCTTCAAGCGCTCGGAGGCCGCGTCAAGGCCTTCGAGAAAGAAGGCGTACACGGCGGCGAAACGTGTCGGCAGCTGCGCGGGATGCAGGTCCCAGCCTTGATAGAAGCCGCCCACCAGCGAGTGTCTGACCTGATCGGCGTGCATCTTCCACGCGGCATGAATGACCGCGCGATCGTTCCCGACCGGCATGATGTTCGTTGCGCCGTCCGACATCCACACGTTTGTGCCCGCGAGCGCGACCTGCATCACCTGCTTGGCGAAGTCGCACGAGGGATGCAGCATGTGCTGATGCGCGGCCGTGATCCCCATCGACGCGGTGTAGTCGTACGTGCCGAAGTGCGCCGCCGTGATCCGTCCGCGTCCGCGCACGAGGAGCTCGGGCAACGCGATGCGCCCGTCGCGGCTGAACACCGACTCCGCCGTTTCGATCATCACTTCGAATTTCAACGTCCCGCTCTGCAGCTGGTGCGACGACTCGAACGCGTCGCACGCGTCGGCGAGCATGGACACCTGTTCGGGCGCGGTGATTTTCGGCAGCGTGACGACGAAGTTCGCGGGCAGCGTGCCGCCTGACTGTTCGAGCAGCGTCGAGATGAACAGCTCGAACGTGCGCAGCCCGCGCCGCTTCATCTCGGGACCGAGGTTCTTGATGCGGATGCCGATGCCAGGCGGCAGCAGCAGCGCCTTCATCCCCGCCGCGACGTGCGTCGCGGCTTGTGTCGCGACCGCGTCTTCTTCATCGTCGGGCCGGTTGCCGAAGCCGTCTTCGAAGTCGAGGCGATAGTCCTCGACCGGTTCCCGCTCGAGCTTGGCGACGACGCGCGGGTGGATGCGCGACGCGAGCGTTCGGTCGAGGGCGAGGATGCCGGCGAGCGCGTCGCTGTCGGGCGCGTGCTCGCGCAGCGCGCGCAAGGCAATCGCGCCGAGCTTCGCCGTCGTGTCCGGGGTGAACAGATGCGCGCCGCCGTACATCGTGTGGACGGGCTGGCGCGAGCGCGGTGAGGGCGGAGCGTCGGGCATCGGGGCAGTATAATTCGCGGGCACATGAACCCCGCCGAACGCGTGAACCAGCGCAACGCCGTCCTCGCAGGGTTTCTCGGTTGGACGCTCGACGCCTTCGACTTCTTCGTGCTCACGTTCGTCGTGCAAGACATCGCGACGGCGTTCGGCAAGCCACGGGCGGTCATCGCCGCGACCGTCGGCCTTGCACTCATCACGCGGCCCATCGGCGCGATCGTGTTCGGCCTGATCGCCGACCGCTACGGACGCCGGCTGCCGCTGATGCTGAATGTCATCTTTTATGCCTTGATCTCGGTGTTGTGCGGCCTCGCGCCCAATTACGGGACGTTCGTCGCGCTGCGGCTGCTCTTCGGCATCGGGATGGGAGGCGAGTGGGGTGTCGGCGCCTCGCTTGCCCTCGAGTCGGCGTCGCCACGGCTGCGTGGTTTGCTGTCGGGTCTGTTGCAGGAAGGCTACGCGCTCGGCAATCTGCTCGCGGCCCTGGCCTACGGCGTCATCTACGTCCCGGTGCACGCGGCGCATCCCGAGTACGCATGGCGCGTGATGTTCTTCCTCGGCGGCGCGCCGGCGCTGCTGTCGCTGTTCATCCGCGCGAAGGTGAAAGAGTCGGAGGCGTGGCACGAGCACCGCGTTGACTGGCACACCTATCGCACCGGAATCTGGAAGCACTGGCCCCGCTTTCTGTACCTCGTCCTGCTGATGACGATGATGACGTTCATGTCGCACGGCACGCAGGACATGTATCCGACTTTTCTGCAGCACGAGCGGCTGTATTCGCCGTCCGACACGTCGAAGCTGACGATGATCACCAACGTCGGGGCCATTCTCGGCGGCCTCGCATTCGGCTGGTATTCAGACCGCGCTGGACGCCGGCGCGCGATGATCACTTCCGCGCTCTTCGCCATGCTCGTCGTGCCGCTGTGGGTCGCCGCGCCCAACACCGCGCTGATTGCCGTCGGCGGTTTCCTGATTCAATTCTTCGTCCAGGGCTGCTGGGGCGTCATTCCGGCGCACATCAACGAGCTGGCCCCCGCGCAGTACCGCGGGTTCTTTCCCGGACTCGCCTATCAGCTCGGGGCTGCATTTACGGCCGGTATTCCCGCGCTCGAGGCGACGCTCGGCGAGCACTTCAGTTACAGCAAGGCGATGGCCGGCGTTGCGCTCACGGTCATGCTCGGTGTCGCGCTGACCACATTCTTCGGGCCCGAAGCCCATCGCATCAGCTTCAGGAAAAAGGATGGACCTGCGCCAACTTGAGATCCTGCAAGCGATCGCCGAAACCGGGTCGTTCACCGCGTGCGGCCGCAAGCTGCACGTCTCGCAGTCCGCTATCAGCCGCCAGATCGCGCTGCTCGAAGAAGAGCTCGGCGAGCCGCTGTTCCTCCGCGTCGGCCGCAAGGTACGGATGACGCCTGCTGCCGAAGCGCTCGTGCAGCTTGGGCAGCGCGTGTCGCAGGATGTGCGCGACACGGTCGCGAGCGTCACGGATCGCACCCGCGAAATGCGCGGCACGCTGCGGCTGTCCGGCGGCATGACCGTCTGTCTCTACATTTTTCCGACGCTCGTGAAGCAGCTTCGCCGGTCGCATCCGAAGCTCGACGTGAAGATGATGGTGGCGACAGCCGGACGCTCGGTCGAACAAATCCGCGCCGGCCACGTGGACGCCGGTCTGCTGACGCTGCCCGTCGAAGAAGCCGATCTCGTGACGATGCCCGTGCTGCGAGAAGAGCTGCTGCTGGTGACAATGCCCGGGCATCCGCTGGCGAAGCGCAAGAAGATCGCGCCGCAGGATCTTGCGGGTGAGGCGTTCGTCGCGTTCGAAGCCGGCTCGGGCACTCGACGCGTCATCGATCGGTTCTTCCTCAGCGAGAACATCGAACCGAACATCGTCATGGAGACGGAGAACGTCGAGATCATCAAGGCGATGGTGAAGACCGGCCTCGGGATCGGCATCGTGCCGTACATCGCCGTCGCGCGCGAGGTGCGCGCGCGACAGTTTTTCGTCACACGCATCGTCGGACACGAGTTGTTCCGCGAAACAGGCTGGGTCTATCCGCGCGCCAACCGCACGCCCCGAATCATTGACGAGCTCCTCGCCGCGTTCGAAAGCACCCGCGGCAAAATCGCCGTCGCCGCGCCCGAAAAGATCTGACGTGGTGTCCGCCTTTAGGCGGACCGGGTGAAGTCCGGCTAAAGCCGGACACTACGTACTGCACGATTTCCTGATGCGTGTCTGAGATAATCGCGGGATGCGAGCTCAACACTTCGTTGTAACAGTTGTCACAGTTGCGGCGGCGGCGTTGGTTACGATCCATGCGGACACCCCGAAGGCGAACGAGGCGATCATCGGCGCGTGGACGCTGAACAAGAACTCGAGTGAGCTCGCGCCGCGCGGAGACACCGGCGACGGACGCGAGGGCGACAACTCCGGCAGAAGCGGCGGGGGCGGCGGACGCCGAAGAGGCGGCGGCGGTTTCGGCGGCGGAGGATTCGGCCGCGGTGGCGGCGGATTCAACGGCCAGCAGCCGCAGGATGCTGAAGCCGCGCAGCGGATGCGCGACGCAATGCGCCAGGAGCTGCAGGCGCCCGATCACATGACGATCGTGTCGTCCGAGACGACCATCATCATCACCACACCCGACGGACACACGACGCGGCTCTCGCCAGACGGCAAGAAAATCAAAGACGAGTCGACCGGCGTCGAGCGGAAGACGAAATGGGACGGCGGAAAACTGGTCAGCGAGATCAACGGCCTCGGACGCGGCAAGATCACCGAGACGTACTCCGTCGACACGGACGTGAAGCAGCTGCGCGTGAAGCTCGATATCGACGGACCGCGCAAGACATCACAGACGCGCGTGTACGATCTGGATCCTAAGTAAAGGGCTGCCCGTTATTCTTCGTCCTTGTCGTCGTCGTCGTGCGGCTGGCTGGTCGCGAAGTTGTCGATATCCGGAATTTCGTCGCCGCCCAAGTCCTTCTCGTCTTCGAGGCTGAACGAACGGCCGGTGAACTTCGTCGGGATCGGGCCGCGCGGACGTTCGGCGTCTTTCTTGGCTTTCTTCGCACCGGGACCGCGGGAGGGTTTCGCGTCGGGACCGAAATTGCGGCTGCGAGGCGGCTGAGGCGCATTCGGATCGAATCGCGGGCCGCCAAAACCGCCGGGACGTGGACCGCCGAATCCACCGCCACCAGGACGCGGACCGCTAAACCCACCACCGCCGCCGCCGGGACGTGGCCCGCTGAATCCGCCGCCGGGTCGAGGGCCGCCGGGACCGCGATCTTCGCGCGCTCGTGCTTCGCTGACCGCCAGCGGCCGGCCGTTGAAGACCTGCCCGTTGAATTTCTGAATCGCCTGTTCGGCGTGCGCACGATCCTGGAACTCGACGAATGCGAATCCCCGCGGGCGCCCGGTTTCGCGATCTACCGGCAGCACGACTTGCGACGGCGCGGCGACAGTGCCGAAGTAGCTCCGGAGATCAGCTTCGGTAGTGGCGTACGACAGATTGCCCACGAACAGACGGACAGCCAATCAAAAACTCCTCGTTAAGGCAGTGAAATATCCCGAAGGACAGCAAGGAAGGCGCGAGAGTTCGTGAGGCGCAACACGCTGGCAGCCGGTCTTAGGTTGAAAAACCTTACCTGAAGTCTATCGACATGGCAAGTCGGCATATAGTAGGGCGGATGGAGGTTGCGTGACATTCCGCCCGACGCCGCTCGCTGCGGCGGCGCTGGCCGTGATGCTCGCGACCGTCCCGCCGCAGGCGGCGCCAGCGACCGCCCCTGCATCCGTCGACGTCCGCGACCTTCGCCAATGGCTCACCTACATCGCCTCTGACGACCTGCAAGGCCGGGCCGTTTTCGGCACAGGTATAGGCCTTGCGGAGTCTTACATCGAAGACCACCTTCGGCAGTGGGGCGTGAAGCCGGCCGGAGATCGCGGCTCCTATCTTCAAACAGTCCGCGTCGTTGGGTTCAAGGCGACGAGCCATTCGACCGTTACGGTGGAGGTCAACGGCGAACGGCGGACGTTCACGGACGGCGAAGGCATTCGGTT
>Ga0068871_100004118_pt1 | contig 10053 bp, 6 predicted proteins | sample KBSMisM72_FD_72750 | JGI IMG/M metagenome (GOLD analysis project Ga0068871, IMG submission 72750) | Miscanthus rhizosphere microbial communities from Kellogg Biological Station, Michigan, USA - KBS Miscanthus M7-2 | ecosystem: Host-associated > Plants > Roots > Rhizosphere > Soil ...
AAAAGAGCAACAACTCATAATAACGGTGCAACAAATTGTTACTGCCTTTTCAAAACAGGACAGTGCGGCAGTTGCAAAATATATCAGCAAGAAAACAGGCTTATATCAGCTAGACAGAGTTGGAGTATCTGACCATTATAATCATTTTACAACTCTTAGCTTTTCTGACACTACCTATCCACAAGTCTTGTTTAGACAATCAAAGGGTGTACAACTACCTTCAGTGAAATATGCAAAACTTCCAACTTGGGATTGTGACAAAGGGGTTTGGAGCAAAAAAGGTTTATTCGTTGACACAACTAAAACCAGTCATCTTCTTTCACAAATTTGTAAAGTTGTAAACAAAAACAAGCCCGGCAATATCCCCGTCAAAACAGTTCAGTACTTCTACCACTTAGAAAACAAAAGCCGGCGAATCGTTTTATTTGACAACAACGGAATAGAGTTAGCCTTTTATCTGAGCTACCTGAACGGAACATGGTATTTGACAATTATAGACAATGTCAGTTCGGACTGTAGTTCATAGAAAAACTGTAGCAGCCAACACGCGATTTGGTAATATGGCGACTGGACGGAAATAAAATGAGCAATTTGCAACAGATCATTAACCGGCATCTGTAGTGCGACGTATATTAATCATAAATCTGCTCCCGAAATTGAAAAACTGAAATGTACCCGTATAAGAAGCAATTTTAAAATGGGGTAGTGCCATAAATTCATCATTCCTGCTACCGCAAAAAACATTTTTAGAGGATTTTTTCTATTTTAGTAACATCAACTATTTACTTGTCTGCAAATGAAAAGACTAACCTGGGTTTTGGCTTTGCTGGTATTCCACTCCTGCAAAAAAAGTAATGACCCCAACGATTTAAGGTTGCAACGGATGGAGGCCACCGACTATATGGGCAATATATTGTACACGGAATACCGGTATGATGGCCAGGGCCGCATTGCCAGCATCATAGAAAAAAGAAATAATGAGCAATCGGTTGTTGCCGTTACTATCAGTTATAATGGCAATGAAGTCGCTTTGCAGAGTGCTCCCGATCTTGACCCACTGCTAACACAAACTACAGAAGTTCGTTTGACGCTTGACGCAACAGGGAAATTGATGAAAAGAATTGAATTCACATACAAGGTTTCAAAGTTTTCCCAGCCAAACCAATACGGGGAATTCAGGTATGATACCCTGCTTTACGAGTATGATGCAACAGGTTTATTGAAAAAAACAACCGGGAGCCGCCGGGATTCCCTTTTGGCACCACCGGATTATAAGCAGATAAGGCAATTTAGTTCCACAACTGGCTATACAAACAATGGAGGCAGCCTTTTAGCAAGGGATGAGTATGTCACTTACCCATACAGAACAACACAGGGAGGTGTAACCACTATTTCCGGGGGAAGCTCAGAATATCATCAGACATTTCAATATACAAAAGCATTTCAAAACCAGACAGACTTTAAGAATGCGGTGGTGCTGAATGAGTATCAACCATATTATGAGCCGCCACTGAACAGCAACTATAAAACTATGCCGGACCAGGTAATAATAAATAACCTGGACCGGGACATGAATGGAACTGTTATATTTACGAGCAACGGCACTATTGGCATGAACAGAATTTATGATGAAAAAGGCTTCTTATCTTCTGTCATTATACCTCCGGGACATACACAAAACATACAGACCAATTATTTTTACGGATACTGACAGTAAGCAAATACAAAGTATGCCGGCAAAGATTTTTCATAACTTCATTTTATGCCGGCCGTTGCTACCGCAATTTTGGAATCGGCGGTACCATAATATAAAAACCATTTTTTTTGGAATTGCACCAGGCCTTCTAAAAAACATACATTGTTTACCTGCCCGGTTATTTCATACGGCATATCGGGTTTAAAAAAATAATTATCGCAACGGTCTTTTACAACCAACGGGTTATCTTTATCCATTAAGATTTGCCCGGCGGCATAAGTTCCTCCGGGCAACGAGCCATCGCCGAAAGACGGACTATTCTTGCTGTTGTAGATAAACACAATCCCATCTTTGGTCAATACAGCAGGCGGGCCTGGTTCTACCAATTCACTATCGAACTTGCCATGCCGCGGGCCAAATACAATTTTAAATGCCTGGTATTTTCTTAAAGAATCGTATTGCATTTTCGCGGGATCAGTCTCCGGCAAAGGCGTCCAGTCGATAAGGTTATCTGATGAAGCCGCATAAATATTTGATTCACCCCAATACATCCAGTACTTGCCGTTTATTTTGGTGGCAACCATATTGCCGTTTTTGACAGAACAAACGATAGAACCAGATTTTGACCAATAGGAAACATATTTACCATGCTCGGCATTTTTAAAAACAGAGCCATGTTTTTCCCAGTGAACCAGATCTTTTGAAGTGGCAATGAATAAACGGGCTGTCGTACCATCGTATGCCGTATATGTCATGTAATAAACAGCCTTATCGTCCTGCACCAGTCTTGGGTCTTCCACTCCGCCTTCTGCTTCAAACTGAAGCATCGCGTCCCGCATAGGGTACAATACGGGTTGCTGATTTGTTTGGAAATGCAGACCATCTTTACTGTATGCCAGCCCAATCCTGGAGGTGCCGGCATATTTTTTCACCGTATCTTCTGCCCGGTATAATAAGCACAATTGATTGTTGCGCACCACAGCGGCCGGGTTAAAAACATCCTGTGCTTCCCATCCTACTTTTTTGTTAAGCACCGGGTCAAAAAAAAGAGTAGGCTTTGGCCGCAGGCAGGGATTTACATTTTCCTGTTTCACAAACGGGCCAATCATCCATTTTTTCTGCTGTGCACTTGCAGATAATACATGGAGGAATATAAAAAGAAGAATTATACAAGACCATTTTGATGGATGCATGAAATAAAATATTTACGTGATAATTGTTTGCTGCATAATAAAAACTAACCACAAAGACACGATAACATGAAGTGGCGATCGTGTCTTTGTGGTTCAAAAATCAATACCCGGCATTTTGTTTCAGGGTTCCGGCTGAGGCGTCAATTTCGCTTTGTGGCACCGGGTATAAATAATGTTTGTCCTGAAAGTTTTTGCCTTTTGCAGCCATAACGGCCTTTGCCATTCCCCATCTTTTTAAATCGTTCATTCTTTGATTTTCAAAACCCAGTTCTGCCCTTCTTTCTGATACCAGCCAGGCTTTAATGGTGGCCTTGTCTGTTGAAGCCGGACGATCCGGCAATGTACCTGCGGGAGGAGTGCCGCCCGTAGCAGTTACCGTAGTTCTTGCCCTCGCTCTTATTTTATTTATGTAGACAATAGCGTTTGCGTTGTCGCCTGTTTCCAGGTAGGCTTCTGCTTTCCACAACAAAACATCTGCATAGCGGATCAATATTTTGTTGTTAGCGGCATCATCGTTTCCTTTATTGGATCCATCCAGAGTTCCCAATATTTTATTTACATTTTGATTGGCAACATCCACGGTATACAATTTACGCGGATCATTCGCTTCAAAAGAATTCATGAAATCGGTACTGGGTGCAAAAAAACCCCAGCCCAACGGCGCGCATAGACCATTGCCATTTTGCGGTGTTTGCAGGCTTTCATGGTTATAGGCAAAAATCACCTCGTTGTCTGTAAACTCTGTATTAAAGCTGCTGAAGTAATTGGCATTTAAACTATAAAAACCAGTCGTCTCCAATTCAGAAACCAGGGTTATCACTTCACTCCAGTGCTGGGTGTAGAGAGCAGCCTTGGCCTGCAATGCAATGACAGCTCCTTTTGAAACCCGCCAGGGTTCGGTAGTTGCACTCAGTTTTGTATTTGGCAATAATCCTTTTGCTATAACCAGGTCGGCCTTTATTTTATTCCATACAGTGTCTTTACTCACCCTGACAGCCACTTTAAATGCTTCCTGGTAAGTTTCCACAGATGAAGTAATTAAGGGTACATCCCCAAAATTGGTAACCAGCGAAAAATAATAGTAAGACCGCAGAAAATAGGCTTCTCCCAGCAATTGATTTTTTCTTGCTGTAGAAATACCCGTAATGGTTTCTAATTTAGGGTTGGTTAAAAACCCAATAGCAATATTCAACCTTTTCACGCCTTCGTAATCGTATTTCCATAAACCATTGGGACCGCCATTGGAAGAAGTAAAAGTAAAATTATTAATGTCGTCCATCCAGGGTTGATCTCCGTCTGCACCCCATTTCTTCTCCATATCGTCAGATTCTATATCTGAAACAATTACATCATTTTGAAATACCAGGCCACCGCCCCAATCCCAGTTGCCCAGTATATTCAGTGTATTGGAAAGTAATCTGTAGGATGACTTAACCGAAGTTTCTACCGTATTAATGGTGGGTGTAGCATTTACCTGGTCCTGTGTTAATAATCCTATCGACTGTGACGTCAGTTCTTTTTTACAACCGGGTGTAAACACGACTACCATGAAACACATGATTGACAATATTTTTTTCATACAAATTATTTTATAAACGTTCTTACAAATTGATTTTAGCGCCAACAATAAATGCCCGCATTTGCGGATAGGTGCCCTGGTCTTTTAAAGAAGTAGATTCAGGATCCAGGCCCGTATATTTGGTAGCAGTAATCAGGTTTTGTCCTGAAATGTAGAAGCGCAGGCTTTTGATCCCTGCTTTTGCAATGGGTAAAGTATATCCTAGTTCAATATTCTTTAACCGTAAATAAGACGCGTCTTCTATAAATACGCTTGACACTTTGCTGCCTCCGTTATCATTAAAGGTGAGCCTCGGGGTAGTATTTGTTGAACCTTCACCATTCCAGCTTTTTAAAACGGCGGTGGTAGAGTTGAAGGGGCGGGTGTCATAATTTAAAATCTGTTTTAAATCGTTATACCGGTCTACTCCTTTTACACCCTGGAACAAAAATGAAAAATCGAAATTTTTATATCCTGTTGAAAAAGCAAATCCGTAAGTAAACCTTGGGATAGGATTACCAATAAAAGTTCTGTCATTGTCGTCTATCTGGCCATCTCCATTAATATCTTTAAATTTAATATCACCGGACTTTGTGCCATTAGTATTAGCGAATAATGTTTTAGCCACCTCGCCGTCGTTTTGATAAATGCCATCAAAAGCATAACCGAAATAGGCATTGATAGGCTGTCCAGCCTGTGTTTTGGTGTGATTGGTATTGTCAATAATATTGGGCACAAATGTGTACAGGCCCGTAACATTATTTTTTAACGTGGCAATATTTGCGCTTACACTGTATTTTAACGCATGGTCAAAGTTCTGGTACCGTGCACCCAGTTCAAATCCTTTATTATTTACTGCACCGGAGTTTATGTAGGTACTTTGAATTACACCTACTGATACTGCCGGCAATGGAACAGCCAGCAAAATATCGTTTGTATTCTTATTGAAATAATCTGCGTTTAGGGTAAGCTTGTTTTTCAGCAGGCTTACATCAATGCCAATATCCGTTTGTTTGGTAGATTCCCACTTTACATCCGGATTTCCATAACGGATTTTATTGACTACACCGCCCACTTGCGTAACTACGGTTTGGTAGGCATCATTTGGGATTTCCTGGTTGCCAGAAGCTCCCCAGCTTGCCCTTATTTTTAAATTGGATATCCAGCCAACATTTTCCATAAACTTTTCCTGCGATACTATCCATGCGCCGGATATAGAAGGGAAAAAGCCCCATTTGTGGCTTGGTCCAAACCTTGATGAACCATCTTCTCTTGCAGTGGCTGTTAAAAAGTACTTGTTTTCATAGCCGTACGTGGCAGAGCCAAAAAAAGAAACAAGATTCCAGTTATTGGGCTGCGTTCCGCCGTTCCATATAGAATTGGTACTGCCATAATCTAAATACCTGAACGGATCGGTTGAATTATCAAAATTAATCCTGGTGCCGCTCAATACATCCTGCCTGCTGTTAATGGTTTCTGTACCCAGCAGTGCATTGATACTGTGTTTTCCATTGATGGTTTTTTGATAACTCAGTGTATTACTGAATGTAAATGTTTTTGTTTCCCCCCTGTATTCATTCAAACTATTGGGCCGGTTATTTCTTCCCATTCCGCTATAAGCAGATCCGCCGCCACCATCATCGTCGCCAAAATTCTGCGCAAAATTTTTGTTGTGCGCAAAACTGATATCAACACCCAGATTTGATCTAAATTTCAATGATTTGTTGCTGAGAAAACTATACTCGCCAAATACATTTCCAAATGTTTGAAAAGTAGTTAAGGTATTATCTGTAAAATGTACAATGGCAATTGGGTTTGATGTAAATTCCAATTTGTTTTGAGCTCCGTTCCAGTGACCGCCATTTGCCGCCAGGTTATCTGCATAAAACGGCAGATCCGTATAAGGATCGGCAGGCCGGTAAGTTGGATCAGCTGTGCTTTTGTATACACTTAAAACCGGGGGTCGCAGCATAGCATGACGTATAATTCCCGGCGCATCACCACTTGATGAGAGTTTATCCTGCACAGCATTGCTAATCTGAAGATTCGTTCCCACTCTCAGCCTTTCGCTTAAATTAACATTGATATTTGCCCTGAAATTTATACGTTGGTATTTGTCATGGTTCTCTACCACAATTCCATCCTGGCCAAAATAACCTGCGGATAATAAATACTGCACATTATCTGTTCCGCCATTTGCAGATACCTGCAGGTTTTTTGATATGCCTGTTGTAAATAATTCTTTTTGCCAATTGGTGTTCGCTAAATCAGTACGACTTTTTAATTGTGCATATGGACTAATGTCACCGGCAGCATTACCGGTTGTATTATGCCAGGCCATATCTTTTACCGTTAAGTACTGATTGGCATCCAGCATCTTTGGCATATGGGTAGCATTATAGAAACCCGAATTATACTCTACTGCAATATTTGTTTTGCCTTTTACACCGCTGATGGTGGTAATTACAACTACTCCGCCGGCCGCCCTTGAGCCATAAATTGCTGTCGCCGATGCGTCTTTTAAAACAGTCATTGATTTAATATCAAACTGGTTTAAAAATGATATATCGCGGGTAGGTACACCATCTACCACATACAGCACATCGTTGTTTCCCAATGTTCCTTCGCCCCTGATACGTATTTTAACTCCATCACCCGGTGCACCGGTATTGGCTGCTACAAATACACCTGCTACCTGTCCCTGCAGTGCCTGGGCCACATCCGGAATCCTGGTCTTAAATAATTCGTTCATGTCAACACTGGTAGCGGCGCCGCTTATGGATGCTTTCTTTAAACTGGTATAACCCAGCACTACTATTTCCTGCTGCTGCAATTCCTTTGGTTGAAGCAGAATACTTAGTGCTGATTTTCCGCGTACATTTATTTCCTGCGGCTGCATGCCTACAAATGAAAATACCAGCACCATGGAAGAATTTTCGGGAACGTTAATTTGAAATTCGCCATTTGCATTTGTGCTGGTACCAATTGTACTTCCTTTTAACTGTATAGAAACTCCGTTCAGTGATTTGCCTTTTTCATCCGTTACTTTTCCACTTATAATAACAGGTGGCAGAGGCTTGATTAAAACAGCTTTCTCTGCATCACTTACATTATTCACCAATTCCTTTGGTTTCACCACAATTGTTTTTTCTACAATTACGTAGGTAAGCGGTTTGTTTTTAAAGCATTCGGCAAGGGCCTGTTCCAGGGAGACATCGCGTACGTCGATGTTCAGTTTTCCCGCTTGCTGCACTAATTCATAACTGTACAAAAAATCATAGCCGCTCTGTTTTTGTATTTGTTTAAATACTTTTTGCAAAGTGGCGTTTTTTTCGTTGAGGGTTATTTGAGAATACCCTTTGGCATTTGCAACGAGACAGGCTGAGAGCAGAATAATGGCTGTAAATTTCATGACCAACAGCGTTTTGGTTAAGTTCCGCCGTGGGCAGAACAAGCTAATCGTTAAATACATAACTTTGTTTTGTTTGGTTAAACAATGTTTACTCCCCCGTTTTTTACGGGGGTAAGCAGTCCTGAACAGATTGTATAAATAAGTTGACCCAGACTTGTCGCCAGGCTCCGCCCCCGGAACCTGGCTTTTTCTTACGTCAACCTGAAAAACTTACTCATTTAGGCATTACAATAACTTTTTTTTCAGCGATTTTAAATGTTACGGCGCCAGTCATTTCAAGCATTTTTAATACCTGCGATACATTTTCATTGCGGGATATGGTTCCACCAATATGACCGTTTACAGCTCCTTTATATTCTACATCCACATCGTACCAACGCGACAGCTGCTTCATTACACTGGCAATGTCTGCAGCTTCGCCAAATTGAAATTTTCCATTTATCCATGCCAATACCTCATCTGTATCAACACCAGCATCGGTTTTTATATCGGCTGCTATTTTTGCCTGCTGGCCAGGTTTTAGTATAGCTACTACGTTACCTTTATTTATCTTCACGGCACCTTCCAGCAATGTTACTTTGATAGCAGGTTCATCATCATAACTATTTATGTTGAAATGTGTGCCCAACACGGTTATCTGCGTTGCATCCTTCTGTACTTTAAATGGCATTGCTTTATTATGGGCTACTTCAAAATAGGCTTCGCCTGAAATTTCTACTTTCCTTTCGGCACCTGTAAAAGCAACTGGATATTTTAAAGAAGACGCTGCGTTTAACCAAACCCTTGTGCCGTCTTCCAATGTAATAGTGGCAATCTTACTGCCTTTTGGAACGGTAAGTATATTGTATTCCATGACTGCAGTGGCCTTGCCCCTGTATACTATTTGCCCGTCGGCTAATTTTTCGACTACTGTATTTCCCTGCCTGGCCAGTGAGCCATTTGATGCGCTGTCCAATACAATCGTTTGGCCATTGGCTAAGGTTAGGATAGCATTGCTGCTAACAGGCGCCGGGATATCTTTTTTTATTATGGGCAATGATGAGATTGCTTCGTGCTTCTTTTTAGATTGTTGTGAAAGCAAGAGATAAGCCCCTGTACAGGCGATACCAATAACGGCAGCCGCCGTTATGCGATAAAATAACCTTGTCTTATATCTTTTTCTTATTTGTACAACGGGCGGTTCTTCGCGGGATTCATCCATCATGGCGGCAAATTTTGTTTCCCAGTCAATTCCCGGTTGATCACCTTTTTCTTTTGCAGATTCCCAATGCTTTTTTAAAACAGCCGTTAACGCCACATAGTCTTCCTGCTCATCCGCCAGATGCAGCAATTGATCTAATTCTTCTTTAGAAATGGCGTTTGTAAGGTATTTGTCGATCAGGTATTGCCAGTTGTGAGTAGCCATATACAAGCAAGACGGGGAAATGGGGCAGGATAACTAAGCGGAGTAAAAAAAAATCATATCCTGCCAATAATAAGTACCAGCATGGCCAGGTCAAATTTATTGACAAGGTATTGACGAATGAATTGCCTTGCTTCTACAAGGTGATTATTAACGGTGGATTTTGACAGATTCAGCCGGACGGCAATCTCTTCATGGGTTAGATCCATTTCCCTGCTGAGCTGGTAAACTTTTTTTCGTTGGGGAGAAAGCAATGCGATTGCTTCACGCAGTTTCTCTTCATATTCATGACTAATTAACGCATTATCGGCCCCTATACCGGACTCTATTTGTATTTCTTCCCATAATAATTCCCGAAAAGCAGGGTCTTTGGCTACGGACCTGAGAAAATCTATTGTTTTATTATGTGCCACCCTGAAAAGAAAACCATCAAAATTTTCAATCTGTACCAGCATTTCCCTGCCAGTCCACAATTTCATAAATACATCCATAACCAATTCTTCCGTTACCTGGCCCGACTTTACAAAACTGAAAATATAGTAATGTAAACGGTTTCGGTAGCAATCGAAAATGGTTTTAAAGGCCCTGGCATCGCCTTTTGCTATTTGTTGCAGAAGCATTCGTTCATCATCTAACATAGCAGTATTCTCAGTACTCTGGTTCTGATTTGAATGTAAATTAGATAATGTTGTTCAATTAGCTGAACCTAAGTTTACCTAAACACAGCACATGGTTTATATGCGCTTAAACTTAATTTTATTGTCCTGCTCCCACACGCAGATTATTTTGTCA
>Ga0068871_100004127_pt1 | contig 10046 bp, 10 predicted proteins | sample KBSMisM72_FD_72750 | JGI IMG/M metagenome (GOLD analysis project Ga0068871, IMG submission 72750) | Miscanthus rhizosphere microbial communities from Kellogg Biological Station, Michigan, USA - KBS Miscanthus M7-2 | ecosystem: Host-associated > Plants > Roots > Rhizosphere > Soil ...
GGCAAGAACGGCGCACCAAAGGACAATTTCACGCGCGGCATGGAATTGCGCGCGAAATACACGCTGTTCGCAGAAGGCGCGCGCGGCAATCTCGGCAAACAATTGATTGCAAAATTCGGTCTGGCGAACGAGCGCGAATCGCAGAAATTCGGGCTTGGGTTGAAAGAGCTCTGGCAGGTCGCGCCGGAAAAACACCGCAAAGGCCTTGTGCAGCACACTTTCGGCTGGCCACTCGACAATTCAACCGGCGGCGGCTCATTCCTCTATCACCTCGACGACAATCTGGTGTCGGTCGGGTTCGTTCTCCACCTCAACTATTCCAATCCCTATCTGTCGCCGTTTGAGGAATTCCAGCGTCTGAAGACGCATCCGCTGGTGCGCGACACTTTCGACGGCGGCAAACGGCTGGCATATGGCGCGCGCGCCTTGACCGAGGGTGGCTATCAGTCTGTGCCGAAACTGTCCTTTCCCGGTGGCATGCTGGTTGGTTGCGATGCCGGATTCATGAACGTGCCCCGCATCAAGGGAAGCCACAACGCGATGCTGTCGGGGATGATGGCGGCGGAAGCGACCGCCGCGGCGCTTTCCGCCGGCCACAGCCATGACGAACTGACGGAGTACGAAACCGGCTGGCGTGCCTCGGCTATCGGCAAAGATTTATGGAAGGTTCGTAACGCCAAGCCGCTTTGGTCGAAATTCGGCACGCTCGCCGGTATTGCCTTTGGCGGACTCGATATGTGGACAAATACGTTCGGATTCTCGCTATTTGGCACGCTCAAGCACGTCAAAGCGGACTACGACACGCTCAAGCCCGCGTCCGAATGCAGGCCCGTTAGCTATCCGAAGCCGGACGGCAAAATTACCTTCGACCGTCTCTCATCGGTGTTCCTGTCCAATACGAATCATGAAGAAGATCAGCCCGTTCATCTTCATGTCAGAGACATGGCGCTGCAGAAAAAATCCGAGCACGATGTATTCGCTGGGCCCTCGGCCCGGTATTGCCCGGCCGGCGTCTATGAGTGGATAGAGGAGGCGGGTGCGCCCAGGTTCGTGATCAACGCCCAGAACTGCGTCCACTGCAAAACCTGCGATATCAAAGACCCCAATCAAAACATCACCTGGGTTCCGCCCGAGGGCGGCGGGGGGCCAAATTACCCGAATATGTGATTCGATCGAACTGAATGTGGCTTGCGCTGGCGGTCCCGTCACGATACCGCCACATCGGGCCATTCAAGGTGTTTCCTTCGCACTGCGAGACGTTCTTGCGGGGGCGGCGCAAAAAGGCCATTCTCGGCGTAACATCGGCGGTCCGCGCGAGACTCGCGGCCAGCCGCTTCATTGGAGCATTGCCCGTGACGTCTTCGAGCTTCGGCCGCTGCATTGCCGGCAGCGCGCTTGCCGCCTTTCTCGCGGCGGCACCTATCGAGCTTGCCGCGCAGCAAACGAGCGCCCTGGAATTTCCGGGCATAACTGCTTCAGGCAGTTATCTTGCCGCGCGTCATGCTGGCCAGCAGCGCGATGCCGCCGCCGCAGCCTCCTATTATCGGGCGGCACTCAAGCGTGACCCGAACAATGGCGAGCTGCTGGACCGCGCCTTTCTGTCTTTTCTGGTCGATGGCGACGTTGACGAGGCTGTAAAATTCGCCGAGCGCGTGGCGCAAGCCGACAAGAATGATCGTGTTGCGAAGCTGGTCCTCGGCGTAAGTTCACTCAAGCGCAAGCAATACCCCGCTGCCCGCCGCGACCTGGCGCAGTCGATCCGCGGGCCGATTACCGATCTGACCGCAACCCTGCTTTCGGCCTGGAGCTCGTATGGCACGAATGACAGCAAGGGCGCGATCGCGGCAATCGATCACCTTACCGGTCCCGAATGGTATGCGATCTTCAAGGAACTGCACGCGGGTCTAATCTATGACGTCGCCGGCAATCAGAAAGAAGCCGGCAAACGGCTTGAGCACGCCTACAAGCTGGACTCCACCGCGCTGCGGGTCGTTCAGGCCTATGGCAGCTGGATTTCGCGTAATCGGTCTCCAAAGGAGGCATTGCCGGTTTTCGAGACCTTCGACAAAACTCTGCCGCGTCACCCTCTCGTGGTCGAGGCCATGGATAAGCTCAAGGCCGGAGAGAAGTTGCCGCCGCTCGTTTCGAACGCTCAAACGGGCGCCGCAGAAGCGCTTTACGGCCTTGGCGCTTCTCTCGGCCGCCGCGGCGGTGAAGATCTCGGTCTGGTTTATTTACAGCTCTCGCTTTTCCTGGCCCCGACCCACCCGCTGGCGCTCCTGTCACTCGCCGACCTTTATGAGTCGCTCAAGAAGCCGGAGCTGGCGATCAAGATCTATGATCGCGTTCCCGCCAATTCGCCGTTGCATCGTAATGCCGCCATCCAGATGGCTGCCAATCTCGACACGCTCGACCGGGCCGAGGAGGCACAGAAACATTTGGAAGGCCTGATCAAGCAACACCCGGATGATCTTGAAGCGATCATGGCGCTCGGGAATGTCCTGCGTGGCCACAAGAAGTTTGGGGACTGCGCCAACGTCTATTCCAAAGGCGTTGCGACCATTCCAAAGCCCGAAAAGGCGAATTGGGTCGTCTTCTATTTCCGCGGAATTTGCTACGAGCGCTCGAAGCAATGGGCAAATGCCGAGGCAGACCTCAAGAAGGCACTCGAGCTGTTTCCCGATCAGCCGCACGTCCTGAACTATCTCGGCTATTCCTGGATCGACCAGGGCATCAACCTGGATGAAGGCATGGAGATGATCAAGAAGGCCGTGCAGCAGCGGCCCGACGACGGCTATATCGTGGATTCCCTTGGTTGGGCTTACTACAGGGTTGGAAATTACGAAGAGGCGACCAAACAACTCGAGCGCGCAATTGAGTTGAAGCCGGAAGATTCGACCATCAACGACCATCTGGGCGACGCCTATTGGCGGGTCGGTCGCGTCCTGGAAGCCAGATTCCAGTGGGCGCATGCACGCGATCTCAAGCCCGAGCCTGAAGAGCTTCCGAAAATTGAGGCAAAGCTCAAGTCCGGATTGCCGGAAGAAACCTCGTCGCAAGCCAAGGCCGGCAAGAAGAGCGGCGACGGCGGCTGACGGCTGATGCGCAAGCGATAGGTTTTTTCGCGTGGGCGCGCCGCTGTTCGAAAAGGCTTCTGCCAAAGTCAATCTGACATTGCGGGTGCGTGGCCGCCGCGCCGACGATTATCATGAACTGGAAAGCCTGGTGGCCTTCGCTGATGTCGGCGACACGCTGACATTGAGTGATGTCGATAGAGACGGGCTGGAGGTTGCGGGGCCCTTCGCTGGCAAGAGCGGGCCAGTTGCCGACAATCTGGTTCTCAAGGCCCTCGCTGCCATACGTGAACGTATTGGGGGGCTGAAGGCTGGACGGTTTCTGCTTGAAAAAAATGTGCCGGTGGCGGCTGGCCTTGGTGGCGGCTCGGCTGACGCGGCTGCGGCTCTGCGGCTTGTCGCTCGTGCCAACGGTCTGGCAATCGATGACGATCGCGTTATGTCTGCTGCGCGCGCCGTAGGCGCCGATGTGCCGGTTTGCCTCGACCCGCGGCCACGCGTCATGCGCGGTATCGGTGAGGTGTTGTCTCGCCCGCTCGATTTGCCGGCGCTTCCCGCCGTGCTGGTCAACCCCGGTGTTGCTCTGGCGACCCGCGATGTGTTTGCGAGAATGACAGTTGAACGAACAGAGTATCCCGTGCGCGATGTACCGCGCGAGTTTGACGCGCTGATCGAATTTTTGAAGCAGGATGGCAACGATCTCACGTCGGCGGCAATTGCCTGCGTACCGGCCGTCGCTGAGGTTTTGGATGCGCTACAACGCTTGCCAGCCATCAAGCTTGCGCGCATGTCGGGGTCAGGGGCGACCTGCTTTGCACTCTTCGGTACCTCCGCCGAAGCCGCGGCCGCGGCGCAACGACTCGGGGAGCGAAAATCCTGGTGGGTGCAAACGACTACGCTGGGTTCGGGTCTGGCTGTAACTTGAATTTGCCGGCTTTACGGACGACTATCGGCGATCCACGAGTGGAGCGAGCGATGAAATGCAAATGGCTGCTTATGTCGGTCCTGTCGACCTTGGCGATCGCCGTCGTCACCGCCGATCCGGCTTTCGCCCGCGACAAACATAAGAATCAGCCACGCTGCGTTCCCAACAAGCCGTACGAACTTTCGTGGAGCTTTCTGCTTCCAGGACACCCCGCGCCTCAGCCCAACGGCTGTGCGCCACCGGTATATTCCTACGGCAAATATATAGGTCAGGATCCGGATCTCAATATCCGGTTCCAGATGTATCGCGATCCCACGACGGGCTACTACGCCTACCCATAGCGCACGTGCTAGTGCACGCGACCAATGCAAAATGCGACAGCTTCCTCCAGCGCCGACTTCATTTCTGACGGCGGTACGAGTGCCAGCGCATCAGTCGCGATTGCGCCATAATGGCGTGCACGGCCAACCGTGTCTTCAATCGAATGATGTTTCGCAATCAAGGCGATTGCCTCGTCGAGATCGCCGTCGCGGATGTCGCCCTCAGCAAGCGTCCGATTCCAGAAGGCGCGTTCACTCTCGGTGCCGCGCCGGAATGACAACACCACCGGCAGGGTAATTTTTCCCTCGCGGAAATCATCGCCGACATTCTTGCCGAGCTTCGCGGACTTGCCGCCATAGTCGAGGGCGTCGTCTATCAGCTGGAAGGCTATGCCGAGATTCATCCCGAACGACCGGCAGGCCGCCAGTTCGGCCTTTTCCTTTGCGGCGAGAGCAGGTCCTACTTCACAGGCGGCCGCGAACAATTCAGCCGTCTTGGCGCGAATGACCGCGAGATATTCGTCTTCGTTGGTCGCGGTGTTTTTGGCCGTTCCGAGTTGCATCACTTCGCCTTCCGCGATCACGGCAGCCGCAGACGAAAGAATATCCAGAGCGTGCAGATTTCCGACCTCGACCATCATCTTGAATGCCTGGCCGAGCAGGAAGTCGCCGACCAGCACACTCGCCTCGTTGCCCCACAGCATGCGCGCGGCAACTTTGCCACGGCGCATGTCGCTTTCGTCGACCACATCGTCGTGCAAGAGCGTCGCGGTATGCATGAATTCAACCGCCGCCGCGAGCTTCACGTGCCCGTCACCGGAATAGCCGCAAAGCCTGGCCATCGCCAAAGTGAGCATGGGTCGCAGCCGCTTGCCGCCCGAGGAAATCAGGTGGTTGGCAACTTCCGGGATCATGGCAACTTCGGATCCGGTGCGCGCGAGAATCGTCGTGTTGACGCGCTCCATGTCCGGTGTCACCAGTTCCGCCAGGCGATTGAGCGAGGCGGAGTTCGGGTTCTCAAATGGAAGGACGACGGCCAAAATCTGTCTCCGGTAGTGGGAAAAAGCGAGCATAGGAACGCTATGCTAATGCGGCAAGTGCGTTACATTGTCTTAATCAGCCCAATCTTGTGCGGCCGCAGCAGGCAGGACTGGATGACCAGGACACCCCCCGCCGCTGTCCATAATTCCGGCGACTTGAACCGGACATAGGTCCATGCGCGAACTTATCCGTACAAACGATGCAGTCCTGGTTTCGGCGGTGGTGGCGTTGCTGGACGGCGCCGGAATTCAATCGCTGGTGCTCGACCAGAATATGAGCGTCCTGGAAGGCTCGCTCGGTATCCTGCCACGCCGCGTGCTGGTTGCGGAGGACCATGAGCTGAAGGCTCGGCGTCTCCTGAAAGACGCCGGGCTCGGTCATGAGCTTCGTCCAGATGGAAGCTGAGAGCGTGACTTCCGAAGACCGCATCCTTGGCGGCAGGCTTCGGATACGCCAGCCGTTGCGCGGTCACCGCGTCGGCCACGACGCGATCCTCCTGGCGGCGGCTACAGCTGCGCGCGGGGGCGAGCGCGCAATCGACCTTGGATCGGGCGTTGGCGCTGCCGGCCTTGCCCTGGCTGCACGCGTTCCGGGACTGACGGTGACTCTGGTCGAGATCGATGCAGGGCTGTGCGCGCTCGCGGCGGAGAATGCGCGGCTCAACGGCCTAGACAACCGGGTGAGAGCGCTCGCCGTCGATGTGGAAAAACCGGATGCCTTTGAGGCCGCCGGGCTTTCCGGTGACACGATTGATCGCGTCTTGATGAATCCACCATTCCACGATGCACGGCGCCAGAATGTCTCGCCTGATCCACGACGCCGCCTCGCACACGTGGGTGCCCCCGGATTGCTGGCGCGGTGGGTTGGCACAGCCGTATGGCTTTTGAAGCCGCGCGGCATGCTGACCCTCATTTGGCGAGCGGATGGCCTCGCTGACGTGCTTGAGACGTTATGTCCGTCGTTCGGCGATATCGCCGTGCTTCCCGTGCTCCCACGCGAAACCGCGCCGGCGATTCGCGTGATCGTGCGGGCCACCAAGGCGAGCGGCGGCCCACAGCTTTCCTATCCTGCAATTGCACTCAGTGACGAGCAGGGCCAGCCAACGGAGGCCGCCGAAGCCATTTTACGCGGAGGAAAAACGTTGAGAATTGCGGAGCCCTAGTGGCTCCTGCGAGTCTGCCTAAGCTCTACGCCGCTTTGGCATAAATTCGCGCCAACGTCCGGCTGCCAACTGGCGCCGCACACGCGCCAGACTTTCGTCGCTCAGGTGCGAAAGGCCAATAACACAGCCGATTAAAATGAACAGGAGTGCGATTTTGGGATCCATCGATCCGCCTCTTGAATAGCCCCACTTCGAAGTGGCACCTGAGGCAGTGCAAAAAGCATTCCAAAGTTAAAAATTAGGCAACAAAGGACAATTTCAGAGCAGATCGCTGAAATTTGGTGCGATGTGATATCTGGCTACCGCTCCGGGTCCGGGCCAACACGAGCAGGCGTGGCCTTTGACTTAACGGGTATTGGCTGCCTATCTGCATGCCATGTCCACTTCAGCAAACCCACCGTCGGCGAATCCAGGCAAACGCATGATCGACATGTGCGCCCGCCTGGTGCCGCGCCGGTTCCGCACTGACATACCCGTGGTTCCGGTAGTGCGCCTTACGGGCGTTATCGGAATCGTCACCCCGCTGCGGCCCGGGCTGCTGCTATCCACGATCGCCCGGTCGCTGGAGCGCGCATTTGACACGCGCCATGCGCGAGCCGTGGCTTTGGTTATCAATTCGCCTGGCGGCTCGCCGTCTCAATCGCATCTGATCTTTCGGCGGATTCGTCAGCTCGCTGAAGAAAAGCAGCTGCCAGTGCTGGCTTTCGTAGAGGATGTCGGTGCGTCAGGCGGTTACATGCTGGCCTGCGCGGCAGACGAAATCATCTGCAACGAGTTCTCGATTGTCGGATCAATCGGCGTTGTTGGAGCTTCTTTCGGCTTCCACGAGCTCATCGAGAAAGTTGGTATCGAACGCCGAATTTACACCGCGGGTGACCGCAAGGCGATGCTGGATCCCTTCCTGCCGGAAAAGCCGGACGACGTAAAACGGATCAAGGCGATCCAGCAGGACATCCACGAACATTTCATAGCGCTGGTGAAGGAACGCCGCGGGTCGAAACTCAACGGCTCCGACAAGACGCTGTTCTCTGGTGAATTCTGGACCGCAAAGAAGGCGATCGAACTCGGGCTTGCCGATCGCATTGGCGACCTTCGGTCGGTATTGCGCGAGCGCTTTGGAGAGAAGGTCCATACGCCGCTCGTTTCGGCCGAGCGTTCACTGTTCGGTCGGCGGTTGTCGGGAGTTGGTCTTGCGGACGCAATTGTTCGTCAGCCCGGACTGGCCGACGATCTCATTTCGGCGCTGGAAATTCGTGCACTGTGGGGCCGGTACGGATTGTAAATTTCTCCGCTCACTGCACCGGCTTGTTGCCGAATAATTTTGCAACTGCGGCCACCTGCTCGCGCTGTTGTGCGATCGACGCGGCGAATTCGGTGGCATTGCCGGGGCTGACGATCTGTCCGGTTGCCGTCAATCGCTTGACGATTTCAGGATCGGCAGCGACCGTGCGGATATCATCAGCGATCTTGTTGCGCACATCATCGGCAATTCCGGGTGGCCCAAACAGCCCGACCAGTCCATCGAATTCGAGAGACGGATAGCCTGCTTCGACCGCGGTCGGGACGTTGGGAAGAGCCGGAGCGCGTTCGCGATTGGTAACCGCGAGTACTTTGACCGTTCCGGCTTCGACCTGTGGACGCACGATCGCATAGGCCGGCATGTAGACCTGGATTGTTCCTGACGCGAGGTCGGTGACGGCCCCGGCAGGATTCTTGTAAGGCACTTTTGCCATCTTGAGCCCGACCGTGTGCAAATATCCGGCAAATACAAAATCGGTAAAGCCCGTTGCGGTCGTCCAGTTCAATTGGTCCGGTTTCGCGCGCGCCAATGCCTCCAGTTCTTTCAGCGAATTGACCTTCAGTGAAGCCGGGACGCTGACTGCGACTACCGTCTTGGAAATACGAGCGATCGGGATGAGGTCGCGTGGATCATAGGGGAGCTTGTCGTGGAAATAAGGGTGCGCGGTAAACGAACTCACCGGCGACACCAGCAGGGTGTGATCATCATGCGCGCTCAGGAAGCTGGTGATGGCGACCATGCCATCGCCGCCCGGGCGATTTTCCACGACGACAGGTTGCCCCCAGCGTTCGGACAGCTTGTCTGCAAACAGCCTCGCACCGATGTCGACACCGCTGCCCGGGCCGAGCGTTACGATGAGCCGCACCGGCCGGTTCGGCCAGGCATCTGCCGCAGCGCTCGGCGAAGCCAGCAACAGTGGCAATGCAAGGATGGTGGCAATCAGCGTCAAAACGGCCCAATCGGCCTTTGCAGGGCGGCTCATGGTTCCTCTGGCTCCTCCACAGGCCGGCCGGCCATTCATGCTGATGGCCGTTGCGGCGCTCGATAAACTAACCCCCGGTGAACTTTAGTCCAACCGCCGAAAATCCCAATAGTTGAGGCCCGTTGTGGTTTGGTCTGCGGCATACTTGCGCAAAACGCGATCCGCCCCGAAAATGCCGCCTTCGCAACCGACTTTCGCTGCCGGTTGTCTGATCGGAGCTGCCTATGCCGTCGTTTTTGCTTTCGCCGCTTCTGAAGTGGTCGCTCGCCGCGCTGGGCGGCGCCATGGTCGTGCATTGGGCGGTCAAGGAAGCGCGCCGGATCAACGAAGAGCTTGAGAACGCCAGGCGCGTGAAGGCGAAAATCACCGATGCCGAAAATCGCCCAACTCTGCGTCGCGATCCGGCGACCGGCGAATACCGGCTTTAAGAATTTGACGACAAGAGAGCGCGTGGCCGATTCTAACGATCCGGCACGCGTTGATGACTGCCGATCATCGCTCCGAAGAACAGCAAGATCAGCACCCACCCAATGACTTGAAAAGCGAGCATCGGCATTCCCCCACGCGACCGTGCCTTTTTCGTCTCAGTTGGTCTGGGTAACAGCCGCCGTTCAACACTGTGTAAATGGACCTCGACTTGACCCTCATTGGGGCCGCCTCTAGGGTCGAATCTATTCCCGTGATTAAGAATCAGTTTCCATCCGATGGCTGAAGCCGACCTTCGTGCCAGCGAACGTACGCATCAAGGCAACCTGGACCCATCACGGTCATTCCAGGGACTTATCCTTGCGCTGCAACAATACTGGGCGAATTGGGGCTGCGTCATTCTGCAGCCTTACGACATGGAGGTGGGGGCGGGGACTTTCCACCCTGCCACGACGCTGCGCGCGCTCGGACCGAAACCGTGGAACGCAGCCTATGTGCAGCCCTCGCGCCGTCCGAAGGACGGGCGCTATGGCGAAAACCCCAATCGGCTGCAGCACTACTACCAGTTCCAGGTCATCCTGAAGCCGTCGCCGCCGGACATTCAGGATCTCTATCTCAAGTCACTCCAGGCAATCGGCATCGATTCCAAGGTCCACGACATTCGCTTTGTCGAAGACGATTGGGAAAGTCCAACGCTCGGCGCCTGGGGACTGGGCTGGGAGTGCTGGTGTGACGGCATGGAGGTGTCACAGTTCACTTATTTCCAGCAGGTCGCCGGATTTGAATGCGCGCCTGTCGCGGGGGAACTCACATACG
>Ga0068871_100004128_pt1 | contig 10044 bp, 6 predicted proteins | sample KBSMisM72_FD_72750 | JGI IMG/M metagenome (GOLD analysis project Ga0068871, IMG submission 72750) | Miscanthus rhizosphere microbial communities from Kellogg Biological Station, Michigan, USA - KBS Miscanthus M7-2 | ecosystem: Host-associated > Plants > Roots > Rhizosphere > Soil ...
TCCTCGGGATTCTTGCCGATCGCGACGTCTGGATCGTGGAAGATCAGCGCGAAACTCTGCGTGCCCATCGGCACATTGGTCCACTGAAGCGCCGGCGAAGGCGGACCTTGCACCGCTTGCGTGAACTTATCGGGGATGATGCCTCCGTCCTGGAAGTCAGGGGACGACAGAGCCAATCCCGGAGGGGCTGGCGCCTTGCCCTTCCCTTTATCTTGAGAGAGCGCACCGGCGACGGTGAGCGCAAGCACTGCAACTGCGTAGAGTGTCTTTTTGAGCATGATCGTTTTCTCCTCGTTTAGAACAGCATATCAGGGCTTGATCGCGGGATCAGACGTCCAGATTCCGCACGTCCAGGGCGTTCTCTTCGATGAACTTGCGACGGCTCTCCACATCCTCGCCCATCAGCGTGGTGAAGATTTCGTCCGTCAGCACCAGATCCTCGAGCCGCACCTTGAGCAGGGTGCGAGTCTCGATATTCATGGTGGTTTCCCATAGCTGCTCGGCGTTCATCTCGCCCAAACCTTTGTAGCGCTGGACGCTGACCTCGCGCGTGCCCTCGGATTTGACATGCGACAGCAGATCCCGCCAGTTCGCCAGATTCTCACGCTGGTTCTCTTTGATCACCACGAACGGCGGGCGATTCAGCTTGGCCGCTTGCTTGGCGAGCGTTCGCAGCCGGCGGTATTCGGGCTGCGTCGCCAGCTCGATATCGATGGCGCGCTCGGCATTGGTAGGATCTTTGAACGTCACCATCCAGGCGGAATGTTCTTCTTCGCGCTTCAGTTCGGACTGAATCTTCAGAGCCTTCAGCGCTTCGTGGACCGGTTTCAGATTGGCTTCGTCCTGGAAATCGGCCTTGGTGTCGATCGTCAGCTCAGGACGCGCCAGAACCTCGACCACGCGCGGCTCGCGGAGACGCCGCTCCATGCGCCGCCAGGTGAGCTGAAATTCGTCGAGCGTCATCAGGAAGTTCCGCAGCTCGGTGCTCTCCAGAGCGGCCTTATCCGCGTTCTCGACTTTCAAGTTTTCGGTCGCGCGGCGTAGAATCTCGCGCGTGAATTCCTTGTCGTCCTTGATGTACTTCTCGCTCTTGCCCTTTTTGATGCGGTAGAGCGGAGGCTGCGCCACGTAAACGTGGCCGCGCTTGATCAGCTCCTGCATGTGGCGATAGAAGAACGTTAGAAGAAGCGTGCGAATATGTGACCCGTCCACATCCGCGTCCGTCATGATGATGATCTTGCCGTAACGCAAACGGGCGACGTCGAAATCGTCCTTGCCAATCCCGGTGCCGAGCGCGGTGATCATGGCGCGGATTTCTTCATGGCCCAGCATCTTGTCGTAGCGGGCCTTTTCGACGTTCAGGATTTTGCCCCGCAGCGGCAAGATCGCCTGGTAGCGCCGGTCGCGGCCGCCTTTGGCTGTGCCGCCGGCCGATTCGCCTTCAACCAAGAACAGTTCGCAGCGCTCGGGATCGCGCTCCTGACAATCCGCCAGTTTGCCGGGCAGGCCGCCGGAATCCATCGCGCCCTTGCGGCGGGTTAGATCGCGGGCTTTGCGAGCTGCTTCGCGCGCACGCGCGGCGTCGATCGCCTTTCCGACGATCTTCTTCATCACCGGCGGGTTCTTATCGAAAAACTCGCCCAGCTTTTCGTTGATGAGCTGAACTACGTAACCCTGGATATCGGAGTTGAGCTTGCCCTTGGTCTGGCCCTCGAACTGCGGCTGCGGCAGCTTGACGCTGACCACCGCGGTCAAGCCTTCGCGCACGTCGTCGCCGGTGAGGTTTTCTTTGACGTCCTTGAATAGGCCGCCGCTTTGTCCCGCAGCATTGATGGTGCGGGTGAGCGCGCTGCGGAAGCCGCTCAAGTGCGAGCCACCGTCCACGGTGTTGATGTTATTGGCGAAGCTGAATACCGATTCTCCGTACGTGTCGTTATACTGCAGCGCCACTTCCATGGTGAGGACGCCGCCGTTAGGAAGCTCGCGCTCGCCTTCGAAGTAGATGGGCTTGTCGTGCAGGACGGCCTTGCCGCGATTCAAGTGTTTGATGAACTCGGCGATCCCGCCGATAAACTGAAACTCGCTGGAGCGTGCCGGATCTTCCCGTTCATCCGTTAGGGTGATCTTCAACCCCTTGTTTAGAAACGCCAGCTCGCGAAGCCGTTGTGCGAGCGTATCGAAGTTGAATTTCGAAGCGTCCATGATGGACGTATCGGGCTTGAACGTGATCTTGGTCCCGGTTCTCTTGCCCGCTTTACCGGTTTGGACCAGGCGTGCCTGTGGAATGCCGCGAGCGTAATCTTGTTCGAAGGTACCGCCCTTCTGCCAGATCTCCAGATGCAATGCTTCCGACAGCGCGTTGACGCAGCTTACGCCCACGCCATGCAGTCCGCCCGAAACTTTGTACGAGTTCGAATCGAACTTGCCCCCGGCATGCAACTTGGTCATCACCACTTCCGCCGCGGTGACGCCTTCCTCGTGCATACCCGTGGGAATGCCGCGGCCGTTATCGACTACCGTGACGGAATCGTCTTCATGAATAGTTACGTTGATCTCGGTACAGTGGCCCGCCAGCGCCTCATCCACGGAGTTGTCGACAACTTCGTAGACTAAGTGATGCAAGCCGGTTTCGCCCGTCGATCCGATGTACATGGCGGGGCGGAGACGCACCGCCTCCAGGCCTTCGAGAACTTTGATGCTACTGGAATCGTAAACTGCGCCGGTATCTTTTGTCGCCATACTTCTTTCTTGAAAGAGATTCAGATCCGCATCGGCATGATCACGTAGCGATAGCTGTCCGCTTTTTCGCCGCCTGGGCGAAGCTCGCCTGCGCTATGTGCGTCCTTGAACAAGAACGTTACTTCCTCCGTCGCGACCGCGCGTAGGAAGTCCAGTAGATATTCCGCGTTAAAGCCGATCTCGACCACGGGTCCATCGTAGGCCGCGGCGATACTGTCTTCGCTCTCGCCGGTTTCTGAAACCGAGGAGTGCACCTTCAACTCGCCCGAGCCTGCCTGCACCCGGATGCCGCGAGAACGCTCGTCAGAGAACTGGGCGACGCGTTCAATGGCCCCGCGAAACTCTTCGCGATTGACGGAAACCGAATGTGCATGTTCCTTGGGAAGAACCCGCTCGAAGTCGGGAAAGTTTCCGGTGAGTTTGCGGCTGAGTAGCAGCCGTCCGCCCAGCTCGAAGAACAGATGGTTCTCGTCGCCGGCGAAGCGCACGATGGCCGCCGGATCCGCGTCCGCCGCCAGCTTCTGAAGCTCGGCCATGGCTTTGCGCGGAAGCAGCGCCCGATATGCACCCGTCACGCCGGGAAGCTCGCCCGAGCTCTCGACCATCGCGAGCCGGTGACCGTCGGTGGCGACCATCGCCATGCTACCTTTTTTCAAAACCAGCAACGCGCCATTGAGCGTGAAGCGTGATTCCTCGCCCGAAATCGAGAAAATGGTTTTCGCGATCATTCCCGCGAGTACGCCGATTGGGATTTCCGCAAGTACCGCGGGCATCGCCGGCAGCTCCGGAAAACTCTCGCGCGACATCCCCGCGATGCGCGTTTTCGAGCGGCCGCACACCAGACTGGCCCACTGGTTTTCGAGAATCTTAACTTGGACTTCGCCCTCGGGAAGCAATCGAACGTAGTCCAGCAAACGCCGGGCTGGAATCGTGCCTGCGCCCTTTTTCTTGACCTTCGCAGCGCACGATGACCGGATCCCCAATTCCAAATCCGTTGCCGTCAGCAGCAATTTATCGCCGTCCGCTTCCAGCAAAATATTGGACAGAATCGGAATCGTAGTCTTCTTTTCGACAACGCCCTGCGAGAGGTTCAGTTCTCGAACCAGATCAGCCCTACTGACAGTGAATTCCATAGCGGAGGTTTTTCTGACTAAGTATTCTCTACAAGGTAAGAGTACTCGTAGTAGTAGTGCCTGTTGAAACCTTGATTTCCTTCTAAATTATAGCAAGACCGGGGAGTTAAAGTCACCAGGAGCTGTGCGTAAAGAAGTGCCTCTGGAAGGGTAAAAGGGAGCTGGGAGTGGGTTTGCACAGGATGTCACAGGGCTCTGGAGGAGCAGGTTGTGGATGACCCAAATAACACTAATGGACTGAGTCGATTAGACTGTGAATCAATCTGTTGAGATCCGTGTCGGTCTGGCGCAGCCGGTCGATCTTCTGGACGGAGTGGAGAACGGTGGTGTGGTGTTTGCCGCCGAAGACCCGGCCGATTTCGGGTAGCGAGGCTTGCGTCAGATCCTTCATGAGGTACATCGCAACCTGGCGCGGATACGCAATCTGGCGCGCGTTCGATTTTTGCTTCAACTGCTGCGGCTGCATATTGAACTTTTCCGCCACTGCGCGAAGAATGGAATCCATGGTGATGCGGCGATCGCCGTTGGAGATCAAGTACTTCAATACCTGTTGCGCCATCTGGATGGTGATGGGAGAACTGGTGATCGAAGAGTACGCGATCAGCTTAATCAGCGCGCCTTCCAGCTCGCGCACGTTCGACTTGGTTTTCGTTGCAATGTAGATCCGGACTTCCTCGGGAAGCGCGACACCCTCTAACTCAGCTTTTTTGTCGAGGATCGCCATTTTTGTTTCGAGATCGGGAGGTTGGACATCCACCATCAACCCCCACTCGAAACGCGAACGCAGACGCTCGACCAAGCCCGACGTGTTCTTCGGGGCCGAGTCACTGGAGATCACAATCTGCTTTTGATGATCGTAGAGTTCGTTAAAGGTATGGAAGAACTCTTCCTGCATGCGTTCTTTCCCGGCCAGGATTTGCACATCATCCACCAGCAACACGTCCGCGGACCGGAAGTGCCGTTGAAACGACGGCATACGGTTGGTTCGCAAGCATAGGATCATCTCATTCATGAAGCGTTCGCTCGAGGTGTACACCACCCGGATGGACGGATACTTCTCAAGTAGCTCGCGCCCTATGGCATGCATCAGATGGGTCTTGCCCATCCCCACGCCGCCATAGATAAACAGTGGGTTGTAACTGCGGGAGGGACTGTCGGCCACTGCACGCGCCGCGGCGTGAGCGAACTGGTTGCAGCTACCCACCACGAAGTTATCGAAACGGAAGCGCGTGTTGAGTTGCCCGGCAGCCGAGGCGAACACCGGCTCTGACGAAATCGAAGCCGAAGTCGAGGCCGAAATGGTATCCGCCGCCCCTGTCCTGGTTTCCGCGTGGGGCAGGTACACGATCTTCTCCACGGGAAGATTCAATTCCCGGATGGTGGAACGTATCTGTTCCGTGTACTCCTGCTCAATGAAATCTTTAGTGACCTGGTCGGGTACCTGGACTCGCAGCGACCCTTGGTCCAGGCTCTCCAGAGAGGTTCGCATCACCCAGTTTTGGAATTCCTGCGGAGCGATTCGCTCGGCCAGTTTCGCCTTGATCAGGTCCCAGGTATTCAATTCCGTCGCTTCCGCGACCGCTACAGCCGATTCCCAATGTGCACTCACGTCTGATTCTCCTCCCGCGAGCCCCCGCTGGCCGCAAATTTCCCACACAATTTCCACAACTGTGGAAATTCGTTACGTTGACCTACTCTGATCCGGGGGAAATTTCCGACGCTCGCTTCGTGCCGCACGTCACATCCGCGTTGACTGCCGTGCTCACAGCGGATCTCAGCATAACACAAATACTTTTTCGCACAAGAAAAACTTTGCATAGTTTATCATCTGTATTTTCAGTGGATTACCAGCATCTCTCCGACATCGGCAGAGCACTAAAACATTTCGATGACAGACCGTTTGCCAATGCGCAAAGGAGCCTAAGAGTTTCCAGTGAGCCACTACCCCTCAGGCCATCAATTTGACTTTCCCGGCACCCGGCGCGACAATGAATTCTGTCTTTCGAGGTCCTTCCCTCCGCAGGCGCGGGAGTAACTCAGTTGGTAGAGTGCGACCTTGCCAAGGTCGATGTCGCGGGTTCGAATCCCGTCTCCCGCTCCAATCCAGCCTCACCAGCGAAACTAACCGAAACCAGTATCATGCCGTCTTACGAGGGAACGAAGAAGAGAACGGAAGCGTAGTCATAGCATGATACAATCGCTGTCGATGCCATAAACCTGTGTAACTGCAGGTATTTTTCAAGCCTGCGTCCTGGGCGTGCTCGGTCGGCGTAATGGAATAGAAGGCGTTTGCCGATGAGTCGCGCGCGCCCTCAGGCTCTAGACCTCTTATGGATATCAAGCGCGAAGGCGTCGCGAGAAAAAAGCGGATTAAGTTCGCCCTCTATGGCGTGCTGATCGTCGCGGCATTAGGAGCCGCCGGCTGGCGCATCTCGAAGCTCGAGCCCGCCGCCCCGTCCGTCGAGCGCGGCTCCGTGTATATCGATTCGGTCAAGCGCGGGCCGATGTTACGCGAAGTCAAGGGTCTCGGGACGCTGGTACCCGAGGACATCGTCGTCATTCCTACACTTGAGGACGGCCAGGTGATCAAAGTTCTCGTCAAATCAGGCGAGAAGGTGAAACCTGACACGGTTCTGGTGGTATTAATCAATCCTGATATGGATCTGGCGGCCAACGATCTGGAATGGCAGATGAAACAGGCCGCAGCGAGCTATGCCGATCTCAAAGTCCGGCTGCAGAGCCAGAGATTTGACCAGCAAGCAGCCGTATCCAGCGCCGAGAACGCCCTCAAGCAAGCCTCGCTCAACAAGGATAAAGACGAGCAGCTTTTCAAGCTTCAGCTTCAAACCGAGCTGAATGTGAAGCTCACCCAGGCCAATTGGGAACAGGCCACCAACCGCTTTCAAACCGAGAAACAGAAGCTCGACATTATGAAGGATTCCACCGACGCCCAATTGGAATCCCAAAAAGTGCAAATCGACAAGTTAAGGGCCGCTTGGGAACGTAAGAAGCAGCAACTCACCGAACTTACGGTCCGCGCTGGCACGGACGGCGTGGTCCAGGAAATGACCTTGCAGGTGGGCCAGCGGATCTCGCCCGGCACGGTAGTCGCCAAAGTGGCCGAGCCCAAGAAACTGCGGGCTGAGCTGAAGATCGCCGAGACGCAGGCCAAAGACATCCTCCTGGGACAAAAAGCTTCTATCGATACACGGAACGGAATTATCCCGGCGCACGTAATCCGAATAGATCCGAACGTGGTCAATGGAACTCGCACAGTCGACTGCAAGCTCGATGGGCCGCTTCCCAGCGGCGCGGTACCCGACCTCAGCGTCGACGGGACCGTGGAAATCGAGCGCCTGGCGGACGTCGTCTATATCGGGCGGCCGGTATTCGGCCAGCCCAACAGTTCCGTGAGCCTGTTCAGACTGGAACCGGATGGAAAAGGGGCCTCGCGCGTCACCGTGAAGCTGGGGCGCAGTTCCGTGAACACCATCGAGGTCGTGGAAGGGTTGAATGTCGGCGAGCAGGTGATTCTGTCCGACATGTCCGCCCAGGATCAAAACCCCAGAATTCGCCTGGACTAAAGGAGCATACCCATGGCTGAAGTATTGATTCACCTGGACGGCGTCAAGAAGGTTTTCGTCACCGACGAAGTCGAGACCCATGCGCTGGACGGCATCCAATTGGACATCAAGAAAGGCGAGTATGTTTCCATCGCAGGCCCTTCCGGCTGCGGCAAATCGACGCTACTGGCGATTCTGGGACTCCTCGATTCATCCTCCGACGGGACCTATGAGCTCAACGGCCGGCCGGTACAAGGCTTGAAGTTGAGTGAGCGGGCCCGCATCCGCAACCGCGAGATCGGGTTTATTTTTCAGGCGTTCAATTTAATCGGCGACCTCACGGTCTACGAAAATGTGGAACTGCCGCTCACCTACCGCGGCATGCCCAGCGCGGAGCGCAAGAAGCGCGTGCACGAATCGCTCGAACGCGTCGGCATGGGCCATCGCGTGAAGCATTATCCGTCGCAGCTCTCCGGAGGCCAGCAGCAGCGCGTGGCCGTGGCCCGCGCCCTGGCCGGTGACCCGGCGATCCTTCTGGCGGACGAGCCCACCGGGAACCTGGACAGCACCAACGGCGAGGCTGTGATGGAGCTGCTGCGGGATCTGCACCGCGGGGGCGCCACCATCTGTATGGTGACCCACGATCCCCGCTACGAGCGCTTCGCCGACCGTAACATTCACCTGTTCGACGGACGCATTGTGGAAGAAAACGCCGAGCGCGCTTAATCTTCATCAAAAACCGGCCCGTACCGCGGAGCACCCCGTACTAGAACCATCCTCTAAGGTGCAGAGCGCAGCACCGATGTCCGATAGCTAACTTAAGCCCTCGTTCGATCGGGCTAGGTTACCTGGAGGATCCATTTCGTGAGCGCTAGCACCGATCCGAGCGCGCCCATACTCAGGGGCTTTCAGATCAACATTCCTCGTCCCGCAGCTCCGCCGCCCCTTCCCGAGCCGGTGGAAGAAGAACTGACCAAATCCGGCGCCGTCGCGGATCAACTGAGCGATGACCTGAGCGTGGTTCCTCCCATGCCGGAGTCGCTCGACGACACAGGCATACAAGTGGCCGTGATCGAGCAGCTGATTCTGAAGTTCCTCTATTTCCGCGGCGAGGTGCTGGGAAAGGATATGGCGGGTCTGCTGGGCCTGCAGTTCAGCCTCATCGACGAATTGCTCGAAACCCTCAAGCGGCAGCATCACGTGGGTGTCAAGAAGTCGCTGGGCATGGGGAACAGCTCGGGAGTATTCGCCCTTACGGAATCGGGCCGCAACCTGACCCGCGAGTATTTGGAAAACAATCAATACGCCGGCCCGGTTCCGGTCCCGCTGTACCAATACACCGAAGTGGTGCGGCGCCAGCGGCTGGCGGAGAACTGGCTGACTCCGGAGTCGCTCAAAGGCGCCTTTAAGCACCTGGTGGTGGAGCAGGACATTCTGGCACGCATCGGACCGGCGGTGAACTCCAATAAGTCATTCCTGATTTATGGCCAACCCGGCAACGGCAAGACCGCACTGGCCGAAGCGTTGTTCCGCGTGGAGACGGCCCCCATTTACATGCCCTATGCGATTGAATGCCAGGGCAACATCGTGCAGCTCTACGACCCGATCTATCACCAGAAAGTTGACGACGTGGAGGACGACAGCATCGCGCTCAATCGGGATCACTTGTTTGATCACCGCTGGTTCAAGTGCCGCCGCCCGTTCATCATCACCGGCGGCGAGCTTAGCTTGGACATGCTCGATCTCAGTTACAATCGGGTCTCGAAAGTTTATGACGCGCCCTTCCAGCTCAAGGCCAACAACGGCATTTACCTCATTGACGACTTCGGCAGGCAGAAAGCCACGCCCGCTGAAATCCTGAACCGCTGGATCGTTCCGATGGAGCGGCACGTCGATTATCTGAGTTTCCAGGCGGGCGGCAAGATGACGGTGCCCTTCGAGGCATTCCTGATCTTCTCGACCAACCTGCGTCCCGATCAACTGGGCGATGAAGCCTTCCTGCGCCGCATCCAATACAAGATGTTTCTGCGCAGCCCCGGAAAACATGAGTTTATCCAGATTTTCGAGCGGTACACCGACTCGCGCATGCTCGATTGCGAGCCGGGTGTGATCGAGGCATTCGTGAACAAACACTACGTCGACGGCGGGAAGCGCTACCGCCGCTGCCACCCTCGCGACGTCATCAGCCACGCCATCGACATCATACACTTCGAGTCGCTGCCCAAGGAGCTGACCGAGGACGTGCTGGACCGCGCTTTCGATAGCTGCTTTGTGGATAACGTCGACGTCAACGACTGACCCGGGCTACAGACTGTATTCTGGTCTGTGCGGCCCATGAATCTTCGCAACTGGTTCGACACTTCTTTTCGCATGCGCCCGGCCGAGCCGGCGCTCGAATGGAAGGGTGCGACTTACACCTTCGGCGATATCGAAGCGCGCAGCAATCGTATGGCGCGCGCCCTCGCGGCCCGCGGGCTCGAGCGCGGCGACCGGGTGGCCGCATATCTCGCCAACTCGCTCGACTTCATCGATCTATATTTGGCCAGCACAAAACTGGGCGTGATTTTTGTTCCGGTGAACATCCTCTATCGCGAGCGCGAGCTCTCGCA
>Ga0068871_100004129_pt1 | contig 10043 bp, 13 predicted proteins | sample KBSMisM72_FD_72750 | JGI IMG/M metagenome (GOLD analysis project Ga0068871, IMG submission 72750) | Miscanthus rhizosphere microbial communities from Kellogg Biological Station, Michigan, USA - KBS Miscanthus M7-2 | ecosystem: Host-associated > Plants > Roots > Rhizosphere > Soil ...
GGGCACATCGTCAACACCGCCTCGGTCGCCGGCCTCATCTCGCCGCCGGGCTCCGGCGCGTACACCGTGACGAAGCACGCGGTGGTGGCGCTCTCCGAGTCGCTCCATCACGACTTGCGCGAGCGCAATTCGGCGGTGGGGGTCTCGGTGCTCTGCCCGGCGTACGTGCCGACCGGTATCTCCGACTCTGAACGCAACCGCCCTGCGGGCCTTTCACAGGGCGAGCTTTCCGAGATGAGCAGGGCAAAGCAGGCGAACCTGAAGAAAGCGGTTGCCTCGGGAAGGCTGACGGCCGATGACGTGGCGAAAGCGGTGGTAGCGGCGGTGAAAGACGAACGCTTCTACATCCTCACGCATCCACGCATCAAGGGCGCCATCGAGGCGCGCCTGCGCGACATCCTCGACGAGCGGGCGCCGCGCGATCCCCTGCGGCTAGGCGGCTAGGCCCGGAAAGAGATCCTTCAGTCCTTCAGCCATCGTCTGGATGGCGAGCGCGGCGAGCAGCAAGCCCAGCAGACGCGTGGCGATGTTGAGGCCGGTGGTGCCCAGCCGGTCGCCGATGGCCGGCGCAGCGCGCAAGACGATCCAGGTCAGCAGGCTGACGAGGGCGATGCAGCCCAGGATCGCGGCGAGGTGCGCGGGGGCGCCGCCGCCCTTCTCCGAAGCAATGATGACCGTGCTGATCGCGCCGGGGCCGGCGAGTAGCGGCACGGCGAGCGGCACCACGCCGCGCAGCTCGCCGGCTTCCAGCTCGGCCGCCTCCGCCTCCGACTGCCTCACCCCGCCCGCCTCGGCATTGAGCATCGCAAGCGCCATCAGCAGCAGCACCAGGCCGCCGCCGACACGAAAGGCGGACAGGCTCGCGCCGACCAGCGTGAGCACCGTGTCGCCGAGCAGCGCGGCCGCGGCGAGCACGACGAACACCGTGATCGCCACTACGCGCACCAGGACTACGCGCGCCGGGACGCCGTAGGTTGCGGTGACGGTCAGAAAGATCGGCACCGCGAGGAATGGATCGAGCACCGCGGTCAGCGTGACGAGGAACCGCAGGTACTCCTGGAAGCCGCTCAATGTCGCTTGCGCCATTGCCACGGCGGCTCGGGATTCTGGCCTGCCCACAAGCCGATGCCGCGCAGCCTGGCATTGGCCTCCATCTCGGGCAGCGGCGAATTGGGAAGCGTGTTGCGCGCCACGACCCATGCCATGCCGCGGCGCACCTGCTCGACGTTGGCGTCGACGCCGGAGCAGCTGACCTTGCCGATGATGCGTCCATAAGTGTCGGTCTGGAGCGCCTCGATGGTCGCGGGCTTGTGCAGGCAGATCTCCGCCAGCGACTTGCGCGAAGCGGCGCCGAAGGCCTGCTTGCGTTCGGGCGCGTCGATCTGGGCGAGGCGGACGCGGTGGCGCTTGGCGGCGGCGTCGACGACGACGAGCGTGTCGCCATCGTTGACCACGATGACCTTGCCGGAGAGCGTATCCGCGGCCGCCGCCCCGGCGGCCGCCAGCATGCCAGCCAGCAGCAGCCGGCGAACGGGCAGCGCGCTGGTTGTCAGTGGCGCCTCGCCTTGGCGAGCGCCTCGGCGACGCTGGTCTGCTCGCCCAGCTCCATCTTGGCGATCTGGTTGCGGTGCACCTCGTCCGGGCCGTCGGCGAAGCGCAGCGTGCGGGCGTGCGCGTAGGCGTAGGCGAGGCCGAAGTCATCGCTCACGCCGCCGCCGCCGTGCACCTGCATCGCCCAGTCGATCACCTGGCAGGCGACGTTCGGCGCGAGCACCTTGATCATGGCGATCTCCTTCTTCGCCACCTTGTTGCCCACCGTGTCCATCTTCCACGCAGCGTTGAGCACCATGAAGCGCGCGCTGTCGATCATGATGCGCGCCTGCGCGATGCGCTCGCGGGTGACGCCCTGCTCGGAAATGCTTTTGCCAAAGGCAATTCTTTCCGAGGCCCGCTTGCACATTTTCTCCAGCGCCCGCTCCGCCTGCCCGATCAGCCGCATGCAGTGATGGATGCGGCCCGGCCCGAGGCGCCCCTGCGCGATCTCGAAGCCGCGCCCCTCGCCGAGAAGCACGTTCGACGCCGGGACGCGTACGTCCTTCAGCTCGATCTCCATGTGGCCGTGCGGCGCGTCGTCGAAGCCGAACACCGGCAGATGGCGAAGGACCTTGATTCCTTTCGTATCGGAAGGAACCAGAACCATGGATTGCTGGCTGTGCCGGGACGCGTTGTCCGGGTCGGTCTTGCCCATGACGATGTAGATCTTGCAGCGCGGATCGCCGGCGCCGCTCGACCACCATTTGGTGCCGTTGATCACGTATTCGTTCTTCTCGCGCACGATCCTGGTCTGGATGTTCGTCGCGTCCGACGAAGCCACGTCGGGCTCGGTCATCAGGAACGCCGAGCGGATCCTGCCTTCGAGGAGCGGCTCGGCCCACTGCTTCACGTGCTCGGGCGTGCCGTACTTGAGCAGCGTTTCCATGTTGCCGGTGTCGGGCGCGGAGCAGTTGAAGATCTCCGGCGCCCACTCGACACGACCCATGATCTCGCACAGCGGGGCGTATTCCAGGTTGGTGAGCGCGCCGCCGTGCGATTTCGGCCGCCACAGGTTCCACAGCCCGGCCGAGCGCGCCTTGGGCTTGAGCTCCTCGATGATCGGAACGACTTCCCATCGCTTCGCGCTGCGCGTGTGCTCGTGCCACTTGTGCTCGCTGGGATAGACGTGCTCGTTCATGAAGGCGCTGAGCTGCTTGCGCAGCTCCTGCACCTTCGGCGTGTAGTCGAAGTTCATGCTGCTCTCCTCAGGATCTTTTCGGCTTGCTGCCAGCCGAGCTCGGCGAGCGGCACGGTTTTGCTCGCCGCCTCGGCGGCGTTGGCGCTCGCCGCGGTGCCGTCCAGCACGCGCTTGGCGATGCCCTGGCAGATGGCGGCGATGCGGAACAGGTTGTAGGCCAGGTAGAACTCCCAGACCTTTGCATCTATTGCTGCCCTACGGGTTCTCCTGCAGTACGTCTGTACATATTCGGATTCCGTAGGAATGCCAAGTTCACGAATGGGCAAGCCAGCGATCCCCCGGAATTTGTCCGGAGGAATATGAAAACCCATGCAGTGGTACGCGAAGTCGGCGAGCGGATCGCCGAGCGTCGACAGCTCCCAGTCGAGCACCGCGAGGATGCGCGGCTCGCTCGGATGGAAGATGGTGTTGTCGAGGCGGAAGTCGCCGTGCACGACGGTCGTGCCCGCTTCCGGCGGAATGTTGGCGGGCAGCCAGCCGATCAGGTTGTCCATCGCCTCGATGCGCTGCGTCTCGGAGGCTCGGTACTGCTTGCTCCAGCGCTCCACCTGGCGGCCGATGTAGTTGCCGGGCTTGCCGAAGCCCTCGAGGCCGATCTCGCGGTAGTCGAGCGAGTGCAATTGCGAAATGACCCGGTTCTGCTCGTCCCAGATCGCGGCGCGCTGCTCGCGCGTCATGCCGGGCAGCGCCGGATCCCACAGCACCCGCCCCTCGACGAAATCCATCACGTAGAACATGGTGCCGATCACGCTCTCGTCCTCGCAGAGCACCATGGGCTTGGCAACCGGGAACCCTGCTTTCGACAGCGCGGAAATGACGCGGTACTCGCGGTCCACGGCGTGGGCGGAGGGCAGCAGCTTCCCGGGCGGCTTCCTCCTGAGGACGAACCTGCGCCCGTCGGAGGCGGTCAGGCAATACGTCGGGTTCGACTGCCCGCCCCTGAACTGCTCGATTGTCTGCAGCTTGAAGCCGAGGAATTTTTCGAGGGATCCGGCATCGATCCGATGCCTCTCCTCGACCGGCTTCGTCCCGACGAACTGCTCGAACATCGGGCCAGCTTACCTTAGAATTCCGGCGCTATGCGCTTCCAGGTCACGCATCTCAAGGGCGCGAAATTCAGCCGTCGCGGCCTGCGCGGCTACTTCGAGTATCGCGACCTCGGCGTCGAGCGCGCGACGCGCGGCAAGCTGGTCGCGCACGTGATCCGCGCGCGGCCGGAGAAGGCGCCGCACGGCGAATGGCACTGGCACGACGTCGACGCGCAGTTCGTCTATGTCCTGAAGGGCTGGGCGGTGTTCGAGTACGAGGGCATCGGCCGGGTGCGCATGAAAGCCGGCACCTGCTTCTACCAGCCGCCGCGCATCCGCCACCGCGAGATCCGCCATTCGAAGGACCTGCAGATGATCGAGGTCGTCGCGCCGGCGAAGTTCAAGACTTACCCGGCGGAGCGACCTGCAGCCAGAAAGTCACCGGCCCGTCGTTCACGAGGCTGACTTTCATGTCGGCGCCGAATTTCCCGGTTGCCACACGGTTCTTCGCTTTCAATAGCTCTACAAAATAGAAGAATAATCTCTCGGCCTCCGCAGGCGCGGCGGCAGCCGAAAAACTCGCGCGCGTTCCCGAGTTCGTATCCGCCGCAAGGGTGAATTGCGGTACGGCGAGGAGCTCGCCGCCGATGTCGGTCAAGGAACGATTCATCCTGCCGGCGTCATCCTCAAACATTCTGAAGGAAGCGATTTTCTGGCAAAGGCGGTCGGCTTCGGCCTCGGTGTCGCCGCGCTCGACGCCGACGAGCGCAAGGATGCCGCGGCCGATGACGCCCACCGTCTCGCCGCCGACCGCGACCTTCGCCTCGGCGACGCGCTGCACGAGCGCGATCACGCGATGATGTCGGGGATCAGCCGGGTGCGCAGCTTGGCGATCTGGTCCTTGAGGAACAGCTTGCGCTTCTTCAGGCGCCGCAGCTGGAGCTGGTCCTGCGTGATGTCGCTCGACAGCCTCAGGATCACGTCGTCGAGGTCGCTGTGCTCCATCTCGAGGTCGTGGAGGCGGCCCGCGATCAGCGATTTTTCGTCTTCCGTAAGAGGCAGTTCCGTCACTTGGCCTCGACCGTGGAAAGCGTGAAAAACTCCCACTGCAGTCCGCCAATCGTATCTCTATACTCCCAGCTCCGAAAGGCCCAACAGACCAATAACAGGGCTCCCCGAATGCGCCGCAACGACTATGACGTGACCGATTCCGTCCGGACGACCGATCCGGCGGCCGTCGGGGCCGAGGTGCTGCGCATCTACCGGGGGATCTACAACGGCACGCCTGTGCCGGAGCTCGAGCGGGCGTTCCCGGACACCGCCGACCTGTACGCGGGCCGCCACCCCGACTACCAGCCCTGCGACACCGAGTACCACGACATCCAGCATGTCATGGACGTGACCCTCGCCATGGCGCGGCTGATGAACGGCTATGACAAGGCGCGGCGCAATGGCGACGCGAAATTGCCGCGCGACGTGTTCGTCGTCGGCACGCTCGCCGCCCTGTATCACGACTTCGGCTACCTGCGCCGGCGCCACGACCACCGCCACCGCTTCGGCGCGGAGTACACGCTGACTCACGTTTCGCGCGGCGCCGCTTATCTGCGGCGCTATGTGAGCGAGCTCGGCCTGGATTCCCTCGCGCCGATTGCCAGCCGCCTGGTGCACTACACCGGCTACGAGCGGCCCGCGGAAACGATCCGCGTCTCCGACCGGCTGCTGCGCCGCGTCGGCCAGATGCTCGGCACCGCGGACATCATCGCGCAGATGTCGGACCGCTGTTACCTCGAGAAATGCCGCGATCGCCTCTTCCCCGAGTTCGTCCTCGGCAACCTCGCCGGCCGCAAGCGCGCCGGCAGCCGCTCGCTGCCGCACTTCGCCTCGGGCGCGGAGCTGGTGCAGAAGACGCCGAATTTCTACCAGGGGGCGCTCAAGCGCCTCGACCTTCAGCTCGCGCGCGCCTACGAGTACGCGGCGCGGCATTTCGACGGGCCGAATCCTTATCTCGACGAGATGCGCAAGAACGTGACCTACGCCGAAGCGGTCGCCGCCGACCCCGCCGAGGGGCTGCGGCGCCAGCCTCCAAGCACGCTCGCTCCGGAGGTCAAGCCCTACCCGAAGGACCTAATGAAGCTGTGAGGGGCGGAAGTACTCGACGCGGTCGACCGAGCGCACCGAGACGTCCCTGAGCTGCACCCCGTGCAATACGCGCAACGGCACTTCGACGCCCGCCGGGCCGCGCGACCATATGAGCCGGTAGAAATCGGCGAGCGTCGTCACTTCCTCGCCGCCGACCGCCAGCACGATGTCGTCCCTGCGCAGCCCCGCGCGCTCCGCCGGGCCTTCGGGCGACACGCGCGAGACGAAAACCCGCCCGTGCACCTCATCGGCGTTGACGCCGAGCCATGGCCGCGCCGGGCCGCTGCGCCTGCCCGACTTCTTCAGGTCGGCGAGGATCGGCTTGAGCAGCTCGACCGGCACGAACACATTCCCCGGATTCTGCGTGCCATCGCCGCCCGCGTCCGCGACGACGAGCGAGCCGATGCCGAGTAGCTCGCCGTGCGCGCCGATCAGCGGCGCGCCGGACCAGGCATCCACCGGCGGGTAGGTAAAAATCGCCGAGTCGAGCCGGTACTCCCAGCTGCCGGTGAACGGCCGGCGGGAGACGACGTAGACCAGGCTCGCGCCCTCCCGCTCGGAGCTCGTCGCCACGAGCGCCGGCTCGCGCTCGACGATGCCCGAGGAGTCGCCGAGCGCCAACGGCTTGCCGGCGAGCGGCGCGGCGAGCTTGAGAAGCCCGAAGCCCGAGACGTGGTCGTATCCGGCCAGCGTCGCGGGCACCACCTTGCCGTCGGCGCCGGTGACTTCGATCGCCTCCGACTCGATGACGAGATAGCCGATGGTGAGCACGTAGTCCTGGCCGATCAGCGCGCCGGCGCCGTGCCGTTCGGCTCCGAGCGTGGCCGCGCTGCGCGCGTTGGGCAGCGCCTTCGCGGAAATGCCGACGACCGCCGAAAGCGTTTCCTCCGGCGAGTCCGCGGCGGGCGCCGCCGGCGCGACAAGCGCGAGTACGAAAGTGATCAGGCATGCACGCACGCGGGGCCTCCTCGAAGGCGCGGACTATGATGGCGATGATGCGCCTGCTCAGCTGGAACGTGCAATCGTGCCGCGGCATGGACGGGAAAGTCGACGCCGCGCGCACCGCCGCCGAGGCCCGGCGCCTGGCCGACCCCGACGTCGCCTGCCTGCAGGAGATCGATTCCGACGCGCTGCTGCACGCGCTGCCTGAATACCAGTCGGCGTGGGCTTCCGGGGTCGACGTTCCGGGCGAGAAGGGGCGCTTTCGCTTCGGCAACGTCATCCTGACGCGCTATCCCGTCGGCCGCATCCTGCGCCACTCGCTGCCCTGGCCCGCGTCGCCGGATACGCCGAGCATGCCGCGCGTCGCGGTCGAGGCGGTCGTCGACGCGCCCTTCGGCGCGTTGCGCGTGATCACGACGCACCTCGAGTACTACTCGAGCGGCCATCGCAGCCTGCAGATCGATTCCCTGCGGCGCATATTCGAAGAGGGGAAGGCGAAGCGGATGGCGACCAGCGAGGACGGGCCATTTCGCAGCTTCCCGCGCCCGGCGGGCGCGATCCTGTGCGGCGACTTCAACCTGAAGCCGGACGACCCGCTGCACGACTGGATCCAGCAGATCGGCCTGGTCGATGCATGGCAGGCGCTGCATCCGGGCGAACCGCATCCGCCGACCTTCCGCGTGCACGAGGCAAAGGAGGCGCCCTACTGCTGCGACTTCGTGTTCGTCACGCCGGACCTGGCGCCGCGCCTGCGCTCGATCCGCGTCGACGGCGCGACGCAGGTTTCCGACCACCAGCCGGTGATCATCGAGCTCGGCTAGCTGCGCAGTCGTTTCTCGAGGATCGCGCGCAGCGCCTCGATGCGCTCGCGGTTGACGCCGAAGTCGCGGCGGCCCAGGCGCGAGGCCGAGCGCACATGCACCACCCCCTTCGCCGGATCGACCAGGAACTCGACGTCGTCGACGAAGCCCATCAGCTTGCTCTTGAACTCGGCGTACAGATAGTCGGGCTCGACGCGTACCACCGTGGTGCGCGGCATCGATTCGACGGCTTTCCTGATCGCGGCGATCGGCGCGCCCTTGAGCGCGATCGGCGCGATGTAGTGCTCCTCGTCCTTCGGATCGGCCTGCGACGAGACGCAATTCGGCGTGCTCTTGCACGGGGCGAGGCGGCCGTCGGTGTAGCCGAGGTTCTGCGGGCGCTTGCCGGCGAACATGGTGTCTCCGTGGGTGAGCGCGGTGTGCGCCGCGACGCCCGCCGCGGCGCCGGCGGCGAGCAGGCATGCAGCAAGAAGCAGTCGCTTGAATGCTAACATCGGCGCGAGCCTATCGTACCCGGGGAGGAAGCCTCATGCAGATCAGTGCGCAGCAGCTTGCCGAACTCCTTGCGGGCGTCGCGCGCGCGCAAGCTGCCATCGTCAACGGGCTGGAGAACGAGCTCGCCGGAGTGCGCAGCGGGCGCGTCATCCCCGCGCTGCAGAACGTCGCGCACCTGCGCGACCATCCGCAGCCGACGCTGACCGACCTGCCGGTGCGGGTCGTGCTCGCATCGCTGGGGCGCACCGGCGGCCCCGACATCGCCGCGATCGCCGCCGACCTCGAGCGCCTGTGCGGCGGCGAGGCGCCGGGCGGCGCGGCGATGGACTTCACCAAGCCCGCCTAGAAGTCCTTCGGCTCCTTCGGGAACGACGGGTTGCGCTTCTCGCGCAGCGCGGCGAGCCCTTCCTTCACCTCGGGCCCGGTAAAGCCCATCATTTCCATCGCGAGCGAGGCGTCGAACGACGGCCCCGCCATGCGCAGCCAGTTGTTGAGCGAGTACTTGGTCCAGCGAATCGCGGTCTGGGGCCCCGCGGCAATCTTGCGCGCCACCTCGAGCGCCTTCTGCTGCAGCTCTTCCTGCTCGCAGGCAAGGGAAACCAGTCCGAGGCGCTCGGCTTCCTCGCCGCTCACCGTGTCGCAGGTGAGGAGGTAGTACTTCGCCTTCGCCATGCCGCATAGCAGCGGCCAGATGATCGCAGCATGGTCGCCTGCCGCCACGCCGAGGCGGGTATGGCCGTCGATCAGGCGCGCGTTCTTCGCCGCGATCGAAATATCGGCGAGCAGCGCCGCCGCGAGCCCGGCGCCGACCGCCGGACCGTGGATCGCGGAGATGATGACCTTCGAGCAGTTGATCATGTTGTAGACGAGATCGCGCGCCTCGCGCCAGACGCGCGCGCGCGCCTCGAAGCTGCCGGTCATGTCCTCGACCATCGCCATGTCGCCGCCGGCGGAAAAGCCCTTGCCGGCGCCGCGCAGGATGGCGACGCGCGCCTCCGGGTCGCGGTCGACGTCGAGCCAGATGCGCGCCATCTCGCCGTGCGCGCGCGCCGTGGCGACGGCGAGCTTGCCCTCCTCGCCCATGACGATCTCGAGGATGCCGGGCTCGAGCCGGCGCACCTTCAGGTCCTGGTACGAGGAATAGTCCATCGGCTCATTCTACAATTCGAGGATGCCCGTCACTTACCAGGATGTCGCCGCCGCGCACGAGCGAGTCAGGCCGCACGCCGTCCGCACGCCGGTGCTGAGCTCCGCCGCAATCGACGCCATGACCGGCGCGCAAGTGTTCTTCAAGTGCGAGAACCTGCAGAACATGGGCGCGTTCAAGTTCCGCGGCGCCTACAACGCGCTCTCGCAGCTTTCCGGCGCGGAGAAGTCCCGCGGCGTGATCGCCTTCTCTTCCGGCAACCATGCGCAGGCGGTGGCGCTCGCCGGCCGCATGCTCGGCATCAGGACGACGATCGTCATGCCGGCGGATGCGCCGAAGGTAAAGCTGGAAGGCACGAAGAGCTACGGCGCCGAAATTGTCCTGTATGAAAAAATTGAGGACCGGGAAGCCTTGGCGGAGAAGCTTTGCAAGGAAAGGGATCTCGTGCTGATCCCGCCGTTCAATCACCCGCACGTGGTCGCCGGCCAGGGCACGGCGGCGAAGGAGCTCATCGAGGAGACCGGGCCGCTCGACGTGCTGCTCGTGCCGGTGGGCGGCGGCGGACTGATCTCGGGCTGCGCGATCGCGGCGAAGCACCTTGCACCGAAGTGCAGGGTGATCGGCGTCGAGCCCGCCGCGGGCAACGACGTTTTCCTGTCCTTCCAGAATAAAAAAATAAC
>Ga0068871_100004133_pt1 | contig 10041 bp, 10 predicted proteins | sample KBSMisM72_FD_72750 | JGI IMG/M metagenome (GOLD analysis project Ga0068871, IMG submission 72750) | Miscanthus rhizosphere microbial communities from Kellogg Biological Station, Michigan, USA - KBS Miscanthus M7-2 | ecosystem: Host-associated > Plants > Roots > Rhizosphere > Soil ...
CGAATCTTGAAAAATGGAAGAGCGGTTACCCCTCCAGCGAGTACGCCGACCAGCGCCTCAAGATTTACCTGATCACCTACCAGCAGATGAACAATCATCGCGCTGCCTTCGATACCGCCACCGAGATTCTGAAAACCGAACCCAACGACGCCGCTTCCATTCAAGAGATCCTGGGATTCGTTCGCGCCCTCATGCCGCAGCAGGCCAACGCCACGCTTTCCGCCCAGAATAAGGCCGATTTGGACACCGCCGAAAAAGTTGCCCGCGCCCTGCTAGCCAACCCCGATGCGATCTATGGCGCCGACAAGAAACCGCAAGGCGTAGCGGACGACGCCTGGGCCAAGACCAAGCCTACGATGGTCAACTTCGCCCAGTTCACCCTGGGCTACATCGGCGTCACCCAAAAGGACACCGCCAAGGCCGAGGCGGAATTGATGAAGACCTTGCAAGCCGACCCGGGCAACGCGCAGGCGTCCTACATGCTGGCTGGCGTTTTACTGGCGCAGCAGAAGGAACACATCGAGAAGATGTCGCTGGCGCTATTCGAGTACGGCCGCGCCTCTGGCTATGAAGGCCCCGGCGCCCTGGACGCCAACACCCGCAAGTCTATCGACGGCTTCCTCGGCAAGGCCTACAACACCTATCACGGTTCCGCGCAAGGCCTGGACCAAGTGAAGACCATGGCCAAGGCGGCGGCGCTGCCGCCAGCCGATTTCCATATTAAGAGTACGGTTGAAATCGCCACGGAAGAGGAAGCCAAGCGTCAGGCCGCTGCCAAGGAAAACCCGATGCTGGCCTTCTGGAACGACATCAAGGAAGGCGTGACTCAGTCCGACGCCGCGAAAGCCGGAGAATATTGGGACGCCATGAAAGGCGCCGCGCTGCCTGGTGATAAAGTACCGGGCGGTAAATTCAAGGGCAAACTTATTTCCGCCACTCCCGAGACTCGCCCCAAAGAACTCAAGATCGCTGTAGAAAAGCCGGATGTCGCAGATGTCACTTTGGTGCTTGAAGAACCCCTCCCCGGTAAAATGGATCCCGGTGGGGATATTTCCTTCTCCGGCACTGCGGAGGCCTTGAGCAAGGACCCCTACATGATCACCTTTAAGGTGGATAAGGACGACATCGACGGTTGGACCGGCAAAGGTCCCGCCGGCCCCCCGCGCGCACCCGGCGCCACCAAGAAGGCCGCTCCTAAGAAGCAGTAGCGCTCACTTCACTTCCGAATTACAACGCGCTCCCGGAGGCACCCCTCCCGGAGCGCGTTACATTTTGTAGCGGCCCATATCCTCATCGTTCAGATTTTCGAGCCACCGCCGCAACTCTTCATTGCTGCCGACTTCCGCGACCGCCGCCACCGTCTTCGACGTGCTCAGCACCGTCTCTTCCACGTAGATGGGGCAGTCCAGACGCAGCGCAATCGCCAGCGCATCGCTCGGCCGCGAGTCGATCGAGATCATCTCCCCGTTGCGCTCCAGCCAGATCACTGCGTAGAAAGTGTCTTCCTTCAAATCGCTCACCACCACTTTCTTCACGCCGGCTTCCAGACCGAACAGCAGGTTGCGAATCAAGTCATGCGTCATGGGCCGCGGCGTCGCCACTTTTTCGATTTCAAGCGCGATGGCGTTGGCCTCATAAACGCCCACCCAGATCGGCAGGATCGCCATGCCATTTACGTCCTTCAATACCACGATAGGCATGTTCGTAACCGGGTCCACCATCAATCCCCTGATTTTCATCTCGACTTCCATAACGCCTCCCTAACTGACGTACTCGCCAACCAGCGAATTGGCCCCTGAACGCGTAACCCGGACATCTACATACTTGCCTACCAACTTGTCATCGGCCGTTGGATGCAGAAAATTCAGAGTCTTGTGCTGCGAAGTCCGCCCGATCCACTGCCCCGTAGCTTTGTTGAAACCCTCGACCAGACACTCCTCGACCGTCCCCACGTAAGCCGCATTGCGCCGGATCTGAATCTGCCGCTGATGCTCCTGCACGATGCCCAATCGCCGCGTCTTCTCGTCTTCGGAAATGTGATCCCCCAGCGCCAGCGCCGACGTATTCGGACGCCGCGAATACTTAAAGCTAAAAATCGCATCGTACTCGACTTCCGTCAGCAACTCCAGCGTCGCCTCGAGATCCTCTTCCGTCTCGCCCGGAAATCCCACGATGATGTCGCTGGTGATCGCAATCGGCCGCCGCGAGCTCTTCATCCAGGCAATCCGCTGCATGTACTCTTCCCGCGTGTACAGCCGCTGCATCGCGTCTAACATCTTTGTCGATCCGGACTGCACCGGCAGATGCACATGATTGCACAATGCCGAATTCGCTTCAATCGCATCCACAATCGGCTTCACGAAATCCCGCGGATGCGAAGTCGTGAACCGTACCCGCCGGATGCCCTCCACACGCCCGACCTCATCCAACAACTTCGCGAAATCCCAGCCCGCCACCGACGGATCTCTGTAACTGTTTACGTTCTGCCCCAGCAATTGGATCTCGCTGTACCCCATCGCCGACAACTGCGCCGCCTCAGCGATCACCGACGCGCTGGTCCGGCTGCGCTCCGGCCCGCGCGTGAACGGCACCACGCAATAGGCGCACTTCTTATCGCACCCTTCGATAATCGTGATGTAAGCCCGATGCGGATTATCACGCCGCGTCATGGGAGTATCGAAGGTCTCGTCCGTATCCAGACTCAGCCCCGTAACGCGCCGGTTCCCCGCCTCCAGTTGCACCAGCATCTGCGGCAGTTGATTGTAGCTAGCCGACCCGCACACCATGCTCACATGCGGAGCCTTCTCGAAAATCTTCTCGCCCTCCTGCTGCGCCACACACCCCAGCACCGCGAAAGTCTTGCCCTTGCCGTCGCGCTTGAACTGGTCCAGCCGGTGAAACACCTTCTGCTCGGCCTTATCGCGAATGCTGCAGGTGTTGTAAAACACCAGCTCGGCGTCATCCGGAGTTGGTACCTGCGCGTAACCCTGGTTGAGCAGCGTGCCCACGACTTTTTCCGAGTCATGCGCATTCATCTGGCAGCCGAAAGTCTCGATGTAAAACGTCTTCACCTGACAGTCATTGTAACGTGACCGGCAATCTAAGGTGTTTCGCGTATTGAAACGGCGCGGGATTCAGCCTAGCCTGAAATCGTGAAGTACTGTCTCTACTCCCTACTCTGCGCCGGATTGGCCGCGGGCCAATCCACCACTGCTTTGCTGACTCCCGATCTCAACGGCCGCACCGTCCAGAGCGCCATCTACACCGCCACCGACGGGGATCGCACCGAACTCAACCAATCTATCAACGGACGCACCGTGCCCCTGCAGAAAAGCGATACGCGCACGCTCAGCGAGAATGCCAGTGGGAAAACCACGGAAACCATCATCCGCAAATACGACGCCACCGGCCAACTGGTATCCACCGAGCGCATCGTCATCGAAACGCAGAAGCGCCCCGACGGCGCGCTCGTAAACGCCACCACTTACCGCAGTGACGTGAACGGACAGATGCGGGAAGCCGAGCGCCGAACCATTGAATCCCAGGCCCAGGGCCCCACGTCGACCACCAACATCACCGTCTCGCGCCCCGGGTTGAGTGGTTCCTTTGATGTTGCCGAGAAACGCAACATCCTCACCACTGCCGACGGTAAAACGGTGCGGGAGACGGAATCGGTGCAGCGTCCTTCAGGATCCGGTCAATTCGCCGAAGTGGCGCGCGAAGTTCGCGAGCAGGGTACGGCCGACGGTAAGTCCACCGCCGTCACCGCCAGCTACGAACCCGACTTCACTGGAAAGATGAGTCTGATCCGCCAGCAGGTCGCCACCACCACGAAAGCCGCGGACGGTTCCATGGTCACCGAACTGGACCTCTACGCACCCGCTCCTTACGGCGTCGCCCGCGAGAACAATCCCACTCCCAAGCTCAGGGAGCAGAATGTAATCGTGCGGCGCGCAAAGAACGGCGTAGTCACGGAAACCACCACTGTGAGCCGGCCGACTCTGCAGGACCTCAACCGCCTCGTGGTCGCGGGCCCCCCCTCCGAGCTGGTGTGCTCCGGTAACTGTCCAATCACCTTACAGCCCCAACAGTAGGACGGGCCCACGGCCTGTCATTCGCGTCTAAACCGCGATCTCCCGCAAAAAACTCGCACCCGTCACAATACTTGTCCCGAAATTCTCGGCTACCGTTTGCCCGATATCCGCCAGCGACCCCCGCACACCCAGGTTGACTCCAGCCCGCGCCGAGCGCCCGTAAGCCAGCACCGGAACATATTCCCGGCTGTGATCCGTCGACGCCGTAGTCGGATCGCACCCGTGATCCGCAGTCAGAATCACCAGATCGTCCGCACCCAGCTTCGCATCCAGCGCCGGCAGCCAGCCGTCCACCTCTTCCAGCGCCCGCGCATAACCCTCGACATCGTTGCGATGCCCGTACAGCATGTCGAAGTCCACCAGATTGACGAAGATCAACCCCCGGTTAAGGTCATCCATCGCCGCCAGAGTCTTGGCCATCCCATCCGCGTTAGTCTTGGTCTTGACCTGCTCGCCAATCCCCCGCCCCAGAAACACATCGAAGATCTTGCCGACGCTATAGACCTCAACCCCTCGCGCCTGTAGCTGATCGAGCAGCATCCCCTTCGGCGGAGGCACCGCATAATCATGCCGATTGGAAGTGCGCGTGAACGCTCCCGGCTCGCCCACAAACGGCCGCGCAATCACCCGCCCCACCTCATAAGGACCCCGCAGAATATCCCGCGCCGTCTCGCACATCTTGTACAACTCGAACAGCGGAATCACTTCCTCGTGCGCCGCGATCTGGAATACGCTGTCCGCCGATGTGTACACAATCGGTGACCCCGTCCGCACATGCTCCTCGCCCAACTCCTTGATGATTTCCGTTCCCGACGCCGCCTTGTTGCCGATCGCCCGCCGCCCGATGCGCGTCTCAAACGGCTCCATCACCTCGCGCGGAAACCCCTTCGGGAACAGCGGAAACGGTTTCGCCAAATGAATCCCCGCCATCTCCCAATGCCCGGTAGTAGTGTCCTTGCCAGGCGAAGCCAGCGTGCACTTCCCGTAAGCCGCGGCAGGCGCAGCCACCGCCGCCAGTCCCATCAGAGAACGAATATTTGCCAGCCCCAGCCGGCACAAATTCGGCAGCTTCAAAGCCCGCTGCCGCGCAATGTTGCCGAGCGTGTCGCTGCCCTTATCGCCGTAAGCCTCCGCGTCCGGCATCTCGCCAATCCCAACACTATCGAGCACAATCCAGATCACCCGTCCGAAGCCCAATTATTTCTCCCCATCCGCCAGCGCCGCTCGAATCCGCGCCGTCAATTGATCCACAAAAGTGTCCCGCGTGAAACCATTCATCCGGCTCACCAGCCGGCCCTGCTTATCCGCAATCATCGTCGACGGAATGGAATTGATAGTCAGCAGCCGTACCAGTCCGTCGTCGAAAAACACGTTCCCGCTCCAATGCTGCGCCTCCAGAAACGGCGGAACCAGTCCGCGGTCCTCATCCGTATTCACCGACAAAAACACCACGTCGTCGCGCTCCCGGAAGCGCTGCTTCACTTCCTCGTAAAGCGGATGCTGAGCCCGGCAAGGCACGCACCACGTAGCCCAGAAATCGAAGATCAGGACCTTCCCACGCATGGTCTTCAGATCCAACTTGCCTCCGCTCAAAGCCCCCAGCGTAAACTTCATCGGGTCGGTAACACCGAAGTTCGGGTCCAGCTTGCGCAGTTCGCTTTCGCGCTTACTCACAACCTCCGCAGTCCGGTCATAAGCGGCCAGAATCTCATCGCCGAGCCCTTTCTCCGACCCCTCATGCTGCTTGCGATACATCTCGCCCAAGTACGTGCGATCCGTCCGGCGCTGCTCATCGCTAGCCCGCGCGTCTTCGATCATCAACGCGTCCGCCAGCCGCGCAATCGCTTCCTCGTGCTTACCCTGCGACTCCAGCGCCTCCGACCAAGCCCGCGCCGAAGCCTCGTCAGGATAAGCAATGTACGCCAGCGCCGCCCTGCGCCGGGCTTCATCAAAATCTCCCAAGACCCGGTACGCTTTCGCCTGATACAGCAACGCCCGCGCCAGCGAACGATCATGTTCTTCCTGGTTCCGCACTGGATCGAACCCACTCACCACCGGCACGCGAATCACATAAGCCTCGAAACGTTTCGCATAATCCAGCGCCCGCGTAGCGTTGTCTTTTCCCCCGGCATCGAGCAGCGCCCGCGGAACCCGGTCGAGCAAAGTGACATCGTTAGGCATGGTCATCAGCACCGGCTCGCCATATTTAACGATGCGTTCGTCATCGCGAGTCTCCACCGCCGCCTTCGCCAGCAAATTGAAAATCTCCGGACGCAGCGGCGTGTTCGGGTACTTGCGCAGGTGCGTCTCCAGCGCCCGGATCATGTCGAAGCCGCTAGTATTCGCTTCCTCGACAGCCACCGCCAGCTCATGCTTCTCCGCGTCTGAAGCCACCGGCGCCTGCGCCAGCGCCGACACACAGAGAAGTACCAGCCCGATCCCGCGTTTCATGCTGACTTTATTTTAAGCCCGGACGGCGCCCGGACTACTTCGACGACGTCGCCCGAATCGCATCCGCAATCTGCGCCGCCCGCTCGCGCGCCATGTGGATGTAAACCTCGTCCTTGGCCACCTGATCTAGCAGCGGCAGAAATTGTGCCGTCGCCACCAGCCGCCTGTTATCCCACAAGCCCTGAATCTTGAGAACCGCCGCATTCACTCCCAACCGGTCATGCCGCGCCGCCCGCCGCAGCTCGAGCAGGGTCCGCAAGCTCTCCGAGATTCGCTCGAAGCGGTCGGTCAGCAGCTTGGCATCCTCGCTAGAAGAGTAGTTAAACTTCGCCTCCCCGCGATCCCCGCCCGCTTCCCAGCGCAGCGTCTTCTGCCCCATGTTCGCGACCTTCAACCCGGATTCGAGCGGCCTCTTAAAATGATCCAGCCGCTCCGCCAAATCGAACATCTCGCTGGTCGCACCGCTCTCCAGTTGGAATTTCTCAGCATTGTCCGGATCCTCGGACTCGTTGTAGGTTGCGTCGCCTGTCCGCTCCACGGTAATCGCAAAAAACGCCGGCACCGAACCCGGAAACGCTCTGCTGAAAGTAATACGCGGAGCGTCCGCCCCCCAAGCCGCCGCAGCCGCCAGCAACAGCCCCACCGCGAACTTCATCGAACCGCCCCAGCAATCTTCACCGGCGTGGCTTTCCAGCGCGTAGCGTGGCAAATCGCCACCGCCAGCGCATCCGCCGCGTCTTCCGATTCGATAGTCTGCCCCGTGAGTGTCCGCACCATCAATTGCACCTGGCTTTTCTCCGCGCGTCCGTAGCCTACCACGCTCGATTTTACCGACAGCGGGGAGTATTCGCCCAACAGCACTCCGGCTTCCGCGATCGCCGCCAGCACCACCCCGCGCACATGCGCCAGCTTCAACGCCGTCTTCACGTTCTGCGAGTAGAATACTTCCTCGACCGCTGCCGCCTCCGGAGCATGCTGCACCAGCAGCACTCTCAACGCGATCCCTACCGCCGCCAGCCGTTCGCAAAGCGCGTCCTTAGACGAAAGAGAAATCACCCCGTGCGCGATCACCGCGTGCCGGCGCCCGTCGCTTTCGATCACGCCCCACCCGGTGCGCTCCGTCCCGCAATCGATGCCCAGCACCCGCATGAACCGCCCCTTTTATGCCAGCGCTTCCATGTCCTTTTCGTCGACATCGAAGTTGGAATACACGTTCTGCACGTCGTCGTGTTCTTCCAGCAGCTCGCTCAGCTTCAGCATCCCCGAAGCCGTCTTGCCTTCGAGCTTCATCAGGTTTTTCGGAATCATCGCGATCTCCGCCGACTCCGTGGGAATCCCCGCCTTCTGAATCGCCTCGAGCACCTGCACGTGCACCTCGGGAGCCGACAGCACTTCCCAACTGCCGTCCTCCTGCCGCAAATCGTCCGCGCCCGCGTCGAGCACCAGCGCCATCAACTCATCCTCGCCCGGAGCTTTCTCCGCGTCGAGAATAATCTGGCTCTTGCGCTCGAACATCCAAGCCACGCTGCCCTGCTCTCCCAGGTTCCCGCCGTTCTTGGAAAACATATGGCGGATCTCGCTCACCGTGCGATTGCGATTGTCAGTAGCCGTAGCCACCAGCACCGCCGCACCGCCCGGCCCGTAGCCCTCGAACATGATCTCATCGATCTGCCCGCCCTCGAGCTCGCCCGTGCCGCGCATGATGGCCCGCTTGATGTTGTCAGCCGGCATGGAGACGTTCTTGGCGTCATTGATAGCCGTGCGCAGCCGCGGATTCCCGTCCGGGTCCCCCCCGCTACGCGCCGCAATCGTGATTTCCTTGATGATTTTCGTAAACTGCTTGCCGCGCTTAGCGTCGGTAGCAGCTTTCTTGTGCTTAATCGTTGCCCATTTGGAATGACCGGACATTACAGACCTCTAACGTTTTAACGGATTCTAAGGGCCGCGAACCGCCCAACTCTCTAAGATACCAGATCCTCAGCTATGCCTTATAAGGAAACCGCTCCACCTCACGCATGCACTGCGCCAGCGCCGAGAGCAGCGTTTGCCCCCACCCCACCGGCGTGTAAGGCGCGACTCCCTGATTCGTCTGCTTATCCGCCTGCGCAAAATAACTCATCGCCGGATCCTTGGGAGTCAGAAACTGCTTGACGGTGATGGTGAATTCCACCGGCCCGCCCTCTTGCTGCTTGAGCATCGAAAAATGATGCACCAATGCCAACTGCTGTTCCTCATTCGCCTGCGCAAACTCCCACTCACTCATATGTTTTCTCCCTGATCGGGGACACTTCGCGAAGTGTCCCCGCGCTAACAACCAAAAGTTAAGCGTTCACCCGCGGCATATGCGGCGCCGGATAGCGCGTCCCCGCCGTCGCCCCCACCGGAAACGCCGCGCTGATCTCCTGCAGTTCCGCCGCGCTCAGCGCAATGTCCACCGCCGCGATATTCTCTTCCAGATACTTCCGCCGCTTGGTCCCCGGAATCGGTACGATGTCATCCCCCTGCGCCAGCACCCAAGCCAGCGCGAGTTGCGCAGGCGTAACGCCCCGCCGCTTGGCAATGCCTCTAAGCGCCTCCACCATTCGAATATTGGCGTCGAAATTCTCCCCTTGAAAACGAGGCATGTCCCGCCGCCGATCCCCCTCCGGAATCTCCCCCGGCGCACTCCACACGCCACTCAAAAACCCACGCCCCAGCGGACTATAAGGCACCAGCGCCACCCCCAGCCGCCGGGCAGCCCCAAGATTCCCCTGCGTTTCGACATCGCGCGTCCACAGAGAATACTCGCTCTGCAGCGCCGCAATCGGATGCACCTTCGAAGCGCGCTCCAGCGTAGCCGCCGACGCCTCCGACAGCCCCAAGTACCGCACCTTCCCGGCCTTGATCAGATCCGCCATCGCGCCGACGGTATCCTCAATCGGCGTCTCAAAATCCACCCTGTGCTGGTAATACAAATCGATGGTATCGACCCCCAACCGCTTTAGACTAGCGTCGCAAGCACTGCGCACATATTCCGGCTTCCCGCTGATCCCCACAAACTGCCCCGCAGCGTCACGAATGTTAGCGAACTTAGTTGCCAGGAACACGCGCCCGCGCTTCCCCTTGAGCCATCCGCCCAGTAGTTCTTCGTTGGTGTACGGTCCGTAAACGTCCGCGGTGTCGTAGAAATCGACGCCCAACTCCAGCGCCCGGTCGAGCGTCGCGAGCGATTCCCGGTCATCGCGCCCCGAGTAAAACTCGCTCATCCCCATGCAGCCCAAACCAATAGCGGAAACCTCGGGCCCGCCCGCTCCCAACCGGCGCTTCTTCATATTGGTTTATTGTAGCGGTTTGGCTTCGAAAAGCCTGGGATCGACGCGCTGAAATCCCGCGCCGTTCTCCACCAGCACCCGGAACTGCTTCGCCCCCGGCTCAAACGCGCCCTGGAAATGCCCCGGCGAATCCGCGTCGGCTTCGAGTGACAAGGTCTGCAGCGCCTCGCCCAGCGGTCCGATCA
>Ga0068871_100004135_pt1 | contig 10039 bp, 6 predicted proteins | sample KBSMisM72_FD_72750 | JGI IMG/M metagenome (GOLD analysis project Ga0068871, IMG submission 72750) | Miscanthus rhizosphere microbial communities from Kellogg Biological Station, Michigan, USA - KBS Miscanthus M7-2 | ecosystem: Host-associated > Plants > Roots > Rhizosphere > Soil ...
TCAGCGGCAAGGTCAACTGGGTGCAGATTGATATCGACGCCGCCGCCAAGGACGCCGACCATATGATCGGCGCCGCAGAGCGATTCCATCTCGCGATGGCGCGGCAGTAAAGAGGAGTTAAGGACATGAGCAAGGGTAAAGGCAAGAAGAATACGACGAGCACCCGGCAGCAGGCGAAGACTGAAACGCGCCGACAAACCGGGATACTGTCCGACATCCTTCCGCTGCCCGATCCCCGGTTTCGCGGGCGCATCGGCAACACGTACGCCGACTCCGAGGCGGACCTCATTTCACTGCCAACGGCGCCGGCGGGTGCGCCCAACGTGCTGCTGATCGTGCTCGACGACGTCGGTTTCGGTCAGACAAGCACCTTCGGCGGACCGGCGAACACGCCGACATTGCAGAAGCTGGCCGACGAGGGACTGCGCTACAACCGCTTCCATACAACGGCGCTTTGCTCGCCGACGCGGGCCGCGATGCTATCGGGCCGCAACCATCACTCCGTCCACACTGGTGTCATCACGGAGATGGCAACGGGCTTTCCCGGTTACGACGGTACCTGGCCGAGGGAGGCGGCGAGCGTTGCCGAAACCCTCAAGGCGAACCAATACAGCACGGCCGCCTTCGGCAAGTGGCACAACACCCCAGACCACGAGCTGAGTGCCGCAGGCCCCTTCGATCGTTGGCCGGTTGGAAAGGGCTTTGATTACTGGTACGGATTCCAGGGAGGAGAGGCGAGCCAATGGCACACGCCACTCTTCGAGAATACGGCGCCGATCGAGCCTCCGCACGACGATCCCGATTGGCATTTCTCGGAAGCCATCGCCGCGAAGGCGATCTCATGGATCAGCCAGCAAAAAGCGGGAGCGCCGGAAAAACCCTTCTTCGTCTACTTCGCGCCGGGTGCCTGCCACAGCCCGCATCATGTGGCGAAGGAATGGGCCGACAAGTACAAGGGAAAATTCGATCACGGCTGGGATCGCCAGCGCGAGATCACCTTTGAGAAACAGAAGAAGCTCGGTCTCGTTCCGAAGAACACGAAGCTCACGCCGCGCCCCGCCTCGATCCCGTCGTGGGCGTCGCGTTCGGCGGACGAGAAGCGCCTCTACGCGCGGATGCAGGAGGTCTTTGCCGGCTTCCTGGAGCATGCCGATACCCAGATCGGCAAGGTCGTGGATGCCATCGAGCGTATGGGACTTCGCGACGACACGCTGATCATCTACGTCGTCGGCGACAACGGTCCGAGCGGCGAAGGCTCGCTCACCGGCACGCTCAACAACATGAAGACGCAGCTCGGCCTCCTTGACGATGTGCCGTCCATGCTCGAGCACATCGACGAGCTCGGCGGGCCGTTGCACGAGAACCACTACCCGGTCGGGTGGTGCTGGGCAGGATCGTCGCCCTTCCAGTGGATGAAGCAAGTGGCCTCGCATTTTGGAGGGACGCGCAACGGCCTGGTCATGTCGTGGCCGAAAGGCATCGCCGATCGCGGCGGCATGCGCTCGCAATTCCACCACTGCATCGACATCGCGCCCACGATCCTTGAAGTGGCGGGCGTGCCCGAGCCGCGTGAGGTGAACGGCGTGCCGCAAAAACCGATCGAGGGCATCAGCATGGCGTATACGTTCGCGGACAAGGGCGCGCCCGGCCGGAGAGTCACGCAGTACTTCGAGATGCTCGGCAACCGCGCGCTCTATCACGATGGTTGGGTCGCCGGATGCCTGCACGGCAGGCTGCCCTGGCTCACCTCCGGCGGCGCCAGCTTCGACAACGATACTTGGGAGCTCTACAACATCGAGAAGGATTTTTCGCAGGCCAACGACCTTGCCGCCAAGGAGCCCGCGAAGCTGCGCGAGCTGCAGGATCGCTTCATGGCCGAGGCGGCCAAGTACAACGTGCTTCCGCTCGACGATCGATTCGCCCAGCGCGCCGACCCGAGCCTGCACCCGAGCCATATCCGCGGCAAGACGCGCTTCGTCTATCCCGCAGGCACCATCCGCCTCGGCGAGCGTTCCGCGCCGAACACGAAGAACGTCCACCACACTCTCGCCGCCGAGGTCGAGATTCCGAAGGGCGGCGCCGAAGGCGTGCTCGTCTGCTGCGGCGGCATTTCGGGGGGCTTTTCCCTCTTCATCAAGGACGGCAGGCTTCACTGGGAGCACAACTACTACAACGAGGTCCATTATCGCGCGTCGTCGACGGAGAAGATTCCACCCGGGCACCATGTGCTGTCCGCGGAAGTGAAGGTCGACAAGGAAGGCGAGTTCGGCGGCGGCGGGAAGGTGACCCTTCGCCTGGACAAAAAGAAGGTGGGCGAAGGCCGTTTCGAAAAGCAGGTTGCCGGATATTTCACCGTCAACGAAACCTTCGATGTCGGCTGCGACACGGTCTCGCCCGTCTCGGACCGGTACGAATCGCCGTTCGCCTTTACCGGCACGATCATCAAGGTGATGGTGGATATCAGTGAGGCGACGTTCGAGGAGCTTGCGGAACAGCACGAGGCGCGCGCACGGCTCGCGATGGCGACCCAGTGAGTCACGTTCTCGATCGAAGGAGCTTTGTGCTCGGCGCAACGACGCTCGCTGCGGTATCCGCACTGGGAACGCGATCGGGGGTTGCGGTCGCCCAGTCACCGGCGCGGACGCCGAATGCGACAGCGAGCAACAGCAAGAAGCCCAACATCCTGTTCATCCTGAGCGATAACGTAGGTTATGGCGTGCCGTCCTGCTACAACGGCGGCATCCTCGATACGCCGACTCCGCGCATCGATCAGCTCGCGGCCGAGGGCCTGCGGCTGACGAATTTCAACGTCGAAAACCAGTGCACGCCGAGCCGTGCGGCGCTGCTGACCGGGCGTCTGCCGATCCGCAGCGGCATCGGCAAGGCGATTGCGGCCGGTGCGCCGGGCGGGTTGCATCCCTGGGAGATCACGCTGGCGGAGATGCTGGGCGAGGCCGGTTATCGCACGGCGATCTTCGGCAAATGGCACCTCGGAGCAGGCGAGGGACGCCTGCCGACCGATCAAGGCTTCGACGAGTGGTTCGGCTTCGAGACTACCGACATCATCTACTGGGCCGGGACTCCGGGGACGCCGCTGAAGGATGTGGACCATATCCGAGAAGCCCGGAAAGGCGAAAAGCCGCGCAATGTGCGGGTGTACGACATCGAGACGCGACGACAAATCGACAGGATGATCGCGGATCATGCCGTCGATTACATCGCCAGAAACGGCAAGTCGGACCGCCCGTTCTTCCTGTACGTGCCGTTCGCCTTCGCCCACCATCCGGCGATCGCCCATCCCGATTTCAAAGGCAAGTCCCCCGCAGGCGAGTTCGGCGACAGCCTCCTCGAGCACGACCACAATGTCGGACGTGTTCTCGATGCGCTCACGGCTGCCGGCATCACCGACGACACCGTAGTGGTCTGGGCGAGCGACAACGGGCCGTCACCGCTGCCGACGGTCACGCCCTGGTGGACGATCGGCGATGTCGGTCCGTGGCGCGGCGAGATCGGCACGGTATTGGAAGGAAACATCCGCACGCCCTGCATTGTTCGCTGGCCCGGCAAGATACCCGCGGGACGCGTTAGCAACCAGATCGTCGCCATCGTGGATTTTTTCCCGACCCTCGCCCGTATCGCCGGCGGCAATATCCCGGCCGACCGTCCGATAGATGGCGTCGATCAGGTCGACTTCTTTGCGGGGCGGCAGGAGAAATCCGCCCGCGAGCATGTGCTGCTGTTCCTCGGGCAGAAGCTCATGGCGATCAAATGGCGCAACTACAAGATCCACCTGGACGGTCTCGACCGCGTCGATGGCGCGTTCGAAGACTGGTCGTTCCCGCGAGCGTTCAACCTCGCATCGGATCCGAAGGAGCGCTTCAACATCATCTGGCAGAACACCTGGATCGGCGAGCGAATCGGTCCGTACGTCGTCGCTTATCAGGCGAGCGTTAAGAAATACCCGAACCTTGCAGGGGGGCAGCCCAACGACAAGCCGCCGCGGTACGGAGCAGACGATTCGGGAGCCGAAAGCGGTGCGGAAGGCGTGCAACGAAAGCTGGAATCGATGAAAGAGCATTGAAGCGCCCCCGGAAGGCGCGCGTGGTCGTTTCACCGCGCGCAACGGAGGCGATGTTCGAGAGACTCGAGGAGCACCACGATGAATAACCAGGGTCCGGCTTTGCCGAACGACGGCTCCCAAGAGCGGATGAGCCGCCGCGACTTGCTTCGCTACGGCGTTTCGCTGGTCGCAGCCTCCGCACTCGGCCGCACCGGCACGCTGCTGGCGCAGCAAGCTACGGGCCAAGCGATTGCCGGGTCGGCGGCAAAGCCCAACATCATCTTTATCCTGATGGACAACCTCGGCTACGGCGAGATTGGTTGCTACGGCGGCGGCGCCGTACGCGGCGCGCCGACGCCTCGCATCGACAAGCTGGCGACCGAAGGGACGAGACTCACCAACTTCAACGTCGAGGCGCAATGCACGCCGAGCCGGTCGGCGATCATGACGGGACGCTTTTCCATTCGCTCCGGCACGCATTCCGTGCCGATCGGCGAGGGCCTCGACGGACTTACACAGTGGGAAGTGACCATCGCCAAACTCCTTTCCAGCGCCGGCTACAGTACGGGCCACTTCGGCAAATGGCATTTGGGCAGCGTCGACGGACGGCTGCCGAACGACCAGGGGTTCGACGAGTGGTACGGCATCCCGCGCACGACGGACGAAGCGTTCTGGCCTTCGGAACCCGCGGCCAAGGCGGCGGGCGTTGAGTTCACGCACATCATGGAAGGCCGCAAGGGCGAGAAGAGTCGCGAGCTCGAGGTCTACGACCTGGACCGGCGCCGCCTGATCGACGCGGAGATCACGCGCCGGACCATCGATTTCATGACTCGCAGCGCGCGGTCGGGCAAGCCGTTCTACGCCTATGTGCCGTACACGCAGGTGCACCTCCCCACACTGCCGAATCCGAAATTCGCCGGCAAGACAGGCTATGGCGACTTCCCCGACGCGCTTGGCGAAATGGATGCGCACGTCGGAGAAATCCTCGACGCGATCGATGCGCTGGGCATTCGCGACAACACGCTGGTCATATTCACCAGCGATAACGGGCCGGAAGCGACATGGCCATGGCAGGGCTCGTCGGGGCCTTGGCGCGGTTACTACTTCACGCACATGGAAGGCTCGCTGCGCGTGCCGTTCATCGTCCGATGGCCGGGGAAGATTCCCGCCGGCCGCGCGAGCAACGAGATCGTGCACGAGGTTGACACGTTCACGACCCTTGCCAATCTCGCGCGCGCCCGGGTGCCGCAGGATCGGGCGATCGACGGCATCGATCAGACCGACTTTCTTCTCGGCAGATCGGAGAAGTCCAGCCGCGAAGGATTCCCGGTGTTCGTCGCCGACCGCCTCGAAGCGGTCAAATGGCGGAACTGGAAGATCGTGTTCTATGACGAGCAGCGCGACTGGTGGACCCCGCCGACCAAGCTCGGGTCACCCAAGGCATTCGACCTCATCACCGACCCGAAGGAGGAGTACCCGGCGACGGGGCTTCGCAGCAGCTGGATTGCGGGGCCGGCGATGAAGATCGTCGTCGAGTTCGAGAAAAGCCTGAAAAAGTATCCGCCGATCGCGCCGGGAACGCCCGACCCGTATCGGCCGCCGACATGATGGTGCCGTTACCCGTCATGACACATCTGCTTGCACCACCCAACAGTCTCGGAGCACGACGATGATCGGGCCTGCGGAGATCTTCACCATTTTCTTCGTCACGCTCGGGCCGCTCAAGATCCTCGGCCCGTTCGCGCACAGGACGCGCGCCCTCGACGATGCGACGATGCGCAAAATCGCGATGTGGGCGTTCGTAATCGCGACCGTCGCCATCGTGGTGGGAAGCCTCATCGGCCGAGCGCTCACGGCAAAGTGGCACATTTCGACTGGTTCGCTGCTGATCGCGGCCGGCATTATCTTCTTTCTGGTCGCGCTGAAGCAGCTCATGGAACAGTATGAGCCGCACGCGTCCGAAGCGCCGTCCCCGCTGCCGGCGTCGCCGATGGCGGCAGCGGCACGGCTGCTCTTTCCGATCGTGCTGACGCCGTACGGCATCGCCACGGCGATCGTACTTCTGTCGGCAAGCGGCGAAGCGGAGCGCACCGAGCTCATCATCGCCTTGCTTGTGGCCGTCATGGTCCTCAACCTCCTGGCAATGCTGTTTGCCCGCAAGATTCTCGTCGGGGTCGTGATGATCGTGCTGCAGGTTCTCGGTGCGGTGCTGGGCGTCCTGCAGGCTGGCCTGGCGATCGAGTTCATCGTCCGCGGACTGCAGCAGCTTGGCGTCATCAGCGCATGAGGATGTCGGCCGTGCGTCAAGCAATGATTTTGAGGTGGGCGCTCGCCGTCGTCGCAACTATCAGTGCGGCGTACAACTGGGCTCAGCCGTTGCCGTCGTGGAACGAGGGGCCGGCCAAGCAGGCGATCGTCAAATTCGTGAACGACGTTACGACGCAGGGCTCGCCGATATTCGTCGCGAGCGAGGACCGAATTGCCGTGTTCGACAACGACGGGACGCTCTGGGCCGAGCAACCGCTTTATTTTCAGCTTGCGTTCATGCTGGACCAGGTCAAGGCGTCGGCGCCCAAGCACCCGGAATGGAAAGACGATCCGGCGTTCAAGGCGCTGCTGGCGCACGACCAGAAAGCTCTCGCCGCGATGGGTCCGAAGCCGGTCATGAAGCTGCTCGCCATTGCCAATTCGGGCATGACCACAGCCGCCTACGACCGCACGATACGCGACTGGATCGCTACCGCCCGCCATCCGAAATTCGACCGGCCTTACACCGAGCTGGTTTACGTCCCCATGCAGGAGCTTCTCGCGTATTTGCGGGGGAACGGGTTCAAAACCTTTATCGTGTCAGGAGGCAGCATCGAGTTCATGCGACCGTGGGCCGAAAGAGCGTACGGCATTCCACCCGAGCAGATCGTCGGCACGATCACCGGGACGAAGTTCTCGATTATCGATGGTAAGGCGGTGCTGACGCGCACGCCCAAGATTGATTTCATCGACGACGGTCCCGGCAAACCCGTCGGCATCTATCGCGCCATCGGACGGCAGCCGATCTTCGCATTCGGAAATTCGGACGGCGACTGGCAGATGCTGCAGTGGACCGCAGCGGGCACGGGACCGCGCTTCATGGGCCTTGTCCATCACACTGACGGCCAGCGCGAGTATGCATACGACCGGCAATCGCGGATCGGAAAGCTGGACAAGGCACTCGACGATGCGAATGCCAGGGGATGGACCGTCGTGGACATGAAAAGGGATTGGAACAAGGTGTTTGCGTTCCAGTAAGGCGCGTTAGTCAATCAAGCAGGTAAAGGAGACAGCAATGGCAAAGAGCACGAAGGGCGGCAAGAAACCCAACATTCTCGTCATCTGGGGCGACGACATCGGCCAGTCGAACCTGAGCTGCTATACGCACGGGCTGATGGGTTACCGGACACCCAACATCGATCGCATCGCCAAGGAAGGCATGCTGTTCACCGACAGTTATGGCGAGCAGTCCTGCACGGCTGGACGCTCGTCCTTTATCACCGGCCAAAGCGTGTATCGCACCGGCCTTTCGAAAGTGGGAATTCCGGCATCTCCCGTGGGTATGCCCGAAGGCATCGTCACGATCGCGGCGCTTCTGAAGAACCAGGGCTACGCGACCGGCCAGTTCGGAAAGAATCACCTCGGAGATCTAAACCATATGTTGCCGACCAATCACGGCTTCGATGAGTTCTTCGGCAATCTCTATCACCTGAACGCCGAGGAAGAGCCGGAGATGTACGACTATCCCTCGGCCAAGGAGTTTCCAAACTTCCTCAAGCAGTTCGGGCCGCGCGGGGTGATCCATTCATGGGCGACGGAAAAGGACGACCCAACCGAAATGCCGCGCTGGGGCAAGGTCGGCAAGCAGAAGATCGAGGACACGGGCCCGTTGACCAAGAAGCGGATGGAGACCTGCGATGATGAATTTGTCGCCGCCGCGACCGATTTCATCAAGCGCCAGAACAAGGCCGGCAAGCCGTTCTTCGTTTGGCTGAACACGACGCACATGCACATGTTCACGCATACCAAAAAGGAGAGCCTGGGCCAGGCCGGGCGCTGGCAGTCGCCGTATCACGACACAATGATCGATCACGACAAGCATGTCGGGCAGATGCTCGACCTGCTGGACAAGCTCGGCATCGCCGAGGACACGTTTGTTATGTACTCGACCGATAACGGGCCGCACCGCAATTCGTGGCCGGACGGCGGCATGACGCCGTTTCGCAGTGAGAAGAACACCAATTGGGAAGGCGCCTTCCGTATTCCTTTGTTGGTTCGCTGGCCGGGCAAGGTGGAGGCCGGATCGGTCGCCAATGGCATCGTGCAGCATCACGATTGGCTGCCCACGTTCCTCGCGATGGCCGGTGATCCCGACATCGTCGAGAAGGCCAAGAAGGGCATCACCGCGTGTGGCAAGCACTACAAGAACCATATCGACGGCTTCAATCTTCTCCCGTACCTGACCGGGGAAGTGAAGGAGAGTCCGCGCAACTTCTTCTTCTACTTCAGCGATGACGGCGACGTGCTCGGGATTCGTTTCGACAACTGGAAGATCGTGTTCATGGAACAGCGGTTGCGCGGCACGATGCAGCTTTGGGCCGAGCCCTTTGTTCACTTGCGCATGCCCAAGATATTCAACCTGCGAACAGACCCCTATGAATTCGCGGACATCACGTCGAACTCGTACTATGAGTGGTGGCTGTATCACGGTTACTTCATCTTCCTGGCACAGGCAGGCGCAGCGAAGTTCGTCGAGACGTTCAAGGAGTTCCCACGGGTGCAGAAGCCGGGAAGTTTCACCATTGATGACGCGATGGCGAAAATGAGCGACGCCGCGGCGGCTGGATCGGGTTAAGCAATGGACCAGGGGTGGCCAAAAGGGAGGCAGGAGTGAATCAAAGGAAGGCAGGGTGACGTGAACAGCATTCTCAAGAAGCCGACCGCAGTCCGGGTGATAGAAGGAATCAGGCAATGAACGACATTGTGGCGGCAGAGACGGGGACACGCGCACCGGTTGAAGCGCCCGGAAAGCCGCCCGCCGACGATACCGTGTGGATCCCCGGCGGGACTTTTCGCATGGGATCGGACGATCACTATCCGGAAGAAGCGCCGGCGCACAAGGTGACGGTCGGCGGATTCTGGATGGATCGCTACGCGGTGACGAATGCACAGTTCAAGCGCTTCGTCGAGGCGACCGGCCACGTCACGCTCGCCGAGCGTCCGGCGAATCCGGACGACTACCCCGACGCGAAGCCCGGGATGCTCGTTCCGTCCTCGGTGCTGTTCAAAAAGGCACCCGGGCCAGTCGATCTGGGCAATCACTACAACTGGTGGGTCTATGTACCGGGCGCCGACTGGCGCCATCCGCGTGGGCCCGCGAGTAGCATCCGGAAGTTGATGGATCATCCGGTGGTCCACGTCGCGTTCGAGGACGCGGAGGCGTACGCGAAGTGGGCAGGACGGGACCTGCCGACCGAAGCGGAATGGGAATTCGCGGCGCGCGGAGGCCTCGACGGCGCCGAGTTCAGTTGGGGCAACGAATACATGCCCGGCGGCAAGGCGATGGCCAACACCTGGCAGGGCGACTTCCCGTGGCAGAACCGCTGTGAGGACGGGTACGAGTGGACGGCACCGGTAGGCGCGTTTCCGCCCAACGGCTATGACCTCTACGAAATGGCCGGCAATGTCTGGGAGTGGACCACCGACTGGTACCAGGAGCATGGCAAGATCAAGCACGCGTGCTGCACGATCGATAACCCGCGCGGCGGGGATCCGAGCCAGAGCTACGACCCGAGGACACCCCAAATCAAGATTCCGCGCCGGGTCATGAAGGGCGGCTCGTACCTCTGTGCCCCGAACTATTGCCGCCGCTATCGCCCCGCGGCGCGAATGGCGCAGGCGGTCGATACGTCGACCTGCCACCTCGGCTTTCGCTGCATCGTGCGGCCTTCT
>Ga0068871_100004139_pt1 | contig 10033 bp, 7 predicted proteins | sample KBSMisM72_FD_72750 | JGI IMG/M metagenome (GOLD analysis project Ga0068871, IMG submission 72750) | Miscanthus rhizosphere microbial communities from Kellogg Biological Station, Michigan, USA - KBS Miscanthus M7-2 | ecosystem: Host-associated > Plants > Roots > Rhizosphere > Soil ...
CAGGTAACCATATTCAGGATATCCTGTTCGGGCAACATAGTTAGGCTTTTCCAAAAGTGGATCGATGATAGGAGCCAGTGCTGGCTCAGCAGCTAAAGCTCCTTCTAAAAAAGGATTGATATCTACAGAAGTGGCACCGCCGTAATAGTTTACTCCATTGTAATTGGGGTCCGTATATTTAGATCCCGGCCCGTTTTTATTGGTAGAATCAGTAGCTACCCAATCCTTGGCCCTGGTATATTGAGCATTTATTTTAAACGCCAGTTTTTCGTTAATTTTTTTGCCCCAGCGTACTGTCCAGTCATAATAAGGAGAAGCCTTTACTGGATCGTTGCTATTGTTGTTCTTTATATGATTTGCACCCTGTGTTATCAACACACTTAAACCCTGGTATTTAAAAGGATCTTTGCCCGTCATCACCATGGTGCCGTTTAATCCTCTTGAACCGTATAAGGCAGAAGATGCACCAGACAGCACTTCAATATTATCTACATCAATTTGTGTCAAGCCAATAGCCGTGCCGAGCGGAAAATTTAAACCCGGTGCCTGGTTATCCATTCCATCTACGATTTGTGTAAAATTGGTATTGCCACTGGTATTAAAACCCCGGGTGGTAACACTGGTAAAGCCAATACTTGATACCGTTACATCTACACCTTTCAGGCCCTGCATCATGTCCATATAGTTTAGCTGCGGGGCGTTCTTAATATCCTTACTGCTGATTTGTTCAATGGTAACAGGAGAGGATAATTTTTTTTGAATCGTTCTGCTGGCAGACACAACTACTTCCTTGCCCAATGTAGAATTGGGTTCAAGGCTTATTGTCAGTGCAGTTGCAAAACTCTCAATCTTTAATTCTTTTGAATCAAGTCCAATAGATGAGATGACTAAAGTGAGCGGCAATTTTTGTTGTGTGGTAATGAGAAACCTTCCCCTGTCATCAGTGTAAGTACCTTCGGAAGAATTTTTTACCAGCACCGATACCGCCGGTAATTCCTCATTGGTAATACTGTTCCTGACCGTTCCCTTTATCACATTTTGGGCTTTTAATAACTGGGGAGATGACATTAGCAAAAGCATAAAGAGAATAATGCTCCGCACAGGCAGTAGTTTTTTTTGAATCATAAATAGAATTGTGGCTTTTAAGGATTATATCATAAGCTGCCCTCACAGAAATTATTTTTCTGAAGGTGCCTGATATTTAGTTAGCAATCGTTTTAGAGGTGTGCAAAAAATTATAATATGAATTACCGGTTTACATTTTATTTACTGTTCTTATTTAAACTATATGAATTATTTCTTTAGCCCTTTAATCATCAAGGACACCAGGAATTTTACATCGCTGATGCTTTGTGTGTAATCCACATCAGTTTCTCTTTTTAAAATGGCTTTTTGCTCAACACTGTGCTTTAATGCATCACTGACATTGATTAGCACGGAAGCCAATTTGACTGCGTTTATGTTAAAAATTTCCCCATTTTTAACAGCATTTTTTATTAGCTCCGAAAGGAATTTTTTTTCCCTTTGCATCAGGTCTTCATACAGCACAAAAAATTTTGGAAGAATTTTTCGTAAAGTATCCAGTGACACCCTGTTCATGTTCAGGACATTCTTATAATAAATGAACCTGGATTCAGCATAAAAAAGAACTTGTGTCTCAAGTCCCTTTTTCAACAATACCTTTTTTTGAAGTGTCGAAATATAATCCTCCCCTTCCTTAAGCGCAACTTCAACAAAAATATCTTCCTTGTTTTTATAGTAATAATATAACGATGCTTTATTTAGTCCCACAGCATGGGCAATATCATCCAGCGTAGTTTTATCCAGACCAAATTGCGCAAAACACTGCATAGCATGTTTACCAATTTCTTCCTTTACAAGCTCCCGTTTACCCATACTTATTTTAACATTCAAAAATTAAATGTAAATAAGTATTTTATATTTTCAAACATTTTATTAAATTGTTTTAAAATAAATTATTTTGCTTCCTAGTAAACACTCTTAATTTACATTGGTATAACTCCTTACAAACCAAAGGTCAATATCTCCTATGGAAGGCCCATATAACCTACACCTTTAACCGGACTATTGATAAAAAGTTGAAGGACATTTTAGAGATCAAATTGAAAATAACAAACTGAATCAGGCAAGGATAACTGGATTAGTGAACCAGTTAGAAAAAACAAAAAGGAAGGTTGATACCGTGGGAAACTACCAAAGAACAATATGAAAAATTCAGCGATAAATATTGCCGCCAACGTGATCAAATTTCAGATGAACTGAGCAATAACTCAAAAATCAGTTCGAACCGGGAGAGTGAATGCTCTATTCGCTGAAATAACAATACTGACGGGGCTTGTAAACAAAAAGCCAAATGACAATTTTGAAGAAAATTGCCATTTGGCTAGTAGTGTCGGGATGGCAGGATTCGAACCTGCGACCTCCTGGTCCCAAACCAGGCGCGATACCGGGCTACGCTACATCCCGTATTAATTTCCATAAAACCGGAAACTAAATTATTTAACTATAAGAACTGTTGCGGAGAGGGTGGGATTCGAACCCACGGTACAGAGTTACCCGTACGACGATTTAGCAAACCGTTCCTTTCGGCCACTCAGGCACCTCTCCTACCTGCCCTGTTTATTAAGGGGTGGCAAAAATACAATTCAACACTGTAATACCCAAAACAAATTGAAAAAAAGCGCAGATAATTTTTTAATAGCTATGATTTATCATTTTTGAAATCTATAATCACCCAAATGCAAAAATCCGGGCCTGTTAAAAGCCCGGATTTTTTATTCGGAAAACGATATTAGTCTATTACATTGCTGCCAGCTGAACTTTCTGCTGCAATTCCAGTACACTTTCTTTAAAAAGCGCATCGGTATCCATCAAATCTTTAACAGTTTGGCAACTGTGAATTACTGTAGTATGATCCCTTCCACCAAAATGCTCACCAATTGTTTTCAATGAATTTTTGGTAAAAGATTTAGATAAATACATGGTGATTTGTCTTGCCTGCACAATCTCTCTCTTTCTTGTTTTCTGCAATAATTTATCATAAGGGACATCAAAGTAGTCACACACCATTTTTTGGATGGCGTCAATTGTTATTTCTTTACTGGACGATTTGACAAAATTTCTTAACACTTTCTTAGCCAATTCTAGATCAATTTCTCTCTTGTTAAGCGAAGATTGTGCCAACAATGATATCAATGCACCTTCTAATTCACGAACATTACTGTTGATATTATATGCAATATATTTAACTACCTCTTTTGGCATTTCCAGTCCATCATTTTTCATCTTCTTTTCCAGTATCTCAATCTTGGTGTCATAATCGGGTGATTGAAGATCTGCACTTAAGCCCCACCTGAACCTGCTGAGTAAGCGCTCCTGCACCCCTTCCAGATCTTTAGGAGGCTTATCACTGGTCAATATCAGCTGTTTACCACTTTGATGAAGATGATTGAAGATGGAAAAAAATGCATCCTGTGATTTTTCAGCCCTATTGAAGAATTGTACATCATCAATAATAAGCACATCAATTAACTGGTAAAAATGTATGAAGTCATTAATGGCGCCATTACGGCCATGATCAATAAACTGGTTAATGAATTTTTCCGAACTTACATATAATACTACTTTATTACCGTGGATTCGTTTAACCTCGTTACCAATCGCCTGGGCGAGGTGAGTTTTCCCCAATCCTACACCACCATAAATCACCAATGGATTAAAGGAGGTCGTGCCGGGTTTTTCAGCAACAGTCTTTCCAGCTCTCCTGGCAACCCTGTTACAATCTCCTTCAATAAAACTGTCAAATGTATAAGAGTGATTCAATTGTGGATCTATCTGCATCTTTTTAAGACCAGGAATCACAAAAGGATTTTTAACCGGGTTATTTATAACTAAAGGAAAATCCATCTCATTATTTGAATATGTTTTAAACCCATGCCCAGGTACATCCATAGTAAGTGGTTTATTTTTACTGTTGCCACTATCAACCATTATCCTGTATTCAAGCCTGGCATCTTTTCCCAATTCTCTTTTCAATGTTTTAGCAAGCAGGCTAACATAATGCTCTTCCAAATATTCGAAAAAAAACTGGCTGGGAACCTGGATGGTCAAAACCTTTTCTTTTAAAGCTACAGGTTTTATAGGCTCAAACCAAGTTTTATAATGCTGCCATTCAACAATATCTTTGATTATTTCCAAACAGTCGTTCCATACCTTAACAAAATCTTTGTCCATTATTCCTTAAGCAATTTATATTGTTGGGTTATTTTTTATTGGTTTACTAGCGTCTTCAGTGTGCGAATAATTATTGATGGCAAGGAAGCGAATATCAAAATAAATCGGCAAAAAAAAAATTTTTTATTCACTTGTTTTTTTCCCTACCACCACAGTATGTGATTTAGACAAATTTTTATTCTTTGTTTTTGAAAATTCAAAATCCAGCCTGCCGAGTATAATGCCCGCCCAGCCTACCTGGTTGATCAAAACATCGCTCCCATTTTTATTTTTTGCCACCACCGGGGCATCCAAAAAGGTGTGCGTATGACCGCCAATAATTAAATCAATATTGTCTGTTTCCCGTGCTAAATCAACATCACAAACCTTGTTTTCCCCATCCCTGTATTTATATCCGAGGTGACTTAAACAGATTATCATGTCACATCCTTTCTCTTTTTTTAATTTTTCTGCAGTCCTGTTCACACTGCTTATTGGATCGAGATATTTTGTGTTTCCATATAAAGCATCAGGCACCAGTCCTTTCATCTCAATCCCCAAACCTGTTACTCCTATCTTTAATTTTCCTTTCTTAAAAATCTTGTACGGTTCATGTTTAAACTCCATTGGTGTACCTGTAAAATCATAGTTGCAGAGCAATACGGGGAAATTGGCAAATCTTAATTGTGTTGCAAAATTTTCAAGCCCTCCATCAAAGTCATGATTACCCATGGTGACAGCATCATAATCCATAGCGGCCATCGCCTTCATTTCAGGTTGTCCTTTATATATATTAAAAAAAGGAGTCCCCTGGAAAATATCACCAGCATCCAGCAATAGTACATGTTCCTCTTCACTACGAATCTTCCTGACCAGTTCTGCCCTTGCAGCAACGCCGCCCAGCCCCTGGTTTTTACTACCATCCATGGGAAAAGGTTCTAAACGACTGTGCACATCATTAGTATGGAGAATAGTCAGTCTTGTGTTGCCGGATTCAGGCATCATTTCGCCGAACATTGACGTAGATGCCATCATTGCTCCGGCAGCCAATGTTGTTTGTTGTAAAAATTTTCTTCTACTCTGCATTTGTTATCCTGTTTTCTATCGAAGCAGTTACCTGCTTTCCCTCTTTATTCAGTTTGGAAAAATAATTTAACACCGCATCCCTGAACAGGTAGCCATTACCCTGTTGTGCAATGTCTTTAAGCATAACACAATCATCCCCTCCGTTTGCAACATAATCAGCCAATGCAATTACATAATCTTTGCTGCTGTCAAATGCTTTACCGGCAATATTTATATTAACAGCTACTTTATTTTTTATCTGGAAAGATATTCCGGCGCAGGGCCAGCCACCTTTAGCGGCAACATGATCTAAAAACTGTTGCAATACTTTTCCATTTAACGTCAGTAAAACGATCATATTATCAAATGGCGATAATTCAAATACCTTGCCCCTGCTAATGCTGCCTTTAGGAATAGAAGATAACCTAATGCCTCCATAATTAACAAAAGAAGCATCAATTTTGGTTTGATATTTTTCCCTTGCCATTACCAGCATGGCATCCGCTAATACATTACCCAATGCTCCCTCGGGTTGTTTTTTTTCTAACGTCATACCAGCAACAGCAATTTCATCATTCATGCTTTTATTTACACTATCGGAATAAGGCTTCAGCAGTGCATTCATTTCATTACTGGAAGACTGGCCGGGTGCAATACGATAATCTTTATACTGAACAGCCTGCGGCTGATAAGTGGAGTGGCAGGATAGAATAAATAATATAACTGCAAAAAGCGGTTGATACGATAAAAACTTGCGCATGAAAAACCTTGTTAAAGGGGCGGAAGGTAGCCATTTTTCTACTACCAAATCAAAAACAAACTGCAAAAATTTTTATGCACAAATAACACTACTTTTACGCCATAAATGTAATGTTATGAGTTATGAATTAACCGGCAAACTCGTTGCCAAATTTGATACGGTACAGCGTACTGAGACCTTCAAAACAAGAGAATTTGCGGTAGAGAAAACAGATGATATTGGTGGCCGAACAGTGACCAATTATGTAAAGTTCCAGTCTGTGCAGGATAAAACCGCCATCATTGACAAAGTAAATATTGGTGACGAAATAAAAGTGCATTTTAATATCAAGGGATCGAAATGGGAAAAAGACGGGAAGGTAAATTACATTACCAATTTAGATGCATGGAGAGTGGAGCAGGTTTTACAAACAGGCATTGATAAAGCTCCTACTGATTCTGAATACATGGAGCCATTGGATACGTTTTCCAATACCTCACCAGATGCAATAGATGATCTTCCTTTTTAATAGGCAACTTCATCTGGAGTTAGTATAAATACATCAAAAGTTTTTAGGATAACCACCTAACACTATGCAACAAAAGGTTTCTCTTAAACTGCTTCCGCATGAAGCTGCGGACGATAATGCAATCAAAAATTTAATTGCCAAATCTTCCGGCTGCAAACTGAATGCCGTTACCGGTTTTCATATTCACAAAAAATCGATTGACGCAAGAAGTAAAACCATCTGGGTAAACATTACCCTGAATGCTTTTATTAATGAGCCTTTTGAGCAAAGAGCCAGGCAGTCTTTTCATTTCAACGATGTAAATAAAGCAGGGAAAAAAGTATTAATAGTGGGTGCTGGCCCTGCCGGGCTTTTTGCAGCACTGCAGTTGATTGAACTGGGTATTCAGCCTATCCTCCTCGAAAGGGGAAAAGATGTGAGGGCGAGAAGACGCGATCTTGCTGCTTTGAATAAAGAAGGTGTGGTAAACCGGGAAAGCAATTATTGCTTTGGCGAAGGTGGTGCCGGAACCTACAGCGATGGAAAATTATACACCCGTAGTAATAAACGAGGGGATATCGACAGAATACTAAACCTGTTTGTACGCTTTGGTGCGGAAGAAAAAATCCTGTATGAAGCCCATCCGCATATTGGTACCAATAAATTACCCCATATCATTACTGCCATGCGGGAATGTATTGTAAACTGTGGCGGGCAGTTTTTATTTAATAAGAAAGTGGTTGACTTTACAATTGAGAAAAACGCTGTAGCAAATGTTATCACAGCAGACCTCGAAAAATTTACAGCTGATGCAGTGATACTGGCTACCGGGCATTCTGCAAGGGATATATTTGAGTTGCTCCATCAAAAGAAAATATTGATAGAATCAAAGCCGTTTGCATTGGGTGTTCGGGTAGAGCATCCACAAAGTTTAATTGACCAGGTGCAATATCACTGCTCCTCCCGTGGAGAATATTTGCCCCCGGCTTCTTACTCATTGGTGCAGCAGGTAAACGGCAGGGGTGTATTTTCCTTTTGTATGTGCCCCGGTGGTATTATCGCACCTGCGGCTACTGCTCCCGGGGAAATAGTGGTAAATGGATGGAGTCCCAGCAAAAGAAATAACCCTTATGCCAATAGCGGCATGGTAGTATCGGTAGATGAAAAAGATGCTTTTACCGAATTTAAAAAACTCAGGGGATTTAAAGGCATGGAAGGTTTTGAGGACCTTGATAACTTGCAGCAGAACCCCTTACTGCTAATGTATTTTCAAAAGATGGTGGAGCAGCAATGTTTCGTTGCCGGTGGCGGAAACCTAAAGGCACCTGCCCAACGAATGGTTGATTTTTCTGCAGGAAATTTATCTGCTGATTTACCCGGCTGCTCTTACCAGCCAGGGTTACGATCAGCCCAATTAAGCAACTCCTTACCTACTTTCATTTATAATGCACTGGCAAAGGGCTTTGTTGAGTTTGGAAAAAAAATGAGAGGGTATTTTTCGAACGATGCAATAGTAGTAGCCACGGAAAGCCGCACTTCATCACCCGTTCGGATTCCCAGGAACAGTGAAACACTCACCCATCCACAAATTAAAAATTTATACCCCTGTGGTGAAGGAGCAGGTTATGCAGGTGGTATTGTAAGTGCTGCGATGGACGGCGAAAGAATAGCCAGGCAAATTGCTGTGGCCATTCAATAAAATTTGTTTTAGAAAACATTTCTTAAAAATGTTGTAACATTCAGAATGATTATGCTACTAATAGAAAATAACAAAAGATAAAAATTGTATACCACTCATAAAATCTTTTAACAGCATTGTTTTGATGATTTATAATTTTAGTATTCTTACATCTTAATAACAGATCAACATGAACATATTAGAACTGCACAATCTCAAAAAATATTTTGCCACACAAAAAGCTGTTGATGGTATCAGTTTCAACATTAAACAGGGAAGCATATTTGGTTTGCTTGGACCAAATGGTGCCGGCAAAACCACGTTGCTAAGAATGATCACCGGTATTTTTTATCCTGATGAAGGCAATATTACTTTCAATGGAAGAGCATTTGACCCTGACAATGATGTTCGCTATATCGGCTATATGCCGGAGGAAAGAGGCCTGTATAAAAAAATGAAAATTGGTGAGCAGGCATTATACTTGGCACAATTGAAAGGACTAAGTAAGAGTGATGCGATGCAAAAAATAAAAGAGTGGTTCATAAGATTTGAAATGCAAAGCTGGTGGAATAAAAAAGTAGAAGACCTTAGCAAAGGCATGAGCCAGAAATTACAGTTTGTCACCACGGTATTGCACGAACCTAAACTCATCATACTGGATGAACCTTTCAGTGGGCTGGACCCGGTAAATGCTAACCTGATAAAAGATGAAATTTTTAACCTGGCACAAAAAGGAAGCACCATTATTTTCAGTACACACCGCATGGAACAGGTAGAAGAAATCTGTGATCACATTGTACTGGTAAATAAAGGAAAGAAAATATTAGATGGCACCGTGAGTGACATTAAAAACCAGTTCAAGGAAAATATTTTTCAATTAGGCGCCAGGACAGATGCTCACCATTTAATGACCTATATCTTTGAAGTAATAAAACATCAGCCCGATAAACTATTACTAAAACTGCAGCATGACAGTACGCCTAATGATGTACTCAGGTTTTTCATCAACCAGGATATCCCGGTTAGATCGTTTAATGAAGTATTGCCTTCATTAAATGAAATTTTTATTAAGCTGGTGGAAGGAACGCCGGAAACAAGACAATTTCAGAAAGTGTAAGCTGTCAATCATCAATTGTCAATTGTGAATGATTGATTATTGACGATACCATTGCCCATTCACGATTCACTATTCACAAAAAAATTATATGAGTAAGATCTGGCTAATACTAAAAAGGGAATATAAAACCCGGGTACGGAACAAAACATTTTTGCTTTCAACCTTTTTATTACCCATTGTAATGCTATTGTTCATTTTTGGCAGTGCATTTTTTGCCATGTCATCAAAAGACAAACTGAAAAAAATTGCCGTAGTAAATGATCCCGGTTATTTTAAACAAAACCTTTCATCTGATTCCACCCGTTTAAATTTTGTTTTTACATCGGGTATTGACAGCAGCAATTTTAAGAAGAAGGGATATGACGCTGTGCTGAATCTTAACAATGATTCACTGGGTAAAAAATTTACGATCCATTCTGAAAAGCAACTGGGAATGGATGCAAAAGGCGCTGTAGAAGAACGGCTGGACCAGGCATATGAAAAATTTCAATTGCAAAAAAAAGGTATCCGCAGGGAAATACTGGATAGCATCAACAAGCAATCAAAAGGTGCATTCAGTATAGACAACCGCATCGCAAATGAAGAAGGAAAATCACAACAGGTGAATGCTGCAGTTAACTACGGTGTTGGTTTTGGTAGTGGTATCCTGATCTACATCACCATGTTTATTTTTGGTGCGATGGTGATGAGGGG
>Ga0068871_100004141_pt1 | contig 10033 bp, 9 predicted proteins | sample KBSMisM72_FD_72750 | JGI IMG/M metagenome (GOLD analysis project Ga0068871, IMG submission 72750) | Miscanthus rhizosphere microbial communities from Kellogg Biological Station, Michigan, USA - KBS Miscanthus M7-2 | ecosystem: Host-associated > Plants > Roots > Rhizosphere > Soil ...
GAAGGTGGTAATCATCAACGAAACGACTGCAAAACGTCATTTCGGTTCGCCCACGGCGGCGATCGGCAAACGCCTTTCCATTTGGGCGGGATTTCGGGGACACGACGAAAAAGCCATGCACGAAATCGTCGGGGTGGTCGGCGACACGAAGACGGGTTCTCTCACCGGAGAGGGGGGCATGCAAATCTACGTTCCGCACGCCCAGGACTCCCAGTGGAATTTCATGGGGCTGGTGATTCGAACCGCCAGCGACCCTGCCGCCTTCCCTGCCACCTTGCGACGCGAAGTGCAGGCGCTCGATAAGGACCAGCCGGTCTACAACGTCCGCACGATGGACGACGTGGTTGCGAATTCGTTAGGCACGCGCCGGGTCTCGATGCAGCTCTTTGCGGTCTTCGCCTGCGCCGCGCTTCTTCTCGCTGCCATCGGGATTTACGGCGTCATGGCTTACTCGGTTACGCAACGCACTCAGGAAATCGGCATCCGCATGGCGCTCGGCGCGCAGAAATCGGACATCCTCCGACTTGTAGTCAGGCAAGGTATGACGGTGACCTTGATCGGCGTCATTGCCGGCCTGGCCGGTGCGTTCGCGCTCACGCGCGTGATCGCGAACCTGCTCTTCGGCGTGGGCGCGAGCGACCCGGTGACGTTCGTCGTAATTCCGCTTCTGCTCATCTTCGTTTCTCTGATTGCATGTTACTTGCCGGCCCGGCGTGCTGCCCGGCTGAATCCCACCGCCGCGCTAGCCAAGAATTAATCATCATGTCGATGATCCAGCTCAAACACCTCGAACCCTATTACCCTCTCGCGAAATGAAAGTTCTTTTACGTCCTGCGCGACGTCAAACTGGAGGTGAATGAAGGCGACGTCGTTTCTGGTCATGGGTCCGTCCGACGCGGGCAAGTTCATTGCTCCTCGTGATTAAAAGGCACAACCACGCTCCTCGGAATTATGACGCGGTGTCGATCTTCGTTTCGCAGCGGCGACGCGAAATCGCAATCCGGATAGCGCTCGGTGCAAGTCGCGGCAACCATCGTCAGATTCATGATCTGCAAACGATGCTCAATGCCGAAATTCAAACGCCACTCGGACTGACTGGAGCGACCGCCGACGCGGTTTATACCTCACCTTTGTATTGGGACGACTGTTTGATGAACGATCCAAAGACGAAGGCACCGCGACGAGCCAACACCTGAACGCAAAAGGCTCCGCCATCAGGTCTGACAATTGAGAACGGATGTCCAGCCGGCTGCTTTCGTCGGCGCCGTTCCGAGGTGGATAGACTCAGGAACAGCCGGTTTTTAACGGACCTTGAGAGGACTAGCCTCGACGGCGCGCGGTAACGGCTCGGCGAGACTTCTGGGCGGACGAGCGACTTTTCGCTTTGGTCTTTGCCTTCGCTGGCTTGGTAACGCGGGAGGTAGTCTTCGTGCGCCGCGCTTTAACCCGAGGGGATTTTTTCGCCCCAGACTTCTTGGCGGTTGACCGGGTCGCTTTCCCCGGCCGAACAGACCGTACAACGCGTTTCGCGGCTGGCGCTGCGACGCGAGCAGTTTTCGCTAACACTTTGGTTCCACGGACTGCTTGTCGTGCGACCCGCTTTACAGCGGGCATCATTGGCTTGCCACTCTCGGCTCGCTTCCCTACGACCGCGCCAATCACGCCGCCCACGACCGCCCCCGCAGGACCGCCGACCGCGCCGAGCACTGCGCCCGCTGCTGCGCCGGCGGCGGACTTCGGAATAGGCGGTATCTTGATGTTCTCATTCGATCCGGATCGCGAAGCTAAGGATTTGGATTTGGTTGCCATAGATTTTATTTAGTTTTTCAGAAGCAGCGCTCCGGGAAGGAAAAAGTCATCCACGGATTAATTCGTCTCTCCCTTCATATCCGGTTGGTTCAAGGCCGTAAAACGCGTCTGACTAAAGCCCGTTTTATGTCCCCTAGCGGAACGCCGATTGCCACGCTGCGGCTGCACAAATCATAGCGAAAAGCAGCAACGGTTGCATCGCATCGTTAGGGTGTAACGAGCGACGACCAATGGATAGACCTAACGAACGTATTTTTGTAATACAAAAACTCCGGAGTCTACGGGGCTCGAACCCGCAACCTCCGCCGTGACAGGGCGGCGCTCTAACCAATTGAGCTAAGACTCCTGGAAAAGGGAACCCACCGTAGGTCGCTGGTCGGTTCGCTGCAATTGATTTTTGGCCTTTCCCCTGCCGGCGGTACCATGGGCAATCTTTGGCTTAACCGTCCGACGCGAGGGAGATCAAATCGCGTCGCTCACACTTTGCCATAGCGCCGCTGGCGCCGGCCAAATTCCTTGACCGCAGCAAAGAGGTCCTCTTTCCCGAAATCAGGCCAAAGCTTCGGCGTGACATACATTTCGGTATAGGAAAGCTGCCAGAGAAGGAAGTTGGAGAGGCGCATCTCGCCCGAAGTGCGGATGAGCAAGTCGGGATCCGGATAGTAACGGGTGTAGAGATGCTTGCTGAACATCTCGACGTCGATCATAGCCGGATCGATATGGCCGCGCGCAATGGCGTGGAGCAAGCTCTTGATGCCATCGATGATTTCGAGCCGGCCGCCGTAGCTGAGAGCGAGGATGAGAGTGAGTCCATTGTTCTTGGCCGTTTGCTCGATGGATTTGTGCAACTGCCGCTGGCAGCCTGCCGGCAAATCCGTCAGGCGACCAATCGCCTGCAGACGCACATTCTTCTCGACCAGTTCGGGAGTTTTTTCTTTCAGAAAACGCTCGAGCAAGTTCATCAGGGCGACGACTTCCGTTTTGGGTCGCTGCCAGTTTTCAGCGGAGAAGGCGTAAAGAGTGAGATATTCTATGCGTAAATCGCCGCACCCTTCGACGCAGGCGCGGACTGCATCAGCGCCTTTTTCGTGGCCTTTGATGCGTGACAGTCCGCGCTCTTTCGCCCAGCGGCCATTGCCATCCATGATGATGGCGACGTGATGCGGGATCGACTTGCTCGCGGCCGCCATTGCTTTAAAGCAGCAGTGTCTGGCCGCGTGCCGGCCCGACACTGATCATCGTTAGGCGCGCGCCGGTCAGATCGGCGATGCGCCGCGCATACTCGACGGCCTCGTTAGGCAAATCGGAAAGCCGCCGCGCGTTCTCAATCGATTGTTTCCAGCCGGGCAGCTCGACATAAACGGGCTCGCAACGTTCCAACTGCGCGGCGTCACTGGGTGGGACTTCAATCTCTTTTCCATCAAGTCGATAAGCCACGCAGATCTTGATGGAACCGACGGTGTCGAGTCCATCGAGATTGGTGATGGCAAGCTCGTCAATGCCGTTGATCATCGTGGCATAACGACTCGCCACGGCGTCAAACCAACCGCAGCGCCGCGCGCGGCCAGTGGTGGCGCCGAATTCGCGGCCCATCTCATGCAACATTTCCGCGATCGCCGCGTCTTCAGTCGGCAGAGCACCTTCACCCACACGGGTCGTATAAGCCTTCATCACGCCCACGACGCGATCCATGCGATGCGGTGGCACGCCGGTGCCGGTGCAGGCGCCGCCGGCGGTCGTGTTCGAGGAGGTGACATAAGGATACGTGCCGTGGTCGATATCGAGAAAGGTCCCCTGGGCCCCTTCGAACAAGATTTCTTTTCCCTGCTGCAGGGCACGATGGAGATAGACAACGGTATTGGCGACGAAAGGCCGCAACTCCTCGGCGGCAGCAAGAAAATCTTCGTTCACCTTCTCGAAGGAAATGGGCTTTGCACCAAGAGCTTCGAGGATGCTGTTGTTCTCCAGCATCTTCGCCCGCAGTTTTGTCGTGAAGAGTTCTGCCTGCATCAGATCGGTAATGCGCAGACCAGTACGCGCAGCCTTGTCGCCATAAGCCGGGCCAATGCCGCGCTTCGTCGTGCCGATTTTTGCACGGCCCTGTCGCAGCTCGCGTTGTTCGTCCAGTGCCCGGTGATAGGGCAGGACAAGATGCGCGCAATCGCTGATGAGCAGGTTTTTGCCGATCTTCACGCCGAGCTCGCGCAATCCAGTGACTTCGCCCACGAGCGCAACCGGATCGATCACGACGCCGTTGCCGATCACGCAGACTTTTCCCCGACGCAGAATGCCGGATGGAATCAGATGAAGAATGTATTTCTGGCCGCCCTCGATGACGGTGTGACCGGCGTTATTGCCGCCCTGGCTGCGGACGACGATGTCGGCGTTGGCCGTGAGGACGTCGATGATTTTGCCTTTGCCTTCATCGCCCCATTGCGCGCCGACGAGAATTGTATTTGCCATCGCGTTGCGGTTGAGCGGAAGTCGCGGACTGGGAGAACTGCGTGGGCACGAAGTCCGAAGATAGGATGACGACCGGCGGGCGCAAGCGGCTTTTGCCCGCGCCGGAGTGCCGCGACGTTTCGCGAAGCTAATTCCGCGAGTAATGCAAAAAAAGGATTGCCATGTGCGACGGGAAACCGTTATTTCGCGACCATGCGTACTATTCTGATCATCATCCTGATTCTGCTTCTCATCGGGGCATTGCCGACCTGGCCGTATAGCACGGGCTGGGGCTATTACCCGGTGGGCGGGGTTGGCTTGATTCTGCTCATCCTCATTATCCTGGCGCTCGTTGGCCGGATATAGCGGCAAGAGCGAATTCGTTAGGCGAACCGGTCACGGCCACTCCGTGATCGATTCGTTAGGCTAGGCCGAGGGTGGTTTCACCTCGATCACCGGGAGCGGGAAACGTAGCCGCAACTCATCTCCGAGATAAATCTCGACGTGGTGCAGACCGAATTGCTGAAACTGCACACCGCCAAAATAATGCACGTTGGTGGCGTGCCCTTCCATCTGCTTGAGATCGAAATCCACTTCCGCCTGCGCGATGGTGAGGTTGTCGTCCGGCCCTACAATCTTGGAGCGTTGATGAAAACGGCCGGCACCGCTGCACCACCGCGTCCAGATGCAGAGACGCATATAGTTTACCGGCAGCTTCGGTGTCGGGACGATGTTGAGAACGCCGACCAGCGTTTGCATGCCGTTAAATTCACAACGGACATCCTCGCAGAGCACACAACTTTGCAGGTCGGGGAGAATGGCTTCGGTTTGCACGAGCGGCAGTTTACGCGCTTTGCGCTTACCGGCCAAGCATTCCGCGCGTCAGCGCAATAAGGAGCGCCCCACCCAGCAGGATGCGATAAATGGCGAATGGTACGAAGCCATGTCGCCGTACCCAACGCAGGAACCAGGCGACGACGGCGAAGGCGACAAGGAACGCCATGACGAAGCCCAACAGGAGCACGACCCATTGATGGGAAGTCATCGTCAGCGGTGCGATCGCTTCGCTGGTGCGATGTGGCTTTAGGGTCTTGAGCAAGTCGTAGCCGGTCGCGACCAGCATGGTCGGGATGGAGAGAAAAAAAGAAAATTCCAAGGCGGCTTCGCGCGACATGCTGGCGATCTGACCGGCGGCGATGGTGCACATGGAACGCGAGGTGCCGGGAAAAACGGCGGATAAAATCTGCACTGCGCCGATCCAAATGGCCGAAGCTAGATTCATCTCTTCCATGCGGTTGATTTTCGGCCTAACGAAAAGCGCGTCGACCAGCCACATGATGACGCCGCCAATGAGCAGCGCCAGCGCCATGACGTGAAGGTTTTCGAGATTTTTTCCGATCAATTTGCTGAGGAGAAAAGCCGGGACGGCGGTGACGACAAACGCTATTGTGACCAGACTAAGCGGATGCGTAAGCGCGGTGCGGTCGCCGCGTTCGCCGCGCGGAAAGGTGCCGACGAATTTCAGGATTCGTCCCCAAAAAAAAGCCGTCAGGGCAAGAATGGCGCCGAGCTGGATGACGATGCTGTACATCTTCCAGAAGCCGTCCTTCAGATCGATGTGCAGCAGCGCTTCCGCGATGCGGAGATGCGCGGTCGAACTAACGGGAAGAAACTCCGTCAGACCTTCGAGCGCGCCGAGAAGAATCGAGAGCAGGTAATCATTCATCGGCAGCGAGAGAGAAAACCGCGCGGCGATTAAACCGCGTCCGCCCCGCGTTCGTCGGTGCGAATGCGAATCGCCTGTTCGACTTCGCAAACGAAGACTTTGCCGTCACCAATCTTGCCGGTCTTGGCCGCCTGCGTGATCACGCTCACCGCCCGCGAGGCCAGCTCGTCCGCCAAAACGATTTCCAGCTTTACCTTGGGTAAAAAGTCGACCGTGTATTCGCTGCCGCGATAGATTTCGGTATGCCCTTTCTGGCGCCCGAACCCTTTCACTTCGCTTACGGTCATACCTTCAACTCCGATCTCGGCGAGCGCTTCTTTGACGTCTTCCATCTTAAAGGGTTTGATGATCGCCTCGATTTTCTTCACGCGGGGATACTAGGGCGAGCAAATCAAAGCGCAAGCCAATGCTTCACTCGTTAGGCAGGAGCGATTGCGGCCAGCTCGGCCTGGACCATTTCGTGGACCAGCTCCTCGAAAGTGGTCTGCGGTTTCCAGCTCAGCGTACGTTCGATCTTTACCGGCGAACCAACCAGCTTGGCCGGCTCAGCCGGGCGGTGAAAGGCCGGATCGGTCTTTAAATATTTCTCCGGTGACAACTCCACGACCGCGAAAGCTGCCTCCATGAAGTCGCGAACGGAATGCGTCACGCCGGTCGCGACGACGTAGTCATCGGGTTTGGAATGCTGCAGCATGAGCCACATGGCTTCGACGTAGTCGCGTGCATGTCCCCAGTCGCGCCGCGCGGAGATGTTGCCCAGGACCAGCTCATTCTCCAGCCCGCGACTGATCCGCGCCGCGGCGCGCGCGATTTTGCGGGTAACGAAGTTTTCCCCACGTCGCGGCGACTCGTGATTGTAAAGGATGCCGTTACAAACAAAGAGGCCATAGGCATTGCGATAAACTTGTGCCAGTTGGGTGGCGAAGGCTTTGGCGCATCCATAAGGATTGGCGGGACGCATGGCCGTTGTCTCAGTCTGTGGAGATTCCGTCGCAGCGCCAAAAACCTCCGAACTGGATGCGTGATAAAACCGCAAGGCGTGCCCTTGATCCCGGCAGATTTCCAAGAGACGCAAAGTCGCCATCGCCACTTCCTCAGAAGTGGATTCCGGAATCTCGAAGCTCAGGCCGACATGACTTTGACCAGCCAGATGATAAACCTCATCCGGCTGTACCTGCGCAAAGATGCGGCGCAAAGTCGTGCCGTCGGAAAGATCGCCGTAATGCAGGAATAACTGCTGGTTGTAAATCGACTCTTCGCTGCGCAGATGTTCGATGCGTGAACGCAGCAGGTTGCTCGTCCGCCTAACGACTCCATGGACGGCGTAACCTTTCCCAAGAAGCAACTCCGCCAGATACGACCCGTCCTGCCCTGTGATTCCGGTGATAAGTGCGCGTTTCGCCTCCGCCATGCTGGATGAATCGGCGAAGCTTCCTTTGTCGACAAGAGAAAACGCGCCATCAATCAGTCGCTTTGCCCAAGCCCACACGCATAGATGCCTTCCGGCTATCGGGACATTCTCAAGCGGAGTCGAGAGCAGATATCACGTACCAAAAAAGATGCAGCCTTGCTACTCATCTCCTTTGGAAGCGGCCTGTGATATCCGCACCGTGCAGAATTACACGGCCGTCGGACGGAGCGAGATCAATTCGAAGTCGAGCTGGCCGAATCGAGATTGTAAATCTCCACAAGCGCGACACCAGTCGCATCGCCTTTACCGTGCACGATAGCCGTATAGTTTCCAGGATCGAGCGTAGAGACAATGGCTGCCTCACGATCATCAGAAGGCGGAATGGTGGTGGCAATAATCTCGCCGGCTTGCGTACTTCGCCAGTCGTCGTTTGAGGCAATGATATTCCCGTCGCTGTCATATAACTCCAGAACCGGGTCCTCCAAAAGGCCGGTAAGCCCCTGTTGAGCGAGCGAAGGACCTATCGCGCGGAGCAAAACTTTTGTCGGGCTATCAGCTCCGATGATAAAGCCACCAATCATGACATCGTCGTTCGTCTCCACATCACCGCGCGTGGAAATGTTTGCCAAAGCAGAGTTCGTGTCCGGTGTCAGATCATAAACCTCTACCAATGCCACTCCGGAGCCATCGTCGGCTCCGCCTACAGTTACTGTGTAGTTACCGGGTGATAAAGTTAAGATCGACACGGCCTCATGCTCATCCACCGGGGCAAGTCCTGTAGAGAGGACGCTCGCGCGACTAGAGTTCCAATTGTCGTTGGAGACGATCAGTTTCCCAGCATTATCATAGACATTGAGAATCGGGTCGATAAGCTTTCCGGTCACCGGCAGTGATGGCCCCATCCCGCGAACGGCGATTTGTTTCGACTCAGTGCCGGAGATAATAAAGCCACCGATCAGGATACTGTCGCCCGGCTGACTCCTTAGTCTGGTCGAGACATTAAGCAGGCTCTGCGGCTTCGGAGGATGGAGAGGCATGACGGGCGCGCCGGTGGCGTAAACGCGCAGCTGTGACAACTGGTAATCGTTGGTCTGTGTGGCGGCAAACAGATAGCGACCTGTAGTATCAACCGCAAAGCTGGATGGCAGGAAGGAACTCATTGGGATCGTCCGCAGGTATTTGCCCGTAACCACATTAAAGAGGTCGACCGTTGCCGTTGTCGGATTATCAAAATGAAAAGCTGTGACATATAGAGTCCCAGCGTCCGGTGAAAGTGCGAGAGCGGAGCCGGTCACGGGCCCATCTCCCAGCAGGCTAAGACCGGGAATGAGATATTCAGCAAGGCTGGAAGACAAATCCTCCGAGGAGAGTTTTGAAACAGCGCCTTTTACGTCGCCCGGAACAAAAAGGAAGCTGCCATCAGGACTGAGTTTGAAATCGGCAATATATCCCCGAGGGAATTGATCAAATGGAGTTTGCTGAAGAAGCGTAGTGGATAGAGTGCTTACGTCGATAGCTGCCAAGGCTGGCGGAGTCACAGCCACCTCTCCCTCGTACAGAATCTTGCGGTCCGGACTAAGCCTTAGCGCCCCTCCGTAATTCCCTATAACCAGCCCCTGTTGCGCTCCGGTCAGGCTATCAATTTGCTCGATTTGCGGCCCGTTCAGTTCACTTACGAAGAGCCTATTGTCCAATCCGGCGGCGACATCGTAACTGGCAAAGGGAGCAGGCAGGCTCGGTAAGGCAGTGAGAGACGACAAGTCAACCACACCTATAACAGGTTTATCTTCCCGATTTTCTGCTACGAAAAGTTTTTCCCCGTCGACCGAGACTGCCATGCCAAAAGGCTCACTCTCTACCGGCACGGTCTTTAGCAATGACAGAGATTCTCCGTCGATGATCGCCACCGCAGGCGGGTCGTCGATGGACGCGTAGATCCAATTTCGTGCATCATCGACCAAGATTCGGTTCGTCTTCCCGTAAAATGAGGCACGAAGGTTCGCCGGTGGGTCGGGGAATACATCAAACCAAAGAGAGTCAGTGGCCGTGGTTCTCACCCCATGAACGGTGACTCGCGGCGCCTGATAAATTCCACTGACCGCTATTGCGCCGGAAATAGTCCCGCTCTTGGAATCTAGCTTCAGATCCGCCGGCAAACCGGAAGCCTCGAAGCTAATTGCCGGGACGTTTGTAGAAGCGGTATACCTTATCGGTTGGCCCACCGTACAAGAGACAACCTCCGGGAGAAACTTAATACCGTAGAGATATTCCGCACCAGCGATATCGTCGGCAGCGAGATGATCAAGATCGCTGATGACCGAGTTCATGATTGCCACCACATCCATGCCATTGTCATCCGGATGGCCCAGCCCGAGAACATGACCAAATTCGTGCAATAGCACCCGGTGAATGTCATAGACGCCGTCCTGCAAGAGCCCGCGGTAGGAATTGAATTGATAGGCTTGGTTTACAATCACATCCGCCTCGGTGACGGATCCCTCGTGCAACAGGGAGACGGTAATCGCGAGTGTGTCCTCACCGAAATCCTCGCCAAAAACATCACTGGCGAAGAAGACAGAGTTATAGCCGTCATGCGACATTTTGGTCGCGCCAGAGTTTAAGATTGACTGGACTTGGATGACTTC
>Ga0068871_100004142_pt1 | contig 10032 bp, 6 predicted proteins | sample KBSMisM72_FD_72750 | JGI IMG/M metagenome (GOLD analysis project Ga0068871, IMG submission 72750) | Miscanthus rhizosphere microbial communities from Kellogg Biological Station, Michigan, USA - KBS Miscanthus M7-2 | ecosystem: Host-associated > Plants > Roots > Rhizosphere > Soil ...
GTGGTGGTCTCACCGCCGACCGGAGGCGCCTTGCGATCGGCATCGAGCGGCGCGTCGTTCTTGACCTGCCGCGCCGCCTCGTACTGCTCCAGTGCGGCGGCCTCTTCTTTTGTCAGCGTAAGGCTCTTCACTCCCGCGGGGCGCTCGACCGGAGTAATCGTCGCGACGTCGTAGGTGCCCTGCAGATCGGGATGGCCGTCAGGCGTCCGCTTGACTCCCGCGAGCCGCGATGGGACCGTGGCCGCCGGCTTCGCGCCGGCCGGAAGGGCCTTCTTCTCCTGGGCGGCCAATGACCCACCAGACAGGCACATCGCCGCGAGGGCGGCCGCAGCTGCGCCGATGAATGCAGACGTTCTAATACGCATAAGACATTTTCGCCCCTGGCGGCCGGTTGTCAACTACGGCTTTTTGCTCGCGCCGGGCGGTTCACCGGCCAGGAAACGGCTGATGTTCTCGTTGAGAAACGCGCGATCCGCCGGATTGCCGCCCGCTCCGGCCGGGTGCCCCCAGAGCGACGGAATCGGGACGAAGGACACGTGCGGGATGAACTGGGCCTCGAACCTCGCGTCGCCGACGGGGAAGTAGAGGTCGGTTTCCGAGGGCATATAGAGCACCGGCACCGTGATCGAGCGGAGGGCGCGCTGCACGTCGCCGTTGAAGCCGGACGTCGTGCCGACGTCGTGCCGCTGCCAGGTGCGCGCCTGCAGGATCAGATCGTTGGCGTCGTTGTTCTGGAAGAACGTCCGGCGCCTGTTCTCGATCTCCTGCTCGAGCGTGCGATCGGGGTTGTTGGTCTTCCACATCTCACGGCGCCACCATTCCTGTGAATAGAGCCAGCCGAGCCAGACCATCCCGTACGCTTCGATCCCCTTGCGCGGGGGCGAGGTGTAATCGCCGCCGTTGAACGCCGGATCGGCGGTGAGCGCGGCGATCTGCCCTTCGAGGCGCACCACGCCGTGCGGCCACGCCTTCGCGGTTCCCGACGTCGCGACGATCCGATCGGCGAACGCCGGATGGCTGACCGCCCACTGGAACGCCTGCTCGGCGCCCATCGAGAAGCCGATGATCGCGCGCACGTGCGTGATCTTCAGGTCCTCCGCGAGCAGCCGACGGACCGCTTCGACGTTGTCGCGGATCGTCATGATCGGAAAGCGCGGCCCGTGAAACGGCTCCGGCGTATTGCTCGGCGACGAAGAGAAGCCGTTGCCGAACAACTCGGTGGCCACCAGGAACAGCTTCGACGTGTCGAGCGCGCGGTCGGCGCCGATCAGCCACTCGTAGCCGTGATGGTTCGCCATGTAGTGCGACGGCAGCAGCACGACGTTGTCGCGCGCCGCGTTCAGGCGGCCGTAGGTGCCGTAGACGACGCGCGCTTTCGGCAGCGTCGCGCCGCTCTCGGTGTGGAAGTTGTCGATCACGAACTCGTGATGCTCGGCGGCGTGCGGCGCGTTCTGCGCATTCTGCGCGTGCGTCGCCGGCGAGATGGCGAGCAACAGCGCGACGACGAGATGACGGTGGCTGATCATGGAAGTTCCTCGCAGCTGCATCGTGAATACGGTTTTTTCACACCGCGTAAAGAAGGTATCAGATATGCGTTTCCTGCTCGCCGCGATCATTTCATTCTGCTGTCTGGCGTCCGGTTCGGCGCTCGCGCAGGCGCGCGGTCAATAACAAGCGCGACGAGCACCGCAAGCCGGAGGATCACCGGAAGCCCGAGCACCACAAACAGCCGTAGCGATCACGCGCCGATCGTGTTGACGGATCACAAGCCACGGAGCCGGAGACACGGAGGTTCTCAACCACAGGGTCACAGGGGCACCGAGATCCAGAGCGCACGCTGCAGATCCCAACGCGTCGCACGTCGACCGGCATCGCCGGTCGACAGGCGCGGGTCGAAAGGCCGCGGGAACGCAAGCCTTCCCATATCTAGGGCTTGTGTTCCCACGGCTTTTCAATCCGCGCTGCCGCCGAAGGCGGCGTGCGACGCGTTCGGCTCTCTGTGTCTCGGTGCCTCTGTGGCTTGTCCATGACCGGTGTGCTCTCAAACCGGGAATCCCGTCCGCCGGAAGAAGGTCGAGCTTTTCTCCCGGGCTGAGTCTAAAATGAGCCCGCTATGAAGAACACCCTTTTCGCCGCCGCCGCCGGTCTCTGTCTCGTGGCCGCGATCTCCGCGGCCCGCCCGCGCGCCGAGGCCGATCCCTCGACCGCCTGGAACCGCAAGGCTGCCGCGGCGTACCTCGACCAGCGCGCCACCTGGTGGACCACCTGGCCGAATGCCCAGCGCGATCATCAGACCTTCTGCGTCTCGTGCCATACCGCGCTGCCCTACGCGCTCGCCCGTCCGGCGCTGCGCCAGCCGCTCGGCGAGACCGGCGCGTCGGCCGCCGAAACGGCGCTGCTCGCGAACATCACCAAGCGCGTGACGATGTGGCGCGACGTCGAGCCGTTCTATCCGGACCAGACCCGCGGCGTCCCGAAGACCAGCGAATCGCGGGCCACCGAGGCGATCCTCAACGCCGTCATCTTGTCGCGCCGCGACGCGCGCAACGGATCGCTCAGCGACGAAGGGCGCCGCGCGCTCGACAACATGTGGGCGCTGCAGATGAAGACCGGCGAGCAGACCGGCGCCTGGACCTGGCTCCAGTTCCACAACGAGCCGTGGGAAGGGGACAGCTCCGCGTTCCATGGCGCGGCGCTCGCCGCGATCGGCATTCACTCCGCGCCCGGCGGCTACGCCGCGGCCCCGGAGAACGTGGATCGCATCAAGGCGCTGCACGCCTATTTACAGAAAGCCGACGAGAAGCAGCCGTTGCTCAGCCGCGCGATGCTGTTGTGGGCGTCGAGCCTGGCGCCCGCGCTTCTTCCGCACGATCGGCAGCAGGCGATCGTCGACGCGCTGCTGGCCGCGCAGCAGGACGACGGCGGCTGGAGTACCGCGTCGCTGGGCTCGTGGAAGCGCGCCGATGGCACACCGCTCGACACGCGCACCGACGGCTATGCGACGGGGCTCGTCACCTTCGTGCTGGAGTCGGCCGCGGGTGCGCGGACCCAGCCGCACGTGACCCGTGGTCTCGCGTGGCTCGCCGCGCACCAGGATCCGGCCAGCGGCAGCTGGTTCGCGGCGTCGCTCAACAAGCAGCGCGATCCGGCCTCGGATGCCGGGAAGTTCATGAGCGATGCGGCGACCGCGTATGCGGTGCTGGCGCTGACCAGGGATCGCTAGTGCCGCGCCCTCCGCTCGTCCTGAGCCTGTCGAAGGACGAGCCGCGAGCAGAGCTCATGGTTCGACAGGCTCACCATGGGCGTCTGGGAAGATCGGGCTCACCGAACTAGCGACTGCGCCAGCGCTCTCTATTCTTTATGACGTCGAACGCACCGCGCGTCGATGCCGGTGCCATCCTCGAGGCGCTGCCCGAAGCCATTGCGCTCACGCTGCTCGCGGTGCTGCCCGCGTTCATCAACCTCGCTTCCGAACGCATTTTCGAGGAAGAGAAGGCGCTGCTGATCCGCGGCGCCGCGCTGCTCGCCCTTCCCGGCGTGGTCCTCGCGTGGCGACGCGCGGGGGCGCCGCTGCTGCGCCACACCGCGGTGCTCGCGTTCGGCGCCTTCACCCTGATCCTCCTGATCGCCGGACTCGCCGGCCCGGCGCCGCACGACGCGTTCGTGGGTGCGTATCTGAGGCGTCACGGGCTCCTGACGTGGTTCGCGCTCGCGATCGTGTTCGCGGCGATGTGCGTGACCGCGCGCACCCAAACCGGCCGCGATCGTTTGCTGGCCGCGAGCGTGCTCGGCAGCATCTGGCCATCCGCGTACGCGCTGCTCCAGCGTGCCGGCGTCGATCCCGTCGGCTGGATCGCCGCCTCGGCCGAACGCGCCGGCAGCACTTTTGGCAATCCGATCTTTCTCGGCGGCTACCTCGCCGTGGTGCTGCCGCTGACCGTCGTTCTGGCGCGGCGCAAACGGATCGCCGTGCCGCTGCTCGTGCTGCAGTTCGCCGCGCTCGCGGCCACCGTGAGCCGGGGGCCGTTCGTCGCGCTCCTGGCGGGCCTGTTCGTGTTCGGCGTGGTGGCCGTGTGGAATGCGCCGCGCGGCCGCGCGTTCGCGCTGGCGGCGATCCTGCTCGCCGCCGTCACCGCGTCGGCGCTGGCGGTGTTTCCTTCGGCGCGGCCGGCGTCCGTCAGCCGCATCCTCGACCCGAGCGCCGGCACCGGCCGTATTCGCGTTCTGATCTGGAAAGGCGTGATCGCGCTCATGGAGCGTGGCGGTCCGCGCCTCTGGATCGGCTACGGGCCCGAGAGCCTTCACCACGTTTTCCCCCGCTACTACGTGCCCGAAATCGGCGTGCTCGAAGGGACCGACGCGATGCCCGATCGCGCCCACAACGAGTTGCTCGACACGTTCGTCAGCGCCGGTCTGGCCGGTCTCGTCTTCGAGATCGCGTTCTTCGCCGCCACCGTGGTTGCCGCGATGCGCGTTCCCGACCGCACGATGCGCGCGGCGCTCGCCGCGGGAGCGGTCGCCCACATCGTCGAGATTCAGTTCGGCATCGCGACCGTCGTCACGCGACTGCTGTTCCTGACCGTTGCGGCGATCGCGGTTGGCTTCGCGACGGATGCGCCCGAACCGGTCGCGGCCGCCCGATCGGTGCCGCGAGGCGTCGCGCGCAGGCGGACGGCGGCTGCTGCGACGCGTGAGCAGCCGACTAAACCGGCCGGGACGCCGTGGCGTTGGCTGACGCTGGCGGCGCTGGCCGGGGCGCTGTCGCCGCTGGTCTCGACGTTCCCGTCGATGGGACAAGGCGCCGCGAGGTCGGGAACCGCCGACACCCTGGTGGAATTCCTCGCGAACATCTCGCTCGGCACGCCGCTCGCCTTCGGCGCGATGCTGGTGATGGCCTTCGCACTGGCGTGGTCGATCGCCGACGCCACACGCCCGGCGAAGCAGGCGTGGCTGCTGGGCTGGTGCTTCGTCGCAGGATTCCTCGCCGCCGTTCCCGTGTCGATCACGCCGTCTCGCGCCGACGTCTTCAGCAAGGCCGCAGTCACGTTCGAATCGCGGCAGCAGTGGACGGAGGCGGTCGTCGCCTATCGGGAGGCGGCGCGCCTGCAGCCTGCTCAGGGCTACTACCAGACGGGGCTCGGCCGCGTCTTGACGCAGAGCGCGATCCCGCTCGCCGGAGAGGCCCGCGACGCGCGCTTCCGTTCCGCGCGTGAGGCATTCGAGCGCGCCCAGACACTCGATCCTTCCGATCCCGACCACCCGCGCCACCTCGCGAGCCTCGCGCGGATTCGCGCCTGGACGCTCGCCGAGGGGTCCCGCGCCGAACCGCTGGCCGAGGCGGATCGACTCTACGCGCACGCGATAGAGCTCGCGCCCGGGTTGCCGGCGCTCTGGGTCGAGCGGGCCCATGGTGACCTCGAAGGCGGCCATCAGGCGCAGGCGATGGAGAAGCTGACGCGCGCGATCGCGCTCGATGCCGAGCGGCGGGATGCCTGGCTGCTGTCGGGAGAGGTGCAACGGAGCCAGCGGAACCTCGCGGCGTCACTGGCGGCGTACGATCGCGTGCTGACGCGCGCGCCCGTCGACGTCGACGCCCTGCGCGGCCGCGCGATCGCGCTGGCGGAGCTCGATCGACGCAGCGAGGCGATGGCCACCTTGAGCCGGCTGCTCGAGATCGCCCCGGCGGATCCCGTATCGCTGCAGCTGCGGGACCAGCTGGCCGGTCGCGCCCCTGGCTCAGGGCAGCCGCGCTGACGAATCCGTCGCCGCAGGAGAATCGGTGAGGTGGCGATCGATCGCCGCCGAGATCGTGTGAATGTCGGTGTCCTGGAGCTGCTCCTCGACGCTCTCGGTGCCCGCGTCGACCTTCACGTCGAGGCGCTGGCAGATCCCCGTCAGCATCTTGAGCATCGTCGTCAGCTCCTGCTCGGCGAGCAGGTTGACCTGCAGATCGAGATGCGCCCGCCTGTCGGCCTGGCGCCGCATCCGGTTCTGCGTCATCAGCACCGCGGCGCTCAAAAAGATGGCCTCGAGCGACACCATCAGCATCAGCAAACCGAATGGATAAGGATCGAACGGGTGCTCGCGCATCACGTTGAGCGCGATCCAGACGCTGAACCACACCGCGTGGGCGACGATGAAGATGGGATTGCCTGCGGCTGCGGTCACCGCGTCGGTGAATCGATCGAGCCCCGTTCGATCGTGAAGCGCCTCCCGTTCGAGCGCCGCGATCGCTTCGATGTTTCGTGCCGCCGGTTCGGGGACCTTCGGCTTAGCGGACAACGCTGTACGCCGCGAGCGTCCAGCCCTGGCCGCGCAGCCCCTCGGCGATGGCGGCGTGCCGGCGGAACGCGCTGACCCCGGCGTCGAACGTTTCCGAGGCCGCCTGCCGCACATCCCAATGTGGAACCAACGACAGAGTGTAGGAAGACGGTCGGTCTTCCCTATCCAATTGGCAGGTCAACAGCTGGTTGCCGCGCTGAAAAACCCAGCGGAGGAGGCGGATGGTGCGTTTTTTCCGGGAAATTCTCTTCATGCCGCTGAGCAATACAACTCCGGTGCCAGATGAAGCGGCTGGCATCGCGCTTGCTCAACGAAGGGATAACTTCCTCACCCCGCGTTCTGCGGGATGAAAAACGACCCACCCCAACGCCGGGAGGCGAAATAGGCCTCCCGACCCGCATTCTCTCTTTTCGTTATTTCGTGAGGTCGGCGGACATCGTCATCGTGCCGTGCGTCCGCATCGGCGGGACCGTGGTCTGGCTGCCGGACTGGATCAAGCCGTCGATCGTCGTGCGGGTTTCGGTATGCAGCACGATCCCGCGATCGACGTTCACATCCATCTTGCCCTCGCTGACGGTTCGCACGTCCAGCCCGACGGGGCGCGCGTCAGTGGACCCGATTGGCTGGCTGACGGTGTTGGTGGATGCGACCGCGAGATGCGCGATGCGGTCGGCGCCGTCGAAGGTGACCGACGTCAACGTGTACCGCGTCTCGCTCGACGTGCTCATCATGACGGCGGACATTGGAGTTGGAATGTTCACCTGCGCCGGGACCGTGACCGACTCGCCGACCGACAGCGTGATGGGAGGGGCAGCCGCAAATGCGCTCACCAGCGTCTGCTTCAGTGCTGCCGCGAGGTTGGGGTCCACGCCGCCTTCGGTGTCGACCTTCAGGATCTTGCCCTGATCGTCGTACGAGAACGTCACGACCTGTCCGACGAGCCGATCGGCCATGTCAGCTGGAACCGGTCCGGGCTTGCCGTTGATGGTCACGGTGTACGAGACGCTGTCACACAGGACTCGCGCGCTGTAGTGGCCGTGCGCGTCCGTGGGTCCGACGGTCGTGGTGTGTTCCGCGTTCGTGACCATGCTGGTGGCGACCGGGGGCATCGACCGCGCCGCATCCGCCGCCGGATCCGGCGTCACGGTCATCGTCATGTCCGTCCTGGTGCGGACGTGCAGAGTCTGGTTCGGACTGGGGATCATTCTGATCGTCAGGCGCTCGGTTTGCGCTCCGAGGACCATCGCGGGAACGACCAGGAACCCGATCGCGAGAAGCCGACGCTTCATGGTGCCGCCGCCTTTCTCTGTCGGGGTCAGATCTCGATTTTCTCGCGGGGATCAACACGAGCGAGAAAATCGAGATCTGACCCCGTTAAAACGGAATCCGGATGCCGAGGTATATCGCGCGAGGCGGCTGGCTCGCCGACTTCAGCCGCGAAGTCGGGCCCGAGACCGTGACCTCCTCGACCTCGAGATACTCGTTGAAGAGATTATAAGCCTCGAACACCGCGTCGGCGTGATGGCCCGCCATGATGAATCCCTTACGCAGCCGCGCGTCCACCGTCATCTCGAAGGTGAAGCGGGTCCGGCCGTTGCGAAACGCGCGTACGGCTTCCGGCCCCTGGTTCAGGTTCGGATCGATCACCAGGCGCGCGAAATGCTGCCCGTCCTGATAGCGGCCGATCAGGCCCAACGTGATGTCGTGCCCGAACTGGTAGGTCGCCGCCGTCTTGATCGTGTAGCCGCGCTCGGTGAACGTGCGTCCCTGCGCGTGCGCCAGCGCGTTGGGATTCACGTACGCCTCTCCCACCAACCCGTCGTCGTTCTCGAGCGGTCCGAAGCCGCGATTGGCGGCGATCCCTTCCGACCGCCCCGCGGTGAGGCCGAGCATGAAGAACAGCTTCTCCGTGCGCATCGTGCCGATCATGTCGGCGCCGACAAAGGAGGCTTCGTCGCCGGCCGGATTGGTGAGCAGGTAGCGATCGGCGCCAAAGGTGGACGGCGAGCGGTTGTAGAAGGTGAGGATCTGATCGTCGCCGGAACCGACGATATCGATGCCCATGTCGGGCGCGGTGACCGTGGTGTAGGTCGATTCCGGCACGCCGACGTCGGCGACGCTGACCAGGTTCGTCTCGCGCCGGCCGATCGCGGCGATGCGGAGGAACGTCCGCGGGCTCGGACGCGCGTCGAAGCCGAGCACCGCTTCGTCCAGATAGGGGCGCTTCAGCGCCGGATCGATCGACGAGAATCCCGCCACGCCGCCGGTGCCGGGGCCGAGGCGCTGCACGAGCGGGCCGATGTCGCGCTGCTGCGGTAGTCCCGCGGACGCCGCGTTCCAGCGGTAGATGCTGGCGGTGGGCGCCGTCGAATCGCCGTAGGCCAGATCGTTCAGCGGCAGCCGGTGTCCGTAGCGGCCATAGCTGCCGAACGCGCCGAGCTCCCAGAAGTTGAACATCGTCCAGTGAAAGCCGGCGCGCGGCAGGAGGCCGAGCCAGCCGATCGTGCCGTCCTGTCCGGCCGCCGACCCGTTGATCGCCTCGAACCGCAGCCCGCCGTCCACGGTGACGCGAGGCGAAATCGCGATGCGGTCGCTGATGTAGGCGGAGATCGATCGCTCGCGCCAGTCGGACGGCTGCACCGGGTCGGTGAAGTCCCAGACGCGAGCCGGGATGCCGTTGAGCAGCTCGCCGACGCGTCCGCTGAACACCGACTGCACGCTCGACGAGCCGCCGTAGAGATCGATGCCGCCGAGCAGGTTGTGTCCGCCGGCGGCGCGGTTGAATCGCGCACCGAGCGACCAGGTCCGGTCGTTGCCGATGCCCGGATCGAGCAGCGACGGGATCGGGCCGTCGGGGATCCGGTCGACGACGATGGTGGCGGGGGCGACCAGGTCGCTGGACCGATGGGCCAGCGTATAGGACGCGAACAGGCGAAGCCCGCTGCTGTCGGCGATTTGATGCTGCCACGCCGCCTGCAGATGGAGACCCGCGACCTGCTGGCTGTCGGTCGTATTCTTGAACGCTGCGTGATGCGGAATCGCGTCGCTCGTGTGCTGGACCCAGCCGATCACGCGCACCTCATCGCCGGCTTTCGGCGTGCTCGTGACGTTGACGAACGCGTTGGCGAGGGTTCCGGTCAGCGCGGCGGTGCTGTCGCGCTCGGAGTAGGACGAACGGATCCAGCTCGCCGACAGGAGCGCACCCAGCTTCTCGCCGACCGGCCCGCTCATGAAGAGATTGGCTCGTGCGCCGGAGTTGAGCCGCGCGATGCTTGGCGGCGAGTCGGTGGCGCTGCCGTTGGTGAGGAACGGCGGCGATCCGAACAGCTCGATCGTGCGCATCCCCGACGCCGCGGGACCGAGCGGGACGAGCGTGACGGCCATGGCCGGCGAGTTCGCGTCGATCGGCATCAGTCCGGTGGCGACGTCGACCTGCTTCCAGACATCGACGCCCGGCATCAGCAGCGGCGTGCCGGTGCCGCTCAGGCTGGTGACGTCCGCGTCGCCGACGCGATACGTCGTCTGCGTCCAGCTGCTGCCGTGCGCGCCGAGGCGGGCGGGCGAGCCCGCGCTCAAGCCGCCGGTGTCGATCCGATCGCCGATGACGTCGGGGACGACGGTCAGGAGCGGGAAGACGCTGGCGCTGACCGGCAAGGCGCCGAGCGCCTCGACCGGAAACCACGCGCCGAGCGGTGGTCGTTCATGGGACGCCGGTGGCGTTTGCTCGGCCGGCGGTGGCGGCGCGGGGGT
>Ga0068871_100004148_pt1 | contig 10027 bp, 8 predicted proteins | sample KBSMisM72_FD_72750 | JGI IMG/M metagenome (GOLD analysis project Ga0068871, IMG submission 72750) | Miscanthus rhizosphere microbial communities from Kellogg Biological Station, Michigan, USA - KBS Miscanthus M7-2 | ecosystem: Host-associated > Plants > Roots > Rhizosphere > Soil ...
AAGGCCTGAAGCCGCCGTTCTTGGGGTCCGTAACAACGTGGTAAGGCGGAATCCTGCGGAGTAGCCTCGACGGGCCGGTGATCGATTCGTCGTCGATACATTCGCGCTCGGGCATTATTAGCCGATGCAGTTATTTAGATGACCTGACGAAGCATAACTTCGAGCTTTTGCTGATTTGTCTCCAGCGGGCCCTCGATTTCCTGGCCCGTCGTTAAATCAGAGGCGAAAACAGTGGCTGAGCCGGCGGGATCAAAATTAACTTCCACATCGCCCCGTTCAAAATGCCACTCAAGTTGCACGCCGCCTCTACTTGTAGGGACGAACGCAGGAAGAGGCATCGCATTGCGCATGACGTCAGCTAAGAATCTAATTGCAGCGATTCCGGTTGAGGGAACCAGCCGCGGCGCGTCGTAGGAATTCCAATTGGCAGGCAGAGAGAGCAACTCAATGATTGAGGAAATCGCCGGCTCGGCCCAGGCCGGCAATTCGACGCCGATCGGTCTCTCTATTGAAAAAGACATGGGCGGCGAGTCCGGATAACCGGAAAAACTCACCAGATGAATTGAAGTGGGAGCACCAGTCAGGAGCGCGTCTCGCGTGAGGGCACTCGTGACCGAAGATTGGCGCCTGTTGCGCTCACTCAGCAGACTTATTTTTGCATGAGCGACCGGCGATGCAAGGCTAGGCATTTCTCCTCCAAATTTGATGCATGGCGTCTGTCGTCAATTCGGTAAATCCCCTCACTATCCATTGACGCCCAGTGTCTAACAACGTTGCGGCGCTCTCGATGTCTTCCCCAAGTGGGGCTCCCCGGGATGTCAACTTCAAGGCATACATCGGCGTTTGGGAAGGAGTATCAATGCCCGGCTCGAATTCAACGTGCAGCCTTCCGCGAATGCCGCCATCTTCAATCAGGTAACGAACAACGACCCCGTATTCCTCTGGCTGAGGCAAGAAATTGCCGACCTGGAGGTCAGCTAGCGGCTTGAAGATACGGGCAGCCTCGCCGTGGCGCGTCCATCCTGATCCTGCACGAATGTGGTTCACATAGGTCACCTCACACTGATTGATTTTGAGGTCACCCAATCCCTGGGATCTGACAAAGTCCCGGAAAACTCCGAGCTCCGTCAGAAACCCGTCGCGGACTTGTTCGTACCGTGGATATAAGTCGCCCTCTCCGATCTTTCTCCAGTTTCGGATGAACCTTGTGCTCTGTACCTGTAGCAGTTCGGTCCCTTCAACGTTCATGAACCACACACGCGGAAGAGGTAGCGTTTCGAGGGCTTCAAAACGCAGTTTGAATGGAGGGCGCCCCCCCGACTCGAATTTTTCGAACGCTGGATCTAGAGGTGCCTTGTCTTCTGTCTTAGGGAACTTGGCCCGCACTTGATCCCAGAAGAGACCAAAATGCACGGCTTGCAGCGGTATGGCGGCAAATTGCACGCCAAGAACCACCTCAATAACCGGAGGCGCGATGTACTCAGGAAGGTCTAGGGGCCTGGGCAATCTGGTCCTTGGAAATTGTTAGTATATCCGGCTTTGGTCCATTGACGGACGCGTCCCCCACACGTTTGCGGAGGGAGCGAGTCAGACCATCTTCAGTATAGCGAATTCTGATCCGCGGTGGCTCCCTCGCGAAATCATGGTGCGCCCGGCACGACTCGAACGTGCGACCTTCTGGTTCGTAGCCAGACGCTCTATCCAACTGAGCTACGGGCGCTTTTACGGTGGGACATTGTGATTTTAGCATGATCCAGTCAGGTCACGCTGATTTTGACGCTAGTCCGCGTGAATTCTGCCCTCGCGATCCAGCCGCAACCGCTGGCCGCGCCACACTACTGAATCTCCGAACAGTCCCACGAGCCAGACCGCGAGTCCGAAAAGATCGCGCACGGGAATCAGCCACCATAAGTACAGCACGTCGCGGCTGCGCAGCACGCCCCACCCGGAGGCGAAAGCCATCACCAGCCGGATCGCCAGCAGCGCGATGCCCAGATCCAGACGCCCGCCGGCCGCCGCAACCACAGCCCACAGCGTCGCGTTGGTAATGGGGAGGCCGAGATAACCACCGAAGCGCGACACCCGTATGGTCCGCGCCCAGCGCACCTGATGCTGCCACACCTGCCGCCATCCTCCGCCCAGATGCGTCTCCACCACCACGTCGCTCAGCACGCACTTCAACCCCAGCGCGTGAATGCGGTGTCCCACCTGGTAGTCATCGGCCAGACAATCCGCCACCACGGCGAAACCGCCGATGCGGTTGAGATCCTCCCGGCGAAATGCCAGCGTGGACCCCATGGCGAATTCGTCCACTCCCAGCAAGCGCGCGACCAGCGCCGACGGCGCAAAATCGGTGATCACCCCCAGCCCTTCGAAGCGCGCGGCGAAACTGTCGCCCACCGGACGGTAGAGGCAAGTCACCAAGCCCACGCACGGATCGGCCAAGGGCGCCGTGACGCGCGTGAGGTAATCCGGCTCCACTCTAATATCGGCGTCGTTTACGACCAGGACAGGATAACTTGCTGCCGCCGCCAGGTCGATCAGCACTCCCACCTTGGCGTTGGCGGCGTTGGTGTCGCTATCCACTACGCGCACCCGAAAGAACTCCCGCAGAACCGGCAGCGCAGGATCATTCGGATCGCTCACGCCACACAGGAATTCGTAGTCCCCGTGCAGCACGGTGTGCGAACGAATCGCCTCGCGAAAACCCGCGTGAACGCCGCGCACGGGCTTCAACACCGATACCTGTCCTGAAGAATTCGCGGGAGCCGTGGCGCATCCGCGAAACACGCACGCCAGGATGGCGAGTATCTGGTAAGCGGCAGCGATCGCGGCTAGTGCAAGCAACACCACTTGGCGATTATAAGTCGGGGACGCCGGCGCACCTCAATGCCAGCGTGCCCTATTGCGTGCCGCCTCAGACCCGATCTTGAGTCGAGGTAGTCGCCGCTGCCGCCTGGCTCAGGACATTGGCTTTGTGATCCGCCACATACTGCTTGCGCTTCGTGCGCAGGCTCATATACTCTCTGGCTTCTTTATAAAGCCGCTTGCGCTCGGGTCCGTCGAAGATGGCCTTGCGCACGATGCGCCAGGCAGCTTTCGGACGGAAGTAGTATTCGTCGTAGAAGCGCTCCACCCACTCCATCATCTCGCCTTCGTCGAGGATGCCGGGATAGATCACCTGCGGCAACTGATGGCCGCCCGCGTCCGACATGCCGATGTTGATCAGCGCATTTTCTTTCGCAAAACCGTAGAATTCCGTGCCGGGATAAGCGTGCGCGATCGAAACCTGGATCGTCTCGGCGTCGATACGCTTGGCGAAATCGATGGTGTTGCGCAGCGTGTCGCGAGTCTCGCCAGGCAGCCCCACGATGAAATCGGCATGGATAATCAGCCCCAGCTTGTGGCAGTTTTCCGTGAAGCGCAGCGCCATGTCGGTAGTGGCGCCCTTCTTGATGTTGCGCAGGATCTGTTCGTCGCCGCTCTCATAGCCCACGATCAGCAGGCGGCAGCCCGCTTCTTTCATGGCCTTCAGCGTTTCATAGTCAGTGGTGACGCGCGACGTGCAGGACCAGGTGAACTTCAGCTTCTTCAATTCCGCGCACAATTCGATGGTGCGAGCCTTGCGGTAATTGAAGGTGTCGTCGTCAAAGAAAATTTCCTTGAGACCCGGGAAATTCTCCAGCACGAAACGGCACTCGTTGGCGATGTCCTGGACCGAACGTAGTCTCCAGCGATGGCCCGAATGCGTTTGCGGCCACAAACAGAAAGTGCACTGCGCGGGACAGCCGCGCGATGTGTAGAACGACAAGTACGGATTCAGCAGAAACGGGACGTTATACTTGCGGAAGTCCAGATCGCGCTTATAAGTCTTGGTCACCCACGGCAGCTCATCCAGGTTTTCGATGTAAGGAGCTTCCGGATTGTGAACGTTGACGCCGTTCGCGCGGTAGCTCACGCCGGGCAGCTCCGCGAGCGGCGTCCCCTTGGCGTAATTCGCTATCTGGTAGTCGAACTCGCGGCGCACGATGAAGTCGATAGCTTTGGTGGAATCCAGAACTTTATCCGGCTCCATGGTGACCGGCGGTCCCACGAATACCACCTCAAGCTTTGAATTCGAATCCTTCATCATCTCCGCGATCTTCACGTCGACGTGAAAACCGGGAGACGAAGTGAACAGGACGAGAAGTTCGAAATCCTTGGCCATCGCCACCGTCTGCTCGATCGAAACGCCATGCGGCGGAGCATCCAAAACCCTGCTGTTTTCGAGCATGCCGGCGGGATAGCACAGCCACACGGGATACCAATACGATTCGATCTCGCGCGTGGACGGCCAACGCGAGCTGGCGCCTCCATCAAAACCCTCAAAGGAAGGTGGATTCAGAAACAGCGTCTTCTTCGGCAATGCTTGCGATCTCCTTATAGCTCGGGCGCGGGGGCCGTTCCGGGGGTCTCAATCTCTTGGAGCGCGCCAACGGGTTGCGGCGCTTGCGGGTGCTGCACGGGAGCCGGCGGACTATTCGAATCGGAATCGCCGTCCGACGGGCCTTCGCTATCGGCGCTTTCTTCGCGGGTGAAATTGCTGAAATTGATCTCGAGTTCAGCCCGGCCCACGATGCGCGTGTCCACGGTGCTCTGAATGTGACTGGGGAAAGCAATGCCGTCCCGTATCTGGTAATCGCGCACAAAAGCAATCTTTTTCAGGAAGACGGATGGCGTCTTCACGAACTGGCCGGACTCGCGAACCGGCATGCCGCTGGCGGCGTCGATCCAAATCTGCCCTTTAAAAAGGCCCACTGCCTTCTTCCTGGGAGTCACTTCCAGGATCTGCGTAGTCACGCCCTGCTGCACCAGGCGCCCTACGTAACGGAACTTGTAATTGGCCGGCGTGATGGCGATGGTGCCATTCTCCCGCGCAGCGCTTTCGGCGGCCAGATAACGCGTAATCACTTCCTGCTTGACCGTGTTATCCCCGGAAAAACCCAAAGCTTTGTAGGTAATTTGTCCCAAAAGCGAGATCTTGCGCAGTGCCCGTAGTTTGCCGTGTTTTTCCAGCTTGGGCAGCTGGGCGTCGATGTTCACTTCCATCTGCAGCCCGCGCAGGCTCTCCTGCTGGACGTGGGTTGCGTCCACGTATTTGTCCACAATCGCCAAATTTGCGTCGGCTTCAGCCTCGTTGGCGGCCGCGTACGCACGGGGACTTGAGAGTGCGCCAATGCACAAACTAAGCCCAAGAGTAGCGGTGAGGAAGCGCAATGAGAAAGTCCTTGTCCGGCGCTGACGTGGCACGCTTTCACCTCATTGTATCAGGATTCGGCCGACTTCTATTCGACGATTACAGTCCGGTTAACGATTCAGCCCGGCCGCAAGCGCCCAACTAAAGACATCGGCGGAAGATTCCGGATGCGATAACATACTGTCAAACCATAACTTATGGCCGTCGGACCGGACCGTGACCAGCCCATCCTGGTCGGTCCGCAAGATCGCGGCATGGCGTTTTTCAAGCCTGGCCAGCACCGTGGCATGCGGATGGCCGAACGAATTCTCGAAGCCCGCGGAGATCACGGCGATTGAAGGTGCCACGGCGTCCAGAAAATCGGGCGAAGTGGACGTCTTCGAACCATGGTGGCCCACCTTGAGGACGTCCGCATGTAAGGCGCGTCCGTCGGCCAGCAGGAGCCGCTCCATGGGGCTCTCCAGGTCGCCGGTGAGCAGGAACGAGTTCGCTCCATAAGTGATACGCAGAGCCAGCGAGTCGTTGTTCCCAGCTTTGGCCGGGTAGAAGCCCGCGGGCGGAGATAAAATGTCCAGGCGCGCACCCCCGTAATCGGCGGGCGGAGCGGAGGCATCCGGTGTCCTGACGGGAATTCTCAGCTCGGCAGCCCGCTGCAGTAAATAGGCGGAGGGGTTCGCGCCGACCCATAGCTCGCGCGGCCGGAAATTTTCGAGGAGCGCAGGCAGCCCCCCGCTGTGATCCTGGTGCGCATGGGTGGCCACCAGGATGTCGATGCGGCGAATCCCGCGGCTCCACAAATACGGCGAAACTACGTCTTCGCCGGTATCCAGGTTGGAGCGGCGCGTCACGCGTCCATATTGCAAAACGCCCCCGCCATCGATGACCATAGTCCGCCCTTCCGGAAAAATCAGCAGCAAGCTGTCGCCCTGCCCCACATCGATGGCCGTCAGTTCCAGCGAATGGGTGGCGACCGGTGCGGTCCAGGGCTGCCACAACACGAATCCGAACAACCCCGCAACCACTACTCCTGCAGGGGCTGCCATGTGCCTGCGCCAGCGAGCGCTGCGCATCGTCATCGAGAACACCATTAGAGCCGCCGCGAAGCTGATCGCCAGCCACAGCGGAGGGCTGGAAACCCGCCACGCTGGTTCCAGATGCGCGTGCCAATCTGCCGTGCGTGCGGCGATTTTCAAGAGCCATCCTGCGAGCGCCGCGGGGGCGTGCCATCCGGTGAAGATCGCCAGGAATCCAATCGGCACGGCTGCTTCAAGCAGTGGCACGATGATCACGTTCGCCGTGAGGCCAGTGAACGAAATGCGGTGGAAGTAAACCACCATGGGCAAAGCCAGGCCGATCTGGATCGCCAGCGAGACCAGCGCCGTCTCATAGATGAAGATCCCGGCTCGCGCCAGCAGTGCCCCGCCTTCTGCGCACCAGCCCACCGGCACGCGGCACCAGGCCGTCGGCACTTGGCATAAGGCTTCGAGCGTTTCCGCCGCCAGCCGGATCTCGACGCGGAACTGAGCCACGCGAGGCGCAAGATACGGATCAACTTCGCGGTTCTGAATCTCGCGCAGGCCGCGCGCGTAAGGTCCCGAAGTTGCATCGAGCAGTGGAGCAGCCAAAGCGCCGAGCGCCGCCACACATAAGAACGACAACTGAAAGCTGGCATCGCCCAGGTCGCCCGGATCGCACAGCAGGTAGACCACCGCCACCGCCGCCAGCAGATTGAGCACGCGCCCCCGGCGGAAAAAGAAGCGAGCGATCAAGTATAAGGTGAAACCCGCCGCTGCGCGCCCCACTGGAGGCGAGAATCCGGAGACCAGCGCATACAGCCACGCGGCCGCCGCCGTCAGCGTCAGCGCCGGGATCTCGCCCAACAAACACATCCTCAGCAGGAACAGCAGCACCACGGCCAGCACTGCCACATGCGCTCCCGAGATGACTAATGCGTGAAACGTCCCGGTGCGGCGGAAGTTTTCAGTCCAGATTTTTTGCAGTTGAGACGTTTCGCCGATCAGCATGGCGTCCATCATGCCGGCTGTGTATGCATCCGGATACAGCCGCTCGATACGATCCAGCGCCAGTCCACGTAGAGCGAAGATCCAGGCCATCGGGCGCCACCCACAGCGGCCTGGCAACACGCGCGCCGTGGACCCGCGAGTCATACTCGCGGTCCAGAAAATCTTCTGCCGCGCGAGATAGCCGGCGTAGTCGAACGACCCCGGGTTTTTGAAATTGCGCGGCACGCGGGCGCGCGCTTCGATTTCGACGCGCTGCCCGTATTCGAGGCGCTGCAGCGGGCGCTCGTCTTCAAGCGGCAGACTCACCCGAGCGCGAGCCCCCGGGTCGAGTTCCAGCGTGAACTGCTGCCGTCCCGGCGAAAGCACCGTCGGCTCCACCACGCAGCCCGCGAGGATAACGGTTTCGCGCGACCCTGCGTCAATCTGCGGCCGAGGCCCCGCACGATGCCAGGCGTCGGCGAAAGCTCCCGCAAAAATCAGCGCCAGGAGCAGACACCAGCGCCGCAGCTGCGGGGTTCGGAATATCGCGAGCAGCATGAACGCCGCCACCGGCCAAGCTGCACTCGAACGCGAGAACGCAAGAGCGCGTCCCAGCAAAATGCCGGCGACGATGGCCGCCACCGGCAGGATCAAAGGGTCGGTTGGGCCGGATCTGCCTTTCAAACAAGCTAGTTCGCCGGGAGTGGAAAAGTTCTCCGCTAAACCTATTTCACGTCCAGAATCTGAAACAAATTGCTGTAATCGTCCGTCCATGGACGGAAGCGCTTTTTAGGAGGGTATTGAGAGAGGGTGGCGTCTTTGAAAAATTTCCCGCGGTACAGCGAGAGATCGGAGGTCACCAAAACCCAGGTAGAAGAAGAAAGATAGCTAGCTTCGTCACCCTCATCCTCCACTACCCACGCCTCCCGGCCGACGGAAGCTGCCCCGCCTTCGCACACCGGCTTCAGATCCAGATAGCGGTTGGAAATATGCAGCGCCAAGACACCCTCTGGCTTCAAGTGCCGGAAGTACAGCTGAATGGCTTCGCGCGTGAGCAGATGAACTGGAATAGCGTCGCTCGAAAATGCGTCGACTGCCAGAATGTCGTAGTTTTGCGGTCCTTCAGTCGCGAGCTGGCGCTCCAGCGTCAGGCGCGCGTCTCCCATGAGAATAGCCTTGTCCGCGGCCGAATGCGGATAGAAGGTGAACAACGATTGTGCGATGCGTTCGACCAGGGGATTGATTTCGTAGATGCGGAAGTAGTCGCCCTTACGTCCGTAGTTGGAAAGCACGCCCGCTCCCAATCCGATAACGCCGGCGCGAATCGGGCCCTTCTCCTGCAGCGCTCCCATGGCCCGGCCGACCCCCGAACGCTTGGCGTAATACGACGTCGTCACATAGCGCAGCACGGGATCCTGCAACTGCGAACCGTGGTCGATGGTGCCATGCAGCAAAGTGCGTTGCGCATAGTCTTCGGTAGGCAAATCGTCACGCACTTCGAGCGGTCCATAAAAATTGCGAGCCTGCAGCACCAGGTTCTTCGCAAGCCTGCGCTCCTGCCGTACGAAATATCCCGCCAGTACGGCAACCGCGATGAAGATGACGGCGCGTATCGGCCATGCTCCCAGCCTGGGAACGCGCAAATTCCATACCGCGATCATCGCCAGCATGCCGCAGCCGATCAGCCCCAAGGGAAGCTCCCAATAGCTGTGAAACACGCGCGGCGCGATCAGCGCGACGAAAATACCGCCCAGCGCACCGCCGATCGAGACCATCAAATAGAACAGCGTCAAGTGGCGTGGCGCGGGACGGCGGCGGGCCAATTCGCCGTGGCAAAACATGCAGCAGACGAACAGCCCGGCAGCGTATCCGGGTATCGCGTACTTAATGTTGTAGTTGCCTTCCTCCGCATAGATCATGTACGCCATGCCCGCTAATGCCGGAGCCAGCCACGGGATAAACAACCAGCGCTGGTAGATGCGGTCGCTCTCGAACGCGCAGATGAAAGTGAGCAGGTAGAGCGCGAGCGGCAATACCCACAGCAATGGAATGGGCGCGACGTTCTGGCTCATGTGATTGGTCACCGAAACCAGCAGCACGGAGGCGCAACTGGCCAATAAGACCCACAACAAGAGCTGCCAAAAACTCGGTTGTTCGCCGGACTCGGGCTCCGCTACTACCCGGGTCGGATCATCGGCGCTCGCGGCCCGGCTGACCCACGCCGTGAAGGCGCACATGAGAGCGAACACCACGTAGCCGCCGCTCCACCAGAACGCCTGCTGGCGAGTAGCCAGGCGCGGTTCCACCAAAAATGGGAAGCTCACCAGCGCCAGCATCGATCCGAAGTTCGACAGTGCAAACAGCCGGTAAGGCACTCCCGATCCAGTGCGGCGCACAAACCACGCCTGCAAGAGCGGGCTGGTGGAAGAGAGCAGAAAATACGGCAGTCCGATGGTCGCGGTCAGCAACAGCAGAATGCGAGCTGTGGGATCGCCGACTTGGGTTGGACGCCATATGGGGTTGGGCAGAATCGGCAGCAGAGCGCAGCTCCCCAGCAGCAGCGCCACATGCACCAACATCTGCATGCGAGGTTTCAGAAAGCGGATGGAAACGTGTGCGTAGGCGTATCCGGCAAGCAGCAGCAGTTGGAAGAACAGCATGCTGGCGCTCCACACCGCCGCCGAGCCGCCGAACCACGGCAGAATCATCTTGGCGATCAGCGGCTGCACTTGAAACAGCAGGAAGGCGCTCAGAAAAATGGTAACGGCGTAGAGAGTCATTTATTTTG
>Ga0068871_100004150_pt1 | contig 10025 bp, 5 predicted proteins | sample KBSMisM72_FD_72750 | JGI IMG/M metagenome (GOLD analysis project Ga0068871, IMG submission 72750) | Miscanthus rhizosphere microbial communities from Kellogg Biological Station, Michigan, USA - KBS Miscanthus M7-2 | ecosystem: Host-associated > Plants > Roots > Rhizosphere > Soil ...
ACTCGTTCCCATCGAGCCGGTGCTCGTCGATCTCGTCGCGCACGCCCGCGAGATCGCGACGTCGCAGGGCAAGCGCGTGCGCATGGACGCGCGCGGCGGCGACGTGCAGATCGAGCGCACGGTGCTGGACGTCCTCGCCGAGCCGCTCCTTCACCTCGTGCGCAACGCGATCGACCACGGCATCGAGCTGCCCGAAGAGCGCGGCGCGAAGGGTGACGCGCGCCTCGTCGTCTCGGGCGAGACCGTGGGCGGGAGCGTCCTCATCACGGTGAGCGACGACGGGCGCGGCATCGATCCCGAGCGCGTCCGAAAGGCAGTGCTCGAGCGCGGGATGCTCTCCGACACGACCCTTGGCGCGATGAGCGACGTGGAGATCGTCGATCTCGTCTTCTGGCACGGCCTCTCCACGCGCGCGGACGTCACGGATCTGTCCGGCCGCGGCGTCGGTCTCGATGTCGTCCGTGCGACCGTCGAAGCGCTCGGTGGCACGGCGAGCGTCTCGAGCGTCGTCGGCAAGGGCACCACGTTTCACCTTCGCGTTCCTGCGGCGATCACGAAAGAGCGCACGCTCGTCGTCGAGAGCCGCGGCGCTCTCTTCGGATTTCCGTCGCGCAGCGTGGCTGCGCTCGTGCGCCTCTCCGATCACGAGGTCTCCGCGATCGCGGGCGGACAGGCACTTCGCATCGGCGACGTCGCCATCCCATTGCGATCGCTCGGCGCCTTCCTCGGCGAGCCCGGCGCGCACGAGCCGTGGGCGGTCGTCCTCGATGGTGATCATCAGAAGTGGGCGTTCTCGATCGCGAAGCCACTCGGCGATTTTCCGCTCTTGCGCAGGCCCATCGATCGGCTGCTCCCGACGATGAGCGCGAGCGCGACGCTCGCCGACGGCCGGCTCGTCATGATCCTGTCGGTCGCGGCGCTCGTTCGACGCGCACGCCATGGCGCCGAAGCGCACGTCGCCACGGGCCAGTCGCACGCGCTCCGTGTCCTCGTCATCGACGACTCGGCGGTCGTGCGCGATTTGATGGAAGAGATCCTTCGTCAATCGGGCTTCGACGTGCAGGTCGCGGACGGCGGCGACGAGGCGCTCTCGATCCTCGCGCGCGATCGGCCCGACGTCGTCACGCTCGACGTCGACATGCCCGGCATGACGGGCTTCGAGGTGCTCGGCCACATCCGCGCGCGCCACGGAGATTTGCCGGTCGTGATGCTCACGCTTCGCGCGTCCAGCGAGGACAAAGCCCGCGCGACGGCGCTCGGCGCGGACGCGTACGTCGTGAAGACGCAGTTCCAGGAAGGGAGCTTGCTCGAGGCCATTCGCCGCGTGGCGAAGGTCGTTCCGTGAAGCCCAAGCTGCGCGTCCTCGTGGTCGACGACTCCGAGGTGTGCCGCGACGTCTTGCGCGAGATCATCGAAGCCGAGGGCGACATGATGGTCGTCGGCGAAGCAGAAGACGGCGAGCACGCCGTCGAGCGCGTGGCGACGCTGCAGCCGGACGTCGTCACGCTCGACGTCGAGATGCCGCGCGTCGACGGCTTGCGGGCGGTCGAGCGCATCATGGCGCAGTCGCCGGTGCCGATCCTCGTCGTCACGGCGAAGGCCGCGAATCGCGGCGCGACGGCGTTCGAGGCCGTGCGGCGCGGCGCGCTCGATCTCGTCGCGAAGCCCGCGCACGGAAAAGACGCCGAGGCCGGCGCGCTTCGCCGCACGATCCGTCTGTTAGCGAGCGTGCCCGTCATGAAGCACGTGAGCGGTTCGCGCATCGCCATCGCGCGCCCGGCTCCCATTCGAGCGCAAGTGCGCATCGTGGGGATCGGCGCTTCGGCGGGCGGGCCTTCTGCGATCGCAGCGGTGCTCTCGAAGGTCCCGCGCGACTTCGTGCCGTGCATCGCGATCGTGCAGCACGTCCTCGCGGGCTTCGCGGACGCGTTCTCCGATTTTCTTCGCGCGCACGCCTCGCTGCCGGTTCACGTCGTACGAAAGCCGGTCCCGCTCGCGAGCGGCGTCTTCATCGCGCCGGACGACGCGCACCTTCGCGCGCGCGGTGACACGCTCGAGCCCTTCGCCGCGCCGCCCGTCGACGGACATCGTCCATCCGCCGACGTGTTGTTCGAATCGCTCGCCACCGTTCATGGATCGCGTGCGCTCGGCATCGTCTTGAGCGGAATGGGCAAGGACGGCACGCGCGGGCTCGCCGCGATGCGACGCGCCGGCGCCGAGACGATCGCGCAAGACTCGAGCGCCGCGATCGACGGCATGCCTCGATCCGCGCGCGAGAGCGGCGCCGCGTCGCGCGTCCTTCCCGTCGCCGACATCGCCGACGCGCTCGTTCGCGCCACGAGGCGCACGTGAAGCCGCACGAGACGCTCGCCGCGCGGATCGCGGCATGGACCGGGCTCGATCTCGCTCGTGGCGGACGCGCGAGCACGCTCGCGCGCGTCATCGATCAGCGATCGCGCGCGCTCGGTCATGCATCCGCGGAGGCGTACGTCGCGTCGCTTACTTCGGCGGACGACGAAGAGGTCCGCGCGATGATCGACGCGCTCACCGTCGGCTACACGTGGTTCTATCGCGACGACGAGCAGAGCGCCGTCTTCGTCGACGTCATGCGCGCGCATCGCACCGACCCATTTCACGTGTGGGTCGCGGGAACGTCGACCGGCGAAGAGGCCTACACGCTCGCGCTCCTCGCGCAGTCCGCGAAGCGCCGCGCCAGCGTGCTCGGCACCGACATCAACTCGGGCGCGCTCGCGATCGCCGCCGCAGGCGAATACGGCGCGTGGTCGCTTCGCGACGTCCCGCCGGCTGTCCGTGCGACGTTCGTCCCCACGCCGAAAGGCCAGTGGACCGTGCCTGCGTCGATCCGCGACGCCGTGCGCTTCGAGCGACACAACCTCCAAGGCGCGCCCAAGACGCGCGACGGCGGTTGGCACATGATCCTCTGCCGCAACGTCCTCATCTACTTCCAGCGCGACGCCGCCGCGAAGGTCGTCGCGCGACTGGCCGAGTCGCTCGCTCCCGATGGCTGGCTCTTCCTCGGCGCGAGCGAGGTCCTCACCGTCGCACCTTCAGGCTTCGTCGTCGGCCGCGTCGGCTCGCGATTCGGGATCCGCCACGCCGCTCGCGGCGAAGCCTCCGCTCCTCCGATGCGCGCCCCGACACCCCCACCGAGCATGCCATCCGCCGAGAACGTCGCCGACGTCCTCGAGTCTGCCCTCGGCGCCGTCGAGCGTGGCGACGTCGGCGCGAGCCTCTCCGCCGTCCAGCGCGCGCTCGCGATCGATCCGCTCGCGTCCGATGCGCACCTCGTCCTCGGCATCGCGCTCTACACGAGCGGCGAGCCCGCGCGCGCCCTCGAACAACTCCGCGCCGCCCTCTTCCTCGAGCCCGACGCCTGGGTCGCGTCCTTCTACCTCGCGCGCTCGTACGAAAAGCTCGGCCGCTTCGCCGAAGCCCGCGCCGAATTCGAAGCCGCCATCCGCGGCGGGACGACCTCCCCACGCCTCCGCACGCTCCGCGCATGGCAAAGCGAAATGCTCACCCTCGCATCCATGCGCGTCACCCCACGCCGCCCTTGAGCGCCCTGGCCTCGAGTCTGGCCCCGCCCCTGGCCCCAAACCACCAAGGCCAACGCCCAAAATTCGAACAAATCGTTCGGATCCGACCGATTTGCCGCTTTTTTGTGCGTTGAAATACGGGATTCGGGAAATGGCATGGGCACTGCTTAGGGCGCGGCATGGACGCAATTCTCTTTGAAATGAAGAAGGCCCATTTGGCCGGGGCCAGGTTTGGGCGGATCTTGCTGAAGCCGTTTGGGAAGAAGCTCACGCCAGCGCGGTTCAATTTGATGCTCGCGCTTCATGGCAAGCCGATGCGGCAGAGTGATTTGTGGAAGTTGCTTGGTGTCGTGCGCTCGGTGGTCTCCGAAATGCTCGACTCGCTGGGCAAACTGAAATGGGTGAAGGCGATTCGGGCGGCCGATGGGAGGACGCGACTCATTTCGCTGACGCGATTTGGGAGATGGTTGATCGATCTCGCCTTCAAACGCTGCATTCTCAGCGGCGACATGCCGCTCGAGGTCGATAGAGCGCTCGACGAGGCGCGAAGGGGGAAGAGGTATTACCAAGAGCGGTACGAGGGGTCGCGGATCGCGGTGAAGCTCACCAAGTATTTTGGTTGGGTGCTCGAGCCAGAGGTCGATCTGTACATATGGGATTTGGGGAGCAAGCTCGCGGGCTGCCTCGATTGGCCCATCAGCGAGACGGCGCACTACGAGCTGCGCGTCGCCGATCCCGGAATGATCGATGCGCCGATGTGGCAGCCGGGAGACGTGCTCGCGGAGATCGAGGACTGAATCAGTGGCCGAGGTATTCGAGATCGCGGACGAGCTCGGAGTAGTCGACGGGGGCGACCTCGCCGAAGGATGCGGCGCCGCGCAGCGTCGGTGCTTGGAAGACTTGCTCGGGTGAGCCTGCGACGTCGCCGAGATCGATCCCCGGCGTGAAATAGAGCGACACGTGTGCTTCGCCGCCCGATTTCGTCCGGAGCGTCTTGCCTGCGGACGAGAGGCTCGTCTCGTCGGGCCACTTTTGCCAGCCACGCGAGTCGAGCGAGCCCATCAGCGGTCCCGCCTTCGATTTGCGATTCGCGAAGCGCTCGAGCTTTTGCGCGTTCGCGTCCTCCCCCGCAACGTAAGTGGCGCGACCGAGCTGCTCGAACGGCTGCACGACGCCGTAATCGGAGACGATGCTCGACCACTTCGTCACGTGCTCTGCGCCTAGCACGAGCGGGTGGGGGAGCGTCACCGTCGCGTCGTTGGCAAGCGTGTATTCCGCATCATTCGCATCGGCGAACGAGCCGTCCTCCGCCACGCGAAACGCGCCCGCGCTCGAAGACCACACGAGCCGACGCGCGAGGTGCGTGACGAGCGGATGGCCGACGACGTATTCGCGAAACGCCGAAGCGCTCCACGAACGATTCTTCACCATCGCGATCTCGAAACGACGAAGGAGCGATTGCGCGACCGTCTCCGCGTCGGCCTTCAAACCTTTGAAGCGCGCGGAGGCGGCCTTCGCGAGCGCGGCGTCGTCCGTCTTCGTCGCGCGCGGGAACGACGGAAGGCGTGTGCCGTCTTCGGATTGAACGACCGGATGCAGCCCTTCGTCGAACGTCACCTTGAACTTGCGCGCGCCGAAATCGAGCGTCGCCGTTCCGTCGCCGTCGAGCTCGAGATCGGGCACCGTGCGATCCGCGAGCTCGTCGGTCGTGAGCCCTTGCGCCGCCGCGACCTGCTCGAGCGTCTCTCGCGCGTGCTTCTTCGCCTCTTCGAAGCGCGACTTGTCCGCCACGTGGGCGAGGTGAAGGAGCGCGGCGGGCGTGCCGATCGCCGAGAGGATGTCGACCATCAGCTTCGCCTTCTTCGCGTCCTTGCGTCCCCAATCGCGCACGTACGGCGCGAGACGTCGCGCGCACGTGTCGTCGCCGATGAGCGCGAGCGAATACGGAATCCACTCGTACGTTCCTTTCGCGCCCGAGAGGATCCACGACTGCACGAGCGCCCACGTGAATTCGGCGAGCGACGCTTCGTCGACACCTTCGCGGATCTGCTCGAGCCCTGCGTAGGGCGCATCGACGGAAGTCGAACGAAGGATCTCGAGGAGCGCCTCCACGGCTTCATCGGGCAGACGCTTCCCGCTCTTCGTCTTGATGAACGGAAGCGACGCGGGCTGCACGAACGGCGGGAGCTTTCCTTTCACGTCGAGATCCGTCAGCGGATCGCGATCGACGAGCTCCATCGCCGCGCGCGTCGCATCACCACCGAGCGCCTTCGCCGCTTCTTCCACCACGTCGCGGTGCGTGCGCGCGAGGAAACGGATCGCGGCCTCGGCGTCTTTGCGCTCGCGCGAGTCCGCCCCGAGCGTCACGGGCAAGAGCGCGCTCGCCGCGAGCGACGCGTGCTCGTGAAGCCACTCTTGCGCGCGCTTCTTCCAGGCCTTGCGACGCGCGAGCGCATGTGCGGCGACGGCCGCGCTCTCCTTTCCGATCGCGTGGAGCTGCGCTTCGAAGAGCGCCTCCGAATTCCACGACGAGCCGAACGCTTCGCGCTTGAAGAGCCCCGGAATCGCCGCGTCGCCGTGCTCGGCGAGCATGTGCAGCGGACCGAGGTACACCATCGACGCGGGGTTCTCGTTCCACTCCGTGAGCGCACGAGCCTTCGGCACACGAAAGTTCCCGCGCACGGTGCCCCAACGCACCCAGATGTCCGACGGACGCTGATTCGGCGGCTGACGCTCCCACTCTTCGAGCGTGCCTGCCGGCATGTCGACGACGTTCTGTCGGTACCAATTGCCGTCCGCTGCGAGCGCCTTCGTGTGCTCGCCTTCGTCCCACACGATGGTCGTCGCCGGCACGCTCGCGACGAGCTCCATCTTCACGGGCTTCGGCTTCTTGCGCTTCCGCCATGGCGCGTCGCGAAGCACGCTCGGCACCTCGCTCGCGTCGGCGAGCGGCACGTCTTCTTTGCTCGCGCTCCCCGCGAGGATCGATCGCGCCGCGTCCGCCGCTTTGCTCGTCCCCGACGCGACCTTCGGCAAGACGGCGCGCGCGAGATCGGGGAAGCGCTTGAAGTACTCCACCGCGATCGGCCCGATCGGCGCGTGCAAGAGAAGACCCGCGAGCTCGTGCGCCATCTCCTCGCCTTCGAGCGCGCACATCGCCGCGCCGAGCACCGCGAGCTGCGACTTGCCCGCGCGCTTCGACTTCTCCAAAAGCTTGCACAATACATGTACTGCATCCTTCGGCGGCAAAGCGGCCGCGATGTCGCACGCGTGCAGCTCCACGAGCCGCCACGTCTCGTAATCCGTGAGCAGATCGACGAACGCGAGAACACGCGCTGGATCGTTGGCGCTCGCGAGGAGCGCGAACGCGCGATGGCAGAAGTCGTGCTCCGTCGCCATCACCCTGATCGCCGCGTCGAGATCTTCGTTCGCCCACTCCGCTTCTTCCGGAATCAGGTAGTCCGCGAAGAGGCGCCGCGAGACGGGACGTGACGCGCGCCACTTCGACGCGAGCTCATGTGCCTTCGCATAATCGGAATCGCTCGCACGGCTCACGATCGAGCGCGCGAGGTGCCACGACGCGTCCCACATCTCGTTCGCAGCCCAACCTTTGCCGTCCGAGTCGAAGTGCACCTGCGCTTCGCTGTGGAGGAGAAGGATCGCGGTCGACTCGAGCTTCATCTCGACCATCGCCGGAACGCCGAGCTGCTCGGCGACGAGGCGCACGAACGTCGCGTCTTCTCGATAACCGAACGGCACGAGACGCTCCGCGAGCGCGACGAGCCGCACGTCGAACGGCGAAGGCATCGCCTTCTTCCTCACCATGTCGACCGACGGCTTCACGTCCGGATTGCCGCCGAGGCGGTTCATCCAATGGTTGCGCCCGCCGAGCACCACGTTCTCGAACGCTTTCCACGTCTTGATTTCGGAGAACGCGCCGAGAGGCTCCGCGAAGTCGAGCGCGCCGCGCCGCGCACTGACGCGAGAAGCGAACGCCGGATGAGGTGTCACATGCATGGGACCGCGTATGCTACGCGAGATGGAGGAGATCCGGTTCGCATGCACCGCGTGCGGGAAGTGCTGCACCGAGCCGCCTGAAATGACGGTGCTCGAGGCCGTGCGTCTCGGCGACGTCTTCGTCCCCGCGCTCGTCTATCGCCTCACGTCGCTTCCGCGCGACGACAACGAAGCGGCCTTCGCATCGCTGACACCGCATCCACACTTCAAAGACGTCGAAGGTCGCGATCTCGTCGCGCGCTTGAAAGAAAGCACCGCGGTGCGTTCGGCTGGAGCGGTCGTCACCGAAGCCGGATGGGATCATCACGTCGGCATCACCGCGCGCGCGTGGGGCTATTCACCGGGCTGTCCTGCGCTCGATGGAAAAGAGTGCTCGATCCACACGAGGCGCCCGCACACGTGTCGCACCGTTCCGATTCGTTACGACGTCCCTGCAGGCCTCCTCGTGCGCGCGTTCCGTGGCGCCGTCGATGCAGGGCGCGCGTCGAAAGATCCGTGGGAGTGCGACGTCTCCGAGAATGCCGGCGTTCTCTTGCGCGATGGTGCCGTCATCGATTCGGATTACGCAAAAGCGCGCGAAGCCGGTGAAGCCGCCGCGCTCGCTGAAAGATCGCTCGCCGAGAAAATCCTCGCGTACCCGCTCCTGCCGCCGCTCCGCGAAATCTATCCCCAGCTCCGCCGCAGCAAAGTGATCGCGATCTCCTTCCACGGCGCGCTCGCCGCCGCGCACGATCTCGGCATCGTCGACGACGCCACGATGAAGACGTTCCTCGCCGCCCAGCTCGAGCTCCTCGATCGCGAGATCACGGCCGCGCTCGCGCGCAAACGCAAAGAAGATCGCGACACCACGACGCGCTTCCGCACCCTGCGTGACGCCTATGCATCCATGCAGAAGACCTTAAGTGCAATATAGTGCATATGCGGTAACCAGGTGCGCACTTTACTTCTTGCGCGCATGATGTTCGTTGCGTAACTTCCCGGCATGGCCGAGACGAACGTCCCCGCGCCGCCCGTGCGCTTCGAGACCCACCCCGACCGCTACAAGCACTGGAAGCTCTCCTTCGATGGAGCCATCGCCACGCTCTTGATGGACGTCCAAGAGGACGGCGGCATGCGCGCGGGCTATCCGCTCAAGCTCAACTCGTACGATCTCGGCGTCGACATCGAGCTCGCCGACGCGCTCCAGCGCATCCGGTTCGAGCACCCCGAGGTCAAGGCGCTCGTCGTCGGCAGCGCGAAGGACCGCATCTTCTGCTCGGGCGCGAACATCTACATGCTCGGCAGCTCGACGCACGCATTCAAGGTGAACTTCTGCAAGTTCACGAACGAGACGCGCCTCTGGCTCGAAGAGCTCAGCGAAGGCTCCGGCGTGCAGAGCCTCTGTGCTCTCGCCGGAACTGCGTCCGGCGGTGGTTACGAGCTCGCGCTCGCGTGCGATGAAATTCTTCTGACGGACGACGGGTCGAGCGCGGTGAGCTTGCCGGAGTGTCCGCTCCTCGGCGTTCTTCCTGGGACGGGCGGCCTCACGCGCGTCGTCGACAAGCGCAAGGTGCGTCGCGATCTCGCCGATGCGTTCTGCACGCTCGCCGAAGGCGTCCGCGGAAAGCGCGCCGTCGAGTGGGGCCTCGTCGACGAGACCGCTCCGCGCGCGAAGTTCGAAGACGCGAAGAAGCGCCGCGCCGAAGCCCTCGTCGCGAAGTCGAAGCGCAAGTCGTTCAAGCCGATGGCGTGGAGCCCGCTCGGCGACGAAAGAAAATACGTGCAGTATACAATCGACGAAAAGGCGCGCACCGCCAAGATCGTCGTCGCTGCACCGAGCACGCCGCAGCCGGATTCCGTGGAAGCGCTCGAAAAAGCGGGCGTCGATGCATGGTGCGTGCGCGCGTTCCGTGAGCTCGACGCCGCGCTCTTGGATCTACGTTTCAACCAGCCGCTCATCGGGACGGTCGCGATCGAGACCACCGGCGATCCGAACGCGGTCATCGCCGTCGATGCGATGCTCGACAAACACAAGGACAGCGGCCTCGTCAACGAGGTCCGTCTTTTCATGCGACGCGTCTTGAAGAGGTTGGACGTGACGGCGAAGACGTTCTTCGCGGTCGTCGCGCCCGGTTCGTGTTTCGCGGGAACGCTCCTCGAGCTCGCGCTCGCGTCGGACCGCATCTACATGAAAGACGAAGAACGCGTCGCGATGCAGGTCTCGCCGATGAACGCGGGCGCGTTCCCGATGGGCAACGGCCTCACGCGTTTGCAGTCGCGCTTCTTGAAAGAGCCCGAGCGCGTCAATCGCGTTTTGGAGACGAAAGGCGCAATCGATACGCAGGCTGCGTCGAAGCTCGGCCTCACCACGTTCACGCCCGACGACATCGACTGGGACGACGAGATCCGCATCGCGTTCGAAGAGCGCGCCGCGATGTCGCCCGATGCGATGACCGGCATGGAAGCATCACT
>Ga0068871_100004153_pt1 | contig 10024 bp, 8 predicted proteins | sample KBSMisM72_FD_72750 | JGI IMG/M metagenome (GOLD analysis project Ga0068871, IMG submission 72750) | Miscanthus rhizosphere microbial communities from Kellogg Biological Station, Michigan, USA - KBS Miscanthus M7-2 | ecosystem: Host-associated > Plants > Roots > Rhizosphere > Soil ...
TTTCCGCTGGACGCGCGCTGGTTCGCGCCGCACGTCGAATTCCGCTTCCCGAAGTACGGCGACTTCGCCAGCTTCGGCGCCGAGGTGGAACTGCGCCAGGCGCTCGAGCCCTGGCACGTGATGGGCGAGGAGGGCGCGCCCGGCGGCGCGGTGCGCTACGTGGATTCATCGGTGGAGCGCCTGCAGGTGAAGGTGAGCGGTCTGGCGCCGGACCGCTACGCGATCACCTGCAATGGTCGGCGCGTGCCGTTGCGTCCCACCGGCACCGTGGGCGAATTCGTGGCGGGCGTGCGCTACAAGGCGTGGCAGCCGGCCACGTCGCTGCACCCGTTGATCCCGGCGCATTCGCCCCTGGTGTTCGATCTCGTGGACACCTGGATGCAGCGTTCCATGGGCGGCTGCCAGTATCACGTGGCGCATCCCGGCGGCCGCAACTACCAGACCTTTCCGGTGAATGCGTTCGAGTCCGAGAGCCGGCGACTGGCGCGATTTGTCAGAATGGGGCACACGCCGCGCCACGTCGCAGCGCCGCCCGAGACCACCAATCCGGAATTCCCGTTCACGCTGGACCTGCGTAGAGTCCCGTAGGTGAACAGCGAGATGCGCGCAGTACTCGAACCCGCTGCCCTGCGACGCTACGACGAACTGAACGACGCGCAGGGAACGATGCGCCCGCACTGGCGCGGGCTGCTGTCACGGCTGCGCGCCGACGAATCGCCGGACGCGGTGCGCCGGTCGCTCGAGCTGACGCGCCGCCTCATCGTCGAGAATGGCGTCACCTACAACGTGTACGCGGACCCGCAGGGCGCCGACCGTCCCTGGGCGCTGGACCCGCTGCCTTTCGTGCTGCCGGCGGCCGAATGGCGCGCCATCGAGGCCGGCGTCGCGCAGCGCGCCCGGCTGTTGAATGCGCTGCTGGCCGATCTCTATGGCCCGCAGCGCCTGCTGGCCGAGGGCCTGGTACCCGCCGAGCTGCCGTTCGGCCATCCTAACTACCTCTGGCCCTGCCATGACCTGAAGCCGGTCGACGGCAACTGGCTGCACGTGTACGGCGCCGACCTGGCGCGCGCACCCGATGGACGCTGGTGGCTGCTCGCGGATCGCACCCAGGCGCCGTCGGGCGCCGGCTACGCGCTCGAGAATCGCGAGATCCTCGAGCAGGTGCACCCGGAGCTCATTCCGGACATGGGCGTGCGCCGGGTGCGCGGCTTCTTCGGCGGCTTGCGTGCGGCACTGCTGGGCACCGCGGGCGACGAGGAGCCGCTCGCGGTCATCCTGACTCCGGGGCCGTACAACGAAACCTACTTCGAACACGCCTATCTCGCGCGCCAGCTCGGCATGCCGCTGGTCGAGGGTCACGATCTCACGGTGCGCGGCGACACCGTGTACCTCAAGACACTGGGGGGCCTGCGCCGGGTGCATTCGATCATGCGCCGGCTCGACGACGACTTCTGCGATCCGCTGGAGCTGCGCAGCGATTCCGCGCTCGGCATCGCCGGGTTGTTAGGCGCGTTGCGCGCCGGCCGCGTGATGGTGGCCAACGCGCTGGGCACGGGCGTGCTGGAGTCGGCGGCGTGGCTCGGCTTCCTGCCGCCGGTGGCCGAGCGGCTGCTGGGCGAGAAGCTGTCGCTGCCCGAAGTGGCCACCTGGTGGCTGGGCGAGAAGCCCGCGCTCGAGTACGTGCTGGCCAATCTCGACCGCCTGGTCATCAAGCCTGCCTATCCCAACCAGCGCTTCGAACCCATGTTCGGCCGCGACTTCACCGGGGCCGCGCGCGAAGCGCTGATCGAGCGCTTGAAGAACCGCCCGTATGCCTACGTGGCGCAGGAGCACGTACGGCTGTCGCACGCGCCGGTGTGGAAGTCCGCGGCATCCGCCGAGCTCGCGGCCCGGGCCCTGACCATCCGCGTCTACGCGGTGATGACGCCCGGCGGCGTGCGCGTCATGCCGGGCGGCCTGGCGCGCGTCGCCAATGAATCCGCGGCCGACGTGGTGTCGACGCAGCGCGGTGGCGGGGCCAAGGACATCTGGGTGCTGAGTGAAGACAGCGACGAGTCCCCGGGCGCGGTGGAGCCGGATGCAGCTTCCGGCAAGTGGTCCTCGCAGGCGCGCCACGACTACATTCCCGCGCGCCTGGTGGAAAACCTCTACTGGCTGGGCCGCTACACCGTGCGCTGCGAAAACGTCGCCCGGCTGACGCTGCGCACCTTGGCCGCACGCAGCGACGGGCGCGTGTTCCCGCACGCCCGGCAGGTGTGCCGCGATCTCGAAGCCATCGCGCCCGACGGCGAGATCGTCGACGCCTTGCGCGCGCCGTCCTCGCAGGGTTTACCGGCCGACATCAAGCACCTGGCCTGGTGCGCCTCGCAGGTGCGCAACCGGCTCTCGGCGCGGTATTGGCGCGGCGTGGTCGGATTGCAGCGCCAGGTCCAGGAAGCCGCGGCCACGCGTGGCAGCAGCCGCGAAGTCTACGAACGCATCCTGCTGTCGCTGGCGGCGCTCACCGGCTTTTCCGGCGAGGACATGATGCACGACGATGGCTGGCGCGTGATGCGCCTCGGCCGGCGCATCGAGCGCCTGCAGTTCGTGACCGCCATCCTGCTGCAGCAGCTCGGCAGCGCGCAGGCCACGCGCCCCGAGACCATCGAGTGGCTGCTCGAGGTGTGCGACAGCACGTCTATCTACCGCGCACGCTATGCCGGCGTGCCGCGCCTGTCGCAGATGCTCAACCTGCTCATGTACGACGACGGCCACCCCATGGCGCTGGCTTTCCACCGGCGCTCCATCAATCGTGACCTCGACGACCTGGCGCGCGGCCTGGGCGGCGAGCGCGAACGTGGCATGAACGAGGTCCCGCTGCTGCCGGCCGGTTCCGCGGAGCTGCTCGACCTGACCGGGGAGAGCGGTGACGAGGCGCGCGCCGCGCTGGCGCAGGAGCTCGCGGATCTCTCGGCGAACGCCGGAGAACTCTCCGACCGGCTGTCGCGCCGCTACTTCGCGCTGGTGGATTCGGACGCGCACGCGGTGGCCACGTGACGCGGCGCTACCGGATCCGCCACGAGACTCGCTACCGCTATGCCGAGGACGTGGTGCACGCGCATCACCTGCTGCACCTGGTGCCGCGCCCGGCCAACTACCAGGAATGCCTCGAGCACCAGATCGACATCGTGCCGGCGCCGCGACGGCGTGTCGCCGAGGTCGACGCCTTCGGCAATCCGCTGCTGCGCATCGAGCTGGCGGCGCCGCATCGCGAGCTGAGCGTGGTGTCGGAGATGCAGATCGAGGTGCACGGCCGGCCCGTGGTTCCGGCCGACACCACCGAGCCCTGGGAAAAGGTACGCGACGCCTTCGTGTACCGGGGCGCGTGGCCTTCACGCGATCAGCTCGACGCCGCGCGCTTCCGCCACGAATCGCCGCACGTACGTCTCAAGCAGGCATTCACCGATTATTCCGCGGACTGCTTCGTCGCCGGCCGTCCCATCCTGGTTTGCGCGGAGGCACTGAGCACCAGGCTGCACGAGGAGATCGAGTACACACCGGGCGTCACCAGCATCGGTACCGCGTCCACCGAGCTGCTCGAGACGCGCCGCGGCGTGTGCCAGGACTTTGCGCACCTCATGATCTCCTGCCTGCGTTCGCGCGGGCTGCCGGCGCGCTACGTCAGTGGCTACCTGCGCACCAACACCCCGGGCCAGCCATCGGAGGAGAAGCAGCTGGTGGGTGACGGTGCCTCGCATGCCTGGGTATCGGTCTGGAGCCCGCCGTACGGCTGGATCGAGTTCGATCCCACCAACGGCTGCTATGCCGGCACGGATCACGTCGCGGTGGCGTGGGGTCGGGATTTCGGCGACGTGTCGCCGCTGCGCGGCGTGATCCTCGGCGGCTCCGAGCATCAATTGTCGGTGACGGTGCGCGTCGAGCCCGAGGATGAGGCGGGCGCCGCGATGGCGGCGCGCAACTTGCCGACGTCGGCGGAGCGCAAGTAGCGCAGGATGTTGCTCCACATCGAGTGGTAGCCATAGCCGCCGCCCCTGAGCTCGGCGATCGCATCCTCGACCGTCCATCCCTGTTCCAGGATCCGGTACATCGCCGACATCAGCCCGGTGCGGTCCGCGCCGTGCTGGCAATGGATTAGATAGGGGCCGTTCGCCGGATCCTTCAACAGCCGCATCACCGCGATCACGTGGTGGTCGTCGATGTCCCAGGTGAGGATCTTGACGCGCTCGGTGCGCAGCAGGGTGCCCGCGGCCTCCTTGTAGTCGTTGTTGAACCAGCGCAGGTTGATGACGGTGCGGATGCCGAGCTTCTCGAGATTGCGAAAACCCAGCGCCGTCGGTTGCTCGCTGCGATACAGGTCCGGCGTGATGCGGAACAGGTTGGGCACGCCGTCGAGCTGCAGCGGCTGGGCCCAGTTCGCGGGACGCGGCCCGGCGGGCGGCGATTCGCCGCGGGCCACGCCCGCGACGCACATCAGCAACACGACGCAGAACGTGCGCATCATGGGTGGAACAGCAGCGCGATCACCGCGGCCGCCGCGCCCGGCATGGCGATGGCGCGCGCCGCGGCACCCATGGCGCGCAGGCGCGCCGGATCCGCCGCCAGGCGCGCGTACTTGTATTCCAGCGTTGCGCCGTCCATGGCCTTGAGCGCCGCCCCCGACTCCAGTAGATAGTCGGCGTTGCGCTCCTCCTGGCCGGGAATCGGTGACACCAGCAGCATGGGTTTGCCCTTGGCCAGGCACTCCGACACGGTGAGTCCACCGGGCTTGGTGATCACCAGGTCGGCGGCCGTCATGACGCGCTCGACGGTGCTGGTGAAGCCCAGCGGAAACAGCCGGCCCGGGTGTGCCTTCGCCAGCCTGCGCAGCCTGGCCAGCAGCTCGGCGTTGCGGCCGGCGAGCGCCACCAGTTGCGAGCCGCCGGGCGCGCCCAACAAGCGGCGCGCGAGCTCATCCAGCGACCCGACTCCCGCTCCACCCGCCATGAGCACGGCCGTGAACTGGCCGGGCGCCAGCCCGAGTTCCGCGGCGCAGGTGGCGCGGTCCAGCGGCGCGGAGAACTGCGGCATCACCGGAATCCCCGTGACGGCTATCTTCTCGCGCGCGATGCCGCGATCCGCGAGCCGGAACGCGACCTCGTCACTGGCCACGCAGTAGCGATCCACGTGCGGATGCACCCACAGCGAGTGCACGTCGAAGTCGGTCACCTGTACCCACAGCGGCGGCAGCGCCCGGCCCTTGCCCTTGTGCCGCGACAGCAGTTCCGCCGGCAGGAAGTGCGTGCACAGGATGGCGTCGGGCGCGAGTCGCGCGATCTCGGCGTCCAGCTGGCGCGTGTTCACCTTCTCGACCAGGCGCTTGATCCTGCCGAGGACGGTGTCGCGGCTTGGCCGGTCGGACTTCGAGTACAGGTATGCCCAGAGCTGCGGTAGTTTGTCGACGAGCTTGATGTACTGCCCGGCGTACAGCTTGCGGAACTCTTTCGGGACCAGCGACAGCAGGTCGAGATGGGTGGCGGTGTGGTGGGCGGCGCGCGCGGCGGCGCAGACCGCCTCCGCGGCACGCAAATGGCCGTTGCCGGCCGAGACGCTGAGGACCAGGAGGTGTCGTGCCATGCGCCAATCTTATTGGGCGCCACCTCCGGGGGTCGAGAGCGGACACCGTCTCCCCTTAGAGGGGGGATGGGGGAAACGGTGTCCGCTTCGCACCTTTTCTTGGACTACTGCTATAGCAGCCTCCTGTTCAGCTCTTCACCGGCAAAGACTTGAACGTGACGATCTCGCCCTCGGGCGTCGCCTTGCACGAGGCCTTGGCGATCAGCTCGTTGGTCTTCTTGCTGTGCGCCAGCACCGTGAAGGCGTTCGGATCGACCAGGCTCGAGGGCATGCCCGGCGACTTGATCGTATACGCCGGCAGCGGTTCCGACTTGACGAGGCTCTCGACCAGCGCCTTGCTGCAGGCAGCGAGCGCCGGTGACACGAACGCGGTGCTGGCATTGCCGTACGTGGCGCAGCCCATGATCGCGGTCATGGCGAGGTACTTGGTGGTTCGACGGATCATGTTGCTCTCCTGACGAGGTTTGAATACACGATCATCAAACTACTCGCGCGGGCGCGCACCCACAAACGAGAAGATTCGTCGCTGTCATCAGTTTTCCTCAAGGCCGCGGCAGGACTCGATCAACCACGCGCACAGCGCACGAATGTCGTCGCGCGTCTCGTCCTCGGCGCGCACCAGCAGCGTGTAGTCCTCCTGGGTCACGAGCTCGTCGTCGAACACGCGGGTCAGCCGGCCGGAAGCAAACTTGCGTCGCGACAGCTCCGCGGGCAGCAGCGCGATGCCGATGCTCTTCTCCGCGGCGCGCGTCGCGGCCGACATCGAGTCGATGCGCACGATCTGCGTGGGCCGCAAATCCTTGAGCCCGACGCTCGCGGCCCAGCGATCCCAGTCGTCGCGACGCGCCTCGTGCACCAGCAGCGTGTGCTGGTTGAGGTCTTCGTGACGCAGCACGGGCCGCTCCGCGAGCAGCTCGGGCGCCGCGGCCGGCACCAGCGCCTGCGCGAACAGCGGATGCGCCACCAGCCCGTTCCAGGGACCCGAGCCCACCACCACGGAGATGTCCGCCTCCGCGGCGTGACTGCGGCCGCGCACGCCCTGCGTTTCGATCCGCAGGTCGATGCCCTCGTGCAGTTTCGAGAACTCCGACAACCGCGGCAGCAGCAATTCGCTGGCGAAGTACGCCGGCACGTGCAGCCGCACGCTCGAGCGGCCGTAGCGCACGCGCAGCTGCTCGGTGACGGACTCGAGCCGCGTGAACAGATCGTCTATCTGCTCCAGATAGCGCGCGCCGGCGTCGGTGAGCGCCAGGGCCCGGGCACTACGCGAAAACAGCGGCAGGCCTAGCTGCGTTTCCAGCGTCTTGATCTGATGGCTCACCGCCGATGGCGTGATGCAGAGCTCATCGGCGGCGAGCGCAAAGCTCGAATGTCGGGCGGCGATCTGAAAGGTCTTGATGGCCTTCAGTGAGAGGGTACGCATTCCATTGGATCACCCAAGGACTCAGCCACAAAGCTGCGATGCGAGGAGTAGAGCAAGCTGCGTGCCAGTCACGGAAATGGCGTAAGTGCATGTTCTTATTCGCACTGCACCGTTGACGCGCAGTCAGTTTGTTCGCCCATGGCGCACGCCGCGCCCCGCTGCCATGAAATGGGGACATTCCTCATTTTCGTGTAACGAACCGCGCCGATCGCGCGGCGTTCCATCAAGAAGGATTTGTTACAGAAAAATGAGGAATGTCCCCATTGTTGGGTAGTTAGCCGGTCTTCTGCTGCGGCTGCACGTACTTCGAGCCCGGATGGCCTAAAGCCAGCGCCTGCTTGACCGAGTCGCGCGCCAGCATGCGGTTGTACCAGTCGATGACCCTGGGCGAGTCCTTCTCATTGACGATATCGGCGTAGCGCACGGGCATGTTGATGAGCATCGCGAAGCAGGAGACGTCGGCCAGCGTGAACTGCTCGCCCATCATCCACGGCTGGATCATGCCTTTCTCGATGCGCTGGATGGACACCTGCACCTTGCGGCGCCAGTCGGCGAGCTGTTCCGCAGTCCACTGCTGCGACGCGCTCTCGCGCCACTTGTCCTGCTGCTCCTTGAGCGGAATGCGCGCCACCTTGGCCTCGAATTCTTCCTTCGACAGGTGCGCCACGGCGTTCTTGATCATGGCGTGCCAGCCGAGGAACGACAGCGCGGGGCAGAAGTATTCGTCCACGAACTTGGTCCACACGCGCATCTGGTGACGACCGAAAGCGTCCGAGGGCTTGAGCGGCAATCCGGGGAAGGTGTCGTCGACGTACTCGTTGATGAGCGTCGACTCGTCCAGCACACGGTCATCGTGTACCAATACCGGCACCTGGCCGCGCGGGTTGATCTTCACGAACCAGGGCTCGTGCTGTTCGAAGTCGACCAGCCTCATGAGGTGGCTCTTGAAGTCCACCTGCTTCTCGTAGAGCGGCAGCAGCGACTTGAGCGAATTGGCGGCGGCGCCGCCGTGATAGAGAGTGATCGCCATGGGTCCTCCGTGGTCCGGATTTGAGCGCTATCTCCTTGATGCGACTCGACTCGCAGGGAAATAACGCTTTCTTAACTTGTACTCCATCGGTGCCTCACGGGCGGGATAACAGACTGGCTCCCGCTGCAATCGGCAGCTCCCTTTCGGATGACACCCATGAAACTGCTCTCGACCCTCACGCTCGCTGCCCTGCTGACCACGGGCGCCGCGTTCGCCGCTGACAGCAAGCCGACGGCCACCCCGGCTTCGAGCGCCACGCCGGCTGCCGCCCCCGCCAAGCATCACTCCGCCGCTCATTGCGAAAAGGTGGCGAAGGAGAAGAAGTTGACGGGCGATGACGCCAAGGCGTTCGTCAAGACCTGCGAAGAAGGCAAGAAGGCGAGCTAAGTAGAAGGGTTCCCAAAAGCTGCGCCCGGCGCGAATTGCCTACTACCCCATCCGGGCGGCGTCTCAAGAGACCTGTGTGACGCCGCCAGGCAGATCGCGCCGGGCCGCAGCCGCGGAACCCGGGAAAATGGGGACATTCCTCATTTCCCCGCCTCGCGGACAAAAGGGGACGTACCTCAAGAAGGAGGTGCGTCCCCTTTTGCTAGGAAATGGGGAATGTCCCCATTTTCTCGGGGCGCGGTGTGGGGGAACTCGCAGTGAACGATCAGCCCCGGAAAATTGTCACCCAGCGTGAGCCTTGCGCCGTGCAGCCGCGCCACCGCGGCAGCCAGTGACAAGCCCAGACCACTGCCCGTCGCCTTGATCGCGGCGTCACCCACCCGGACGAATGGCTGCAGAGCGGCCGCGCGATCCGCCGCCGCGATTCCTGGTCCGTTGTCCGTGACGCTCAGTGCAATACCACTGGCGCGATTCTGCACGCGCACCCAGACGTGCCGGCCCGCGGGCACATACTTGAGGGCGTTTTCCAGCAGGTTCGTGATGAGTTGCGCCAGCAGCTGACGGTTGCCGGTGAGCGGCGCGGGTTCGGGCGCCTCCAGTGTCACTTCCAGTCCCGCCGCGCGCATGCCGGGCGCGTACAGCTCCACCATGTTGGCGGCCAGCGCGGCCAGATCCACTTCGTCGCCGTGCGTGGTGACGCCGCGCGCTTCGGCGCGCGCGATCGCCAGCAGCGTTCCCAACGTGCGCTGCACGCGATCGATCTCGTCCAGTGCCGGCGTGATGAGTTCCTGCGACGTGCCGCGGAGCTGCGCCTCTTCCAGACGCATGCGCAGGCGGTACAGCGGCGTGCGCAGATCGTGGGCAATGCTGTCGAAGGCGGTGCGCAACGTGGTGGTCTGGTGTTCGATGCGATCCAGCATCGCATTGACGGTATTGGCCAGCGCGTCGAACTCGTCGCGCGATCCGTCGACCCGCAGACGCTGCGTGAGATCGCCCTGCATGATGGTCTCGCAGGTGGTCGCGTACTCGCCCACGCGCCGCGCGGCGCGGCGCGCGTAGGCGGCGCCCAGCATCCACACCAGCAGCGCGGTGAGGCCGATGCCCCAGAGGGTCGCGAGGCCGAAGCGCCGCAACACGTTCTGCCGTTCGCTGGTGTCGGCGCCCACCAGCAGCCAGTAGCCGTTGGAGAGCCGCGCGATGCGCGCCTCCACCGGGTGCAGCACGTCCACGTCGCGCTCGCGCGCGCGGATCTCGAACTCCACCATGGCAGCGGGGTCGGGAACCACGTCGCGCGGCCACTCGGAGAGATTGCCGGCCACCGGCCGGAAGTTCTGGTCGGTCAGCAGGAATACCGCGCCGGTGCGCCCCCAGCTGTCGACGCGCAGCTGCAGCGTGGCGACCACGCGATCCAGTCCGCCGAGCCGCAGGTCGTCGGCCAGGTCCTCGGCCTCGGCGCGCACCACCGCGGCGATCTCCCGCTCCAGCGCGCTGCGCGTGAATAGATAGACCGTCGCCAGCAGCAGGCTGGTGAGCACCGTGATCAGCGCCGTGTAGAACAGCGCCAGCCGCGA
>Ga0068871_100004154_pt1 | contig 10024 bp, 11 predicted proteins | sample KBSMisM72_FD_72750 | JGI IMG/M metagenome (GOLD analysis project Ga0068871, IMG submission 72750) | Miscanthus rhizosphere microbial communities from Kellogg Biological Station, Michigan, USA - KBS Miscanthus M7-2 | ecosystem: Host-associated > Plants > Roots > Rhizosphere > Soil ...
TCCGAAAGGGCCGACCGGGGGCTTCTTCAGCGATCGACAGCCGATCGCCTGGTAGAAGGATCCCGGCTTCGGTTTTCACGGCGGGAAAGGAACGGCGAATTTCGAAAGCGTTCCGGCAGCTCAGGCTCGCGAACCGTATAAAAAAGTCGTATTCCCTACGGCAGCAGAATTGCCCGTGGCCCCGTCGCGCTGCGACATCCAGTCCGCAGCGGTCGAGTAGACGGAGGCACACATGAAGCGACGAGAGTTCTTCGAGAAAGCGGGCCTCGGGTCGGCGGCGTTGGTCACTCTGCCGGGGTTCAGCCCGGCAGCGGGTTCGAAAGGCGCCGGCGCGCAGTCGGAACACGACCATGGGCACGACGGCAAGCACGAAGAGATGGATGGTCCGTTCGCCGTGGTCGACGTCGCCTTTGGCCAGTGGGACCTGGAGACCCCGCTCGACCGTTTCCCGAACGCATCCCCGCGCGACCGCAACTACCACCACATGACCCCGGACGTCGCCGAAGTCAAAGCCGGCGGCGCGGTCAACTTCCACATCGCGGGCTTCCATCACCTCCTGATTTACGACAACGGCACCAAGCCGGCCGACATCAACATCGCCGCGACGATTCCGCCGACCACGCAGCCCGTGCCTCCGCTCATCAACGACCCGGTGAAGCGGATCTACCGCGGTCTGGACCCGAGCGTGCTTCCGCTCCTTCCGGGCAGCACGCCGCCGCAGCCACTGCAGGACCGCATCGAGACCGTGCGGTTCCCGAACCCGGGCAAGTTCCTGGTGATTTGCGGCGTGCTGCCGCATTTCTTCGACGCGGCGACCGGACAGTTCATCATGTTCGGGTACGTCAGAGTGCGCCGCTAACGTCAGGCGTGTAGCTCGTAGCGCGAAGGCTTTAGCCGAGCGAGGGCTTCAGCCGAGCGACGATTTCAGCGGCCATCGTCACGCTCGGCTGAAAGCCTTCGCGCTACAACGACGGTATCGGCCTAAAGCATCGCGAGCGCGCGGGCTTCGAGCGCCGTCAGGCGTGCTTCGAGCGCCTGCCGCGCCCGCTCCATCGCCGCATCGTCCGCACCGGCCGGCACCTCGATCGGCTCGCCGATCGCAATCGCCAGATCCGAGAACGGCTTCGGGATCTGCGTGCGGTCCCAACTGCGCAGCGTCCAGTGCCGACGGGCTTCGATGTGAAACGGCACGATCGGGTTGCCGGTGGCCTTGGCGAGCCAGATCGCGCCGGGCTGGGCTACCCGGGCCGGGCCGCGCGGGCCGTCGAGCGTGAAGGCCGCCGGCTTCCCGGCCGCCATGTCGCGCTTCAGCTGCACCAGCGCCTTCACCGCTCCCCGCGAGGTCGAGCCGCGCGCGGTGCCGTAGCCGAAACGCTCGATGATGCCGGCGATCCATTCGCCGTCGAAGTTCTCGCTGGTGATGACAACGATGCCGCGGCGCCGGAAGAAGTAGGTCGAGGGCAGAATGCGGCCGTGCCAGAACGCCATGATCGGCTGGCGTCCGCTCCGCTTCACCTCGTCGAGGTGCTGCAACCCTTCCTGGCGCCAGCGAAACGTCGACGCCAGCGCGGCGATGAGCGGGTATCCGAGAGTGGAGATCAGACGCGCCTGAAGGCGCTTGAAACGGGACGAGCGCCAGTCGCCGGCTGTCACGCTCGTGGCTGGAGCTTCCCGTTCACGTAGGTCATCAGATCGACGAACTGGGTGTCCGACTGCGCGCTGGCGCCGGCGCCCTTGAGCATGATCGAGCAGAACGGGCAGGCGGTGATGACGGTGTTCGCGCCGGTGGCCTGCAGCTGCTTGAACCGCACGTCGCTGATGCGCGTGCCCTGTTCCTCTTCCTTGTCGTTGAACAGCAGGCCGCCGCCCGCGCCGCAGCAGTACGGGTTCTCGCGGTTGCGCTCGACCTCGCTGATGTCGCCGCCGAAACGCTCGAGCAGGGCGCGCGGCTCGTCCACCTTGCCGGCGTAGCGCCCCAGATAACAGGGGTCGTGGAACGTCACCTTGTCCCGTGACGTGTCGGCCGCCAGCTGCTCGCGAGTCAGCTCCTCGATGTAGACCGACGAGTGGACGATCTCGACCTCGTAGCCGAACTTCTTGTAGTCCTCGCCGATCGTCTTCACGCAGTGCGGGCACGAGGTGAGGATCTTCTTGGGGCCTGCCGCCTTGAGGTCCGCGATGTTGGCGTTCGCCAGCTCCTGGAACATGTACTCGTTGCCGGTCCGCTTGGCCGGGTCGCCGTTGCACTTCTCCTTCGACAGCACGCCGAACTTCACCCCGCAGCTGCGGAGAATCGCGAACATCGACTTCAGCGACTTCTGGAAGTCGGCGTCGAACGAGCCGGCGCATCCCAGCCATACCATCACGTCGTGCTTCGCCGGATCGAAGATTTCGAGCTCGGCTGAAGTCACGAACTTGGTCCGCTGGTCGTAGCCCAGACCCCAGATGTTGCTGCGGCGTTCGAGGTTGTTGTACATCGCGCCGAGATACTCGGGCGCGTCACCGTTGGACGCGAGGCCGCGGCGCGAACCGATGATGATCGGCAGGTGCTCGATGCCGACCGGGCACTGGTTCTCGCAGGCGCCGCAGGTCGTGCACTGCCATAACACCTTCTCCGAGTAGATTTCGCCGAGCTTGCGCTCCTGATTGCCGGCGAGCACCGCTTCCTGCGTCTGGAGCACGATCGTCTTCGGGTTGAGCTCCTTGCCGGCGCCCCACGCCGGGCAGTTGACCTGGCAGCGTCCGCACTCGACGCAGGTGAGCGCGTCGAGGACGATCTTGCTGCCGAGATCCTTCACCGTTTCGAGGCCGACCTGCTCCTTCTCGAAGTCGAGATTCGGCAGGTTGCCGAGCTCGGTCGACTTCAGGAACACCGTGATCGGCGACAGCACGAGATGCAGGTGCTTGGAGGCCGGGATCAGCGCCATGAACGCGAGGATCACGGTCATGTGAATCCACCAGTTCACCCGCTCGGCGGCGGTGCCCTCCTCCAGACGGAACGCGAGCAGGAACGTGATCATCAGCGTGGCGATGAACAGCGCGATGACGATCGATTCCACCGACACCTTCGTCCCGAGCGCGACCGGCCGGACGAAGGCGCGCCGGATCAGGAGGTAGGTAATCCCGGCGAGGACCGCCGTCGCGAACGGCGTCAGGGCCAGGCGGTAGGCGTGAAACCAGCCGGCGTGCGTGAGGTCGAGGATCCCGAGACCGTACAGGAACTCGGTGAGGGTATAGCCGCCGAACGCGACGAACCCCCAGAACACGAACGCGTGCATGAGGCCGGTGAACGGCCGCTCCTTGATCGTCCGCCACTGCAGCAGCACGTCGACGACGAAGCGGCTGGTGCGGACGCCGAGGTTGTCGAGGGAGAACGTGTTGGGCGCCGCCGCGATCAGCTGGACGCGGCGCGTCACCTGCGCGGCGAAGGCGGCGACGCCTGCCAGGAACAGGAGCCAGAAAGCCAGGATAGACACGCGTCAATTGCAGGATTGCAGGATTGCAGAATTGCAGGAAGGAAAGGAAGAAGTCCTTCCCACTTCCCTTTCTGCAATCCTGCAATTCTGCAATCCTGCAATCCTCATTTGACCGCCTCGATGATCGCCGGCACGATCTCGAACAGGTCGCCGACGATGCCGTAGTCGGCGATCTCGAAGATCGGCGCGTCGGGATCCTTGTTGATGGCGACGACGGTGCTCGAGCCCTTCATGCCGACGAGGTGCTGAATCGCGCCGGAGATGCCGAGCGCCAGATACAGCTTTGGCGCGACGGTCTGGCCGGAGCTCCCGACCTGGCGTTCCATCGGCAGCCAGCCGGCGTCGCAGATCGGCCGCGACGCCGCGATTTCGGCGCCGAGGGCCTCGGCGAGCTTCTGCGCGATCGCGATGTTGGCCTGCTCCTTGATGCCGCGACCCACCGAAACGATCCGCTCGGCCTGCGACAGATCGACCGCCTGCTTCGCCTGCTGAAACGGCGGCTCCGGCTTCTCGCGAATCGCCGACGCGTCCACCGTCACGCTCAACGCCCGCAGCGGCGCCGCCGCCGCGCCCTTGACCACCTGATCCACGCGATACGCGCCGATCTGGAAGGTGACGAAATGCGGCGCCGGCCCCTGCGGCACGACGTCGGCGGTCAGCTTGCCCTGAAACATCGGCCGCGTGAACGCAGTGTCTGCGCCAGCGGACTTGATCCCGGTGACGTCGGTCAGCAGCGCGCGATCGAGCCGCGCGGCCAGCTTCGGCGCGAAGTCGCGCGTCTGATAGGTGTGCGGCAGCAGCACGTGCGTCGGCGCCAGCTGGGTGATGGCGTCCTGCAGCGCGGCGGTGAACCCGTCCGGCGTGTAGGACTCGAGCGCCGGGCTCTCGACCGTGACGACTTCCTTGACCTGGGCGGCCGCCAGCTCGGAGGCGACGGCGCCGACGCTGGCGCCGGCGCCGGCGACGAGGACGGCGATGTCGCCGCCGATCATCCCCGCGAGCTGCTGCGCGCCGACGATCGTCTCCCAGCTGGTGCGATTGAGCTTGCCGCTGCTCTGTTCGGCGATGACGAGGATCATGCGATCACCCGCGCTTCCTCGCGGAGCCGGCGAACCAGCTCCTTGGCCGCTTCAGCCGGCGAGCCCCCAATCAGCTGGGTCTTCTTGCCCTTCTCAGGAACATACAGGCTGGCGATCTTCTGCTTGCCGCTCAGGCCTGCGGGGACGCCGGCCTTGCGAATCTCTTTTTTCTTCGCCGCCATGATCCCCTTGAGCGTCGCGTAGCGCAGCTGGTTGATGCCGCTCTGAATCGTCAGCACCGCCGGCAGCGGCATCGCCACCCATTGGAACCAGCCGCCCTCGAGCTCGCGCTTGACGCGCAGGGTGCCGGACTCCGCCTGCACTTCCATGATGATGGTCGCGTGCGGCAAGCCGAGCTTCTCGGCGAGAATCACCCCGACCTGCGCGAACCCCTGGTCGTCGGACTGCAGCCCGGTCAGCGTCAGGTCGAACTTCTCTTCCTGCATCGCGGCGGCGAGCGCGGCGGACGTGACGAACGCGTCCGCGCTCGCCAGCCCATCGTCCTCGACGTGAATCGCGCGGTCGGCGCCGCGGGCGAGCGCTTCGCGAATCACCTGGGCGACGCGCGCCGGACCGGCGGAACAGACGACCACTTCCCCGCCGTGCTTCTCCTTCAGCCGCAGCGCTTCTTCGAGCGCGTAGGCGTCCGGCTCGTTCATCTCGAAGCTGGCGTCCTGATCGCGAATCCAGGTCTTGTCGTCGTTCAGGCGCGGCTGCCACTCGCGGGTGGGGACCTGTTTGATGCAGACAGCAATCTTCATTTGGTTATCTGGTCAGCTGGTAATCGGGTCATGGGTTTTGGCTATTGGTGATTCAGCATGCGTTCGTGAGATGACCAAATGACCAGATGACCCAATAACCAGATGTCATGCTTCGAAGCGCTTGAACAGCAGCGCGGCGTTGGTGCCGCCGAAGCCGAACGAGTTCGACAGGGCGTAGGTAATCGCCAGCGGCCGGCTGTGATGCGGCACGTAGTCGAGGTTGCAGTTGTCGTCCGGTTGATCGAGGTTGATGGTGGGCGGCGCAATCTGGTGATAGACCGCGAGCACCGTGATGCCGGCCTCGAGGCCGCCGGCGGCGCCGAGCAGGTGCCCGGTCATCGACTTGGTGGACGAGACCGCGACATCCTTGGCGTGATCGCCGAAGCAGCGGTTGATCGCCAGCGTCTCGAGCGCGTCCCCCTGCGGCGTGGACGTGCCGTGGGCGTTGATGTAGTCCACGTCGGCGGTCGTGATCCCGGCGCTCTCGATGGCGAGGCTCATCACCCGGAACGCCCCGTCGCCGTCTTCCGACGGCGCGGTGATGTGGTAGGCGTCGGCCGACATGCCGTAGCCGACCAGTTCCGCGTAGATGCGCGCGCCGCGCGCCCTCGCGAACTCGTACTCCTCGAGGATCAGCACGCCCGCCCCTTCACCGACGATGAAGCCGTCGCGATCGCGGTCGAACGGGCGGCTCGCCTTCGCCGGCTCGTCGTTGCGGGTCGAGAGCGCCCGCAGCGCCCCGAATCCGCCGATCCCCATCGGCGTGATCGCCGCCTCCGAGCCGCCGGCGATCATCACGTCCGCGGCGCCGCGTTCGATGATCTCGAAGGCGTCGCCGATCGCGTGCGCCGACGCCGAACAGGCGGTGCAGGTCGCGGAGTTCGGCCCCCTCGCGCCGAACCGGATCGACACCTGGCCGGCGGCCAGGTTGATGATGGCGGACGGGATGAAAAAGGGCGAGATCTTGCGCGGCCCGCCCTCGAGCAGGGCCTTGTGCTCGCGCTCGATGGTGGTGAACCCGCCGATCCCCGACGCGATGAACACGCCGACACGCCGCGACAGCTCCGGCGTGATGGTCAGCCCGGAATCGTCCATCGCGAACTGCGACGCGGCGATCGCGTACTGAATGAAGATGTCCATCTTCTTGACATCTTTTTTCTCGATGTACGCCAGCGGGTCGAAGTCTTTGACTTCGCCCGCGATGCGCGTCGCGAACTGGGTCGTGTCGAACTTGGTGATGGTATCGATGCCGCTCTGGCCGGCCTTGATCCCCGCCCAGTTCGCCTCGGTTCCAATCCCGAGCGACGACACGAGCCCGATGCCCGTGACGACCACTCGCCGTCTGTTGGTCATCGGCCTCTACTTCTTGGATTTGGCGTGCGACTCGATGTATTCGACCGCTTCCTTCACCCGCGTGATCTTCTCGGCGTCCTCGTCCGGAATCTCGATGCCGAACTCTTCCTCGAACGCCATTACCAGCTCGACCGTGTCGAGCGAATCGGCGCCGAGGTCGTCGACGAACGACGCGTCCGGAGTGACTTCTTCTTCATCGACGCCCAGCTGTTCGACGATGATGCTCTTGACCTTGTCAGCAACTGCCATTCAATCCTCCTACATGTACATCCCGCCGTTGACGGCGAGAACGTGCCCTGTAATATACGCCGCCTCGTCCGACGCAAGAAAGCACACCGCGGCGGCGACGTCTTCCACGGCCCCCAGGCGGCCAAGGGGAATCTCGGCCGCCCAGTCGACCTGGGCCTTCTCGGTGATGGCTTTGGTCATGTCGGTGTCGATCATGCCTGGCGCCACCACGTTCACGGTAATCGCCCGCGAGGCCACCTCCCGCGCCAGCGCCTTCGCGAACCCGATCAGGCCCGCCTTCGACGCCGCGTAGTTGCTCTGCCCCGCGTTCCCCATCTGCCCGACGACGGATCCGACCGCGATGATCCGGCCGCTGCGCTGCTTCAACATCGGCCGCATCGCCGCCTGCGCGAGCAGGAACGTGGCGGTGAGGTTGGTGGCCAGCACCGCGTCCCAGTCCTCGCGCTTCATCCGCATCAGCAGCTGATCGCGGGTGATGCCGGCGTTGCTCACCAAAATGTCCAGCCGCCCGTGGCGCTTGACGATGTCGCCCGGCGCGGCCTCGACCGCCGCGGCGTCGGTCACGTCCAGGGTCAGCGCCTCCACCCGATGTCCCGCCGCGCTCAACTCGTCGGCGCACGCCTTCGCATGTTCGCCTCTCGCGGCGGCCACGACGGTCGCGCCCTGCTGCGCGAGCTGCGCCGCGATGGCGCGCCCGATGCCGCGTGACGCGCCGGTCACGAGCGCGACTTTTCCTGCGAGGTTGAACATGTTCTGGTAGCGCGAGCCTTTCGTCGGTTCGCTCAGGATGCGAGCGCGGTCTCGATGCCCGCGAGATCATCGGGGCCGCCGAAGTTCACGACGGTGGCTTCGCGATGAATCTTGCGCACCAGCCCGCTCAACACGGTGCCAGGACCCACCTCAACATACGTTGTGACGCCTTCCGACGCAAGGCGCCTGACCACCGCCTCCCAGCGTACCGGCGACGAGACCTGCCGCACCAGCGCCTCGATGGCCGACGGCGCGTCGCGTTTCGGCTCGGCGTCGACGTTGGCGACGATCGGCACGCGCGGCGTGTGCGCCTCGATGGCGCGCAGTTCGGGCGCCAGACGATCCTCGGCCGGTTTCATCAGCGCGCAGTGGAACGGCGCGCTCACGGCCAGCGGGATCACGCGTTTCGCGCCGAGCGCCTTGGCGCGTTCGCCCGCGCGCGCCACCGCGGCCTGCGTGCCGGCAATCGCAATCTGTCCGCCGCCGTTCAGGTTGGCCGGGCTGACGACCTCGCCGTTGGCCGCCTCCGCGCACGCCTGCGCCACCAGCTCGGCGTCGAGTCCGAGGATCGCCGCCATCGCGCCCTCGCCCGCCGGCACCGCCTCCTGCATGTAGCGGCCGCGGCGCCGTACCAGGCGCAGCGCGTCGCCGAACGCGAAGGTGCCCGCCGCGACATTGGCCGAGTACTCGCCGAGGCTATGCCCCGCCACGAAGGCGGGCGCGAAGCCGCGCGACGCGAGCAGCCGGGCCGCGGCCGTGCTGACCGCGAGGATCGCCGGCTGCGTGTTCTCGGTGAGCGTGAGCTGATCCTCAGGGCCGTCGAAGATGATGCGGCTCAACGGCTCGCCGAGCGCGGCGTCGGCCTCGGCGAACGTCTCGCGGCAAATCGGATAGGCGTCGGCCAGCGCGCGGCCCATGCCGACCTTCTGCGCACCCTGGCCGGGAAACAGGAAGGCGATCACTGCTGGGGCACCGCGCACGAGGCGATCTCGCCCTGGATGCGCTGGATGAAGCGCTGCGACGCGAACCGTTTTGCCATGACGACGGCGTTGCGCACCGCCCTGGGGCCCGAACGGCCGTGACCGACGACGGCGATGCCGTTGACGCCGAGCAGCGGCGCACCGCCGGACTCGGCGTAGTTGCTGATCACGCTCAACTCTTTCTTCAACAGCCCCTCAATCACTTCGACCAAGCCCTCGCTGATCTTCAACGCGATGTTGCCGGTGAACCCGTCGCACACGATCACGTCCGCCTGGCCGCGGTAGACGTCCCGCGCCTCGACGTTGCCGATGAACGAGGGCAGCGACGCTTTCAACAGCTGATGCGCCTCGCGCGTCAGCTCGTTGCCCTTGGTCGCCTCCTCACCGATCGACAGCAGCCCGATCCGCGGCGTCTCGATGCTGAGCGCCACGCGCGCATAGACCCGGCCCATCACCCCAAACTGCAGGAGGTGCTGCGGCCGGCACTCGACGCTGGCGCCGACGTCGAGCAGGACCGCGGCGCCGCCGATGGTCGGAATGGTTGCGGCCAGCGCCGGACGATCCACGCCGGTCAGCATCCCGAACGCGGCGTGTGCCGCCATGACCGTCGCCCCGGTGTGCCCGGCGCTGAACAGCGCGCCCGCCTCGCCCCGCGCGACCGTCTGGGCGGCGATCCGGATCGACGCGCGCGGCTTGCTGCGCAGCGCCGCCGCCGGCGACTCGTCCATCGCCACGGCGTCGGGCGCGTCGACGAGACGAACGCGCCGCCGATCCACGATGGGGTGGGAGCCGAGCTCGGCCTCGAGCCGCGCGATCGGACCGACCAGCACGACGCCGAGATCCGCCTCGCGCGCCGCCGCCAGCGCGCCTTCGACGACGCCCCGGGGCGCCTCGTCGCCGCCCATCGCATCGACCGCGACCCAGATCATCGGCGTTATAAGTCAGGGTTCAGAGTTCAGGGTTCCAGGTTCAGGGTGCGTTCGGGGTTCGGGGTTCTTGGTTCTGGGTTCTGGGTTCCGGTTCTGAGTTCTGGATTCTGGGTTCTGGGTTCTGCGCTGAGCGGCGAACCCCGAACCCTGAACCCTGAACCCTGAACGAACCCTGAACCCGGAACGAGGAACCCTGAACCCGATCCCTTGTGGATTACTTCTCTGCGACAGCCTTGACCTGCCGGCCGTTGTAGAAGCCGCAGTTGGCGCACACGTGATGCGGGGCCTTGGGCTCGTGGCAATGCGGGCATTCGCTGAGGCTCTTGGGCTTGAGCGCGTCGTGCGTCCGGCGCTTGGCCGTCCGCGTCTTTGAGTGGCGTCGTTTAGGATTAGGCATCGTAGTTTTCCGGTTCCAGTTTTAAGTTCTTAGTTCTTAGTTCTTAGTTC
>Ga0068871_100004156_pt1 | contig 10021 bp, 9 predicted proteins | sample KBSMisM72_FD_72750 | JGI IMG/M metagenome (GOLD analysis project Ga0068871, IMG submission 72750) | Miscanthus rhizosphere microbial communities from Kellogg Biological Station, Michigan, USA - KBS Miscanthus M7-2 | ecosystem: Host-associated > Plants > Roots > Rhizosphere > Soil ...
TTGGTTACAGAAATATAATCGTAACCATCTTTTTTTGGACTTTTATCTTTTAACAGGCGATTGATGTTTACATACATCTGGATACAGCACAGCAATAATAAAACACCTACGCCCAGGCCGGTATAGCTTAACCACCGGGAAAGCCTGTTTTGACTGGCAGATAAAAATGGAGCTATATTTTTGTATGATAAGGACACTTGCTTGATGTTTGAAAAAAAGGGCATTAAAATTTAGGTTTATTATTTGTAAATATGGAGGTTATTTAGAGTTAATACTACCCCAACTTCAAACCTCAACCTTTACTCACAAATACAAAATCCTTTCTGCTTTTAGATGATCGATCTTTCTCAGGTCATTTAAAAGAATCGCTGCATTCCTTGCTGCTGCTTCTTCTTCAATTAAAGCCATTGCTTTTTTTGTGTTACTATCGTCTAAATGACTAAAGGGCTCATCCAGCAATAAAAAATCAAATGGCTGGAGTAATGACCTGATAATAGCCACCCGTTGCTGCTCTCCATAGCTGCAGGTACTGCAAAGCTTCTCCAACTTGCTTTCTATGCCCAGTTTTTTGGCCATAACTGCTATCCTGCTTTCATTATGATATGGTGAAAGCAATCGTTTTATTTCCAGGTTTTGCCATACGGTTTGATCAGTAAACAAACGCATATCCTGGAACACAATGCTGATATGCTGTTTACGCCACAAAGAAAATTTTTCAGCATCAAAAGCTTTAATATTTTCAGTGCCGTATAAAATATCGCCTGTATAATCATTTCTTAAGCCATATAAAAAATGGATCAGTGATGTTTTGCCGCTGCCACTGGGGGCCACGATGTGTACATTCTCTCCTTTATTAAAAATTACGGGCTTATCCCACACTTCAGAATCTGTGTAATCTTGTTTGCTGAAAAAAGATGGAACAATTTTTTGCAGGCAGATTTGCATACAGGTATCATTAAAAAAAAATCTGCCAACTCTTTTATCGAATTGGCAGTATGTGTTATAAAAACTATTTTTCTTTTGACGGAGCTGGCGGGTATAAAGTTGAATCGGTAAAATTTCCTGGTTTATCTGTATCATTCATCGCCATCATATCTTCTTTTTTCTTTTTTTCTTTGTATAGATCGGCCAATTTACTGGTAAATAAATTCATTTGTTTCAGGCTGTTGGTGGTTTTATCCAGTAAGTTTATTTCTACCGTTTGAGTAATGGCGCCATCTTCAATATCTCCACCTTTCCATAAAATATTATCCCACATTTTTAAATTAACATCATACATCGCTTTATCGAGAGAGTCTTTTGATACTTCGTTTACAAAAGGCTTCATGGCAGTTTGTATATTTAAAAAACCACCAAATGCCTGTCCGGATATTTTACTGATAAAATCATTGCTGTTATTAGCGCCGGCTAAATATTTTTCTGCATTCTCCTTTGAGTTACTCAATACAAAATAATTGCCATTGCTGTTGTAAGCAACCGGCGAACTTTTTTCATTCTCAAATTTTCCACCTAATTTTTTTCCTGCATTGATCAGTTTATTAAATGCATCTTTATCGCCTATGGAGGCAGCGAAAACAAAATTAAAATCAGGCTTCATCTTTGACGTAACCGGTAACTCATTATCCCTGTGGATATAGTTAGAGGAGGTATCTGTTTTTAATTGCAGGTCTGATAAGCCAATAGCAATATCTCCTTTATTTGCTTTTATAAAATCATCCATAGTAAAACCAATAGACGTTAACCCAATATTGAGAAGGCCATCCAGGTTCAGTAGTTTTAAAAATTCCTTTATTCCTTCAGGTTTAAAATTTAATGCTACCATTGCTACTATTTCCTTTCCCGGGATACGTTTCAGCATGTCTTCATTTAACTTGCCGCCTCCGTATTTTTTATACAATTTAGAAAGATCTTCTCCAGCATAGCTATGAGCATTGATAGATATCTTGCCATTGTCAAAGTTGGCAGCAAAAGTAGTGATGTTCCCCTTGTACAATTTATCTAAGTTTACCATTGCAGCCATGCCAACTGTGGCCCCGCTAAGAGCTTCTGAATTGATCCAACCCCTCACATCACCCGGCTGTTTCATCAGTTTGGTGAATTTTTCGTCCTGCGCCAGCGAATTACTTTCTTTCAAAGCAAAGACCGCCTTACAGGTCGCACTGATATCCCTTGGCATCGGCCTCCCAGCATCCAGAGAATCCTTCATCATTCTCCTGGACATGGCATCCAATTCTTTTAATGCAGGCGCATCTATTACATACACAAACTTTTCATTGTTCCAGCCGGCGCATAGCGGAGCATGGCTAATATAATGAACACCATCGCTTTCATTTTCAGAACCGTTATTGGTGATCCCTGCATTAAAGGTTTTCAGTAATGCAGCATCCTTCACCGAGCCTTCAATAGCAACATATCCACCACTACTGTCTTTTTTTGTAAAGAATAATAAATCATTATGGATATCAATACCCGCTTTTTCAGGATCATCTAATAATTTTTTTATGGTTGCCTTCAGGCTGCTGTCGCTGTACATGGCCTGGAATAACTGGTTTTCTTTTATCTCATTCCAGGATAATTTTGATAACAACGATTTCCCGTCAACCTGCAAAGCAATGGCAGCATCATCCGGAATCAGCCTGCCCTGTGTATTTGTTTTTTTACAGGCTGTAAAACAAACAGCCATCACTATAATGATAAAATACTGGTACCTGCCTTTCATAATTTTTTATTTGGTGCTTAATAAAGTTAAGATACTTATGTGTTACTAAAAAAGTTTGCAAGATTTTCAAATACCACCACTTCCTGCAAACCTGTTGCAAGATTTTTTACCAGGCAATATTTTTGTTCCATTTCTTTGCTGCCAATGATCACTGCGTAGGCGATCTTTTTCTTTTCTGCGTAGTTAAACTGTTTGGCAATCTTTGCAGTTTCATGGTATAGCTCACAGGAAATGCCTTGCTCCCGCAACTGCTGCATCTTTCCGAAAGCAAATCTGCTTTCTGCTTCTCCCATATTAAAGAATAATACCCTGGTTCCGGTATGCACTTCATCCGGGAAAACATTGAGTTCGGTCATTACATCAAATATTCTGTCTACACCAAAGCTGATACCGACACCGGGAATATTGGGTACGCCAAATAATCCCGTCAGGTCATCATACCTGCCCCCACCACCAATACTGCCCATCTTTATTTCAGCAGGTGCTTTTGCTTCAAAGATGATACCTGTATAATAATTTAAACCTCTTGCCAAAGTTTGGTCAATAACAATGTTTACAGCTGGCGGTAAATTATTGATTAAAAATTCAAGTTCTTTTATTCCCTGCTGACCAACGATTGAATCTGAAAAAAAGCTCTTTAAAAATAACAATTTATCTGCATTGCCGATAACGGTATCGGTTGCATGATTCATGGTAAGATAGGATTCGATGATGCCAACCTGGTCATCATTCAGCTCTTTAGATTTTAGTTCTTCTTTTACCCTGTCAATACCTACCTTGTCTAATTTATCAATAGCGGTTGTGATCTCTACCACTTTAGTTTCTTCCGCACATACTTCAGCCAATGCAGTTAAAATTTTCCTGCTGTTTACCTTTAGCTCATAACCTGTTATTTTTAATTTTGTGAACACTTCATGATAGATACAGGCCAGTTCCACTTCATTCAATAAAGAAGTGCTGCCCACCACATCTGCATCGCACTGGGTAAACTCACGGTACCGGCCTTTTTGAGGATTGTCGCCACGCCATACCGGTTGTATCTGGTAGCGCCGGTAGGGAAACGTCAATACACCATGATTCATGGCTACATACCTTGCAAAAGGAATGGTGAGATCATATTTTAATGCCCTTTCAGTAAGTTCGCTGCTGCTTTTACCCCGTAGTACTTTTTCAAAGCCAACTTTGGATTTCTCAATGTTTTTTGGGTTGCTGATGCCATTATTTAAAATCTTATACATTAGCTTATCACCTTCCTCACCATATTTACCAATAAGTGTTTCCAGGTTTTCCATTGCAGGTGTTTCCAGCGGTTCAAAGCCATATATTTCAAATACGCTGCGTATGGTAGAAAAAATATAATTGCGTTTTCGTACTACTTCTGCAGAAAAATCTCTTGTTCCCTGGGGGATAGATGGTTTTGCCATAATCAATTCAATCGTTCAATAAGGGTTATAAATATTTTTTTGTTTCGTGTAATGTTGGCTGGTAGTTTTTTATCAGCTGTTCACAAGCGCTGTCAATCAACTCGTATACCGTGTGATAACCCGGTTCAGTTCCATACCAGGGATCAGGCACATCCCTGTTTTGCCCGGGATATTTTTCATTTAGTAAGAGATCTACTTTTGCAGCAATAAATTTGCCCCCTGCAATAGATTTCATTTCGCTTATCACATCAGCTGCCATGGCATAAATTCGATCAAAGCGTTCAAAATCTTCTTTTATAAATTGCCTGCTTAGCTGGCCGCTGATATCAATGCCATTCATCCTGGCTACTTTTTGAGAAAGCCGGTGAGGGGGTTCTCCAACATGATAGCCATTTGTTCCGGCACTGTCTACCTGCCAGTTTAATCCTGCTTTGTTGATCTTGTCTTGTAAAATACCTTCTGCCAAAGGGCTGCGGCAGATATTACCCAGGCACACCATCAAAATTTTCATGGCGCAAAGATACTTTTTCAAAATCAGAACTGTGGCTCCATTTATACATGCATATTCCCGGTTAAAACAACTCTTGTTAATATAAATTGAACTTGATGAAGCCCTGATGCTTTAGCCGCAATATTTAGCTTTCAATAACCGTAACCACAACTTTAAAAATAGCTGGCAGGGCCGACGACTAAAATTTTGATTGAAACAGATCCTTGCAAATATTGGTCAAAAGAGAAAAGTGTTTTATAACAAACTCTTTTGAAATATCAACTGGTATTTTGTGGAAATAAATTCAGTAAGCATCTCATAGCAAACGGCGCCGGTTTTGATTTTTTTATTCACTTCAAAACCAACTATAATGAACACAGAAATGATTATGAAGAGTGATGTATTAGATATCCTTTTCGAAAATAGAAATAAACTCTATGGTGCTTATTCGTTACGTAAGTTTTATCCAGAGAGGATCAGGACGGCGCTTGTCGTAACGTTTGCTTCGGTGATAGTGGTTTGTGTTTTTGCAATGGCAACGGAAAAAAGTAATAGTATCATGGATGTAATTACCTATGAGGATCCAACATTGGGAAATATTAGGCCTGCCAAAAAAGAGATTGAAATAAAACCAAAGACAGAAAAGCCTCTTAAAGAAAAGATCAACACTCAAAAATGGTTGGGTGCAATAAAGATGGTCGTAGATTCTGCGGATGTACTACACAATGATCTTGATAATGTAAAAATTGGCAGTGTGAGTATTACTGATGGAAAAGATGGCGAGCCGGTAAATGTTCCGGAGAATATTGGCCCTGCTACAGAACCAACTCCCCAGGAGGTTTTAATTGATCCGGCTATCCCGGTTGAAAATCCAGAGATTGAACCTTCTTTTCCCGGCGGTATAAATGCTTTAAGGACTTTTTTGCAAAGAAATCTTAGTAACCCGAGAGACCTGGAAGAAGATGAGCAGGTAAGCGTGCAGGTTAAATTCATTGTTGGGTATGATGGGAAACTGCAGCGTTTTGAAACAGTAAAAGATGGAGGAACCGAATTCAATGAAGAAGTGATACGGGTCCTTAAAAAAATGCCGCAATGGATTGCGGGAAAATCAAATGGCAAAAACGTATCTGTCTATTATACAATCCCCGTAAAGTTTGTACGAAATGATTGATAAAATAGCGTAATTTGGTCGTCCGCAAAAATGTATGCTGGATATTTTTTATTCAGGAATTGTTGGTATCTAAAATTGTTCACCAAAAATTCCCTCTCCCTCTGGTGAGTGAGCGGGCAAAGTTAAATTATGGCGCTGGAAGAATTCGAAAACGAGCAATTGAGTGAAAGAGAAAAAGGTATCATTCGTATGCGTACCATTACTAATTATGGTATGGGGGGATTTATGATATTGGTTGGATGCTTTTTTATGTTTCCAACAAAATATACCAGTGCATTTATCAACCAGTATGACCCACTGTTGATAAAGTTATTCGCCGCTATTTGCTGGCTTTACGGGGCTTTCAGGATTTACAGGGGGTATAAAAAAAATTACTTCAGGAACTAATGATAAAGCAGAAATTGACGAGGTGGTTGCCTGTAATGATGATATTATTGATATTATTCGGCGTGCCGGGGTGCCAAACAAAAACATCCATAGATATTACAGATACACCTGCTTCCGGAACTATTAATATCAGCGTGGATGAATCTTTTAAACCAGTTGTTGAAGAGTTGGTAAAAGTGTATGAAGCAAGTTATCCAGGTGCTAAAATACTAGCTCATTATAAACCTGAGGCTGATTGTTTGAAAGATCTGTTGAGAGATTCAGCTACTAGGCTCGTAATGGTTACAAGAGGACTTACCGGTAAAGAAGCAAGGTATTTCCAGGACACAATTAATTTTGTTCCTATTTCGGATAAGGTTGCGGTAGATGCTATAGCGGTTGTCGTAAATGCCAAAAGCCAGGATAGTGTTTTTTCCATTAACAGGTTGCAGCAGCAATTAACAGGGGCATTGGGTTATAAACAGGAGGTGATATTTGACGGACTCAATGCTACCAGTACTGTTCGGTTTGCTATTGATAGCATTCTTAAGGGCAAAAAATTTGATACCGGCGTAGTAAGGGCGGTTAAAAACAGCCAGGAGGTGCTGGATTATGTGGCAGAAAAGGAAAATGCTATTGGTTTGGTAGGTATCAGTTGGATAGGCAACCCCGAAGACACAGCCCAATTGAGAATGTTAAAAAAGGTTAAAATGGCATTTGTTAAATGTGAGACCTGTAGTGATTCGCCTTATGTAAAACCATCGCAGTTCAGCATTATGTCAAAAAGATATCCTCTGGTACGTGGTTTGTATTATGTGCTAAAGGAAAATTTTAATGGGCTTGGTTCTGGATTTGTAAGTTTTATGAAGAGTGAGAGGGGTCAATTAATTTTTAGAAGAGCTTATTTGTGGCCCGGAATTATCGATTTTAATATACGGACAGTTAAGATCAATGAAAAATTACAAAAAGAATAGCCGTATTGTTGAAGTTATTTTCATTTAAAATTAATATCATTGTACATTCTTAAACGGTAAAATAAAATGGATAAGATCAAATCAGGTTTTCTGTTGCTGGCGGCTTTATTTGTCTCAAATTTCTTAAATGCCCAGACGATTGAAGAAGGAAAAAAATTCCTGTATTATGAACGGTACAAGAGCGCAAAGGGGGTATTTGAGAAACTGGTGAATGCAGATCCTAATAATGGGGATGCTGTTTACTGGTTAGGTCAAACATTAATAGCACGGGAAGATGTAAGGGATATTAATGGAGCCAAAGCATTGTATCAAAAAGCATTGGCAGCAAATAGCGCCAACCCTTTATTATTGGCGGGTATGGGTCATCTTGAATTGCTGGAAGGTAAAACAACTGATGCCAGGAACAGGTTTGAAACGGCAATTAGCTTAAGCCAGGGTAAAAATGTAGCAGTACTCAATGCTATTGGCCTTGCTAATGTAATGGCAAAAGATGGCGATGCCGCTTATGCTATAGATAAATTAAAACAGGCTACCGCAATTAAAAAAATGACCGATCCCGACGTTTTTATAAACCTGGGGGATGCGTATAAAAAAAATGGGGAAGGAGGACCTGCTCAAACAGCTTATGAATCAGCACTGGCATTAAATCCAAACTATGCAAGGGCTCCTTACCGTATTGGTAAAATCTATCAAACACAGGGAGTTGCTCAGAAAGAAATTTACATGCGCTATTTTAATGATGCTATTGCAAAAGATCCTTCTTATGGACCTGTTTACGAAAACCTGGGTCAGTTAACTTACACTACAGATGTTACGCAATCTGCAGCTTACCTTGATAAATTTCTGGCTAATACAGATGATGATCCCAAAAACTGTTATTACAAGGCCGCAATGAAATATGCACAGGGATTGTTTAATGATGCTATTGCTTTAGCTGATGGTTGTATCAAGGGAGACCCTAAGCCTTATCCTAAATTATATGGTATTAAAGCTTATGCTTACAACAAATTAGGTGATTCAGTAAATGCCAAAACACATTTTGAAACATATTTTCAGAAAGCTGATTCTTCAACCATTGGCATGGGAGATTATTCCAATTACGCCGGTGTACTATTAAAGTTTCCGGGTAATGATTCTATAGCTGGTACTTATGTCGATAAAGCAGTTGCGCTGGATACATTGGAGGCAAATAAAGTTACTTATCTTAAATCAATGGCCGTTTATTATGATGGGCAGAAAAGATATAAGGAAGCTGCAGACTGGTATTCTAAACTGGTAGCTATAAAGAAGGTCCCAACCAAAACTGATCTGTACAATGCAGGGTATAACTACTACAGGTCAGGAAATTATGATAAAGCAATAACCCAGTTTGATATATATAGTGCAAAATTTCCTGAGGATGCATTTAGTTATTATATGAAGGGTAAAGCAAAATGGGCAATTGATTCCACGATGAGTCAAGGACTAGCCAACCCTGAGTTTGAAAAAGCTATGCAGGTAGGCCAGGCAGACAGGGTAAAATATAAGCCGCAGTTAGTAGGGAGCTACAAGTATTTTGTAGCGTACCTGGCTAACATCAAAAAAGATAAAGCGGGTGCCGTTGCTTACTGCGATAGTGTACTGGCACTTGATCCTGCTGATGCTGAAGCCCAAGCAAATAAAACACTTATAAGCAACATGAATATGAATGCACCTGCACCAAAACAGGGAAAGGGAGCACCAGATAATAAAGCAAATGCTAATAAAGGAAATAAGCAGCCAGGCACAAAAAGGTAGCCTTATTTCTTAATAAATATTTTATATCCCTGTTCAAAAAAAGAACAGGGATTTTCTTTTTAAAAAATACCAGTTGTTTTTTGATAACGCTGTCTTATTTTTGCGCATGCAATTCTTTATTCTTCAGGCAAATAATATGAACAACGCCGAAAATTATCTTCCTATAGGTATTCAGTTATTCTTTGCAATTGGTTTTATTGCTACCATGATGGGGCTCACCCATTACTTTGGCCCTAAACGTAAAACCTCTGATAAACTGCAGAATTTTGAAAGTGGCATTGAAATAAAAGGCAATGCCCGTCAGCCCATGGCAATTAAATATTTCCTGGTTGCTATCCTGTTTGTATTATTTGATGTGGAAGTGATTTTCTTTTATCCTTATGCTGTAAATTTTAAAGAACTTGGGTGGCAAGGCTTTTGGGCGGTTACCATGTTTGTAGGTTTATTCATCACCGGGTTTATCTACATCATCAAAAAGGGTGCTTTACATTGGGAAGATTAGGATTGAGTTATAAATATTGAATTACATATTAGATATCTAATTTTAGTTTGATATTTAATAGTATGTTAGAATCCAAAAAATGGTGAACCTTAAATGATCAATGATGTTTTTAAGTGGTGGCTGAGTTAGTTTCAGTACAACATTTAAAAGTTAACATTCAAAATATTAAATATGTCACGTCCGGTTCAATATAACGCCAAACTAAAGACTGTAGAGCCGCCTGAAGGAATGATGGGTGATGGCTTTATGGCCACTTCATTAGAAAAAGTGGTAGGCCTTGCCAGGCAAAATTCAATATGGCCTTTACCATTTGCCACCAGTTGCTGTGGGATTGAATTTATGGCGACTGCTGCCAGTCACTACGATATCGCCAGGTTTGGTGCAGAAAGAATGAGCTTTTCCCCTCGCCAGTGCGACCTATTGATGGTAATGGGAACCATTTCAAAAAAAATGGGGCCGGTACTAAGGCAGGTTTATTTACAAATGGCAGAGCCACGCTGGGTATTGTCTGTTGGCGCCTGTGCCTGCAGCGGTGGTATTTTTGATACGTATTCAGTACTGCAGGGGATTGATCAAATCATTCCGGTTGATGTATATGT
>Ga0068871_100004159_pt1 | contig 10018 bp, 9 predicted proteins | sample KBSMisM72_FD_72750 | JGI IMG/M metagenome (GOLD analysis project Ga0068871, IMG submission 72750) | Miscanthus rhizosphere microbial communities from Kellogg Biological Station, Michigan, USA - KBS Miscanthus M7-2 | ecosystem: Host-associated > Plants > Roots > Rhizosphere > Soil ...
GGGAAGTTGGTAGCGGGGGGCGGGATCGAACCGCCGACCTTGGGGTTATGAATCCCACGCTCTAACCATCTGAGCTACCCCGCCATGCCTTGATTATCAACTATTTACAGCTACCATCAAAGTGCCGGAAACCTCACTTGTGACGGTATTGTGACGGCGCTGATTTTTTAGCATGACTGCCTCGCCTGCGCCAACTGGCAAATTGCGAATGTAACGCTGACTCGTTGAGATATTCGCGTGACCCATCAGTTTGGCTATGTCGTATGCGTTGAATCCTGCCTCGCCTAACCTCGTGCCATAAGTGGCGCGCAGGTCGTGCCAGACTAAGCCCTCGATCCCCGCATCCTCGCAAGCCCTGATAAACGCCTTCTTGACGTCAGCGAATGGCTTGCCGGTCTTTGGAAAAAGCCAAACATAATCATCAGGTCGTTTGCCTTTGCAGAGCGGCAGTAGAATTTCTCTCACTTCGCTGTTCATTTCGACAATGCGCGGTCGATTACTTTTGGTTCTGTCGAAAATGATCAGGTTGCGGAAGAAATCACACTGCCGAACCTTGAGCGTCAGTTGCTCGCTCTTACGTGCGCCGGTGCCGATAGCAAACGGAATCATCGTTGCCAAGTGCTGTCGTTTGCCGGTGCATTGAGCTAGCAGCCGTGGTTCCTCATCGGGTAGCAAATACCTGTAGCGTTGATTCTGCAACTTGATTCTGCTAACCCGACTACAAGGGTTTGAATCAGCCAAGCCCCAAGTCACCGCGAGTGAAAATATCCGCGACAATACATCGATCTCATGTTTGACGGATGCCGGACTGCGCTTCGTTTTGCGCTTCGTCATGGTGTGCAATCTTGCGCTTTTGAATTTCTCGATTGCACCTGGCGTGATCTCGCCTAAGGTCTTGCCGGCGAAAGCTCGAAGCAACGGACGCACCCGAAAGCGATCATGTTTCCACGAGCGCTTGTTATTCTTGGCCCAATCAAGAAACGTGTCCTCACCAAACTGATCGTTTGCCGCATGAGGATCGCCGACAAACTTAGCAAATGACATCGTTCCGAATTGCTTGCCATACTTCCCATCAAACACGTCGCGCTTTAGCTTGATCTCAGCTTGTTCCGCTTCGTACTTGGTACGCGCTTCGGGAATTCGTCCACGATACTTGTGGTTCCCAAAGTCGTACCACCACATTTTGCCTCTTTTCCTAACAGTCAAAGAACATCACCTCCGTTCGGCGGTTGCAGCCACAGAGGTTTGACGAATAGTACCTGAGCTTGCCGCCCGCTCCAAACTTCATTTCTCATTGTCCTTTGTCCACTCAACAATCTCATCGAAGTCGAAGCGCAGTAGGTGGCCCACTTTGCGGTAAGGGATACGCCCCTGGGATTTCATCACGTAAAGTGTGTTTATCTTGATACCTAGAAATTCGGCGCACTGTTCAGGGGTCATCAGTAACGCTCGAGGAGGTCTGCTCAAAGGTGGTTCTTCTTTATGTAGCATGGGTGCTGTCATTTTAGTTCCGACGTTTTGACGCTATGACCTACCGCTGAACGTTGCGACGCTGCCTTTTCTCACTGCGGAATCGTGCAGCACCTCAAAATCTGCAATGCCTCTCCTGTTCCTTATGGCTTCACATACCGACCATCAAAAACGAGCAAATTCGCTCCCGTTCGTCGATCTTCAGAAGGAGAAAATCGACGGAAGCATTGCTTCGTTCTCCTTCAGTGTGCGGCAAATCTCAGTGCGTTGACTGGCCTGCGGGTTGTAAAGAGCTTGCGTAGTTCGAAGAGAATTTCGAGTCGCCTGACTTCGATGGCTTCGGAGGCGGCATTGGTCCAAGGTTACATATCTGAGGATTGGGCAAGGGTCGCGCTGGAACTTCCAGCACTTTTTACGTAGCAGCTACTGTGCCATCTCGATTTTGGACCAGCTATTTTATTAAAGTGCCATGTATTTAGTATCAAGACAGACCTTACTAGGTGAAAAAACCCTAGTTGCATTTTCAGATCAGGACAAAATCACCTAGCGTTTGTATCTTGGGGTGTTAGCGATCGCTAACACCTCCTTCGCCACGGTCATTGGTCGGAATCTTTGTATTCCCTCAGTTTTATTGAGGAAACCACCTGCCGCTATGTCATCGCGAACACTGTAATATTTTATTAGACGATGTTTGCGATCTCTAACACCCCCTCAACTTTTTCCAGTCCGAATAGCCTCCTCGCGGTTCGCCTCGCTGCAATTTAGAAAAGGAAAACGGATAGCGTAGCGTGGAACCTTGTAGTCGCAAGTAAGACCACCTCAGTCAGTGATATTCAGGTTCGCAGCTCCTCGAAACTCCAGGCGTTTTGAGGTTCGCGATGGCTAATCGGAACGTGGTAAGTGCAATTTTGAAGACCACCGACTTCGCGCGGCATATCTGTTGCCAACCGTGAGAGAGCCAAGGAAGCAACACAAAACTTCTATTGGAATAATTGGTATTGGTAATGATGGATAGGCCAACACAATTCCGCGTAACCCAATCCATCCTGCTATTTGAGAGTTCGGGGCGAAAAGATTTCTTTCCCGCGAAAGAATTTATTTCGTTACATCTGACGCGGCTCTAAAGAAGGTACTTAGGTACGGACGAGCTACGTTTTTTGGATCAATTTCAAATGATTACCGAAGGGGATATCAATGTCGCATCTACATCATGTTACAGTCGCCACTCCACAGCGATCTCATCAGGAGATGCTGAATGATCATAAGCGAATCCTACAAAACTCCATTGACACCTTAATCGCGAGGGGACTAAGCCCGAAGACAATAGAGAGATACCGTTGGCTTAGTGAACGCTGGTTTGAACGGATACGGGTTTGCGACGCGATTGGTGAACGTCAGATTTTCATTTGGGAAGTCATGAACCTGGGCCTAGGGCGGCAGCTTATCAAGGACTTCCTGCTGGCGCTGAGCACCGTCGAAGACGATAACCTGGCGTGTGTTCGGCCCGCGACGGCAAGAACTTATGCTGGACAACTAGAGCGCCTGTTCCTGATCACACTCGAGTTTCCCTATATCCAGGGGCTCCAAACGATCTCATCTAAATATGGAGCGATCGAAAACCCATTTACCGGAGTTGAGTATCCCCTCCATAGCCGAGATATTTTGCGCTCCGAAAGATTCTTTTTGACCCCGGAGCAGATTTTGGAACTGCTGGTCTTCCTGCGAGAAATTTATCCTGCTCTAACAAAGAGGATTTCGACGGCCGGCCGCCTGTACGCAATAGTAATGCTGATTACCGAGACTGGCATGAGGTCAAACGAAATCCGAAACCTCGATGCCCTTGGCGCCGATAGGGACATCTTCTATAACAAGAAAATCATACAGACACGTCATGGCAAGGCTTACAACTCGTCAGGCCCTCAGACGCGGTTAATACCCCTTACGAGTGCGGCAATGACGACGCTCAGGCAATATGAACAAGAAGTCCGACGTCAATTCCCCAATTACTTGGTTGAGCCATCTCTGTTCTTGAGTTCGAGGGGCAGACGACTGCCTTACATCACAATGCGGGGAAGCTTTGCACGACTAATAGAGGCCGCACGGGAATTTGGCGTGGATCTGCCCCCTCGGCTAACACTTCACGACCTCCGTGCAAGTTTCGCCACCAATTACATTGAGGCGAACCCCGACCAGTTCTGGGAATTGATGGAGTTATTAGGGCACGTGAGTCCATCATCCACGCGCCTCTATATCAGATCAAGAGGCAAGAACAGGTGGTTGTCGATGAAGGAGGCGCGAGGCCCTCGGCTTGGGAAGTCAGGTTTCAGCGCGATGGTCTACAACACGCAGGGGGGCACATATAGTTGTGTGGGATCTTAAAGGCCTTGCAAAGAGGACTTATCAAATTACTACTGCCATTGAGCTCCAGGCCTTCATAGAGGAAGAAGTGGGCGTGATTCTGACGGTGCAGACCGTAAGAGCGCTGATGCGACGGGCGCCAGCAGCACCACGCACAGAAATGATTCAACTCCTGTGCGATGTCTTCGACTGCCGCTCTGATGCGTTCTATGTTTGCGATCCGAATCCAGCGCGAAGACGGCAGTGGGCGAATGCCAAGTTAGAAGGGAAGAAACCGTCGCCGTTATATGGATCCAAATCCGCCGAGCATAAGGACGAATTTGTTACGGCTCGACATGAAACTGTTGACTTTGAAGCTGCAGGAAAGCCTAAGTCCTTGCGTATGACGTTTACCGATCCCAGAACGCTTTTCAAAGACAAACTAAGACCCAAAGAGTAGCAATCGCAGTCAAACAAATATGAGAAACCGACCAATCGCAGTGTGCACGCGTTGTCACCAGATGCGGAGAACGGTGCTGCGCTGCGTGATGATTTGTGGGGAGTGCCTCAGCAAGGAGCCCAAAGCTAACTGTAGTGTCTGTGGCAGAGTCAGGCGGTTCCTGACAGACGGATCTGGCATTTGTCCCGAGTGCGTGAGAAGGGCGACATTGCCCTCTACCATAGAATGCACAAGGTGTGGGAAGAGCAAACCGCCAGCCAAGGTCAACGGAGAGTACTGCGCGCAATGCCAAAAACGTGTAAATCGTGGCGTGGGCATGTGTTCTTGTTGCGGAAAGGAAAAGCCGTATGTACACAAGGAAGACAAGCTCTGTTGCCTTTGCAACTTGAACCGGCATGCCGGGAAGAGATTGAAGAGGTTCATTGACACCGTCGTAATACCAAACGAGTACAGTCTCAGGTTGTTTCAATGCCTGGTTGCAACAATCAACTGGGAGACGGTCAACCAGAACGTTTACTTCCGCATAAGAAGTTTCGGCAAATTTCTTCAAAGGCATCATGTCGAGAGTCCGCTAACATGGGACGCCATAATCAAATTAAAGAGAACGTTGACGGGCAACAAATATAAACCCCTGCGCTCGTGTCTTGAGCAAGTCGGCGAACTGCTTTTAGGTGTCTGTAAAGAGGAGGATCTGGATCAGGATCTCAGAAGGATCAAACCGCTCGCGCGGATTTCTTCGTTGTCACCGAACATCATTGCACTTTTTGAGAAATACGATCTCTGGCTCCGCACCGAGCGAATGAATACTCCCGCTGCAAGGCGCAATCACTTTATTACCTTGGGTGATTTCTGGAAGTGGTGCGCCCGCCGTGGACTAACTTCCTTTGCCGACGTTGAGGCCGTTCACCTTCAGGAATATCTCCATCTGTTAGGTCTGAAGTGGAAGTGCCGCTACTGCCTGTTCACGCAAAACGTGACCACTCGGGGGGAAACTCCACCGACGGTGTGCGAAAACTCGAAGTGTCGCGCCCTTAACTCATTTGAAAAGGTTATTCGTTGTGTCGAGCGTTCGGTGGATGGGCATCTCGCTAGGTTTCGGGTCTTCTTTGGTTGGCTTAAGGAAGTTGAAGAGGGCATAGAAAAGAGTCCCGCACCGGTAGATCGGCGGAGGAAGCGGAAGAAGAAACGAGGGAGGCGAACTACAAAATATCCAGCCACCATTCAGTATTATGATTGGCAGATAATCGCTGTCCTTTTGAAAGCCATTGAAGATCCGACGATGCCTGCCGAAGAGGCGATGATGCTCTATCTTATTCTTTACCACGCCTTCTACAAGAAAGAATTACAGACTGTACGAATTCCTTCCCAGTGTCGGCCCCCGGCCCTGGGTGTGGAACCCAGCGAATCTTTGGAAGATGTTCTGTACCTCGAGTGGGAGCCCCGGCAACTTTCAAGAGGGGTGCAGTCTTTGGGTCGCAGTGGACAACGTCTTCAATTAGAGCCTCGGGATGAGCCTTGGCTGCGAGACCTGATTCGTCGATTTATGAAAGAACGTAATCAGAAACTAAGAACTTCACAAAACCCTTATCTCTTCATAGGCACGAAACTGAGCCCGCGCGGTGGTCCCGTAAGCGATCAGTATTTCAATCGCTTAGTCGAGAGGGCAACGGCTCGCATTACCGGAAGGATCTGTACGATTAGCATATTAGGTAAGTGCTCTCGGCTTCTCTATGCAGAGTTCGGCGGGCATGAAGGCATCAGGCATTTGCGGGAGCTTGGCTTGGGGGAGCAACACGCGCGCGTCTACACATGGGCTAAACGAGTGAGGGTTGTGCCAAAGGAAACTGGTCCAACTCAAAATCAGTATGCGAGACGGGGATCACCGCGTCTAACAGTTCCATCAGTGGATATCTTTGGTATTCCAACGGACGCTGGGGTGCCTCAAAATTAAGAAAGGACTGAGCTGCGTCAGCGGCTCTTATATATCTGCCAGCCTGTAGCGACGAAGGCAGTCAAGGGCGAAGCGAACTGTGGTTTGGTTTGCGAAGTTAATCGGAGCGCAGCGAAGACCCGTACGGCCGCCGCAGCGAAGGCTATGTACCCGGCGGTCTCACTAGAAATTTGGTTCCGTCGACACAAACTGGTGCGTGCGCGTGTCATCAAGGGAAAATACGAGCAAGTTTGGGTTTGCAATTCCAGCGTAATAACAAGTGCGCCAGCCCCCAGCGGGGGCGTAGCGAAGTGAGCGGTGCGAGGTGCGCCGAGCGCGCGAGCGAAGCGGGCGCAAGGGGGAGAACAAACAAAGTAAGCGGGCGTTTGATAACAGCGATTCCGTTCGGGAGCGCCGCCAGGCGCTGTAGTTGGGAGAACGGAATCTTCTGTTATCAGATGACCGTCCGATTTGAGGCTCTTTTTTTGCCGAAGTCCTCTGGTTTCGAGGACCGTCGCAGATGTTCCGTCTGCGACGTCCGAGAAACTAAACGATGTTAGATGAGTTAGGAATAGCGGTATAAACCGAAAGGCCCAAGTGCTCACCTGGGAGCACTCGGTCTTTCGGCTGCGCGAGACATTCAGCCTTTGATTTCGATCGCCATCCTCATTCCGACATTCCTTACGATGGGCCAATTTTCGAGTGTTAAAAGAACAATCTAGGAGAGACACAACTGACAAACGCAGCGCTGTCGTATGAGGACATGCATATTCAATCGGTGCTTTGAATGAACTCGATCGCACTCTGGCTGGCAAAACTGCTCCGTTAGCTGCGCAGTTTTGATGGCGTTCAATGATGTGCTGGTAACGTTCTATTCCTCTGGTTCATAGAATTTTTCAACTCCACACTTACTGCATCGAGGCTGATATGTTTTGGCGAATTCTCGCTTGGCCGTGTGAGAGATCGCAGAAGACTAGGTTTTGCATTCGGGACACGTTACGACAGAGTACCATTGGAACGGCTTACAATCAGATAACAACATAGGGGAAAGCCGGCGAAATTTGTATAGGGAAAGTAAGGGCCAGCATAACGCTGGTAGTTTATTCCGGCTCGCAATGCTTAAAACGTACTGAACGAAAGGAAGCTTCAGTGGGAATTCACTAAAGTATGTCAGGTTGGCCGGATTTTTAACGGTAAAATTTTGCCGCACTGCGCCATAGGCGCAGTTGCGGCATGGGCAAAAAGCCAGCCGAATGCTATCGCACTCGGCTGGCTATTCATCTCAGGGGGAGACTTTATTCTGGAACCTCGAAGTAATGCCTCCGTCTGTCAGGTAGAACGTTGCCTGTTGCAAATTCACGCAGCACGAAATTTATACGCCAGTAAAGCTATATGCATATCAGGAGCTGACAGTTTGTCTGTTACTGGCTGAATCCCTGTGCGGGAGTGTACGGCGTCGAAGCTTGTCTAACGGTGATTCACCTTGGGCCACACGCATTCGATCGATTGCTCTCGCGGTTGCTTCATAGTGCACGACGGCATTTTGAGGAGAAGCGGACCACATGTCCTGTAACGCACGCCAAGCCTCCTTCTCAGCGGTTGGTTTAAGCCGCCAGTAATCAATTTCATAGGCGACGCCAGCCGCATTCTGGTGCTCGCTCGGGGAACATTCCAAACACTGAATTCGGTCTTCGGTGGTGTGCGGATTGTGGGTAGGATCGTTGAGCAAGGACACCGCTGAAGGATGCAACAAAATTCTCATCCCCTTAATTCCACAACTCTCAGCTTTATGAGAGCGGACGACTGCGGTTCCAAGGAAATGCGCAGCGTGGTCGCCACCATCAACAGCTATATCGGATCGGAATCGCACGGCAGAAAACGAGCCATGCGCAATTCCAACCCGTAACGGAATTCGCTGCCGCAGTAATGATGTTACTAAGTAAACCGCTATATTCACCGCTTCGAAAAGGTGGGCCGTTGCAATAAAAGCAGAGTCAGAAAAAGTGATTGCTGTTAACGGGTGCCGCATCTGAGCGAATTGGATTGCCCATCTCAAAGTATAGTGGAAACCGTTAAAGGTCTTTGTCAAAGGATTAGCTGGTGATGCAAGCAATTCGTCGAGGTCCCATGAAAGCGGACGTTCGGCATTCTTGATACGATCGAGTTGCAGATCATTTGACTCCGTTAGCAAAGCGAAACCCAACAAGTCTGCGAACAGTACCGCCTTGTTCTCTCCTAGCTTTTCTGAATCAGGCTCGATTTGAGAGTTCATAACCTCAGAAGTGACCTTGCAATGTGCTAATGTTTATACTCCAAACGATCAAGTGGTGGACTCTCCAGACACAAGGGGCTGACCGAGTAAGAGGAGATCGATCAGATTCCACAAGATGTCGAAAATGGTTGTTGGCATATCTCGGTGTGCTTCAAGTTATTACAAACACTTAATTTGCTATCAACATTTAGTTTGCTAGCCAACATGGTCTAATTCGAGTAACTTTTTCTATCGTCCGAGCTCTCACGTTGGATAGTAAAGAGAAAATATATCCGCCATCAAGCTGCTGTTTGTTTTGAGCGCGCGACAAGGCTCAACCCAAATCTTGATGTGATATCGGTGGCACGGTCCTCAAAGTAACCCGGCTGCTCGCGATCGACTAATTCAAGTAGGTCTGCGGTGACATCACGCTGAAGCCACAGTAAATCGTCTAACTGCGAGTTCGTCATCAGCTTGCGAATGTTTAAGTAGATGCGATCGCGGCTCTCCGGTATGTACCGGGCCTCCATCGGCGCGCACGCTTCCTCACCCAGTCTCACTAGCTCACCTAGTACCTGGTCCGAGAAATAGAGGTCCGCGTTCGGGCGTCCCGCCATCCGGAGCAGCATTGGCAATGGTATTAGCTCTGCGTCCACTGCAACGATTCCATATAAGTAGCAATAGCGACGCACGCCATCATCAAGCGGTCCAGCCAAAATGAGGGAGCGCCAGTGCTCTCCTTCTTCTCCGAATCGTCGACGTTCGACATAAAGATCAAAGGTCTTGCGATCGAAAGTGAAGAGTTCCTCTTTTGACGGACTACGTTGCGAATAGGCCTTTGCTTCATGAATTAAGGTCCAACCACGCCCAGCTCCGGCGCCGTCGACCTCGTGCGCGAGCCCGGAAGCAGATCCGCGCCCAAACAACTTCAAAGAGCCAGGTCCCTGTCGTACAGGTGTTTGGAGCGCTCGGGCTGCGGCGCGCTCCCACTCGCGTCCACCCTGCCACCCGGTAGACTGCGGCGGATTGAAGCGCGCAAGTAGGTACAGGCATTCGGAGTAATCGGCGAGCCAGTCGGGCACTTTCATCGCCTTACCTCAACAGGTCATCGATGGCGTGCGCATCCCGAGTCTCTGTAGAACGGGACCGCCGTACCGATGTTGGACGCGCAGCACCATTCAGTCCAAGCACGTCGGCGGCGAAAACTCCGTCGATCGTCGGTAGCTCGAGTTCGGCGGCGCGGTTGACCAACTTATTGGCGTCGGCTAAGAGGATGCCAGGGCGCCCTGCTGAGTGGTCAAGCAAGATCGGCAGCGCGGTTTCGTCAAAGCCCGTGAGTCTTCCATTTTCTTCTGGGTCAAGACGAACGGCATCAGCGTAAGTGGTGAGCAAAGCACGTACCTGGTCAACGTCTTGGATTCCGCGCAGAACGACCACGGCGCTTTGATTGGCGATGTCCTCGGGGTCATAATTCGGCAAACGGTTCAATCGCCACATCTCGTCAAGCGCAGTGGCGGCCCGCACGTGGAAGGTGAATACGAAGTGTACACGCCCGATGAATGGTTCGGTC